>Ga0187893_10002995_pt1 | contig 35460 bp, 36 predicted proteins | sample MA1701074metaG_FD_139574 | JGI IMG/M metagenome (GOLD analysis project Ga0187893, IMG submission 139574) | White microbial mat communities from a basaltic lava cave in the Kipuka Kanohina Cave System on the Island of Hawaii, USA - MA170107-4 metaG ...
ACGCGGGGGGCCCAGCCCCCGGGCCGTCCTGCGGCTCGCGCCTCGTTTCTTGGGCTCGCCTCGGACGCGGGGGGCCCAGCCCCCGGGCCGTCCTGCGGCTCGCTACAACAAGCTGGAGCCCATGTCCGGGATTGAACCGGAGACCTCGCCCTTACCAAGGGCGTGCTCTGCCAACTGAGCTACATGGGCAAAGGAAAACCCTGGAGCGGGAAACGGGATTCGAACCCGCGACCCCCAGCTTGGAAGGCTGGCGCTCTACCGCTGAGCTATTCCCGCCCGTATCGTGTGTTCCTACCGTCGCCAACACTTGTGCGTGGCCCAGATCGGTCGCTCCTTCGGGTGCCATCCCCGTCCAAGTGGTGGGGAGGGGAGGATTCGAACCTCCGAAGGCGTACGCCAGCAGATTTACAGTCTGCCCCCTTTGGCCACTTGGGTACCTCCCCGAAACTGCCGGCATGCGATGGAATCCCTCGACCACACGCGACCCGAAATGCTGGCGCTGGCGGGAGGAATTGAACCCCCGACCCACTGCTTACAAGGCAGTTGCTCTACCCCTGAGCTACGCCAGCACAGACAAAACTTCACTTTACTGGCAAGATCCTATAGGGTCAAGGGGTTTTGGTCGCCCGCTGACGACAAACTTCGTAACAGAGAGCCGCGGCCGCAGCCGACACGTTGAGCGAGACCCCCGGCCCGACCAGGGGGATCGTCAGGAGCGCGTCGCAAGTCCTGGCCACCAGCGGTCGCAGCCCCCCTCCTTCCGAGCCGATTACCATGCACAAGGGGTCCGTCAGCGAGACCTTCCAGGGAGCGATACCGCCGCGTACTGCGCCTCCGTAGACCCAAATACCTGATTTTTTGAGTCTCTCCAGAACAGACACCAGGTTTGTCTCGCGGGCCACGCGGATCCGCTCGACAGCTCCCATGGCAGCCTTCGCAACCACCCCGGTCAAGCCGACCGCGTGATGCTTTGTCACAATCACTCCATGGGCACCAAGCGCCTCGCCCGTCCTCAGCAGGGCGCCGAAGTTCATTGGGTCCTGCACCTGGTCGAGAGCGAGCAGGAAGGCTGGCTCGCTCCGCGCTGCGGGGATCTCCAGCAGCGCATCGAGGTCGACGTACTCGGCCGAAGCCACGCGCGCCACCACGCCCTGGTGCTGCGGCGAGCCCGCGATGGCCGTGAGTTGCTCGCGGGTGCGGAAGGACACCTTGATGCCCGCGCGTCGAGCGAGCGCGACCACTTCGGCCAGAGGCCCGGCGGCCCCGGACAGCACCGCGATCTCGTCCACGCGGCGCCCAGCGCTGCGGAGGAGCTCCAGCACGGGGTGGCGACCCCAGAGGCGCTCCTCGCTCAGGTGCTTTTCCACTTCCAGCGCGTACCGGCCGGCGTGTCTTCGATCCGCGCCCCCATCCCTTCGAGGTCAGCCCGGATCTCGTCGGCGCGCGCCCAGTCGCGTCGCTTCCGCGCCTCCTCACGCTGCGCCACCAAGGCCTCGATCCGAGCCTGCGTGGAGAGCCACCAATCGGCGGGCGCCCCATCAGGCGACGCCGTATAGATGTGAGAGGCGCGGGGTCGTGCCCGTGCGGCGCCGTCGACGGGCCGTGGAATGAACCCCCACCCCTCGCGTCGAGGAGACGGCTTCTCGAGGAGGCCGAGGGCTCGGGCGTGAGACGTCAGCGTGGCGAGGGCCTCCGCAAATGGGGCGTCCGCCCGCTTGCCGAGCACCATCTGGTCACGATACGCGTAGAGCTTGCTGGTCAGGTCGAAGATGGCGGCCAGGGCCTGCGGTGTATTGAAGTCGTCGTCCATGGCCCCCCGGAACCGTGTGGTGAAGGCCGCCACGTCCTGGGCTATCGTCCCCGCCTCGGCCGGTGCGTCGCCATCCAGCTCACGCTCACCCCGGGCCAGATCGCGCAGCCGTTCCAGGGCGCGCGCGCTGTCGAGCACCCCCTCCTCCGTCCACTCGACCGGAGCGCGATAGTGGGTCCCGATCAAGTAGAGGCGCAACGCCTCCGGGTCGTGGCGGCTGACGAGATCGCGGATGGAGAGGGTATTGCCGAGCGATTTCGACATTTTCTCGGACGCGAGATTCACGAACCCGTTGTAGAGCCAGTAGCGCGCGAACGGTTTGCCCGTGCACGCCTCGGACTGAGCGATCTCGCACTCATGGTGAGGAAAGACGAGGTCCTCACCACCCCCGTGCATGTCGAAGGACTCGCCGAGATACTGCATGGCCATGGCCGAGCACTCGATGTGCCAGCCGGGGCGCCCCGGACCCCACGGGCTCTCCCACGACGGCTCTCCCGGTTTGGCCGACTTCCACAGCGCAAAATCCCGGGGATCCCGCTTGCGCTCGTCGACCTCCACCCGGGCCCCGGCCAGCAGTTCATCGAGGTTCTTCCCGGACAACTTGCCGTAGCCGGAAAAGCAAGAGACCTCGAAGTACACGTCACCGTCGACCACGTAGGCCATGCCGCGCGCCAGCAGACACTGAATCAGGCTGATCATCTGGGCGACGTGGTCGGTGGCCTTGGGCTCCACGTCGGGCCTGAGGACCCCCAGCGCCTCCATGTCCCGTTGGTACTCCCTGACGTAGCGCTCGGAGATCTCGAGCGCCGGGACCCCTTCCGCGTTGGCGCGCCGAATGATCCTGTCGTCGACGTCCGTGAAGTTCTTGATGAAGCGCACCCGGTATCCCGCGAAGGTCAGATACCGACGGATGACGTCGAAGGCAATCGCGCTCCGCGCGTGGCCGATGTGCGAGAGGTCGTATACGGTCACGCCGCACACGTACATCCCGATCTGACCGGGCGTGATCGGGGTCAGCTCTTCCTTGCGGCGCGTCAGCGTGTTGTAGATCTTCATGCGGACTCCGGACGTCCAGGGATTTTCACTTCACCGATCTCCACTCCGACCACGGCCATGGCGGCGATCCCCTCCCGACGGCCCAGGAGGCCCAGACCCTCAGGGCTCTTGGCCTTGACGCTGACCGCCTCGAAGGGGAGGACCAAGGTCTCGGCCAGCCGCCGGGCCATCTCGGGCAAATACTGGGCAAGGCGCGGCGCCTGCGCCAGCACGGTTCCGTCCACGTTGACCAACCGTCCCCCCCGGGCCCCCACCAGGGCCACCACCTCGCGGAGGAGGGTGAGACTTGAGATGCCACGATACCGCGGATCGGTGTCGGGAAAATGTCGTCCCAGATCTCCGAGGGCGAGCGCGCCCAGCAGAGCCTCGCCCACCGCGTGGGCCAGCACATCCGCGTCCGAGTGACCGCCCAACCCCAGATCCGAGGGTACGGTGACGCCACCCAGCACCAGAGGTCGCCCCGCCACCAGCGGATGCAGGTCGACGCCGAAACCCACCCGGATCATTGTAAAGGAGGTTGGGAGGTCGCCTTGCGGCGTGGGTGGCTTGTTCGAGGGGCGGGTGGCTGCGTCTTCGCTCTCCGGTTACTCTGCGAAAGCGCGCGGGCGCGACGCAGATCCTCGGGGGTGGTGATCTTCATGTTCTGGGCCAGGCCGGGTACGACCCGCACGGGGTGCCCGAGCCGTTCCACAAGCATGGCGTCGTCCGTTCCGACCACGCCGTCCCGGCGAGCCTTGTCGAGAGCCTCGCGGAGCAAGTCGGCGCTGAAGCCCTGGGGCGTCTGGACGGCCCACAGCCCGCGGCGATCCACCGTCTGCTGAACCAGGCCGTCTTCCACACGCTTCACCGTCTCGGCGATCGGACGCGCACACACGGCCGCACCCGTCTCGGCGGTGGCGTCTAGCACCGCATCGATGAGCGACCGGGTGACGAAGGGACGTACGGCGTCGTGGACGAGAATGATGTCAGCATCGTCAGGGATCGCCTGCAGACCGCGCCACACTGACTCCTGGCGCTCGCTCCCTCCCTCGACGACATCGACGGTCACCCGTCGCGACACGTGCGCCAGGACCCGCCGCGCACGCGCGAGATGCGGGCGGGGCGCGGCCACTACCACGCGGACCACGGCCGGATGGGCCACGAACTGTCCTACCGTCGTGGCGAGGATCGGCTCGCCTCCGAGACGCATGAACTGCTTGGGCACCCGGCCACCCAGCCGCGTTCCGCGGCCCCCGGCAGGGATGACGACGGCGACCCTGGGCCGACCGATTCCCCGCCTCATCCGAGGAGCACCTCCAGGGCCTCGCCCACCGTCGCCACCCCTTCGACCTCGAGCGGGAGCGGCGGGGAGTCCACCAGATTGCTGGCGGGCACCACGGCCCGCTGAAAGCCGAGGGCTGCCCCTTCCCGCAGGCGTGTCGGGAGGCCAGTCACCGCCCGCACCTCGCCGGTGAGACCGATTTCGCCCAGCACGATCACTTCCCCACGCACGGGGCGCTCCATGTAGCTCGAGGCGGCGGCGATCACGATGCCGAGATCGGCGGCAGGTTCCGTCACTCTGGCTCCGCCCGCCACGTTGACGAAGACATCCTGGTTGCCAAGGGGCACGCCCCCGCGTTTCTCCAGCACGGCGAGCAGAAGGCACACGCGGTTATAGTCGGCGCCGAGCACCGTGCGACGGGGAGTGCCGAAGGAGGCCGACGCCACCAGAGCCTGCAGCTCGAGCAGAAGTGGTCGCGTTCCCTCCAGGCTCGACACGATGACCGAGCCCGGCGCGTCCTTGGGTCGCTCGGCGAGGAAAAACCCGGACGGGTTCTTGACCTCGCTCAGCCCGGCTTCCCCCATCTGGAAGACGCCGAGCTCGTTGGTCGATCCGAAGCGGTTCTTCACCGCCCGCAGCACGCGATAGGCGTGATGCCGCTCACCCTCAAAGTAGAGCACGGTGTCCACCAGGTGCTCGAGGACACGCGGCCCGGCCAGGGCGCCCTCCTTGGTGACGTGACCCACGATGAACGTCGTCACGCCTCGTCCTTTGGCCATGGAGAGCAGACGACCGCCGCACTCCCGCACCTGCGCCACGCTCCCGGGCGCTGACTCCAGTTCCGGCAAATACACGGTCTGGATGGAATCCACGATCAGCGCCCGAGGCCGAATTTCGTCCAGGCTCGCATGGACCAGCGCGAGGTTGTTCTCGGCCCAGAGGAGCAGACCCTCGCCGCCCACGCCGAGACGATCGGCGCGCAGCTTGACTTGCGCTGTCGACTCCTCCGCCGAGACATACAGCACGGGCGGATCTACCTCCGCCAGCGCCCGCGCGGCCTGCAGCAGCAAGGTACTCTTGCCCGCACCGGGCTCGCCGCCGATCAACACCAGTGAGCCCTTGACCACCCCGCCTCCCAGCACGCGATCCAACTCGCCGATACGGGTGAGGCGCCGATCGCCCTCCTCGCTGGCAATGTCCTTGAGGGCCAGGGGCCGGGTGGTCGCAGCCACCGCCGAGCGCCCACCGCGCGCCGCCCGGACGCGCTCCTCCACGAGGGGGACGAGCTCCCCGGTGAGACGACGGCAGTCGGGGCAGGTGCCCGGCTTCGGGCTCGCGAACCCGCACTGTTGACACCGGTAGACGCTCGATTCGCGTGCCATCACTTCTTCTCGGCCTCGCGGCCCAGACTCCGGATGAGGCTGCGCAGGAGGAGACTGCGGTTGGCCCCGTCGAGGACGGCCGCCAGACGATCATAGACGGTGGGATCGACGACGAGCGCGCCAAGCGTACCCTCGCCCTCGTTGATCTTCTCGGTGATCGACCGCAAGTTGGCGAGCGCGATCCGTAGATCTTGCGATGCCCCCCGGAGGTCGTCGTCCCCGTCGTCACGGACGAGACTGCCCAGTACCCCGCGTCCGGCGGCGACCCGGTCCGACACCTCGCGCAGGTTCGCCGCCACGACCCTCAGGTCGTCGAGCACGGGCCGGTACTTCGGGTCGAAGAGCAGCCCCGGCAGCAATCCTTTCTCGTCCTCGGGCCGCTCGGCCAAGAGAGCGACGCGGTCCATGGCGGCCACGAGACGGCGTGCCGCCACCCCGCTCTGCTCGCTGGTGAGCACCCCGACCGCTCCCTCGCCGCGCTCGACCCGAGCGACCACGCTCTCGGCCTTCGCGATAAGCTCGTTCACCTGGGCGAGGGCACGGGGCTCGTCATAGAGCAGGGAATGGGCGAGGCCGGGCCCGCGCTCGACGCGATCGAGGATCCGCCCCATCCGGTCCGTCACGGCTCGCGCGGCGCCCACCGTGGCCGTCGTCTCCTGGATGACCTTCGACTGGTTGATGCTCTCGCTGGTCGCGCGCAGACTCTCAGCCAGGGCAGTGACGCTCTTCATCGTCTGCGCTCCCTCGCCCACGAGCCGCGTGATATCCATGGGATCAGCGGACTCAAGCACCTCGCCCGCCTGCAGGGCGGGAGCGGTTGCCGTGCCGGCGGTAATCTCGACGAGACGGTCGCCAAGCAGACCCTGCGTCTCCAGACGCGCTACGGAGTCCTTCCGGATACGGTTGGCGAACTGCCGGCCGATCGTGAGATCGACCCGGACCTTGCCGCCGGGCTGAGGGGCGAGAGTGACGTCGGTCACCCGCCCGATCTGCACGCCGGCCAGGCGCACGGTGGCGCCCTCGCGCAAACCGCCTACCTCGGTGAAATCGGCATGGACGGTGTAGCGGGCCTCGAAGAGCCGGGCGCTGGCGCCGAGGACGTAGATCACCGCGATGAAGGCCACCAGGGCGCTCACCACGAAGACACCCACGCGGATTCTCATCCACCGCTCGCGGGATTCCTGGTTCATGACGTCCTCAGCTCGCCGGCGAGGAAGGCTTGCACCTCGGCCGATGCCGAGTCCAGTACGGCCGCGAGCGGACCACTCACGGCGAATCGCCCGCGTATGAGGATGGAGACGCGGTCGGCGATGGTCTTGGCGAGCTCGAGATCGTGGGTCACCACCAAGGCCGTGTCGCACACGCCTGTCCGCAGCTCGGCGATCAGCTCGGCCACGAGCTTGGCGTTGGTCGGGTCGAGCCCGGCCGTCGGCTCGTCGAAGAGCAGGACCTCGGGCTCGCCGACGAGGGCCCGGGCGATTCCTACCCGCTTACGCATCCCCCCCGACAGATCGGCCGGGAGCATCGGCAAGACCTCCTCCCCCAGACCGACCAGCGACAGATAGTGGACGACGCGCCGGCGGATCTCCGCCTCGGGCAGCTTGCGATGCTCCCGGAGTGGATACGCGACGTTCTCGTACACGGACAGCGAGTCGAACAAGGCCGCCCCCTGGAACACGTAGCCGAGACGTCGTCTGAGGGGCAGCAGCAGCTCTTCGGCCATGCGCTCGATGTTGGTCCCGAAGAGCCGGATCTCACCCGAATCCGGGCGGATGAGCCCGGCCGTCAGGCGCAGCATCACGGTCTTGCCAGAGCCACTGCCTCCCATCACCACGTGCGTCTCGCCCTTGGGGAGGGCCAGGGTCACGCCCTGCAGCACGGGCACGCCTTCGAACGACTTGTACACGTCAACCAGCTCCACCAGGGGCGTCATCACCAGAAGATCATGAGGAAGAGCTTGGTGAGGAAAAAGTCGGAGACGATGACCGCCATGGCAACCTGCACCACGGTCGCCGTGGTAGCCCGGCCAAGGCCTTCGGTGCCGCCCTCCGTGCGCAGGCCATTGGCGCAGCCGATGAGGGTCACGATGGCGCCGAAGCACACGCTCTTGGCGATGCCCGTCAGAAAATCCCGTGGGACGACCCAGTAGGCCGTGACGTTCCAGTAGGCGTAGAGATCGGTCCCCCGCTCCAGGAACATGGTCAGCATGCCGCCCAGCACGCCAAAGACATCGGCCAGTACGGTGAGAAGCGGAAACACGATCACCGCCGCCAGTAAACGAGGGACAACGAGGCGCTTGATATAGTTGACTCCGAGTGTTCGAAGCGCGTCGATCTGCTCGGTCACCTTCATCGATCCAAGCTCGGCGGTGATCCCGGAAGCTACCTTGCCGCCCACCAGGATCGCGGTCAGGACCGGGCCCAACTCGCGGAAGATGGCCATGGTGACGAGGGGGCCCACATAGTTCTCGGCGCCGAAGCGTGCCATGTTGATGGCACTTTGCAGAGCAAACACCATGCCTGTGAAGGCGGCGGCGGTCAGGGCCACCCCGAGCGAGCGCACGCCCATGACTTCCATCTCGCGCACCACCAGCCGCCAGTACGCGGGGGGGAGAGCCAGGTTGCGGGCGACCTTGGCGGTCAAGAGACCGAGGTCGCCGTACCACATCAGGGCCCGCCTCAGAGTTGTATCCATCTGACACTCTCACCCCCCGTGTCAGTCGAGGGCGAAGGTCCCGACCAGGCGCCGGAAGTCCCCCCGCCCCACCGCGAAGTCTTCGGGGGCAGCCGCGTAGAGCAGGTCGTACACGCAGCGCTCGTCCCGCGCCACGTAGAGCTCGACGCGGACCCGGTCGCGGCGTGGGCCGCTCTGACCTTCGACCACGACGTGGGCGGCCTCTCGCCCCGCGACCGAGGCGACGTCCCGCTCATGCACCTCGCGCGCGGAGAAGCCCGCCAAGATCTCTCGAGTGAGAACGCTCACCGTGCGCTGGGTCAAACGCGGCTCGCACGACGCGTTCACCAGGATCCCCGCTTTCGCCTGCCGGTGCCGTAGCTCGAGGTCCGCGCGACCCCCCCGAATCGGCTCCCAGTCCGGGCCGGGCAGGGTCAACCGATACCCCTTGTCCGAATGGTAGACCCCCGGCGGGGCCTGTCGTCCGGCGCAGGCGGCCAGCACGAGCGTGATTCCGGCGCCGGCGCAGACCGCCTGCCACCGCCGCACAGGACCGTCAGCCGCTCTGAGACGCGCGGTCCGCGTGGCGGCGATCCAGCTCCTCCAGCACCGCGCGCACGGTGAGGCCCCGCTCGGCCAGCAACACGATGGTGTGAAACCAGAGATCGGCCATCTCGGCCACCAGGCGCTCATCGCCCTCGCGTCCGAGCGCGGCCGTCACCACCTCGATCGCCTCCTCGCCGATCTTCCGACAGATGGCCGCCTCTCCCCGCGCCAGCAGCGCACCAACGTAAGATCCGGCGGGGGCAGCGATTTTCCTGTCCCGCACGATTCCCTCGAGACGCTCGAGCATGGTGGCCGCCACCGACCCTCCGCCCGTGAGCGACCGGAAGAAACAGGTCCGTTGGCCGGTGTGGCACGCCACACCCTCCTGGCGGACCTGGACGAGGAGTGTATCGGCATCACAGTCCACGTAGACGTTGTGGACGTGTTGAATGTGGCCGGACGTCTCCCCCTTCTGCCACAGGGCTCGGCGCGTGCGCGACCAGAAGTGGGCGAGACCGGTCCGGAGGGTGGCCTCCACCGCAACACGATCCATCCAGGCGACCATCAGCAGTTCGCCAGTGGACGCCTCCTGGACCACGGCCGGGATCAAGCCCTGGTCGTCGAAACGCAGATCGTCGATCGTCACGTCGTCACTCCTCGAGGCGGACCTCGACGCCCCACTCCCGCAGATAGCGCTTGGCCTCCGCGATGCTATGAATCCCGAAGTGGAAGATGGAGGCAGCGAGGACGGCATCGGCCTTGCCCTCCTCGAGCCCTTCCCGTAGATGCTCGAGGGAGCCGGCCCCCCCTGACGCGATGACGGGAACGGTCACCGCTTCCGACACGGCACGGGTCAGGTCGAGGTCGTAGCCGTCCTTGGTGCCGTCCCGGTCCATACTCGTGAGGAGAATTTCTCCCGCTCCCCGCTCCACCGCTTCTCGGGCCCAATCCAGGGCGTCGCGACCGGAGGAGCGCCGCCCACCATGGGTGTAGACGGACCACGATGGCCCCCGGCACGGACCGTCCGGGCGCGGGGGATCCCGACGCGCATCGATGGCCACCACGATGCACTGGCTCCCGAAGCGCTCGGCCGCCTCGTGAATCAGCTCCGGGCGCGCGAGCGCCGCCGTATTGAGCGAAATTTTGTCGGCCCCCGCCCGCAGCAAGGCGCGGACATCGTCGACGCCGCGCACGCCACCGCCCACCGTGAGGGGCATGTAGATCCCCTCCGCCGTCCGCCGGACCACGTCGAGCATCACGTCCCGCTCCTCGTGCGATGCGGTGATATCAAGAAAGACCAGCTCATCCGCGCCTTGGACGTCGTAGGCGAGGGCCGCCTCCACTGGATCGCCGGCATCCCTGAGGTTGACGAACCGGATCCCCTTCACCACGCGTCCATCCTTGACGTCGAGGCACGGGATCACGCGCTTGGCGAGCATGCCACGTCCGGGCCGACCACGGCGAGTGCCTCGCGCAACTCGATGGCGCCGATGTAGAGGGCGCGTCCGACCACGGCTCCCGCCACGCGGGGCAAGGTAGCGAGCGCGCGCAGATCGTCGAGCCGGGCCACCCCGCCCGAGGCGAGGAGGGGCAAATTCACCGCGCGGGCGACGGCCGCCGTCGCCTCGAGATTTGGCCCGAGCCCTGTGCCATCGCGGCTCACGTCCGTGTAGAGGAGAGCCGCCGCGCCCGCGGCCAGTGCTCGACGCCCGACCTCGATCACCGTGTGCTCACTGAGCTCGGTCCATCCCTTGACGGCGACCCGATCGCCGTGAGCGTCCACCGCCACGATGATCCGGTCGGGCCAACGGCGACCAATGGCGGCCAGGAACGCTGCGTCGAGCGCCGCCCGCGTGCCGACCACGGCCCAGCGAGCTCCCGCCGCCAGCACAGCCTCGATCGCTGTCTCGTCCCGCAAACCGCCGCCGACCTCCACCGGGACCGGGGCCACGGCGGCGATCATACTGGCCACAAGCGCCGTCTGCCGTGGCGCACCGGTGAAGGCTCCGTCGAGATCGACGACGTGCAGGCGCGCGGCCCCCAGCCGCGCCCACCGGACCGCCGCCGCCACCGGGTCGCCGCCGAAGACCGTCTCCGCGTCGGCACGGCCCTGGCGGAGGCGCACGCAGCGTCCCGCGCGCACGTCGACGGCCGGAATGACGATCATGCCTGCGCCAGCGCGCGCTCCCGGACCAGGACGGCGAAGTTCTCGAGCAGCCGCGTCCCCCATCGCTGGCTCTTCTCGGGATGGAACTGGGTGCCCGCGATGAGCCCCTCCTCCATGGCCGCAGGAAACCGCACTCCGTAGTCGCACCACGCGAAGGCGCGCACCGGGGTCGAGGCCGTCGGTTCCGGATAGTAGGAGTGGACGAAGTAGAAGTGGGCCCCGTCCGGAATGCCGTCGAAGAGGCGCAGTCGTCCATCGTGGTTGACGCGGTTCCAGCCCATGTGCGGAATCTTGGGCCCCGACGGAAAGCGCCGGACGCGCCCGGGGATCACGTTCAGGCCATGTCCCTCGCCGAATTCCTCGCTCGTCGAGAAGAGCAGTTGGTAACCAAGGCAGATCCCCAGGAAGGGACGATTCCCGTCGAGCGCGCGCTGCAAAGCCGGGAGCAGTCCAAGTCGCGCGAGGCTCTGCATGGCATCGTGAAAGGCCCCGTCGCCCGGGATCACCACGGCCTCCGCGTCGTCGACGATCTGCGCGTGATCGGTGACCACGGCGGGTACGCCGACCCGTGCAAAGGCGCGCTGGACGCTGGCCAGATTTCCGCGCCCGTAGTCAACGATGGCAATCACAGCGTGCCCTTGGTCGAGGGCAGGACACCCGCGATCCGAGGGTTGAGGCGGGTGGCCTCGGCCAGCGCGCGGCCCACCGCCTTGAAGACTGCCTCCGCCACGTGGTGGAGGTTCTCCCCGGAATGCATGATCACATGGAGGTTCAGCTTGCCCTCGGTGGCGAAGGCGCGGAAGAAGTCCTTGAGCAGATCGAGATCGAAGTTGGCGACCCGGGTGCGCTGCACCGGGACGTTGAAGACCAGGTAGGGCCGACCGGAGAGGTCAACGGAGGCCTGGACGAGTGTTTCGTCCATGGGCACGAAGGCCGTCCCGAACCTGACGATCCCCTTCTTGTCGCCGAGGGCCTCGTCGAGCGCGCGTCCGAGGACGAGCCCCACGTCCTCGACAGTGTGGTGGAGGTCAACCTCGAGATCCCCCCGGGCATCCACGGCCAGATCCATGAGGCCATGCTTCGACCACGCCTCAAGCATGTGGCTGAAGAAGGGGATGCCCGTCTCGATCTTGGCGCTGCCGGTGCCATCCAGGTTGAGCTGCAGGAGAACCTGCGTCTCCTTCGTCTTCCGCTCCACCCGCGCCTGGCGGGGAACCAGCTCACCGCTCATGCGTGCCCTCCTCCTTCGCTCGTGACTCGGCCACTCTCACCTCGGCCGCCACGCGGTGCCCGTAGAGGCCCTCCACGTCGGTGAGTGCCGAGAGGTGCGGCAGCGCCGCCCGCAGTCCGGCCGGCGTATATTCGATCACGCTCGCCCGGGTGACGAAGTCCTCTGGGCCCAGGGGGGAGGCAAAGCGCGCCGTTCCGCCCGTGGGCAGCACGTGGCTGGGCCCCGCCACGTAGTCCCCGACGACCTCGGGCGTGTTCCCCCCCACGAACACGGCACCTGCGTGGCGGACCCCGGGCAGCAGAGTATGGGGGGCTCGCACGTAGAGCTCGAGATGCTCTGGTGCCAGGAGGTTGACCAGTACGACGGCCGCCTCCAGGCTCTCGACCAGGATCAGGGCACCGTTGGTGGCGACAGACTCGGCCGCGATCGCCCGACGGGGCAGCGTGGCCAGTTGGCGCTCGAGGGCGGCCGCCACGCGCGGGATCAGGGCTGAGGCGTCTGTGACCAGGATGGCTCGCGCCATCGGATCATGCTCGGCCTGGGCGAGGAGATCCGCGGCCAGCCACTCGGGATTCGCGTCTGCATCGGCGATGATCGCCACTTCGCTGGGCCCTGCCACCATGTCGATGCCGACCTCACCGAAGACGCTGCGCTTGGCGAGGGCCACGTAGATGTTGCCGGGGCCGACGATCTTGTCGACCCGGCGCACGGTGGCGGTGCCGTAGGCGAGAGCTCCGATGGCCTGCGCGCCACCGATCCGGTACCCCTCGGTGACGCCGGCAATACGGGCGGCAGCCAGCACGGCCGGCGCCACGCGCCCGGCCGCATCGGGCGGCGTCACGAGGACGATCTCGCGAACACCAGCCACCCGGGCCGGGATGCCAGTCATCAGCACTGTCGACGGGTAGGCCCCGCGACCGCCCGGGATGTAGATACCCACCCGGTCCAGAGGCCGAATCTCCTGACCGAGCAGAGAGCCGTGGTCGTCACCGATCCGCCACGACTTCGGGACGCACGCCGCCTGGTAACGTTCGATGCGCTCGGCGGCAAAGGCCAGGGCTGCCTGCACGTCGGACGGCAGCGCGTGCGCGGCTGCCTCGAAGTCGGCGGGGGCGATGACAAGATCCCCGGGGTGGCGGGCCAGGAAGCGGTCGTACCGTGCGGTCAATTCGAGCAGGGCCAGATCTCCCCGCTCACGCACCGCGCCGAGGATAGCGTCCACCGCCTGCGCGATGCCGGGATCGACCTTGGAAGGTGGACGCTCGAGCATCGTGACGACCGTGGCCAGCCCGAGGCTCCGCGCATCCAGGATCCGCATCGATGACGTCATCGGGCAGCCGCGGCCGCGGGCGCCTGCCGCGACCGTATCTCGTCGAGAAGCCCGGTGACGGCGGCATATTCGGTCTTCATGGAGGCGCGGTTGACGATCAGTCGCGCGGTCGAGCGCGTGATCTCCGCGACCTCGACCAGACCGTTCGCCCGTAACGTGTCTCCCGACTGCACGAGGTCGACGATCCGATCGGCCAGGCCCACCAGCGGCGCGAGTTCCACGGATCCGTCGAGACGGACGATCTCCACCTGGATCCCCCGGCTCGAGAAGTATTGCTCGGTGAGCCGGGGATACTTCGTGGCCACTCGCACCCACGACCACGTCGCAGGGGTGTCGTGCTCGAAAAGCTCCTTGCGTTCGGCCACCACCAGCCGACAGAAGCCGAATCCAAGATCAAGGGGTTCGTAGACGTCCGGCCGTTGCTCGAGCAGGATGTCCTGCCCCACGATTCCGAGGTCGGCGGCGCCATACATCACGTAGGCTGGCACGTCCGCCGGCTTGAGCAGGAGCAGTCGGAGCCGGTGTCCGGGGTCGGTAAAGATGAGCCGGCGCGACTCCGGATCGATCCCCCCCACACCGAGGCTCCCCAGCAGATCCAGAGCTCCTTCGAGCAGCCGCCCCTTCGGCAGGGCGAGGGTCAGGCGCTCCTTCATGACCGCCGGACGATGCTGGCTCCGAGGCCGGCGAGCTTGCGGTCGAGACGTTCGTAGCCCCGATCGAGGTGATAGACGCGGGAGATCTGCGTTCGACCGCGAGCAGCCAGTCCCGCCAGCACGAGCGCCGCCGATGCCCGCAGATCCGAGGCCATCACCGGCGCCCCTTGATAACACGGCACGCCCCGAATGACCGCGGTGGACCCGTCGGTGAAGATGCCGGCACCCATCCGGCCAAGCTCGGCTGCATGCATGAACCGATTCTCGAAAATCGTCTCCGTGATCCGGGATTGGCCGTCGGCCAGGCCCAGGAGAGCCATCATCTGCGCCTGCATGTCCGTCGGGAAGCCCGGGAACGGACTCGTCACCACGTCCGTCGGGCGCGGCCGCCCCATTCCCCGCACACGGACGGAGGTGGGTCCCACTTCCAGCTGAATCCCGGCCTCCTCGAGCTTGGCAATCACCGCCGAGAGATGATCCGGAACCACCCCGGCCACCGTCACATCACCCCCGGCAATGGCACCGGCCACGAGCAGCGTGCCGGCTTCGATCCGGTCGGGGATCACCTGGTGGGTCGTTCCGCCCAACTCCGGTACCCCGTCGATCTCGATCCGCGAGGTTCCCGCTCCATGGACCCGCGCCCCCATGCCGTTGAGCAGCGCGGCCAGATCGACGACCTCGGGCTCACGCGCTGCGTTCTCGAGCACGGTGGTGCCCTCGGCCAGGGCGGCCGCCATCATGAGATTCTCGGTTCCGGTCACCGTCACCACGTCGGTGGTGATACGCGTGGCCTTCAGTCGGCTCGCGCGCGCGACCACGTAGCCGTTCTCGATGAACACCTCGGCCCCCAGCTGGTGCAGCCCCTTCAGGTGCTGGTCGATCGGTCGTACGCCGATGGCGCAGCCTCCTGGCAGGGCAACCTTGGCCGACCCGTGGCGTGCCACCAGGGGACCAAGGACGAGGACGGAAGCGCGCATGGTCGACACGAGCTCATAGGGGGCCACATCGTCGCTCACGCGCTCGGTCCATACCCGCGTCCGCTCGCCTTGCAGGTCGACCCTTGCCCCGAGCGATTGCAGCAATTTCAGCATGGTGCGGGTATCGTTGAGGCCGGGCAGATTAGTGATCTCCAGAGGCGCGGCCGTGAGCAGGCTTGCCGCCAGCGCCGGCAAGGCCGCGTTCTTGGCCGCGCTCGGTGACACCGTTCCCTGAAGCTCGATTCCTCCCTCGATGTCGAGCCGTGTTGGCATCAGGTCCTCCCCGCCACGAATCGGGCTATCCCCGCCAGGTCATTGTGTACCAGGACGTTGCGAAAACCCGCTTCGTTCATCAGCCCGACCACGGCGTGCGTCTGGCCGCCGCCGGCGGTCTCCAACACGAGGAGGCCGTCGGGCGCCAACCGGCTCACGCTCTCGACAACCACGCGCCGGATGACGTCGAGCCCGTCGAGGCCACCGTCCAGCGCGTGACGGGGTTCGTGGTCAACCACTTCCGGAGTGAGGGTGGCCAGCAGGGATGCCGGCAGGTACGGCGGGTTCGAAACGATCATGTCCGCGGCGCCTCGACGCACGGCCCCGAGCAGGTCTCCCGCAACAACATGGACCCGCGGAGCAAGTGCGAGGTCGACGACGTTGGCGCGCGCCACCGCGGTCGCCGCCAATGACGAATCGAGGGCCGTGACTCGAAGGTCCGGGCGTCGGGCAGCCAGCGCGCAGGCGATGCACCCCGAACCGGTGCCCACGTCCACGACCGTCGCGTGGCGACCCGAGGCCGGCGGAGGCAGCAATGCGAGCGCCCAGTCCACGAGCATCTCGGTCTCCGGGCGCGGCACCAGCACGGCGGCCGTGATGCGGATGCGCAGTCCATAGAACTCCTCCCAGCCAATGATGCGCTGGAGCGGCTCCCGTGCGGCCCGACGGCGGACGTCCCCTTCGTACCGGCGCGCGACGCTGGGCGACAGAGCGTCATCAGCCTCGAGGTACAGCACCGAGCGCCGGATCCCGAGGACGCTCGCGAGCAGCCACTCCGCATCGGCCCGGGCCGAGTCGATCCCGGCCGACGTGAGGACCTCGCCGGCCGCTGCCAGTGCTGTCCGGCGCGTCATTTAAAGTCGGGGGGAGCGAGCGCCGCTCCTCCCCGACACCCCCCACCGCTTCCGGTCCACTGCACAACGGGGCCCGCCAGCCTCGCTCCTCCCCGACTCCGCCTACCCTGACCGAACTGACTCATGGCGTTCAGTGTCCCACCCGCTCGAGCCTCTCGGCCTGCTCGGCGGCGGCCAAGGCATCGACGATTTCGTCGAGGTCGCCCTCCAGAACGTCGGGCAGACGGTGCATGGTGAGGCCGATCCGATGGTCGGTGACCCGGGTCTGAGGGACGTTGTACGTGCGGATCCGCTCACTGCGCTCGCCGGTCCCCACCTGGCTGCGGCGGTCGGCGGCAATGGCCGCCGCCTGCTCCTCTTGCGCGCGCTCCAGCAGTCGGGCTCGTAAGACGCGCATGGCCTTCGCGCGGTTCTTGATTTGAGAGCGCTCGTCCTGGCATGTCACCACGAGCCCGGTGGGCAGGTGCGTGATGCGGACAGCGGAATCAGTGGTGTTGACCCCCTGCCCACCGGGTCCCGAGGCCCGATACACATCGACCTTGAGGTCCTTGTCGTCCACCTTGACGTCGACCTCCTCCGCCTCCGGAAGCACAGCAACCGTCACCGTCGAAGTGTGGATGCGTCCGCTGGCTTCGGTCGCCGGCACGCGCTGCACCCGATGGACGCCGCGCTCGAACTTGAGGCGGCTCCATGCCCCCCGTCCCTGGACGAAGAGGATCACCTCCTTGAGGCCCCCCACCCCGGTTGCACTGGCGTCCATGATTTCCACCTTCCAGCGTTGGCGCTCGGCATACTTCTGATACATACGCGCCAAGCTGGCGGCGAACAGAGCCGCTTCCTCGCCCCCGGCCCCCGCTCGAATTTCGACGAAGACGTTCTTCTCTTCGTACGGGTCTCTGGGAAGCAGGAGACGGGTGATCTCCGCCTCGAGCGCTGCCTGCCGCGCGGTCAGCGAGGCCACCTCGGCATGGGCCAGTTCCTGCAACTCGCGGTCGCTGCTGTCGGCGAGCTGGCGAGCGTCGGCCAGCTGCCTCAGCACCTCGCGGTACTCGGTGAAGCGCACCACGATCTCGCTGGCCTCGGCGTGCTCCTTCCGAAGCCGGGCGTAGTCGGGCCGTGTGTGGGCAGAAGCGTCGGCCAGCAGTGTCGCGATGGCCTGCGACCGTTCCTCGATCTGGCGTAGCCTGTCGAAGAGCATCATCGTGCCATCGCCGCCCCCCCACGGTCACTGATGCGCGACCCTACGAGGGCTTGGCGATCTGCACGAGACAGGGCCACCAAAGCCCCGAGAGCCGGAACGGGCGGGGGCATGGGAGGCCGGGCATCTCGTGGCCGAACGGGTGGAGGGGCCATTTCCGAGCCCCTCATGTCCGCTCGGGCGACTTGGGGGGCCGCCAGGCGGCCCCCCAAGTCCTCACGACGCGGCAGCTTCGCGCTTGTACTTCCGCTGGAATCGTTCGACGCGGCCGGCGGTGTCGAGGAGCTTCTGCTTACCCGTGTAGAAGGGATGGCACTTGGCGCAGATCTCCACGCGGATCTCCGGTCGAGTCGAGCGCGTGTGAATGACCTCACCGCAGGCGCACGTGATGGTCGTGTCGACATAGTCCGGGTGAATACCCACCTTCACGATCACACCTCCTGAAGGAGTTCCAGAATAACACAACAAGAACGTTGGGGGCGTTCGAGGCCTCAACGACGGCAAGTCAGACCGAGGAGCGCCCCGGGTCCCCCGGGGCGTCACGAGTGCGGGGGGGCTGGGGGGCCCTTCGAGGCCCCCCCTACGAACAATTCTCTAGCCCATCGAGTGCATGGAGGCCAGGAACTCGCGGTTCGTCTTGGTCAGCTTCAGTTTGTCGAGGAGGAGCTCCATCGCCTCCACCGGATTGAGCTGGGAGAGCGCCTTGCGGAGCAGCCACACTTTCTGCAACTCATCCTTCTCGAGGAGAAGCTCCTCTTTGCGCGTGCCCGATTGCTCGATGTTGATGGTAGGAAACACGCGCTTGTCCATGAGCCGCCGGTCGAGGTGGACCTCCATGTTGCCCGTCCCCTTGAACTCCTCGAAGATCACGTCGTCCATGCGGCTGCCCGTGTCCACGATGGCGGTGGCCATGATGGTGAGCGACCCTCCCTCCTCGATGTTGCGGGCAGTGGCAAAAAAGCGCCGGGGCCGCTGCAGCGCATTGGCATCGAGCCCGCCCGACAGCACCTTGCCCGAGGACGGGATGATGGCGTTGTGGGCGCGGGCGAAGCGGGTGATGGAGTCGAGGAGGATCACCACGTCTCGCTTATGCTCGACCAACCGCTTGGCCTTCTCGATGACCATATCCGCCACTTGCACGTGACGGGTGGGCGGCTCGTCGAACGTCGAGGAAATGACCTCGCCGCGCACCGAGCGCTGCATATCGGTCACCTCTTCCGGGCGCTCGTCGATGAGCAGAACGATCAGGTAGACCTCGGGGTGATTCTTGGCGATGGCGTTGGCCAGTTTCTGGAGCATCATCGTCTTGCCCGTGCGAGGGGCTGCCACGATCATGCCGCGCTGGCCCTTGCCGACCGGGGTGAGCAGATCCATCACCCGGGTGGTGAGGTCCTCCGGGTCATGCTCGAGCCGGAGGCGCTCCATCGGATAGAGCGGAGTCAGGTTGTCGAAGAAGATCTTCTCGCGCGACTGGTCGGGCGTCTCGAAGTTGATGGCCTCGACCTTGAGGAGAGCGAAGTAACGCTCGGTGTCCTTGGGGGGACGCACCTGGCCCGAGATGGTGTCACCGGTGCGGAGATCGAACCGGCGGATCTGCGAGGGGGAGACGTAAATGTCGTCGGGGCCGGGCAGGTAGTTGTAGTCCGGCGCCCGCAGGAAGCCGAACCCGTCCGGAAGGACCTCCAGCACGCCCTCCGCGAAGATCAAGCCATCCTTCTCCGCCTGGGACTGCAATATTTTGAAGATGAGATCCTGCTTGCGGAGCCCGCTGAAGTTCTGAACGTTGAGGTCGCGGGCAATGGTGTTGAGCTCGGAAATGGTCTTCTCCTTCAATGCGGAGAGGTTCATCCCATTTCCGGCTTCGGGGTTCGGCGTCGCGTTGGCTTGACCTCGTTCTCGGCGGGCACTCATCGACGGGCTCCGGGGGCGGCGGCTAGGCACCGCTCTGAGTAAGTTGCGTTGCGGCTGTGGGCGCCTGATTTTCTGTGGGGTTGGATCGCTACGTCGCCTCGTATGCTCGCATCCGACGATAGGCTTGTCAACCTCTTTTATACCTCACGGGCGCCTTAGACCTCATACCTCACAGGCGCACCTCGATGATCGCGCGCTGCTTGATCTCCTTCAGCCAGGCGTCCAGGCGCGCCTCGTACTTCTCGCGGAACAGGATGTCGCGGATCTGCTGGCGGGCGCGCTCCTGTCCCTGCCCCTCCAGGGTCTCTTTCGATTCGAGCTTGAAGAGGTGGTATCCAAGCGGCGAGCGGTACGGTTGCGAGACCTCCCCCGGCGCCAGCTTGAGGATCTCGTTCTCGATGTCGGCAGCCAACTCACCGCGCTTGAGTGTGCCGAGATCGCCCCCGTCCTTGGCGCTGGCATCCCGCGACGCGGTACGGGCGGTTTCGGCGAAGTCGGCGCCGGCCACGATCTGCTGGCGGACGAGATCGGCGCGGATGCGGGCCGCCTCCCACGCTGCGTCCTCGGCGCCGCCCCCTTCGGGGACGATCAGAATGTTTCGCGCGTGATACGGCAGTCCCTGTTCGAGCTTGCCGCGGTTCTGCTCCAGATACTGGTTGATCTCCTGGTCATTCACGCTCACGCGGAGGGTGACCTTCCGTCGCACGACCTTTGACAGACGTAGGCCTTCTCGGATCCGTCGCTTGACGGATTCGACGGCCAAGCCCTGGGCCTTCATGGCGTCCTCGAAGTCCTGTCGGGTAGGGTTCCCGGGGAGCTTCTTGAGTCGTGCGTTGAGCTCCTCGTCGACCTCCGCATCATCGACAATGATCCTTTCCCGGTCTGCTTCCTGCAGCTGAAGGCGCATGTCGATCAACCGGGATAGGAACTCCTTGGCCAACTCTTCGTCGGAGGGCATCGAGCCACGGTTTTCTTGCTTGGCTGCTACGATGCTTTCCTGGACCTCCATGAGGGTGATGGCGTCGTTGTTCACGACCGCCACCACACGGTCGGTGACCGAGTCGTCATCGAGGCTGACGCGCGGGGCCTCGGCGGGCGCCGATCCGGCGGGCTTGCTCTCCTCGGCGGCGGGGGCGGCCACCGCCGCCGGCTGGGGCGCGGACTTGCTCGACTTGCCGACGAGGGGGACCCAGGCGGGCACCGAGCACCCGCCCGCGAACACGAGCACAATGACGAGGCCAAGCAAGCCCCGCCCAATCCGAGGGGCGCCCCAGGTTCCCTGGGGAGCCCCGAGCATGCGGGGGGCATGGGGGGCCCTCTCGAGGCCCCCCATCTCAATATCCCTCATGCCGCGGCAATCTCCTCGAGAAGTTTCATGATCGCATCGCGCACGGCGGGCCACGGCGCCCGCGGGATCGTCCCCTCCAGGGTGAACTCGCGCTTGAAGCGCAGGCGGCCTCGACTCCGCTGCACGGCTTGCACAAGCCGCTGGGGATTGATCGGTGTACTGGGTGCAAACGTGACGAGAGCCTTTCCCTCCCCGACCTCGACCTTCTCCACCGAGAGCCGCCGGGCCGCCACGCGGATGCGAACGGTATCGAGCAGCTGCCGCGCGACCGCGGGGAGCGGTCCGAAGCGGTCTGCCAGTTCGGCACCGAGATCGGACACGGCGGCCTCGGTCTCGGCGGCGGCCAGGCGCTTGTAAAGCGCCAGACGCTGATTGACCTCGGGAACGTACTCTTCGGGCAGCAAGCCCTCGACCGGGACGCTGATGACGGGCTCGACGGCGGCGGCCGTCGGTTCACCGTGCAATTCTCGCACGGCCTCGGCGAGAAGCTTGGAATAAAGATCATAGCCGACGGCCGCGATGTGACCATGCTGCTCGGGGCCAAGGAGATTACCCGCCCCCCGGATCTCGAGGTCCCGCAGGGCAAGCTTGAAGCCGGAGCCCAGCTCCGTCAGCTCCTGGAGGACCCGCAGCCTGCGCTGCGCTTGCTCGTCAACGCGGCCGTCGGCAGGCACCAGCAGGTACGCGTACGCCTGCTGCCGCTCGCGGCCGACCCGCCCGCGAAGCTGGTAGAGCTGGGCCAGTCCGAAGCGATCGGCGCGGTTGACGATGATCGTGTTGGAGGCGGGGATATCCAGCCCCGACTCCACGATCGCGGTGGACACGAGCACGTCGGCCTGTCCGGTCACGAACCGCACCATGGTCGCCTCCAGCTCGCGTTCGCGCATCTGACCATGCGCCATCACGATCCGTGCCTCCGGCACCAGCTCCTGGATGAAGCGGACCATGGAAGGCAGCGACTGGATCCGATTGTGGACGAAGAACACCTGACCGCCGCGGGCCAGCTCCCGCTCCAGGGCCTCCTTGATGACCGTCTTGCTGAAGCGACGCACAAAGGTCTCGACGGGCAGGCGCTCGAGAGGCGCCGTTTCGATGACGGACATGTCACGCACACCCGAGAGCGACATGTAGAGAGTGCGCGGGATGGGGGTGGCCGTCAGGGCCAGCACGTCCACCGAGGCCCGTAGCTGCTTCATGCGCTCCTTGTGGGCGACCCCGAATCGGTGCTCCTCGTCCACGATGAGCAGGCCGAGATTCTTGAAGCTGACGTCCTGAGACAAGAGCCGATGGGTCCCGATCACTACGTCTATCGTGCCCTGGCGGAGCCCCTCGAGTACGAGCTTCTGCTCCTTCGCCGAGCGAAAGCGCGAGAGCAGCTCGACCTTGGCCGGGAACGGTCCGAAGCGATCGCTGAAGGTATTCCAATGCTGCTGGGCGAGCACGGTGGTGGGCACCAGCACCGCCGCCTGGTAGCCGTCGGCGACGGCCTTGAACGCGGCTCGCAACGCCACTTCCGTCTTGCCGTAACCCACATCGCCCGCTACCAGCCGATCCATGGGTCGCGCGCGCTCCATGTCTCGCTTGGCCTCCTCGATCGCGCGCAGCTGGTCGGGAGTCTCCTCGAAGCGGAAGGCCGCCTCGAACTCGTGCTGCCACGGCGTGTCGGACGAGAACGCCTTGCCCTCGGCCACCGCCCGCGCCGCGTACAGCCGCAAGAGCGCCTCGGCCATCTCGCGCAGGGCGGCCCGCACCGACTCCTTGACGCGCTGCCACTGCGCCCCCCCCAGCCGGTCGAGCCGCGCCGCCTCCTCGTCGCCACCGAGGTACTTCGAGATCAGGTCGAGGCGCTCCACGGGGAGATACAGCTGGTTGCGCTCGGCGTATTCCAGAAGCAGGAAATCGCCCTCCCGATCACCGATCCCCATCGTGCGCAGGCCCAGGTAGCGGCCGATGCCGTGGTCCTCATGCACAACGAGATCGCCCACCTCGAGATCGGTGAAGGCCGTGATGGGCGACCCGCGCTGATACTTCGGCCGGGCCAGCGAGCGCCGACGCGCGCCGTAGACCTCTTGCTCGGACAGGACGACCACCCCGAGGGCAGGAAGGAAGAACCCGGCCGAGCACTCTCCCACGAGCACCGTCAACCAAGGCTGGCTCGCGGTGTCCCCCGCGACCGCCTGGGAAGCCCAGCCGGCACCGCTCACCAAGGTGGCTTCGAACTGATGCTCGCGCAAGATCTTCTGAAGATGCTCGGCCTGGTGCGTATCGCCGGCGACGAACAGCACCCTGAACCCCTCGTCCCGCCACCGCTGAAGGTCGGCGGCCAGACGCCGGAACTGGCCGCTGAACGACGGGACCGCATGGGCATCGAGCACCACCTCGGCCCCCGTGCTGCCATCGACCGAGGATGCTCCTGCCACCAGGGTCAGCTCGATGATCTGGCGATCTCCCAACAGGGTCGCAAGCGGCGCGCGTCCCGCCGCCTCGCCGGCCGTCTCGTCCAGAAGCTTGGGCGAGTCAACGATCACCGGCGCTGCCGCGGGCAGGTAGTCAAGCAAGCCGGGGCCGCCCGCCCCCTCGGCCTCTTGTCCGGGGAGGGGCAGCACCGACAGCTCGTCGAGTGCGAAGGTCGAGCGTTGGGAGGTCGGATCGAAAAGGCGGATTGTCTCCACGTCATCCCCGAGAAACTCCAGGCGCGCCGGAGCGGCGTGTGACGGGCTGAAGATGTCCACGATGCCGCCCCGCACGCTGTACTGGCCAACTTCCACCACCGTGTCGGCCCGCTCATAGCGGGCCTCGTCCAGGGCCTCCAGCAAGAGCTCGCGATCGAGTCGATCACCGACACTGAGGCGTAGCAGACGAGCCACGAACTCGGTACGGGCCGGAAGGGGGACCTCGAGGGCGGCCCGCGTGGCCACCACCGCGATGGGTTCGTCCGCGAGGAGGCGCCGGCAGACGAGCGCGCGCTCGGCGTCGGCCTCGCGGTGGTGGCCACCCCGCCACAAGCGCGGCTCCGCCTCGGGGAACTCCACCGCCTCGGCGCCGAAGAACTTCAGGTCGCTGGCAAAGCGCCGGGCCTCGGCAAGGCTGGCGACCAGCACGAGGGCGGGACGCGGGTGGGTATGGAGCAGCTCCGCCACCGCCAGCGGGCGCGCCCCCCCGGTGAGTCCACCCACCCGAAGGTGAGCGTGTCCCTCGGCGACCATCTTGGCGAGCACTTGGAAGGGAGGCCACTCGGCCATCATGGCGTTACGGCACGTCCTAGCGGGTGTCCTTTGCCAAGTAGAAGCTCAGCGTCTCCAGCTCGATAGAAAGATCGACGTTCTTCAGCCTGACCTCGCGGGCTACCCGCAGGCGTGCCGGCGCGAAATTGAGCACCGCCCGCACGCCGGCCGCCACCAGCTGGTCGGCCACCCCCTGCGCGCCGTCCACTGGCACCGCCACGATTGCGATCTGGACACCGCGCGCCCGAAGCTCGCGCGTCATGTCCCGTGTCCCCATGATAGGCACCCCGTCGGCGCTACGCCCGATCTTGAGGGGATCGTCGTCGAAGATGACGGCGATCCGGAAGCCCTGCCGCCCGAACCCCTTGTAGTGGAAGAGGGCCGAGCCCAGGTTCCCGAATCCGACGAGGGCAATGGGCCATTCTCGATCGAGCCCCAGGATGCGCTGAAGTTCCGCCTTGAGCCCAACCACGTAATAGCCGATACCACGGACTCCGAACTCGCCGAAGTAGGCGAGATCCTTCCGCACCTGGGCGGAGTTCAGGCCGAAACGCTCGGCCAGGTCCTGCGAGGAAATGGTCTTGACGCCATCTTCTTCGAGCTGCTGCAGGCACCGGGTGTACACGGAGAGACGGCGGATCGTCATCTCCGGGATCTTCGAGTCACGATAGCTCGGACGCGGAGCCATACGGATCCGTCCGTCGGGCGCCCCGCTGCCTTCGGCGCCCGACGGGGGCCGGTCTGCTACTTGATGGGCTGCACGAACAAGAGAATCATGGCCACCACCAGCACGTAGATCGCCAGTGACTCGATCAGGGCCAGGCCGATGATCATGGCTGTCTGGATCCGGGCGGCCGCGCCCGGCTGACGGGCCATCGCATCCACGGCGGCGGCGATTGCCTTGCCCTGCCCGAGCCCGCACAGCCCGGCCGCGAACGCCATCGCGAAGCCCGCGACCAGGACACCGAACGGTCCCACCCAGCCCCCGCCCCCGTCGGCGGCTACGGCCAACCCAGGCACTCCGAGAATCGCTATCCCTGCCAGAATCAGTGAACGTCGCACGCCCGCCCTCCTGTGTGCATGTGTGGTGCTAGAGGTGTTCCTGCGTGTGCTCATCGCCGTGCCCCTCGTGCCCCTCGGCGTGCTCGAGTGCGCCCGCGATATAGAGCATGGTCAGCATCACGAAGATGAACGCTTGGAGAAACGACACCAGAATCTTCAACGGGTAGAGGAACCCGACCGTGAACGCGATCATGATCAAGCCACCCACCCCACCCACCAGTGCCCCTCCCAACGATCCGGAGAGCGCCCAGCCGATGAGTCCATCCAGTCCCATCAGAAAGAAGATGATCGCGAGAAGGATATGTCCGCCTGTCATGTTGCCGAACAGACGCAGGGAGAGCGACAGGGGCCGGGCTAAGTGACTGATGACCTCGATGGGCACCATGAGCGGGGCCAGCCACACGACCGGTCCCATGAAGTGCTTGAGATACGTCTTGAGGCCCTGGTTCTTGACCCCGATGAAGTGGTACGCGAAGAACACCACGAGGGCGCAGGCGGCCGTGGTGTTCAGGTTCCCAGTGGGCCGTTCCAGGCCCGGCACGAGGCTCATGAGATTGCCCAGCAGAATGAAGAGGCCCAGGGTCGCGATCAGGGGCAGGTAGCGCCGTCCGTCGCGCCCAATCACGTCGTCGATCAACCCGTTGAACTGCTCGAGCACAACTTCCATGAAGTTCTGCACACCGGCCGGGACGAGGGACGCGCGGCGGGTCGCCGCGTAGCTCAGGGCCACCAGAACGATCATGGCCAGCCACGTATACGTCACGTGGTCGGGAACACCGGGCAAACTGAAGATGGGAGGATGCTCGATGGCGCCCATGCTTAGCCTTGCCGGCCCGCCTCCAGCAGCCCGCGCCTGATCAGCGTGCACGGCAGCAGGGTGAACCCGACCACGACCCCTACGGGGTGCGCCCATCCGCTGGCCGCCAGAGCCCCGATGGCCAGGGCCAGGGCGGCGAAGCGCACGCCGAAACCCAAGATCCAACCGCTCACAGGTGCGTCGGCCTGCCCGAGGACGCCAATGACTCGCCGCGAGAGCCAGCGGAAGTTCACGATTGCCATCGTGCCCCCCGCGCCCACGCCGACGGCGGCCGGCAAACCACCAGCCCATCCGGCAAGAAAGGTGAGCACGGCCACCACGCACCCGGTCTCGAACGTCACGCGCGACATCAACTCAATCGGGTTCATCGATCATGCATTCTTCGTTCGGCGGCCTTGACGGCCCGGTACATGCTCACGAAACCGGCAGCGATCCCAAATGCAAGGCCGAGCAACAAGAGCCACGGGCTCGTACCGAGCCACCGATCGGCGTAGTAGCCGCCGGCCATCCCGATCACGGTCGCGAGCACCAAGGTGATGCCGATCGAACTCAGCTCGCCGAGGCCTTTCCAGGCCGACGGCTCCTTGGGCTCCACCATGTGAAGGAAGACACTAGCACAACACTATCGGGATCACAACCACGGCCTAACATACCGGAAAACAATCACTATTATCGTGGGTCCCCGTTCCGGTGACGCACAAGACCTAGCCGAACATGCCCCCCATTCGGGCACCGGCGACCCGGTTGACGACTACGAGGCTCACCCCCGCCACCGCGACGAGGATGACCCCTAGCGCCGCCGCCTCGCTGGCGCTCCCGGCAATGTAGAACGAGAAGATACCGACCGTGATGGTTTCCCACCCTCCGAGCGAAAGGAAGAGGACGGCGGAGGCCTCCTGAAGCGAGGTCATGAAGGAAAAGAGGCTACCCACCAACACGCCGCGCCGGATGAGGGGCAAGGTGATGTCGCCAAACACGCGCAGGCCGGAGGCGCCCACGCTGGCGGCGGCTTCCTCCATCGACCGATGGACAAGCAGCAGTGAGGCGTAGGAGCCGCGAACGGTGTACGGCAACCGACGAATCGCCAGTACGAGGGGGAGGATGATCCAGAAGCTCGTCAGAGGGCGGTCGAGGCCCGGCACGTCGACGTGAAAGGCGCGGATGTACGCGATTCCGATGGCCGTCCCGGGAATAGCCAAGATGAGCGTGTTCAGCGCGTCCAGGGTGCCCCGGCCGGGCAGCCGCGTCCGGGCCAGAATCCAGGCGATGGGCACCCCGACCACGATGCACAGCAGCACGGCCAGCGAGGCATACAGCAGGCTGTTCAGGATGTAGCGCGGGGTCTCGACGATGACCCGCTCGAAGTGCTGCAAGGTGTAGTGGACGGGGAGCGGGGTGAGCGCCCATCCCTTGCTCAGCGAGGCGAGCAGCACTCCCGCGTACGGAAGGAACGCCAGCAGCATGACCACGCTCAGGAATGCGAGAACCGCTGTCTGGGCGAGCGGTGACAGCCGCCGGCGGGCAATGCGCGAGTACGACACGGACGAATAATCCTTAATGGCAACGTACTGGCGGGCGGCCACCAGGAACAACACCGCCAGCCCGACCATGATGGCGGAGATCACGATCCCCATGCGGAACAGCCGGCGATCCACGAACTGCACGATGTTGAGGTAGGCCTGGGCGGCCAGGAGGTCGTGCACGCCGAGGACGAGGGGGGTGGCAAAATCCGAGAACGTCCAGATGAAGACGAGGAGGGCGCCCGCCACATAGCCGGGTGTGGTCAGGGGCAACGTGATGGTGCGCAACTTCCGCCAGCCCCGGGCCCCTACGCTTTCCGCCGCCTCCTCGAGGGCAGGATCGATCTTGCCCAGCGCATCCACCACGTTGAGGGTAATCATCGGGAAGAGATGGAGCGTTTCCACCAGCAGAACGCCATGGACCCCGTACACGAAGTTGAACGGTTTGGCGAGATCGAAGGTGTCCATGAGGAGCACGTTGACGGTACCCGCCCGGCCTAGAATGAACGTCAACCCGAGCACCCCCACCAGGGGAGGCGAGATGATGGGAATCAGCGTGAGGTAGCCGAACAGATCGCGACCCCGGAAGTCGCAGCGGACGAGCACGAAAGCAATGGCGTAGCCGAGGACCGAGGTGGTCGCCACCGTCCCGAGCCCCAGGAGGAGCGAGTTCCAGAGCGAGCGCCGGTAAAAGTCGTCGCGCGCGAACTCCACGAAGTTGGCGATGGTGAGACGGCCCGCCTCATCGCTGAAGGCGTCGTAGAAGACGCGGAGCAGCGGATAGACGAGAAACGCCGCCAGGAACAGCCAGATGGCGCCGACGCCGAGCACCGGCAGTACGGTGGCCGTCCGACGGCGAGAGGGCGCGGCCACCGTGGCCCGGAGCGCAGCGTCAGGCATCGGGCAGGGGCAGGACCACCGAGGGAGGAAAGGTCAACGTCACCGCCTGACCCACTGACAGCAGATCGTGGTGCCAGGGATCGCGCACGTCCACTTTGAGCACGGTGCTCCCTGCCGCTTGCACCTCGTAGCGGAGCGTGTTGCCAAGGTACGAGGCCAGCAGAATGCTCCCGGACACGGCATTGACGTCCGGGCCGCCCAGCGCGATGTTCTCGGGACGGACGGCCAGCACACAGGCGTCTCCTGGCCCGAGGCCAGCAGCGGCGCGCGCCTGCAGGAGGCCGAGGGGCGTCTCCACGGCTAGCCACTCGCCGCGGTGATCCCGCGCCACGCCGGGGACGATGTTGTTGGTCCCCACGAAGTCGGCCACGAAGCGCGTGCGGGGCCGCTCGTACAGTTCCTTGGGGGGCGCCACCTGGAGCACATGCCCGTCGCGCATGACGGCCACCCGATCGGAAAGCGACAGGGCCTCCTCCTGATCGTGGGTCACGTAGATCGTGGTGATGCCCAACGCCCGTTGAAGCGTGCGGATCTCCGTTCGGACCTGGACCCGAATCTTCGCATCCAGGTTGGACAGGGGCTCGTCGAGCAGGAGAATGTCCGGGTTGAGAACGAGGGCGCGCGCGAGCGCCACCCGTTGCTGTTGCCCCCCCGAGAGCTGCCCGGGATAGCGGTCCTCCAGCCCCTGGAGGTTGACCTTCGCCAACCCCGTTCGCAGGCGTTCCTCGATCACGGCCGAGGACAGACGGCGCACGCGAAGCCCATAGGCGACGTTGCCGCGCACCGTCATGTGCGGCCACAGGGCATAGTTCTGGAACACCATGCCGATGTTGCGTTCAAAAGGGGGCAGGGCGTCGACCCGACGGGTGCCGAACCAGATCTCGCCGGCCTCGGGCATGGCAAATCCCGCCAGGAGCCTCAGCAGGGTCGTCTTTCCGCACCCCGACGGGCCGAGCAAGGTGAACAACTCGCCGTCGGCGACATCGAGGGAGACGGCGTCGACGGCCCGCACGCTTCCGAAGCGCTTGGTCAGCGCGTGGAGACGAATCCTCAGGGCTTCTTCCAGACGGCCTCGATGTCGGCTCGAAACCGCGTCTTCAGCGCTTCCGACCGCTTGGCGGCCACGGTCTCGTCGTAGACGTTCAGGACCTCACGGTCGAAGTACGAGCGCACGCCGCCTGTAAACTCCACCGCCATCTCGGCGGTGGAACCGGGCGCCCCCTGGACCTTGTACTTGGGGGTGATGGGGAACAGGCCGCGATCCATGAACACCCGCTGGCCGCGCTCGCTCAGGAGGAACTCGATGAAGGCCCGGGCGGCTTTCGGATTGCGCGAGCCGGTCAGGACCGCCATGGGCTCCGGCGTGACAAAGGAATAATCCGGTGCCACGAACTTGATATCGAATCCGGCCAGCTTCTCCTCGAACGCCATGTAGGAGGGCACGGCGAACCCTGCCGCGAACTCCCCCTTGGCCACGACCGTGGGCACGTCACGGCTGCGTGCGGTGAAGAACCCCGTGTTGTCGGCCAGCTTCTTCAGCCACTCCCAGCCCTTCTCCTCGCCGTGGAGGGACAGAATGACCTCGTAGGTGGCGTTCGACGAAGAAGAGCGGGTGGGGGCACACTGGGCCACTTCGCCCTTCAACTTCGGGTTGAGCAGATCGTCCCACTTCGCGAGAGGCGCCACCCCCAGTCGCTGGATCTTCTTGGGGTTGAACACGAGTCCGTATGGCTCCAGCGCGGTGCCCACCCAGTAGCCGTCCTTGTCCTTGAGGGGAATGGGTTTGGGCTTGCCGATGGCAGCGGGGATGGAATCCCACGCCTCCCGGGAGATCTCGACCTTCTGCAGGAGCTTCTGCTCAGCCAGCTTCTCGAAGAGGGCCGATTCACCACCCCAGAAGATGTCGGCCTCGGGCCTCCCCTTCCACTCCACGATGCGCCCGTAAGCCACGGGAGTGCCCGCGGGAATTGCGCTGACCTTGAGGGTGACGTTCCAGCGCTCCTTGGCGTACTCCGCGAAGGCCTTGAGGGCCGCATCGTGGATGAACTTCGAGACAGGCGTGATGAGGGCCAGCTCGTTTTCGATGGGGGCCTGGGCGCTCGCGAGACCGCTCGTGCCCACGGCCAGCATCAGAACGACGACCAGCCGCGCGATCCAGGAGGACAACTTCCTCATATGGTGTCTCCTTGGTGTTGGGGGCCCGTTCGCGGCCCTCTCACTATCTTCGCAGCCGCAGGGCAAGATCGGGGCGGTCCGAAATGACGACATCCACCGGCGCCGCCATTGCCCGCCGTAGGTCGGTTTCGTCGTTCACCGTCCATGTCGCGAGCACGATGCCCGCCGCCCGCGCCGCCTCCACGACCCCCGGATCGAGGACCCGATGGTCGATGCCGAGATGGGAGGCCCCGACCTCTTGCGTCCAGCGCACGGCTTCGCGGGCGGGAACGCCCTCCCGCTGCACCCGCGACTGCCCTACCAGGAGGGCTGTGCGCATGGATGGCTCGAGGACGCGGATCCGCCGCACCGTCTCCCCCTCGAAGGCCATGATCACCGTCCGCGCGGCCAGCCGATGGTCCCGCACGAGGGCGAGCACCTTTTCCTCGATCCCTGGATAGCGCTGGCGATCCGCGCCCACTTTGATCTCGAGCAAGAGCTGAGCGCGGCTCGGAACCAGCACGTCGAGCACCTGGGACAGGGTGGGTATGTGGTCAGGGGTCGCTGCGCCGTCTCGGGCGCGCAGACGCAGGGGGGCGAGGTCCGCCAGGCTTGCCTCGCTCACCCGTCCCGCCCCGGTGGTCGTGCGCTCGAGGGTCGGGTCGTGGAGGATGACGACCTCGCCATCACGGGTGAGATGAACGTCGGTCTCTAGCAAGTCAGCGCCGAGGGCGAGGGCGTTGCGGAAGGCGGTCAGGCTGTTCTCCGGCCACAGAAGCGCCCCGCCGCGGTGGGCGGCTACCAGCGGGCTCGACGCCTGCGCGGCGACGAGGCCGCTGGCCGTCGCTGTCAGGGCGAGGAGCCCGAGCATCCACCGCGCAACCCGCCGCCACCGCCGGGGCCATCCAGGGAACATCAGGCGCCCGGGCGGCGTGAAATAATGTCGGCGCGGTCCGTGATGATGACGTCGACTCCGAGGTCGGCCAGCCGACGCATGTCTGCTTCGTCATTGACGGTGAATACCCCGATTCCGATGCCGGCCGCGTGCGCCGCGTCCACCACCGCCGCGTCGCACAGCGTATGGTGCAGCCCGAGATAGGTCACCCCCGCCGCGGCCGCCCACTGCACGGCCTCCAGCGCCGGCACGCCCGCCTTCTCCACGTGGTGGCGATCCACGAGCAGGACGGTGCCTTGCCTGGGTGCGCGGGCCCGAACCTCGGCCACCACGGCCGGATTGAAAGCCATCAGCATCGAACGCTCGCTCACGGCGGCCGCCGCCAGCTCGTCCAGGATCCTCTGCTCCAGTCCCTCGTAGCGGGGGCCGGGGGTCATCCGCACCCCATGCCCCGTGCGCAGGTACTGAACGGCCGGCCCCGGTGTCTTGATCTCCACCAGCAGCGACACTCCGGCGGGGGCGGCCAGCGCGAGCACTTCGCCCAGCGTGGGCACCCACTCCTCGGTGAGAGCGCCGCTGACGTCCCGCAGGCGCAAGGCGCGGAGCTCGGCGCTCGTGCGAGCGGCCACGGGACCGCTGCCGTTGGTGGTGCGGTCGAGGGTCGGGTCGTGGATCACCACCACCGCGCCGTCGGCGGCCTGGTGGACGTCCATCTCCAGTAGGCGCGCCCCGGCCCCGATGGCATTGCGGAACGCCAGCAGGCTGTTCTCGGGCCAGAGGGCGGCACCACCTCGATGGGCGACGTAACGGGTCGGGGCCATCTTACTTGTCGCTCTCGAGCAGCCCCTTCACGAACCAGCGCTGCATGAGCAAGATCACCAGCACGGGTGGCAGCAGCGCCATGATGGCAGCCGCCATCATGACGTTCCACTCCGGCACGTGGGTACCTGTGCGCGGAATGAGATCTTGCAGGCCGATCACCACCACCCGCATCGCCTCCGTGTTGGTGATCATGAGCGGCCACAGGTACTGGTTCCACCCGTAGATGAACAGCACCACGAAGAGGGCGGCGATGTTCGTCCAGGACAGCGGCAGCAGGAACGACCACAGAAAGCGCAGGGGGCCGGCCCCGTCGATCTGGGCCGCCTCCGCCAACTCGTTGGGCACCATCTGGTAGAACTGTCGGAAGAGGAAGGTGGCGGTGGCCGACGCCATGAGGGGCACCGTGAGCCCCCAATAGGTGTTGAGCCACCCCAGATTCCCGATAACCTCGTAGGTCGATATGATACGCACCTCGACGGGCAGCATCAGCGTGATGAGGATCATCCAGAAGACGAGCGCTTTCCCGCGGAAGTCGAAGTACACGATGGCGAAGGCGGACAGGATGGAGATCAGAATCTTGCCCACCGCCGAGATGACCGCGACCACCCCACTGTTCCACAGCAGGCGCTCCATGTGTGACCGTCGCCACGCCTCGCCATAGTTGGTCAGGGCATGGCCCGACGGGGTCAGGAGGGGGGGCCGGGCCAGCACCTCCTCCACCGTCTGGGTGGAGATGACCAGCGCGTAGTAGAGGGGAAAGGCGATGACGGCGACACAGGCGAGGAGGATCAGGTGGACGACCACGCGTCCCCAGGGGACTGGCCGCCACCTGGTGGCCAGGGTGCGCGGCAGGGTGGCGGCCCGCGAGGGGGCGAGGGTGGCGTCAGACCTCAATAGGTGACTCGTCGCTCCAGGAATCGGAACTGCAACGCGGTCAGGGTGATCACCACGATCATGAGGATCACCGACTGGGCCGCCGAGGAGCCGAGGTTCAAGCCGATGAAGCCGTCCTTGTAGACCTTGTACACGAGAATCTCGGTCGCTCGCCCGGGCCCGCCCTGGGTCACCGCGTGGATGACGCCGAAGGCGCCGAAGAAGGCGAAGATCATATTCACGACCACCAGGTAGAAGGTGATCGGCGAGAGCAGGGGCAGCACGATCGAGGCGAAACGGCGGATCGATCCGGCGCCGTCCACGCTGGCCGCCTCCAGCACCGAGGTCGGGATGGCCAGCAACCCGGCCAGAAAGAAGGCGATGTTGTACCCCACCAAGGTCCACGCGGTCGCCACGATGACCAGCAGCATGGCCACCCAGCCCCGCAGCAGCCAGTTGAAGTCGTAGGAGGTGACGAACGACAGCCAGTACGGCAGCACGCCGTAGGAGGGATGGAACATGAAGAGGAAGATGATGCCGGCCACGGGGGCGGCGATGCCGTATGGCCACAGCACGGCTGTTCGATAGACGGTCAGCCCCCGGATGTTCTGGGTGGCGAAGGCCGCCACGAAGAGGCCCCCGCCCACCGCCAGCCCCGTCACCCCGAAGCCGAAGATGAAGCTGACGGCGATGGAGTGGTAGTACTCCGGGGAGGCCAGGAGCTTGGCGAAGTTCTCCAGGCCCACGAAGTACGACTTGTCGCCGAAGGGGGAGGTCCGGTACACGCTCAGACGTACCGACTCGAAGGCAGGCCAGATGAAGAACACGATGGTCACCGCCACCTGCGGCAACACCAGCAGGTAGGGTAACCCCCGGTGTCGAAAAACCGTCCGCTTCATCGAGGGTGCACGGCCGCTAGGGCTTGTTGGCGGCCGCGAACTCCTTGAGGATATCGTTGCCCTTGGCCACCGCTGCCTCCAGGCCCTCCTTGGCCGTCTTCTTTCCCCCGAAGATGTTCTCGAGCTCCGCCTCGATGGCTTCCCGGATCTGCACGAAGTTACCGAGGCGGATGCCCTGGCTGATCGGGGTGGGTTTGGCATTGAGCAGCGCGCTCATGGCCGTCCACTGCTCGGGATTCTTCTTGAAAAAGTGCCCCTCCTCGAGATTCTTGGTGGCGGCCCGCGTGATAGGCACGTAGCCGGTGGTGACCGCCCACCACATCTGCTGGTGGGGCTCGGCGATGAACTTCATGAAGCGGGCCACCCCCTTGTAGTCGGGGCCCTTCTGGCCCCGCATCACCCACAAGGTCCCCCCGCCCACGATGGTGTTCTGCTTCTTGTAGGGAGGTCCCCAGTGAGGAAGCTGCCCGGTGCCCCACTCGAACTTCACCGACTTCTTGAAGCCGCCGATGACGGCCGAGGACTGGACGAGCATGCCGCAATCCCCGTTGATGAACTTGGGGTCGGGCTGCCCCATGCGGCCGCCGTAGGAGTAGACGTTCTCCTTCTGCCACTTGGCGAGGGCGCCGATGTGCATGAGACCGAACTCACCGTTGATGAGGAGCTTGGTGTCGAGGCCGGTGTAGCCGTTCTGGTTGGTGGCGAAGGCCTGGTTGTGCCAGGGAAAGGTGTTCTCCAGCATCGTCCACGAGGGCCACGAGGTGGTGAATCCGCACTTGGCGGCGCCCGCGGCCAGGATCTTCCGGGAGGCGGCCTCGACCTCCTTCCAGGTGGCGGGCGGCCTGTCGGGGAGGCCCGCCTTCTTGAAGGCCTCCTTGTTGTAGTAGAGGATCGGGCTCGACGAGTTGAACGGCATCGAGTAGAGCTGCCCGTCCCTGGAGTAGTAACCGGTGACGGGACCAATGAAATCGTCCCAATTGAGGGCGATCTCTTGCTCCTTGAGCAGGGCATGAATCGGGTAGATGGCCCCCGACAGGAGCATGGTCTGGGTCCCCACGTCAAACACCTGGACGATGTGCGGCGGGTTCTTCTGCCGGTAGGCGGCGATGGCCGCCGTCAGCACCTCCGGATACGTCCCCTTGTTGAGGGCCTTGACCTCGAACTCCGACTGGCTTTGGTTGAACTGTTTCACCAGTTCGTTGACGGCCTCGCCCAGCTGACCACCCATGGCATGCCAGAAGTGGATCTCCGTCTTGGCGTGGGCGTATCCGGGCCCGAACAGGACGAGAACGGCCACGACGAGGGCACTGGCGCCGCGCGTGATGACGCTGTGCATGGTTCCCTCCTGATCTGAACTTCCGCGAGCCGAAGCGATGGAAAGCCGCGAACCTCGACGACCGCGCTGAATATAGCACAGGCGCCGCACGCCTCGCGTGACGGGCCAGTGACATTGCGGAGACGTGTCGAGGGGGGAACACTCGGTATGGCGGCTCACCGGAGATGCGCGTTCACCCAAGTCCCCGTCGGCCACGCGGAAGTCAGCAGCGCGGACATGAATGTGCTAGATTCTGCGCGGCGCGTGAGCCGTGGCGCGGCGAGGCGCCGTGGCACGCCTCGACCGATG
>Ga0187893_10002999_pt1 | contig 35415 bp, 27 predicted proteins | sample MA1701074metaG_FD_139574 | JGI IMG/M metagenome (GOLD analysis project Ga0187893, IMG submission 139574) | White microbial mat communities from a basaltic lava cave in the Kipuka Kanohina Cave System on the Island of Hawaii, USA - MA170107-4 metaG ...
ACGCACCGGCTACCTCATTTTTCACTGTCGAGTGGGTTGTACTCATACCCACTCTTTACACCAACTAATTGATTCTGTCATTTTTGGTTGCGGCTCAGCCGCGCTGGGCTCTTCGTGGTGAAAAAATTCAACAGACTCGGTGCAAAGCTACTTGGTGCTAGGTAACAATGGACAAGGAGAACTAAGGTGGCTGGTGAAAAGATCCTTCTTGTTGAAGATAATCCGGTGAATCGCCGATTGGCGGTGTTTCTACTTCGCTCGCAGGGCTACGACGTGCGGGAGGCGACCTCAGCCAAGGATGCGTTTGAGATCGTCGAGAGGGATCACCCCGATCTCATCGTGATGGACATTCAGCTCCCCGGAATGGACGGGCTTGAAGTCACCAGAAAACTAAAGGAGCAACCGGCGACCGCTGAAATACCTGTAATAGCCGTAACCTCTTATGCCATGAAAGGCGACCGGGAGAAAGCACGCGCTGCCGGCTGCGTCGGCTATATCACCAAGCCCATTGACAAAAATATACTCATCCAGGAAGTCGCCGCGCGCCTGAGTAACAAACGACAATCGTGATCGTGCATGTTGGTCGTGTTCGCCACGGATAGCGCCAGAAAGAGTACAGGCAACTTTTTAGAGAACAAAAAGTAGCCAATCCCCGGCTCGATGCCCGCCCCTTGACCCTGCTCAGGACATGCTTTCACGGACATGACGGCTGAGCGGGCGGGTGCACGCGAGAGCCCTGCCCGCGCTCTGGCAGGCGGGCGGAATCCATGAAGACTCAAAGGAAAATCTGTATTCCCGCTCGACGAAAAGGAACGCCAGCTGCGCCAATGGGTTTCTGGCACTTCACGCTAATTCAACGGATAAAACTGCTTCGGGTTATCGAAGAAAATTTTGTCCGTGAGGGCCTGCGGGATGTCTTCGCGCGCGCGCATGGCCGCCACCAGTTGGCGTTCTTCCGAGGGGTCCTGGTGCCCGTAGTCCGAACCGATCAGCAAATGATCCTCGCCGGTGAACTGAGCGATATAGTTAACGTCCTCATCCGCTTCGCAGGCGACAAAGATACGATACTCGCGAAACAGGTCTTGATCCGAGGAAAACTTCCACCTGTCGCGGAACAGTCTCTTAAGAATATGCATTAGAAACGGCACCCAGCCGGCGGACGCTTCGATAAAGCCGAACTTGAGCCGCGGAAACTGTTCTGGAATCTTATTGGCGATAAGATCCCTGAACGCCATTAAGGGTTGGATGCGGCTATGGCCAAAGGTGTGGTTTCGCTCGACGTCAAAGAGCGTCAGGAATGCCGGGCAGCCAGCGCCGGTGTGAATACAGATCGGCAGATCCAAGTCATTGGCCGCCTTGTATATGGGAAACAGATAGGGATTGTCCAGGGTCCAACTTCCCTCGATGCCTCGGAAAAACACACCCACGGCGCCGTTGTCCTTGGCCCACTTGATCTCTTTAAGTGATTCGTCCACTGATTTGAGCGGCGGAATCACGATCCACTTCATGCGGCCACCGGATTTGGCGCAGGCCCCAGCCAGAAACCGATTGTAGGCGCGGCACAGAGCGATTTCCAGTGCAGGATCGTCTGTAAGGTAAATCAGAAACAGGGTCGGAAAAACAACTTGCGTCTCGACCCCCAGTTTGTCCATGTCTTTAAGTCGCGCCGGGATGTCGGTCATCTCTCGACAGGCAAGATGGATGTCCCCTCTGGAAGTCTCCAGCTTCGATGCCGAAGGGGTGATCAGGCGGAAACTGCCCTTGCCGTTGGGCTTGGGAAAGATATTGCCGTCGATCAACCAGAAGGCGTTGCGCGGCCCGTAGAGTGTATCCTCAGGAGCCTTGAGCATCACTGGCCGGCGATGAACCATTGCCTTATCCATCAGGCTCCACATCGATTCCGATTCGGAAATATGCGTATCCGCATCGATTATGCCTGCCATAAAGAGCCTCCTTATTGCTTCAATTTTTTTGATATCACAGGCTGAGCGGGCGAAACAAGCCCGAAACATTAGGGAGTGATTTTATTGTTGACTTTAATTGGCATGAGTTTATAGTAATTGGGGTGAAGTCCCCGTTTGTGTTAACTTCACAACAAATGATCGCCGCGGTGCGCGACCTGGATGGCGACAAGTTAAACACCAGAACCCTTGCCTCCTGGGCCAGGACAGGAATCATCGTTCCTTCGATCGTTTGGCGTCATAAGCGCGGGCGCTATCATCCCAGAGTCTACAGCCTCAATGATCTCGCCAAGATACGACTCGTAGTGCGCATGAGAAAAGCGGGCATCTCGATGCCTAAAGTTCGAACCATATTGGCGTACTTGAGCCAGGAGCTCCAAGAGGCGCTAAAGCCCAAAACCAACGCGACGCTAATCGTGAACGGCTGGCAGGGAACCATCGTGCGTCGTCCTGGCAGCTTTGACCTAGAAATTCCATCCGGGCAACTGCGATTGCCTTTGGCCGAGGTCGTCAACGGCAACCGCCAGGCCGCCGAGGAGGTGTCACGGGCAGCGTAACGCCGTTTCCTAACCGAAAGAATACTACACGAGACCCAAAGCTAAACGCTCATATTATAAGGAGGCTTGAAATGGCGGTATTTAATCCAGAGACGGGAGATGCTGTTAAGGGTCTTCTGAGCCGGGTAGCTAACACCACCGATTCGTCAACTCCGATTACTCCCTTCCCACAGACGGCGGAAACGCAAAAGGGCGCAAAGCCGAAGCGAAGTAAACCCGCTACCAAATTAAAGCGCACCAAACAGTTGCATGACCGGGTGATAAACCTGGTGGACGAACTGAAAAGCTCGGGCTTTAATGAATACCTGCCGTTACCCGGGCCGGTTACCCTCATCGGTCCGGCAATCGACGATCCCAAGACCGGGGGCAAGATCGGCCATGCCCAGGAGGCGCTCGGTACCTACATTCAGCGAGTGTCGGTGCAGGATAACTTTTTTCAGCGCTCGCCCTTCGACCATGTAACCGACCCGATTTACCGAAGGTTGATTCGCGACTTCATCGAGGGCGCCGCCATGCCGGAGTCAAAAATAGCGGCACTGGATCATTCCGGAGGCAAGGTTACCGAACTCGGCGTCGATCTGCGCTACTCCGTCATCGACGGCCTGCAGCGGCTTTATTGCTTTCTCATCGCCCTGTTACTGATTTCGCGCCGCGAGCAACTCGCCCAGGAAGGCTATATCCCGCAAGCCGCTTGGGAATTTTTTGCCGAATCGGTAAACCGCAGCGGCGATCCCCGCCAGGCCACGGCGACGCTACTTTCCCGCATCGTGAGATTTGAAATTTTCTATGGCATCAATATCACCGGACTGCTGCATTACATGGTCACCTTCAACACCAGCCAGCGCCGCATGAGCCTGCGCGTGCAGTTGGAAATCATGAAGAAGCCGCTGGTCGAACACTTGAAAAGAGATAACATCCCGATCTGGGAGGATCTGGGACGAATGCCGGGAGAGCAGAAACCCAGAGATTCATTTTTGGCGTCGGATCTGGTGTTGGCTACGCAGGCCTTCATCACCAATAACGCCCAGGTAACGGCAGGGTATGAGTCGGAGCGCTTTCTCGACGAGAACCAGCCCTATTTGGATAACGTCGGCGACATCTCGGACGTGACCACGACCCTCCGGCGTATCACCGCAGAGATTCACGGAAAGATGGTGCAGGTCTATCGAGACGACCCAAGCAGATCTTTCTTGCTTTCCACTGGCGGCACTTTTTTACTCGGGTTCATCGCCGCTTGCGGTTACGTGAGAAATCGCGGCAACATGATGATCCTTAATCGGGCTCTGGATAAGGTGTTGAGGGAGCTGGACCGCGCGGTGCGCGATCCCCTCAACCTCGAGTCCTACGAGAGCGCCCTCGAGATGCTTTCCACGGGGCGAGGGAAGGCCGCTCGCCGGTTGGTGGACGATACTTTTCGCCGGTTTTTCTTAGGTGTGACCACGGAACTGGAATGGCTCGACACCGCTCGCCAAATCACTGAAAGCGCGGCGTAGCCCGGATTATTCATGCGCGACCACCGAGGCAGCCCGGGAATGAGCTGTGGAGGTCGCGGGCACAAACCCTACGGGATTTCAGATTGCAAATGTCAAAGGGGAAATTTGGAATCTGATATTTGCGATTTGAAATTCCTCGCGGAGCGAGGACCGACCGTGGCCGCAAGGGCTCGTTTCCCGGTGTCAATGTGTTGCGGCCTTTCTCGTGTCCATGAATAATACGGCCTAGCGAAGCGCGCCAGGAATAATCCACTCACGGGCTATCTGTCGCGCGCCGCCGGGTTTGTCGGCAGCCAACTGAGCCAGGAGCTTTTCCAGGTGGATAAATTCTACCGTCATCCGCTCGTCCAAACAGACAAAATAATCGTCGAACGTCTTGGCGGCAAACCAGGGAGAATGGCCGAAGCGAGACTGGAGTATCTTAGTCGCCATTTCTCGATTTGATTTGAGAAAACGAATCGCGCTGCGGTGCGCCTCCAAAAAAATCTTGAAATCTTTTTCTCTTTCTATTGTCAGTTTCTCGGTGGTCTCGATGGTAATCGGCAGCGGATCATCGAAGATGTCGGGCCAGTCGGTAATTCTCCTGAAGCCCCTTTCCTCCGCCCAGAAGCCGAAGGGCCGGGGCAGTAAGGCCGCTTGGACTTTTCCCGTAATCAGCAGTTCGTAGGTTTCCTGATCACCCTTGGGCAATTGTAGGGTTAGATCTCCGCCGACGCGGAGCTCTGCTCGCTCCAATAAAGTTTCGCCGATAGGAGCGCGGCGCGACGGTCCCTCTCGACAAGCCAAGATTTTTCCCTTGAGATCCGACCAATCATGGATCGTTGGAGCGACCATAAAATAATAGGGACAACTATTCATAGGGCAGCCGATAATTTTAGTGGTTTTCGTGTCCAAGAAGTGTTGCAACGAAGCTCGACCGACCACCAGTGATAGTTGGGCGTCGCCCTCCTCGAGCCCACGGTAGCGCTCCTCGGTTCCCTGCACATGTTCCCAGGAAACGTCCAAACCATGATCGCGAAAAATCCCCGCTTCTATGGCCAGGTAGCCACTGGGGTCACGAGCAAATTTTCCCGCGTTCCCCTCGAGATGACCGTAATAAACCGTAAGCCGCGTTAAATTCATCCAGTGCCTCCTTGATAAGACCTACCTTGTAGCACCTGTATATAATAAAAGATGCCGGCCATTCATCAACCCTATGACACCCCGTTGACTCGGTTCCCGGCATGGGCGTATATTCCGATCCAAACACTCGGCTCCCATGCTTCCATAGAGAGGCGGAATAAGGAGTTCTTATGGAAAATGGCAAACAGAACGTTCCACGAACTTACCGTATCGTCGGCCCGCAACGTCAGATCGATGAACGGGAAACCCCCCATCCGCGCGTCGAGCGGGGTGAATTGGGCGAACGGCTGCAAAACTGGCGCAAGAATCGCGCCGGCGCCGACGCCTTCAGGCGCCTGTTCGGCGGGGGTGGCGAAGGCGATCCGCGCAATACTTTGCAGCAAATAATGAAACAGGCCCCCGAAGGCGCGGTCAACCCTAACCGCATCCCGGTATCCGACCCCGCCGAGATGGCAATAAAGATTAAAGAGGTGGCCAAATTTTTAGGCGCCGATGTGGCGGGAATCGCGCCCCTCGATCAGCTCTATGTTTATTCGCACCGCGCCAGGGGCTCTGACGCCATGGGAGAAAAACCGGGGGATCCCATCGTGCTGCCGCATCGCTTTGCTATCTGTCTTGGTTTTGCCAGCGACTACGAGCGCTACATGAGCAACAACAGTAAGATTTCCGACACGGAGTATCAGTTTGGCAATAACCACGCCATAGTGCCGACATTCATGTTGGCCTCTTACATCCGAGAAATGGGCTATCCGGCGCGAGCACACCATCATGGCCGCTCGCAGGTCAATCCCATTCCTTTGGCGATTAACGCCGGCCTGGGAGAGCTGGGCCGCCATGGAATGCTCATCCATGAAAAATACGGTTCCCGCCTTCACCTGACGGTGGTGACCACGGACCTACCCCTAGAGGTCGATGAACCCGTCGACATCGGCGTCGAAGAATTCTGTAAATATTGCATGAAATGCGCGCGCACCTGTCCGTCCCACAGCATTCCCTTCGGCGACAAGGAAGTCCACAACGGCGTCGAGCGATACCGTATCAACGTCGACAGTTGCTATAAATATCGCCTGGCGGGGCGGGGCGAGTGGAGCAACTGTGTCATTTGTGTCTCGTCATGCTGCTATAACAAACCCGATACTTGGTGGCATGATTTGGCGATGTGGTCGGTAAAGAAAACACCGATTCCCCTGCGGGTGTTAGTCATTAAGCCACTTCTCTGGATCGACGACCTCATCTGGGGAAAGCGGCCGTGGAAACGGATGAAGTGGCTGGACTATGACAATGCGCCGCAGCCGGCAACCTGCAACATCGCCGGCTGCCAGGCAAAACATACAAACTTGCAGCATAAGCCGCTGCATCAAGCATAGCTCCAAGCATCCGGGCTAGCGAGGTAAAGGACAGAGTAACCACGACGGTATGTCATCATACAACCTGACACTTAAAGGAGGAATTTATGGAAGTTAAAAACATTATGGAATCGGCCAAGGAGAGAAAAAAGGGGCAGCGCCGCTTGGATCTTTTCCGGCGCGAAAACCTCGATACATGGATTCTCTTTTTTCCTCCCGGTGATGTCCAACGGATGCACAATCATCCATCGGATCGGACCTATTATGTGTTAACCGGCCGTGGCATCATCAAAGGCCTAAATGAGACCCATGAAGTCTCCCAGGGGCAAATCATCAGCATTCCCGCCCATGAGTTCTACGAAGGCTCCAATCCTCACGACGAGCCGATGATTTTACTAGGTAACAGCCACAAGGCAACTGCGGATGATGTGGCCAAGGCCGGCGGCCAGCGCAACGAGATAGACGAAAAGACCGGCAAACGAATTATTTATCAGCACGGTGGCGGCAGAGACCCAGGCGTACTGGCCGATTGAAAAACCCAGCCGGTCTATGGCGTGTTAGAAGAGCCCGGTCCAGAAATACTTGGCCGGGCTTTATAATTTCTGTGTTCTTCCCACTCCGATGCCTTCACTGTCGGTTGTGCAGGATTGCGCCATCCTGATAGGAACATCGCTCAATGGATCGCATTAAGAGCCTCATCGTCATCCGGCCGCAGCAGGTTTTAGTTGCCATGGTCGCCGGCGCCATGGCCTATCTCACCGTGGTCCCTCTGGCGATGCTGATCTATGGCAGCGTAAAAAGCGGGCCCCCTGGAGTTCCCGGTGATCTGACTCTAAAAAACTACGTAGTGCTGTTCGAGAATTGGCGCTTGCTGTCAGCATTCGCCAATTCCCTTATCTTCAGTATCGGCTCGAGTTTGATCGCCTTTTCCGGCGGTCTCTACCTGGCCTGGATGACCGAGCGTAGCAACGCCCCCTGGAAGAGAACGGTTTACGTTTGCGTGCTGGTGCCGATGATCGTCCCGGGTATCCTGACAACCGTCGGCTGGATCATGCTCTTCGGACGGCGCTCCGGATTCATCAACATCATCGCCACTCAGTATTTGGGTTTCGAACAAGCCATCGAGATTTACAACATGGCGGGGATGATCTGGGTACAGGGCACGGATCAGATTCCTCTGGCGTTTTTATTGCTCGCCGCCTCGCTTCGCTCCATGGATCCGTCATTGGAAGAAGCGGCGATGGTGGCCGGCTCCGGCGTCGTGCGCACCACGTTCCGCATTACGCTCCGAGTATTGCTACCTGCAATTCTGGCGGTGTGGATGATTAGTTTCGTGCGCGCCATTGAGAATTTCGAAGTGCCGGCATTGATCGGTATGCCTGCGGGCATACTGGTTTTCGCCACCGAAGTTTATCTCGCCACCAAGACCGTGCCTACGGATTTCGGATTGGCAAGCACCTTCGCGGTGGTTTACCTGGTGATTACGACGGTGGGCGTCATCTTTTATCTCAGGTGGACGGCGATGTCGGAGCAGTTTGCCACCATCACTGGAAAAGGATACCGCCCCACGGCTTTCAACCTCGGCCCCTGGCGCCACTCCCTGGGAATCCTGAACCTGGTTCTTTGTTTGATTCTTTTTATCCTGCCGGTCCTGGTTGTGGTCTGGTCATCTTTCCTCCCGTACTACATGGCCCCTTCCGAGACCGCCTTCGCCAGCCTCACTTTGGACAACTACAAAAAGCTATTGGACTTGCCGCTGGTGCACCGCGCCATGTGGAACAGTTTCATTCTCGGCATTTCCAGCGCGACCTTGACCATGCTGCTGACCGCCGTCATCGCCTGGATCATCGTGCGCACTTCATGGCGTGGCAAAGGGCTGCTCGACTTCCTCGCCTTCAGCCCCATCGCCATGCCCGGCCTGGTTCTGGGAATTGCTATTCTATGGTTGTATCTCGTGCTGCCGCTACCCGTATATGGCACGCTCTGGATCCTGCTGATCGCCTACGTGACAAAGTATCTCCCCTACGGCATGCGGGCCTGTTCTTCATCCATGTTGCAAATCAAAAAAGAACTGGAGGAGGCTTCAGAGGCCAGCGGCGCCGCTTGGACCCATACTTTCCGACGCGTCATTCTTCCGCTGCTGGCGCCGGGTTTCGTCGCCGGCTGGATCTATGTCATCACCCATTCGTTTCGCGAGCTCTCGACATCCATCATGCTCTACCGCAGCGGCACCGAAGTCATCGCCATTGTGCTCTTTGAATTATGGGATGGCGGCCAGTATCCGCAACTTTCCGCCTTCGGCATGGTTCTCGTCGCCATCCTGGTCGCCATCAGCCTCATCGCCCGAGCCGTGGGCGCAAGATATGCCGTTCAACAAGCATGAGTTGCAGTTTCAGAGTTCAAAGGTTCATCCTTTAAAATCCCGACTTAGAAGTTCTGCATGTAGACGTTGAACGGTCCGTGTCAGCGGACCTGCTTGCGCACGATGATATCCTCGATCATTTTGTACCCTTTGTCTTTTAGCTGATCCATTTGATCGTGACCGATGAGGATCATGCGCACCCGCTTGCCATCCACCGCGTCCAGGATCTCCTGCCAGCCCGCCTTGGCCCCCTTGCGCGCCGAAATCGTGCCGCCCCCCCGCGCCAACGCCGCGACCCCGTCTTCGCTCAGCTTGAAATCGATGTAGAGCGCCGCGGCATGCGGATTTTTAGCCGTCTTGACGATGCCGGTATGGCTCCCTAGAGATCCCGGCGTCGGGTTGGGAAAAACCATCGCAATGGGGCATTTTTTTTCATACTTCATCTGCAGCACCCGCGGCGGATAAACCTCGACGGCGATCTTTGTCTCGCCGCTGCAAAGCAGTTGCACCTGAAGCGTATGACCGCGGCGCGCCACGGCGCCGTTGCGCATCAGCGACTTCATATACTGCGCGGTTTTTTCCTCTCCCCACTCTAGCATCCAGGCAAAAACCGCCTGCTCCGGTTCGGTGTCAATGGAAATATCGTTCTTCCATTTCGGGTTGAGCAGGTCCTGGTAGTTTTTGGGCGCCTCCGCCGGCTTGACCAGGTTTGTGTTGTAGGCGATCACCGCCAGGGTGTATTCGGCGACATACCAGCGCCCGTCTTTATCCGAAAAATTGCTCGGATAGTGCTTTTTATCAGGCGAGTGATAGCGCGCGTGCATCCCGGTTTTCAAAAGTTCCCCGATGTTATCGAAATCGACCCCCACAACATCCGCCGGTAGCTTGCCGACCCGGTGCTCCAATAGAATCCGGTCCAACCCTTTGGCGCCCTGGAGACGGGAAGGCTCGATCTTGATGAAGGGATATTTTTTTCGAAACCCATTGGCATATTCTTGAATGGTCTCCAGCCCCTGGTTGGAGTAGACAATTAAATTCCCCTCCTTCTTCGCCCCTTCCTCCAGCCGCTGCTGCCTCTCTTTTGGGGGAAGTTTGTTGATTCCAGCCAGCAACTCCTCGACGCTCGCCGCTCGCGCTGGGGAAAAAGACATTGCCACAAGCCATGCTCCGGCCATGAGAACGCTCGCAATTTTTGTCATTGACATGATCTGCCTCCTTGGTCGTCCAACGTTATTTAGTACCGATGCGGTGCCAATGGCAAATGCCTCGTTCGTTTTATCAGAGAATCTAGAAACTTCGCTTATCTCGCCGCTCAGCGTGTCAAGACTTATTCTGGTACCCCCGGTCTGCTTTCCCGTACCCGCCTTGCAACGTCCGCGTCATGATAAATTTCGTCACCCCTTGATCATCGCGAAACTTGTTCATGTCGTATTTCTCGTAATGAACCATCTCTTCAAGCTCTCTGCGCGGTGGAGCGGCCACCTCCGCTTTGGCGTAGCCAATGGGAACCAGATGATAAATGCGCAAAGGCTCGGGAATGCCCAAGAGCACCTTGAGCATGGTTTCCATGTAGGGCGAATTGGCATCGCTGACGTACTGCGAGGCCAGCCCCAGTGAGGCTGCGGCCAGATGAATGAGCAGTGTAGCGTTAGCCAATCCAGTGATAAAATGGGATTCGGCCTTTTCCAGCTTAGTGCGAATCGGATACGATTCCTTCACTCTGGGATCGCCGAGAATGACGATATGCACCGGCGCGTGGCGAAAACCGTCCCCGGTCATCTTCGCTGTGCCCCGCACCGCCATATCCATTTCGCGCTTGGGTTCCAACTGTTTCCGATAATAATCCGCAATTCGGTAACGGGTTTCCTTTTCTTTGACCACAATAAACTCCCAGGGCTGGCCGTTTCCCCCTGACGGCGCCCAACGGGCGCAATCGAGAATTCTTGCGATCGACTCGTCTGGAATTTGCCGACTTTCGTCGTAGCCACGGATACTGCGCCGCTTTTTAACCAGCTCATGGAGAGCGTCGATGTTCAGCATAGCTTGTTCCTTAACCCTCGTTCCGAGTAAGATGCCCCCTGATTGATTTGTCACGTTTCCAGCTGTGAAAAACCGCTACGATAGATTCAGATTTTGGCTTAGCCGTATGTGTATGCGCCGTACCCGCTCCACCTGCCCCTTGGCCGGGAAGCGCTCGTAAAAACCTTCTGCGCGGAACTCCCTCGCAAGCCCGGCCCAGGAGCGCATAGCGTCGCGAAAGGATTGCGGCGTGCGTTGCTCCTCCCAGGCTTGGATAACTTTCCGATCGCGTATGATGTCTCCAAAAACGCGCAGCAGTGCTTTGAGCGTCACGTCTCGCGTGAACATAAAGCGCTCGTTTTCACCCCAGATCGAATCCATGGTTTCCCGTACGGCTTTCAGATAATCGCGCACCAACGCGTAAGCATAGTCCGCTCTCATATTGAAGCGATCTGCGAAAAACCGGCGATTGGATTGCACAATTTTGAAAATTTCGTTGAAAAGCTCCGACTGCAGGATCCACTTTTCCTGGCGGCTGCGCCCGCCGAGGCGGTTGATTTTATAACGCAGAGGAGAATCCGCCTCCTCGTAGAGATGATTAACGACTCTGGCGGCAAACTTTTTATCTGGAGTTTCCCAGGACACGCGTTCGTAGAGATCAACGAGGTGGGACTTGTTGATCCGGGTATGCGTTGAGTTGATGATTACGAACATTTCGGTGGCAAAGTCGGCGCTCTTGCCGTCGAAGAGCACGCAGGGAACTTCGATTTGATCGATTAGATGGGGGTGTTTCTGGCGGAAAAAATGGAGCGCCGCCAAGCGGTGCTGGCCATCGATGATGAGAAATTTACCTTCCGGCTCGTTCAAATAGCCGACACTTTCACCCGCCTCCGACCGCCGGAAGCGCAGGGTCTCGTCAGTAAAAAGAAGTACCGTGCCGGGGATGAGCGGCTGATTCACCGCGGTTTCGTAATAATTGACGATCTGGCGGATTTTACGGCGGTTTAAAACCCGCTGAAAAGAGCTATCGTTTTTTTCAACGCCGGCGATAAACCGCGCTACCTCGTCGTCGCCCGCATCTGCCTCAATGCTCTCCCCTTCAAAATAATAACGGCTGGCGAAGCGGATCCGATCGAGCAGGTCTGCTGCCTTCCAAGCCATGAAGTAAAAGATTCCCTCTTTCTGGACAATTTTCGTTACCAGCATAGGCGGAGCCTCCTGCTACCGATTATAAATCCGTACTCAAACCCTTTTCCAGCCCAGATACCCATCCCCGAAACGCAGGCAATAATCTTTAAGAGGCGTGACGGTAGTTTTTAGCATGAACTATGTTATAATTTGCCAAATCTACGCTCCGATGGACAGTAAGTCACTTTCCCCTGACGCGGTACACGCCCAGTCGGCCGGTTCACGGCACCTATCTTTTGTTAATAAAAGAAGGCTTAAAGTCTGGCTCTGGCGAGGTGTTTTTATCCTCCTCCTTGTCGCCGCCGCTTTGATTGAAGTCCATACCTCGCTGATCCAATCCTGGGTATTTACCCGTACTAATGAAAGCTTGTCTTTTAATCTCGTGCCGGGGTCGAGTTCGCAGATCGCCTTTCCGCGATCCGCGCCCGTCGACGATCGCCGCGGATATTCCAAGCTACCCTATTTCTTGTCTCGGGTGGAAGCCCAGGGCTACCGGATTACTCAACAATCGCAACAATCGGAGATGACCGTCGATTTAATTAAACGTGGCATCTCGCCTCCCTTTGTCGAGCCGCCTGACGCGGGTATCGATATACGTGGTGCTGACGGCAGCGCGTTGTTTCGTTACGCGCAGTCGGACTTTTTATTTGAAAAAATCGATGATATTCCGCCGCTGCTGGTGCAGACTTTGCTCTTTCTTGAAAATCGCGATCTCGACCGACCCAGCGCACCGTGGCAAAATCCCGTCATTGAGTGGGACCGGCTCTTGAAAGCTGGCTTTCTTTATATCGGCTCGAAGCTCTATCTCCCCATCGCGGTGCAAGGAGGCAGCACTCTTGCCGTCCAGCTGGAAAAATTTCGCCACTCACCCAACGGGCGCACCGATACCCCGCTGGAAAAATTTCGTCAGTTGGTCGGCGCCAGTCTCAAAGCCTATCGGGAGGGGAAAAACACGCGAGCGTGGCGGGAACGGATTATCGTCGATTATTTCAATACCGTACCCCTGTCCGCGGCGCCTCTCTACGGGGAGATCCATGGCCTCGGAGAAGGGCTTTACGCTTGGTTTGGAATGCCCCTAGCTGAAGTCGTCGCCGCCCTCCAAGCGCCGGGGCTATCACCCGTAAAAGTTCGCGCCTTCAAACATGTATTGACGCTACTAATTTCGGTCCGAGCGCCGTCCCTATATCTGATCGAGGAACGGAATTCTTTGGAGGAAAAAGTGGGGCGGTTTACGCGACTCATGGCCAGAGCCGGAATCATCGATTGGGAGTTGGCAACCGCCCTTCAACAAACCCCAATAGAGTTCTTACCCGCCGCACCTCTTCCTCCCCAACCCTCATCGGGCAAAAACAAGGCTGCCAACGCGATCCGCACGACGATGATGGATTACCTAGGCATCAACAATCTTTATGATCTGAATCGCCTGCACCTTGAGGTCGAGAGCACTATCGATGTCCATCTACAGAAGAAAATTACAGACTTCCTGCATACTCTTTCGGATCCTGAGGTGATTAAGACAAGGGGGCTCAACGGCGAGCGAATGCTGGAAAACTCCGATCCCTCGAAAGTCGTTTATTCGTTCCTCCTCGTCGAAGCGACGCCCAATGGCAATATGGTTCGCGTGCAGGCCGACAACCTGGCCGCGCCTCTGGATTTCAACAAAAGCGTCAAGCTCGAGCTTGGCAGTACCGCCAAGCTGCGCACCTTAACCCACTATCTTGAAATCATCGCGGCACTGCATCATGAGCTCGCTCCGCTGTCGGATACCGAACTCAATGCCAAAGTGGAGAAAACCCGTGACCCCTTAACTCGCTGGGCCGGCGAAGTCTTGCAAAAAGAAAAAGGTATTAAGCTTGAGGCCTTTCTCGAGCGCGCCATGGAGCGCCGTTACTCAGCCAGCCCCTACGAGTCTTTTTTTACCGGCGGGGGACTCCATCATTTTGAAAATTTTGATCCCGAAGATAATCAAAAAAATTTTCCTCTACGGGAGGCCTTTCGCCAATCAACCAATTTGGTATTCATCCGATTGATGCGCGATCTGGTACACTATCATCGGGCGCGCCTGGGTTTTAGCCCGGAAGCCGTGCTCACCGTTCCCAATCATCCTCAACGCAGGCGTATGCTCCAGGAAATCGCCGAGGAAGAATCGCGGACGGTCCTGCGACGCGCTTATCAGGCCTATCGAGGGCAGGGGAAAGAGCAAATCGTCGGTCGACTGGTAGGGACGAAAGGTAATGCCGAGAGGCGACTGGCCATTCTCTTTTTTGCCTGGCGCATCGGTACCGACGAAAGAAGTTTGGCCCAGTGGCTGGAAAAACATCGAGCGTCGAGCACGGCGGATTCCGTGGCGAAACTCTTCCGCGCCTTTCACAATCCCCGGCTCACCCTCGCCGATTATGCTTATCTCCTCTCCATTCACCCCTTGGATCTCTGGTGCGCCGGACAGTTTCAAAAAGATTCCAATGTTTCGTGGGAAAATTTGTGGGCGGCAAGCGGCGAAGCGAGGCGCCTCGGATCCGCATGGCTGCTCAACCCGAAAAATCACCGGGCCCAGGAACTCCGCTTGCGGATTCGCATGGAAAAGGAAGCCTTTGCCCGTATGGTGCCTTACTGGCAGGCGCTCGGCTTTCCTTTTAAAACCATGGTGCCCTCCCTCGCCTCCTCTATCGGTAATTCATCCGATCGCCCCGTCGCCCTGGCCGAACTTCTAGGAATATTGGTCAACGACGGTGTGCGCCGCCGAGCAACGAGTATGACCAAAATTCATTTCGCCCGCGGCACGCCCTACGAAAGCCTGTTGGAGCGCAGCCCGGAAAAGGGCGAGCGAGCGCTTGCCCCCGAGGTGGCTCGAACCGTGAGAAAAGCCATGGCTGAAGTCGTAGAGCAAGGTACTGCGCGGCGCCTGAGTGGTGTATTTAAGCTTGCCAACGGAAAAGCGATCACGGTGGGTGGCAAAACAGGGTCGGGAGACAACCGTTTTGGAACCTTCAATCGCTACGGCGGCGTCATCACCTCCCGCGCCACCAATCGAACCGCGACCTTTGTCTTTTATATCGGAGATCGCTACTACGGGGTGGTTACAGCTTATGTGGAGGGCCACGAGGCGGAGCACTATTCTTTTACAAGCGCCTTGCCGGTAACGCTCCTAAAGCTGTTGGCGCCGGCGGTCATCGCAAAGCTCGACAGTCCAGCTGGCCAGCCGCAGCCATCTTTGCCGGCCGAAGAAATCCAGAGGGAAATTAAAGCGCAGAAGATCAACTTCACGATTTCGCGAAACCTTTCCCCGGACACAGCTCAATCGAGATAAAAGGGTGACCCGCTACATAAGCCCTTCGGGCCGGCAAATTTGCAATCTAAAATCTGCAACTTAAGATTTCGAGCAAAGCGAGGATCATGTACCACGGCGGTTGCCAAACAATTCAATCTGCAGGCGCGGCGTGAAGCCATAGCCATAGTTTTTACAAAGCTCCACGATCCACTTCGCCTTTTCCCTTAACTCGGCGCGCGTCCGACCCTGCGCCATAATCAAAACTCGCGTTGTATCCACTCCCTTTAGCTTTTCCAGAATTTGGCAGATTTCCTTGAAATCGACTATTTTCTCCACGACGAATTTAATTTGATAGTCCCAGCCGTCGAGGAACTGCTGCATAACAGCGAAATTGAGCCGTCGCTCCTCATGCGCTTTTGCGAATTTTCCTTTCCCCCTTGTCCAGGGCGTGGAATGGGACAGCTTGGGGCTCATGGACAACAGGTCGCAGACCACCGGTTTGAAAATCGTTGCCGCGGTTTCAATGGTGATATGGGCGCCGGCTCCCTTGAGGGCGGCCGTCAGCTCTTCGATCTCGGGTGCCAGCAGCGGCTCGCCTCCAGTGAGGACGACGTGCCGCGTTGGGTACTTTTTCGCTTCGCGACAGATTTTCTCGACGCTCCAACTTTTTCCCTCCGGCCGCCACGAAGTATAGGGGGTGTCGCACCAAACGCAACGCAGGTTGCACCCCGAGGTGCGAATGAAAACCGAGGGCGCCCCGGCCAGCCTGCCTTCACCCTGGACCGAATAAAAAACTTCCGCTAGCTTCACTCCATCACCTTAACAAAGGCCAATCCGCGAAGAAAGCCGCCGCCGGTGTTGGGCACAGGAGGCACTCGCAATGCACCCGCCTCGACCTCGAAGAACTCGTATGATAGATGTAAAGATTGGTGTTATGCGATCTATGCCTAACCCATGGCGCCTATGAACAGGGCAGGGAATATGGACGCGAGCAAGGAAGCACTGCTGATGGAAGAGCGAAAGCTGCGCCGGCTGCGGCGCGCGATGGATATCGCCGCCGTCTTGCTCTGGCAGGTCGATCTGACTCTGGAGGAGGCGCGGGATGTCGTGAACCATGCAAAACACACCGCACTCCAACTATTTCCTGACAAAGAGGAAACTTTTGATTTGATTTACGGTTCACGTTTCCGCCGCATCTTGGTGGAGAAATATCACCTGCAGTAGCAACGATCATGAGCCAGAATTGGATTCAGATTCGCGGCGCGAAACACAATAACCTCAAGAATATTGATTTACAGATCCCGCTGAACGCTTTCACGGTCGTCACCGGCGTGAGCGGTTCAGGAAAATCCACCCTGGCGTTCGACATTCTTTACGCCGAGGGACAGCGGCGGTATGTGGAAAGTTTTTCCGCTTACGCCCGTCAGTTCCTCGACCGCATGGATAAGCCGGACGTGGAGAGCATCGAGGGCATTCCCCCCACCATCGCCATCGATCAGAGCCGTCCGGTGAAAACCTCTCGCTCCACCGTCGGCACCATGACCGAGATCCACGATCATCTCAAGCTGCTTTTCTCGAAGATGGCCATGCTCTATTGCCGTGGCTGCGAGCGGGTTGTGGAGCGGGATTCGGCTCAATCGGTTATTAATAAATTGGCCGCTCTACCCGAAGGCGCACCGGCGGTTCTTACTTTTCCCCTCGCTTCTTCATCGGTTCCCTGGCAGGAAGTAAAAAGCGGCTTGCAACGCGCCGGATTCCACCGGTTACTCGTCGATCACACGATCCGTGAACTCGAGGACATCGGGGAAGCACCGGCGGGCGGCGAGCCCTTGCAAATCGTCGTCGATCGCTTCGCCTACCGGCCGCAGAATAAAAAACGTATCTTGGATTCTCTGGAACAAGCCTTCCACTACGGCAAAGGAAATCTGAATCTTTTTTTCCCCGAACCACAGTGGCGTCGGGAACCCTTCAGCAATCAACTGCATTGTCCTCACTGCGATCTCTCATACCGCGATCCGGTCCCCAATCTTTTCTCCTTCAATAGCCCGCTGGGCGCCTGCGAGAGCTGCCGTGGGTTCGGTCGCGTCATCGATATCGATCTGGACCTTGTCATTCCGGACCCCGGCAAGAGCTTGGCTGAGGGGGCCATCAAACCATGGGTGAACCGATCTCGGCGCACTCGCCGTTTGCTGGATTTCTGCGACCGGCACCGCATCCCGACGAAGAAACCCTACGGCGAACTGTCGGCAAAACAAAAACATCTCATCCTTGAGGGCGATGGCGACTACAAAGGTATTCGCGGTTGGTTCCGTCGATTGGAACGTAGAAGCTATCGCATGCATGTTCGCGTTTTGCTCTCGCGCTACCGCGCTTATCTTCTCTGTCCGCAGTGCCAAGGCAGCCGACTAAAGTCGGATAGCTTGCACTACCGTATAAAAGACAAGGACATCGCTCAAGTGAACGCCATGAACGTCGGTGCAGCCCAACGATTTTTTGACACGCTACAACCCGTGGGTGCCATAGACCAGGTGGCGACGCTGATCCTTGATGAGATCAGGCGGCGCTTGGGTTATCTCGCGGGAGTCGGCCTGGAATACTTGACGCTCGACCGCCAATCCCGAACCCTGTCTGGCGGCGAATTGGAGCGGGTCGATCTCACCACGGCCATCGGCTCTTCCCTGGTGAATACACTCTACGTACTTGATGAACCCTCCATTGGCTTGCACCCGCGTGACAGCCGGCGCCTCGTGGAGATTCTTCATCGGCTAAGAGCCAATCAGAATACCGTGATCGTGGTAGAGCATGATCCCGAGATTATCAAAGAGAGCGACTTCATCATCGACCTGGGACCCCAGGCGGGCGAACAGGGTGGAGAGGTGATATTTGCCGGACCCTATCGGTCTTTGTTGGAAAATGAGCAATCCCTCACCGCCGCTTACCTCAGCCGGCGCAAGACCATTCCCCTTCCCCTGCGCCGCCGCAAACCGCTCTTGCAGCGCTCCATCAAGATCAAAGGGGCCCAAGTTAATAATCTCAAGCACATCGATGTGGAGATTCCCCTTGGTGGCTTTGTTTGTATCACCGGCGTGTCGGGATCGGGAAAGTCCAGTCTGGTGGACGATGTGCTCTATCGAAATCTCAAGAAGCTCAAAGATGCTCCCGCTGCCGGATTGGTGCACTGCGAGAAGATCGAAGGTGCCGACAAGATCTCCGAGGTCGTGCTCGTCGATCAGTCCCCTGTAGGCACCACGCCGCGCTCGAATCCGGCCACCTACATGAAAGCGTTCGACGGCGTGCGCCGACTCTTCGCCGCGGCCGACCTCTCCCGCTTGCGCGGTTACCAGCCCTCGACTTTTTCCTTCAATGTGGAAGGCGGCCGCTGTGAGACCTGTCACGGGGAGGGATTCGAAAAAATAGAGATGCAATTTCTGTCCGATATCTATACCACCTGCCCCGAATGCCGCGGCAGTCGTTTCCGCGAAGAAATCCTGGAAGTCACCTTTCACGGCAAAAACATTCGTCAGATATTGGACCTCACAGTGGCTGAAGCGATGGAGTTTTTCAAAGACACAGCGGAAATCAAAAACGGCCTTTATCCCCTCAAAGCGGTGGGGCTAGAATATGTCCGGTTAGGGCAACCCCTAACCACGCTTTCCGGCGGCGAGTCGCAACGGCTCAAGCTGGCGGCGCATATGGCCAAGGCAAAAAAAGCGGGAACCCTTTTTATTTTTGACGAGCCCACCACGGGCCTTCACTTTCATGACATCCAGCGGCTGCTTTGGGCCTTTCGTGAATTGATCGATCAGGGTCATTCCATCGTGGTCATCGAACATAACATGGAAGTCGTGAAATGTGCCGATCACATCATAGACTTGGGCCCCGAAGGCGGTGATGGCGGCGGCGCCATCATCGCCACCGGCACGCCCGAGCAGGTCGCCGCTGTCGAGAAGTCCTACACGGGGCAGTTTTTACGACCCTATCTGAAACCCGATGAGAGCTCCCCTTTCATCGCGGCGCTTGCGGACAACGCCCTGGAGCAGCCGCTTAGGGGCTCAGCGGGAGTGCAAAACGCCATCACCATCGTCGGAGCGAAAGAACACAATCTCAAGAATATCAGCCTCGATATCCCCCGCGATCGCTTCGTGGTGATTACCGGTTTGAGCGGCTCGGGAAAATCATCTCTCGCCTTCGATATCATTTACGCAGAGGGCCAACGGCGCTACATCGACAGCTTATCGGCCTATGCACGTCAGTTTTTGCAGATTATGGCTCGCCCGAATGTCGATTTACTGGTGGGCATTCCGCCTACTGTCGCCATCGAGCAGAGACTGAGCCAGGGCGGCAAAAAATCAACTGTCGCCACGGTCACCGAAATCTATCACTACTTGCGTCTGCTTTACTCCAAAGTCGGCAAACAGCACTGCGTTCAGTGTGGCCGGCAAATTCGCTCCCTTTCCCGTAGCCAGATCTTCGATCGGATCGCACGCTCTTACCGGGGCAAAGAAGTTCTGTTGCTTAGTCCTATCGTGCGCGGCCGCAAAGGATTTCACAAGGAGGTCATCGCCGGCGCGCGAAAACTCGGTTATCGCCGCGCCCGCATCGACGGCGCGCTGTGGGATCTTAAAGCGCCTGAGCTCACAAACGGATTGGAACGCTTTAAAGAACACGATATCGATATCGTCATCGGCAAAGGCAAAGCCGGTACGCGAGATGTCGAAGCGATGGTGGACCAAGGACTACGCCTCGGTAATGGCGTCATGCATCTTATTTCCGAGCGCGGTGAACAGATTTTCAACCAAAGACTTTTCTGTCTGCAATGCGGTATCGGGTACGAGCCGTTGGACCCGCGCCTTTTTTCATTCAACAGCCGCCAAGGAGCATGCTCCCAATGCGGCGGCATGGGTTTTCAGTGGGATTTCGATCCGGATTTGATCTTTGCCGATCCAGACCAATCGATGAGCGAAATGTTTAGCCATGTTTCGGCTTTTTCTTCGGATGCCGCTCCTCCTCTGCAACGGGCCGGGCAGCGGCTGCTCCAGGAGCTCGAACAAAAACACCATATCGACATTCATAAGCCTTTCAGGCGTTTGCCGAAGAAAACCCAAACCGAAATCCTTCACGGTGGCGGCGGGCGCGCCGGCTTTGTCGGCCTAATCCCCTACTTGAGAGCGCACTGGCAAAACGGCGAAGAGGATGCCGACCCGCGATTCTCAGAGCTGTTGACGGATACGCCCTGTGGGGCTTGCCAGGGTAGAAGATTGAACGCCCGCGCTCAAGCTGTGCGCGTTGAAGGCAAAGCGATCTGGCAGGTGACGGCTCTTTCCGTAGAAGAGGCAAAGGAATATTGCGCTTCTCTCGCACGATCCGTCGCCGCCAACGGCAGTAATGGGCGGGATCATGCCGTAACCGAAAAAATTCTTAGAGAAATTCAGGAGCGGCTCAACTTTTTGTGGGAAGTCGGCCTACCCTATCTCACCCTCGACCGCCGCGCCGATACCCTGTCCGGTGGCGAGGCCCAGCGCATCCGTCTGGCGGCGCAGCTGGGATCAAACCTCCGCGGTGTTTGCTATATCCTCGACGAGCCCACCATCGGCCTGCACCCGCGGGACAATAAACTACTGCTGCGCACGCTGCGCCGCCTGGAATCGGCCGGCAACAGTGTGCTCGTGGTCGAGCATGACGAGGCGACTATCGAGTCCGCCGACCTCATCGTCGACCTCGGGCCGGGAGCCGGTGTGCACGGCGGCAACGTGGTTTCCATAGGCACGCCCGAAGAGATCAGGAACAATCCCGACTCCCTGACCGGCGCCTTTCTTAGAATCCCAAAGAAGCGCCTCGGACCGCCGCGCCAACAACGCCAGTTGAACTGGCTTACCATTCTGGGGGCGAGGGCGAACAATTTGAAAAATCTCGATGTTCGAGTGCCTCTCGGCATGTGGACCTGCGTCACGGGTATTTCCGGATCGGGCAAGAGCACGCTAGTTAAGGAGGTCCTCTACAAGGGTCTCAAAACGAAGCTGGGTGAGTTCGCCGGCCGGCCCGGAGTTCACAATGACATTGCCGGCTGGGAGTCCCTCGCGCGCACTGTCGAGGTCGATCAATCCCCCATCGGCAAAACGCCGCGCTCCGTGCCGGCTTCCTATGTCGGATTGCTGGACGAAATTCGCAAACTCTACGCCCTCACGCCGGAGGCTCGGCTACGCGGCTATACCCCCAGCCGATTTTCTTTCAACGTCAAGGGCGGGCGCTGCGAGGAGTGCGCCGGCCAGGGAAAAATTCGCAAGGAGATGAGTTTTCTTCCCGATGTTTTCGTCGACTGTGAGGCCTGCGGCGGCCAGCGCTTCAACGAAGAAACCCTCGGTATTCGCTTCAACGACAAAAACATCGCCAATGTTTTCCGCATGACCGTGGAAGAAGCGGTGCCTTTTTTCCATGCCTTCCCCAAGATCGCACGGCCGTTAAAAATCCTGGAAGACATCGGCATGAGCTACATTACGCTGGGCCAAACGAGCAATACGCTTTCCGGCGGCGAAGCGCAACGAATCAAGCTTGCCTACGAACTTGGAAAAGAATCTCGCGGCAAAACTCTTTACGTCCTCGATGAGCCGACCACTGGCTTGCACTTCGCTGACGTAGAAAAACTCATTCACATCCTGCACCGCTTGGTGGAGATGGGAAACACCGTGGTCACCATCGAACACAACTTAGATATCGTCAAAGACGCGGACCATTTGATCGATCTTGGACCCGAGGGTGGCGAGCAAGGCGGCCGGGTTGTGGCCTGCGGCTCCCCACTGGAAGTAATCGAAGATGGCAAGGCATCCTACACCGCACGTTTCCTGCGTGAGTATCTCAACGGCGGCTCGAAACCTAAAGGGGCAAATCTTGAACCCAAACCCGCTGCCGCCGGGAGAGGGAAGGGTGAGGGCGAACAGCAACTGACGTGACTGGACGCTTACTGTCAATGCTCGGTCGTGGCCTGCGGCTCAAGTGTCCCCGTTGCGGCGTCGGCGCGCTCTACGGCAAGCCCTTTCATATGTACTCCAATTGTCGCTCTTGCGGCCTGAAATTCGAACGGGAACAGGGCTATTTCGTCGGCGCGATTTATGTGAATTACGCGGCTACGGTGTTGATCGCCGTTCCAGGATTTTTTGTTCTCGACCTATGGACGGGCATGACCATCGATCACCAGCTTACGCTTTGGGTGCCCTTTGCGGTGGTTTTCCCCATCCTTTTTTTTCATCATTCCAGAAGCCTGTGGCTCACCATGGATCATCTATTCAATCCCGCTGAACAGATCTACCCGCTCCCATCGAAAAACTCCACCAAAAACTGACCGCTGATAATTGCGTAAACCGCTGGCTAGTGTGCTATGCCGGAACTTCAGTGGCACAGGCCATGTTGGTTTTTGTCATTCCCGTGCACGCCGGGAATCCAGATTTTTTTCTGTGTTTTCCTGAATTCCGGCTCTCACTCTCTTTTCAGCGGGACGACTTTTGCGTTATCGGAATCCGTCCGCTCTCGGATAGGAGCTTTGTGCAGGAGCCTCGGGGCGACGTTCCAGTGTTGCCCCGCGTCGATGATCACGGTTACTGTCTTTCGATTGTAACGGGTCAAGATCCTAAACAATGGCGGATGTCCTTCGGGATGAAATGTTACCCGTTCACCGATCTTAAAATCGAGCATTTGCGAATGCACGCGCGTCTGGCTCAAAAATCGCAGACGCTCTACAATCCTGTGGTTCAAATCGATGAGGTCCGCTTCGCTGAGCTTATCGATATCAATCTTTACCATGGTCCCTGATTCCTCTTGGTTTGCTTGTACCAGATAGGAAACTCAAAACTTATAGCCCCGGTCCAACCAGTAGTGCCAATCACCGACAGCCTCAAGGGTTGGAGGGTCAGCGGCTAACGGTTCTAACTGGGACAGGGGGACCGCCATGCTGCGGCCACCCCACTTCAATCAAACGAACATCTCAGATTCACAGTCCTCTTCTGGAGCCATTCCTAAGACGGTTACCTCTTCCCCGATGCGTAGCGGCGAAACCACGCGCTTGGATTTGCAGCGGGCTTTGAACGGGAATTTGAGCCTCTCTTCAAGGTAGTAATACCAACCCATTGCCCGCTCGCTCTCGTTGTATGCGTCGACGACGACCTCCATTTCAATTCGGCGCTCGCGGGTTTCATTTTCCTTCATACGACCCATCGTAGCACCTTAAAAAGCGCTTATCTTCACTTCCCTCATCTCATTACCCTATCGACGTAGCGTCGGTAAGCATCTCGTCCCGGCTGCTAATAAGGCCGCTTGGTTTTCAGCCCTGGAATAGCCCGAAAGTGTTTCGTATTTAGTGTGTGAACTTGGCAATTCAAACGGCGGGCTGCTACCGCGACAAAGCAATCGAGGAACCCAACGCCTCGGGAAAGGTGGTAGGACTGATACTATTGTAAAGCCTGCACAGAATCACCGCTCTCGACCTGGACGATCTCTACGGTTGCAAGGCTTCTCAGGGTGGCCCGCTGTTCACTGAGGTTCCGGCATCCAGCAAGAAGCTCGAATACTGAGATGACGGAGCAGGTCATTATCGACCGGGCCTCCGCACGCCGCCAGAAGTCGAAAGCGCGAGCATTCCTTCTCGCAATGTCTATGAGGAGGTCTGTATCGACGAAGGTTCTAGGATCTGTCGCCACGATTCTCCAACCTTTGCCTCAACGTCCTTGCATAGGATTGCCCGTTGCCGATGTCCGTCCGCCCTTCCCAAATTCCACAGAAGGGGGTTTTAAGAAGGCTCTTTGGTCCTGTGCGCTTCAACCTCCCACCGACCTTGTCCCGGCCAGCCGATTCAGCAAGTGCCCCAACGACATCCCGGACAATGCGCAGCCGGGTCTTTGGGACAAACTTCAGAGTTTTAACAATCTCATCTATAAAATTGTCTTCATGCCGTACCTTTGCAGTTTTCATGGTTTTACCTCCCTCTATTGTCGCTTACAGTATCACACCCATACGTTACCAGACAGTCACGCTAGGAATGAGAGCGTAATCACCCTCGCGAGTAGCGACACCTTATGATAAGTTGGCTATGCGGAGTCATATTACCAACACGGCGATCTCCATTTCCTCACGCGCAGAAATTTTCATTCCTGTTGGCTCTCCGCGTCCCGCCCCATCCGGTACTTGATGTCGTACTTGATGCCTGCCCTGAGCGTGGTCGAAGGGATGAAGTCCAGCTCTTCGTCAGTGATGCCGTAGCGCGCTGCCAGAGGCTCGGTCGATTTCACTGAGAACCGCTATGCTAGCTTCAGATGGACCAGCGTCAGAAACGACCCCTTTATTTTCTTCTAGCTCCTCACCACGCCTTTCAAGACCGCGTGCAGTTATTGCGGAAGATTTCCGCCAGTTGCTCCTTACCCAAACGCCCTTCCGCAACATAACGAACACAAGATTCAAACTCGCCCTCTGCTAGATTGAACATCCAACCGTTCAGTTGCAGGAACACAACTGCGGCCGCGGCTCCTGTTCTCTTGTTACCGTCGATAAACGGGTGATCTTGGACGATGTGGAACAAATAAGCCGCCGCCATCTCGAAGATGTCTTTGTGCAAGAAGTCACCGCCGAAAGTTGCCTTGGGCGTGGCGACTGCTGAATCGAGCAGGCCTGCGCCTGGATTCCCGATCCCTGGACTCCCGCCATAGCGGCGAATTTGATCTCTGTGAATCCTGAGGACCTCTTCGGGCTCAAGGAATATCGGATCCAAGATCAGTCCGCGAGATTTTGCAAAGCACGACCAAACTTGAGATTAGTGGACTGGAGGGCCTGTTCGAGCAGTCTAGTCCGATGCAAGAGAGCGAGGGTATTCACCCAAAGTCTCAGTTGTGATTTGGCCACATCCTTACTGACTTGCGTTTCCTTCTCCTGATGCGCGACGAACTTGTTCCTGAACCCATAAACCTGATTCAAGTGCTCTAGCAGCGATTGAAAGTTTGGATAACCGAACGCCTCTTCTAGGGCTTTAAAGATCCCACTGCGATTCTCCCCCCTCAGTGCCACCTCGATCGCAAACTTCAGATGGCCCATCGGCGATATTGGGGATTTGAACACGAGAGTTCTTTCCAGCTTTTTGATCTCTCCTTGGTAATACCTGGCCTTATCGTGACCGGATAAATCCGGATTGAAGAAATCTTTCTGAGCGGGCTTGTTGTTCGGGACAAAGGGTCCAAGTCGCTCGACGAGCAAGGCATTGCTCGCATCTTCGAGGGACCCTATTAGTGGAGTGAACACAGGAATGAAGGATAAGCTTTCCTTGTTTTCGATGAAGCGATAGAGCATTACGGCTTGGCGGATATTCTGCTGGTATCGCGGTGGAAGCTTGTAAAATTCTGCTTCAGCAATAAACTCATCAAGACGCAGCGACGCTTCTTCCTGTTCCTTCGTAAACAAAAATTGAAGCTGTGGACCCACCTCCTCGCTCAAAAGCTCGGATAGAGCCGGCTGACAGAGGGAAACCAACGCGCTAAAGAGGTTGGAGCTGAGTCGCTCGAAGGTCCCTTGAGGGACATAGACGTAGCTCCAAGTTCCCTTTTTCGAACTTGCAGCCTTACACCATGCCACGGCAGCGCGCGCTTTAGCGGGAACGTCCCGGTCCTCGCGTCCCTTTGTCTCAACAATGAAACTGCTGCCGTTGCTTCTAACAAAGAAATCGGGCGTGTAAAAAGCGAGCCGGGATCCCGCGGCCAAATAGTCGATACGCAGTGCCTGCGGCCCTGCGTTTTTCGCAAAGGTGGTTACGTCGGGAGCGTTCGACACGAATTTGGCGAATGCGACTTCCAGCTCTCGATTGCACGGCACGAGGTTGAACAGCGTCCGCGGCGAGCTGATAGTCGGGCGGTTCTCGGAGTGCGTCGCCTGGAAGGGCTTCCATAAGCTTAGCCGGACCGGAGGAGCCGAAGGAACGCGGACTTCTCGTTTGACGATACGTTCCCGGATTAAGGGAACGAACACGGCGCGCACATGTTCGGCGACGTCGCTATCCCCTAAACGGTTCACCAGTTGCGGATCGTTCAGGTCCCGCCTGCCTTCGAAGAGCATTTCTTCAAAGAAAGTTTGCAGAAGAGGAGCAAGGACCGAATGCGTCCCGCGTATCGAACACATCCTTTCCAGTTGTTCCCGGTAGTAAGAGACCGCCCCAAATCCGCTTTTGAGCAGCGGGATGTAAAGCTTCATTTGCTGGACGATTTCGTCTGTCAGCAGAGTTCTGCCCTCGTAGTCGATCTCGCTGGTGGCCTTGTCGCCCAGGGGCAGGGGTTTCAATCCCATCTTGGAAAAGCGTGATCGAAGGTCGTCAACCCCCAGGCCCTTTAGCTCAGGAACGACACGGAATTCCTGCGCGAGTTGAGGCAATTCTATCTCAAGCTTCTCGAAACTCGGTTTGGCCGAGTCGGGGTAAATAGTAACTGTGGTTCGGGGGACCTTGTCGACCTCTACGATTTCGATTTCCAGCCCCTCCTGGCTCAACTCCTGTTGGTACAGACTGGCAAACGCCTTGTGCTCCACCACGGTCAGGATTTCGTCGACATCGCCGGGCGCCGTCATACGGCGAAGACCTCTTCCCAAGGTCTGCTCCGGCAAGATATTGGCCTTCGATGAATAGGGCCGCAGCGGAACGATCGTCGTCACGTTGCGCACATCCCACCCTTCGCGCAACATTAATACCGAGACGATGCAAAAGTGTTGAGGATCTGAATCCAGTTCTCGGGCCAGCCTGCGGAGCGCTCTCAGGTCCTCGTCGGATATTTCTTTGTCGCTCTCGATGAATTCTTGATGAGCCGCCGCCCCCTTCCCGACTTTCTTGAGCCGCCCTTTGAGGTTGGTATGAAGGTTGATCGTCCGGCCGTTTAGTTCTTTAAAAAGCTGCGAGCCATTTAGTTCCTTTGTGATTTGATCAGCGGCCTTGGTGTCTTCGGTCATCACGAACATCAACGCCTTTTTTCCCGACTTGGCCCATTCCTCACGCGAGGCTTTCCAACGCTCATAGCCCAAAAGCAGGTGCGGTTGGTAAACGATGGCGGCATCGTCGCCCGGCTGTTCTTTCAAATTGCTCGCCCGCCCGATGATCGGCGTCTTGACGATACCGGCATCCACGGCCTCGCCAAGAGGAAAATCACAGATTATATGCTGGAAAAATTGCCCATTGTTGTCTTTGGGCGTGGCCGAAAAGTCGAGCTGCGCAACGATCCCGTAATCCTCACCGAACTTTCGGCGTACAGTCGTGTTAATGAAATCGATGGCTTCGTTCCACGCTGAATTCGGGTCCCATACGTGATGTGCCTCGTCATTCATCACCATCACGCGCCGGTGCGAGGTAACTCTTTGGCGTAGAGCTTCCCCAGTGTCCAAGGCTTTAGCCTTCGACACCGGCGGACCGGCCCAGGCGTAGGTCTCGGCTTCCTTTTTCTTCTTGCGGACAGCGGGGTCGTACAGACGATGAATGTTGGTCAGATACAGGACGCCGCCGGTAGCAGCCCCGCCTGCATCGTCTTGTAAAGTGACGGTCATATTCCAGTCCCCGCGCCATGCCGACGGGATCAGCGGGTCGGTGTCAAAAATGCTCGGTCCGCCTTCGGGCGGATCGAAGTCAACTCTCAACCGCTCAAAGACCGTAATGTTCGGCGCGATGGCGACGAAATGGCGCGCCATAGGTGATTCGCTCTCGCGCAGGGCGTGAAAGTAACTCCATACGATCGCCAGGCTCATTACTTTAGTTTTTCCTGAGCCCGTCGCCATTTTGAAGGCGTACCTTGCCCATTGGTCGTAATCGGGATTGACGCCAAGCGCCGCGATCTCTGCGTTTGGGCCTGCGAATTCCGCGACAAGAGAAGTCAACCGGTTGATGCGCCGCACCTCGATCAAATAGATGAGCGTCTCAATCGCTTCGCGCTGACAGAAGTGGTAGCGAAACGGATAGGAAGAGCCATCCGGTAAATTTATCTTATGGTCGCGGAAGAACCAGTGATCGAGCAGTTCAAGTGTCGTGTCCGAGGCGCCGGCATACTGCCCACCACCCGCAATCCCGTCGCGCCACTCGCGAACCGCGGCCCTAAGATTTTGAGCAATCGCGATCGCACTCGGCCGCCGACCGTCGCGAATCTCTCCGCCCTTAATCCTGTGCTTGTGCGGGTTATCCCAAGGGTTGTAGAGCGGCTCGATCGCCTTGGGGTTTAGAATATCTTCGGGCATCGAACCTTACACCTCGACGGGAACCGTGATGCTCGTATCACATCCGAACGTATCGACGACCTTCACGCAGGCCGTGTATTTGCCCGGTTTTTCATAGGCGAAGTGCTGGTCGCTAACAGTAGGGAGGCTTCGGTCCTTCCGTGTCCGGTAAGCCTGCCAGTGATGCTTGAACGGCTGGCCGTCCTTGTAGTCAAAATCCACCGCCCAGAAATCGATGAAATCGAAGCCGTGCTTGATTGCCCGCTGTTCCAACGCCTCAAGCTCCTTTTCGGGCACCTCGGCCAGCGACGGAAGGAATTTTTTCAGCTTGATATCAACGCTCTTCTCTTTTCCGTTCTTTTTGTAGACGGTCTCGGCCTCCAGCGTAGCGATCTCAAAAAAAGTCACCTGGTTTCGGTTCTTCTCCATGATCTCGCGGGGGATGCGGAGCAATCGTATTTCAATGCCCAATTCTGATTGAAGGCTATGCGCCTCCAACCGTAAGTCCATTTCGAACTCCCACGCCAGGCAGTTGACCTGCTTCGCTCCGGCTTCTTTTGCAGCTCTTGCCACGTCGCGAAGCTCAACGCGAGAAAAGACGGAGTCGATAGAGTCCACGTGAACCAGAGCGGGACCTTTGCGACCATGCAGTAAAGGCGAAGACGAGGAACTCAAGGGCTCCGCCTTGTAGAAACCCAGGACGACCTTTCTGTGCTCCTCGTCAGCGCCCTTCAGGTGTTCCTTCTGCCACCACTGGCGCTCATAGCGACCAAGGTTGTAGACGTCAAACGCCCGGTATGGTTTCCCTTCTTCGTACAATTTCCGTTGTAGATCGATGACACGCTTGCGGCTCGTGTGTATAGCAAAACGGCCAAGGTCTGCCATAACCCAGCGCCGACCCAAGTGCTCTGCCACCGCACCCGTCGTTCCACTACCGCAAAAGAAGTCGGCGACTAGATCACCTTCGTTCGAAGAGGCGTTTATGATGCGTTCAAGCAGTGCTTCAGGTTTCTGGCTGGCATAGCCCAATCTCTCATCCGCCATCGGGTTGATGACCGGGATCTCCCAGACGTCAGCAACTTCCTTCTCTCGGCTTTCGACGTAGATATAATTGCCCTGCTCGTCCTTCTGCCACTCATTTTTTCCCAGTTCCTTGTTCCATTTCCGAAAGGGTTGTTTTCTAGCCTCTTTGACCGGAACGAATTGAGGGTTGTAGGTGAATCTCGTGTCTTTCGAGAATAGAAATAGCGTGTTGTGAAACGAATCGAAGGCTGCTGAGTTCGCACCGTATTTGTTGGAGTAATACCAGATCACTTCGGCCACGAAACGTTCGCTTCTGAAGACCTCGTCAAGCAAGAGCCTTAAGATGCCGTTAGCCCGGTAGTCACAGTGGACATAAATGCTTCCACATTCGCTGATCAATTCTTTCATCAGCGTGAGCCGTTCAAACATCATGTGGAGGTAGGAGTCAGTACTTTTGCCCCACATATCGCGGTACGCAATCATTTCGAGGGTGGACTGGTCCTTGCCGACGGTCTCTTTGCCGTCGCCAATCGGTATGTCCATGGTGAAATCGGCACCGACATCGAATGGAGGATCAATGTAGATGAGATCAATTTTGCCTTTGAAGTCTTTGAGCAAACTCGCCATGATCAATTTGTTATCGCCCCAGATAAGCATGTTCCGGAAATCGTCAGGATGGGATTTTTTTGTATCGAACAGCTTTCCCTGCGCTTCGGCTCTCGACCGCGGCTCATCGATCGTTTCGATTTTCTGCAACGGCATCGCGCAGCCCGCGACATCGACCTCCCGACGGTTCCCGTACTCGTCGTACTTCCCCTCCCACACCAGCTCCGTCTTGAGGGTGCTCAGCGGATGCGGGTTTTCAGGTCCGAAGCGATTATTGCCATTGGCCATGTTTGAAATTCCTCGTGGATGTTAAATTCAACAGCGGAACCAAAAACGAAGCCTCTTTCTGGGCGATTTCAATCAAGCGGCAGTTGTCACAATTTTCTCAGCTCTCACCCATGGGCTCGCAATAATATGATTGCCAGATTGTCGCTCAGCAATGCAGCCTTTAAGGTGATGAAAAACCATCCCGACCCCTCTTCTCCTTTTCACTATGTGATGGATACAGTCGCCACTTAGGCGGGTACCACTGCGGTGCTGAGGGCCGCCCGGCCGAGAATCTCTGTTTGATCCGCGTGCGACCAGCGCTCAGAACCTCTGGGTGCGCGACCCGAGCATACTTGTCGACCTCACAGAAGAGGTTTTGGCAGTCTATTAGCTGAAGACGCCTACCCCACAATGAACGAAATACCAAGCCGAGTCGTGCGAATTCTTGGTCGGCGAGTTCCGCAACAGCACGGATCACGTCTTCTTCTCTCAGCCCGGCGGTGTCGCTGAAGACTTTTCGTATTCCACTCCGTGCACCCGGACCAGCCACGACAAAGTCCATTTCCGAAAAGTTCATGATCGCGCTGTAGTTCAGATCTATGGCGAATTGGTATGCGAGAAACTCTCCTAGTGAGGGATATGACCGTAGGAGCTGGTAAACATGGCTCATCGAACGTGCGGACGCAACTCTGAACGGAAGGCGGTCCTTCATCATTTGATTGATGAGGATCAGATGGTTTGTATGCTTTCGCCTCGCGCCAAACGGTGGACAAGGCATGATATATGCTGCGGAGTAGAGCTTACCGCCACCACGCAGAGATCGCTTCAAAACACCATCGTACCGATTGACGTCGAAAGTCCTCCAAGAGATCGGGCCGAACCGGTCTTGGAGCAATTCCCAAGTCTCTATCCGGTTAAAGAGTTTGAAGAGCAGAGTTCGAAAGAAAATCTCTTCTTCGGATTGATCGCCCTCGTATATCACTCTGCGGATTAAGTATTGGCTCACGCGATCAGAGGCACGATACACATTTGTAAACCGATAGCTCCGCAAGATAGTGTCATTGGTCCAAGGCGGAGGAAGACCGCAGACCCTTTTATGGAATACCTCCTGGCGTTCACAAGCGAATCGCCAGTATGTGTCTAGAACTCCAGTGGGCCGTAGAATCTTGCCAGATGACACGCGGAATTCCCGGTGTCCGCCTAGGCGAAGTGCAGAAACTCTGTATGGTGACACGGTAGGTGCCTCAGAGCGCCTCGGATCTCTTTGGCGGCGACCAGTCGAGTGAACGCCGATGGAGATCCCAGGTGACCTGGCCTCCTGGAGTAGAGCGCAGAAGGCGAAACAAACGATAGCCCTCGAGAATCGCCTTCTCCCACTGCCAAACAGGTACCTGGTCTACCTCATACCCGTGAACGAACTCTTGAATGTCTTTCAGAAGGTCGTAGTCAACCTGCGCCGCACTCTCAAAATAGCGCATTTGCTTAGCCCGACTGAAAACAATTGCCGAAACAGCCTCTTCGATGATTACAGCCCTGGCACCATCCTCGTTTTCGTCAACTTCAGGGCGACTCTTTCGTTTGCACCGCAGGAGAGCGCGTACTACCGGGGACCAACCCAAAAAAACAGCGTGAGCGATATGAAAAATGTCATGGTAGCGGTAGCCGTCTGAATCAGCGATGTTATCTGTCAGACGGTCACCAATACCTATGGCATTACAGCGCAACAAAACGAGCCCCCTACTACCATTGCTGCGTTCAAGAAACTGGATTGTAAGACTGCGCGGTATCTGTTCCTCAACCGGATATTCTTCGTCGAATAGTCCGTGGAAACTCTTTTCCACTGGCCATCGGCTTCCAACCTTTGCTAGGTTCGCGACGCCAGCATCTTCAAGATTGACTCCGGCACGGTTTGCGACAACTGCCAACGTGGACCAGACCAACATTAGTGTAGACTCAAGCTCTGAAGGCTGCTTCTCTTGCACAAGGCTTAGGACCCGACCAACGGCAGCGCCCAAATCAAGCGCAGCCCGTATGTCAAGCTCACCAGATGATCTATTTTCCTTCAGAGGCCGAAGATTATCTAATAGACCTCTATCACAAACCGAAATTATACGAACGAAATACCAAAGAAAATCCCCTAACTCTTCAGTCAAACGCTGTCGATAGCTGGGATAGGCACCTGCTTCCCTATTAATCTTTTTGATCTCGGCAACAATACTGCCTGCTTCACCTAGAAGGCCCGCAGCCAACAGATGTAAGTGGTCCTGCCGACCTCGGAAATTATCGGTAAGCTCAGCGGCAGCACTATACGAAGTCAACCAAGTCATGGTCTCTCTGTGAAAAGTAAAACGAACCGCTCAAGTGTCAAACTCCTTCGGTGCACTCAAATAGCCGGTCGCACCGAGCGACTGAATCCAAGCACTAAAGTCGTCAACAAGGTCTTGGGGAAAGTTGCATTTGTGACCGGGGTGTTGGCAACACACATCGAAGCCGCGGTAACGACGAAACTGCCTCGGGATGGTCGGTCCAAAACCTCCCCAGTAGGTAAACTCCGATGCTACCAAAACGCGTGGAGCCTGGGTGTCATGCCGGATATTTGCCCGATTTGGACGACCGTCCGACTGGCTATGATGGGAGTTTTCTTGCAGCCACTTACCGGTTTTCGCGTCTCGGTGATAGATATTATCTCCGTAGGCCTGCTTTAAGCTGCCCTTAAGGTTCGGTCTTTTCTGCAAAAAGCGCGGATCATCCCAGTATTGATCGAAGGTTAACGTCTCCGATACCTTCATTGCATAAACGAGCTTGCCCTGCAGGCCGTAGCCTTTCGACCCTGTCCCTACGATCCAATCTCCGACCTTGGCATGTTTTCGTACCAGCGGTTTACAAGTGGCGAGCGTACACACTCCAAAGAACGGATTGGGGGCGAAACCGTAATCTCGGGCGACGACGTAGGAATAAACCTTCATTCATGTACATTTATATCGCGGAATGTCCCGTGGAGCACGCTCCGCGCCCGTTGAAGTGAACCAATCGTTTACCTTGCCATTAATAGCATCCATGACGCTGTCAGCTTGCCACCCAACCATAGCGTCGCCATACAGTTCAAGACTCTTGGGAAGATCTGATTCCTGCCCTCCTCGAACCCAAACACCGACTATCCGTTTGCCTTCCTTGTGAGCATATTCAATTTCCCACTCGACCCAATCGCTCGTGTGGGTATCCGGCGAAACCAAGACCACCATCGTGCTCGCCCATCGGATTCGGGGAGCAAGGATCTCCGACTTAATGTAGTCCTCGCTTGTAGCTTCGTTGGGCTTAGAGCTATCAATTGAGCTGTCGCGAATGTCGAGGTCGTTACGGCGAAGAAGGTCTTTTAGATCCTGAAGGACCTCGTCGTCCTCGTGGACATGGCTGATAAATATGTTCTTAACCTCTTCAGTCAAGGTTCCGTTCCTCCGGGAATCCAGAGCCGTTTCAACTATGAATCCTCGAGTGTTGTAAGGTCTTCGACTCCGGCCATATCAGCGAGCATTCTGGCGTAGACACGGAGCTTCTCCTGGAGTTTAGCCAGCTCGCTTCGGAATGCTTGACGTTGGTTGGAATCGTCGAAAGCACCCCGCTGTGCCGCGCGATGCCACTTAGCAGTGAATGGCCGTATGATCTGATTCAGTACCACGATTGCAATCTTAGCAAACTCTGCGCAATCCCGGCCATGACGCTTGATAATTTCCCGACTTAGAGGGAATAGCGAGTAAACACTTTGGAGAGCGGCTGCCTCGTCTCCGTGCTTTGCAGGCAAAGGTTGTGTAGCGATGCGTGTCAGAAGCTCAATGTACAACTCCCAAGCGGCAGCGCGGTCGGGGTCTCGGGGTTCCCATTCCATCTCGAGAAACTTGAGATTGATCTTGAGGGACGTCATGTCCCAGTTTTCTAGCCACTTCCCCCACTTCATACTACATCTCCTCCGAGTGCTGGTCCCTACAGGGGATTATCTTTCTTTGCAGTCACCCTTCAGGGAACGATCAATGCGCCGTAGACTCCTGCAGCGGTAGATCAGCGTCCCTGTCATATCCTCGCTTAGCTGAGGACAAACCTAGCCTGCCAGAACCAAAGAAAAGGTGGCTACGACACCATATATGTTACCACAAAAACCGGTTTAAAGCGCTAATAAGAACAAATTTGGATCGGATCTTTCCTTATGCCTGCAAGTTCCCGCCAACTTGCCCATTAAGGACTTGCAAGATCTGGCCGTTCTTTGCAAAGGTGGCTGAAGAGCTCTGGAAGACGACGCTGCCTCATTGAACGATCATATAACTCAATGATACACTCGTTCACATTCTGCACCGGCATGTCATCTTCCATTTTTTTCGTAAAAATATCATACCAAATTATACCAACTTCAGTTCTAGTCATTCTTGCTTTCATTCGCCTACGTAGATCTGCAAAGCTCAATTTGGAGAGTTCTGCGACGCAGCTGTCAATTGGTTGCTGCTGTATGTAACCTGCTATGACAGTGTCTGCCGAAATGGATTCTTGCTTGAGGACCCGAAGCAGACTTTGAAGGCCTCTGCCATAATCTCGTCGGAAATCTGCGTAGAGCCGGTCCTTAAGCAGGGATGGAATTTCACAATCCTCGACCAGCAAAGGAAGCACAATAGTCCCCTTGCCGGACAGCTCTTCCATAAGTGCGGAGTTCAACTCAGCCTTCACCCAGCGGGACTGAATTGAGGATTTCGAAAGAACTACTGCAAGATAGTCGGTATCCTTTAGTCCCTCAGAGATCCCCTCAACGATGGAGTCCCCGACCTTGAGTTCCCTTTCGTCCAGCCAGACATTTAAATTTCGTCTTCCAAGGTCCCTAACCAGCTTTCGTGTTCGATTTCACTTTAGGGACCCACCCGATTTCAACTTAGGGGACCACTGAACTCGGGCGGAGCGAAGCGACGAAGCGCTTTGATCTTTGTTGTTTACATTAAAACAGCCTAGTTTTTCAA
>Ga0187893_10003000_pt1 | contig 35414 bp, 24 predicted proteins | sample MA1701074metaG_FD_139574 | JGI IMG/M metagenome (GOLD analysis project Ga0187893, IMG submission 139574) | White microbial mat communities from a basaltic lava cave in the Kipuka Kanohina Cave System on the Island of Hawaii, USA - MA170107-4 metaG ...
ACGACAGCCAGGAGACGCTCTCCTCGTTCGAGCCGCCCCCGCCGCCCCCCGCCCCCCTCCCCGCCCACGACCCCCCCCTCGTCGCGCCCGAGGTGGCGGAAACAGAGGTGCCGGAGTTCCTGATGGAGACGGTGGAGGCCGAGGCGCCCCCGCTCCTTCCCCAGCAGCTGGTCGCCATTCCGCGCGCTCCACGGCCGCCTCCCGCCCACGCCCCCGCCCCGCCTGAGCCGCCTCCCGCTGAGCCCTCGCCTCCCCGGGCGGCAACACTCACGCCGCCCCGCCCCTCCGCCACCCGGTGGGCCGCACCAGACTACCCGGAGTCGGCTCGACGCGAAGGGGCGCAGGGGCGCGTGGTGCTGCGGCTTCGCATCTCGGCCGCTGGACGCGTGCTCGCGGCCGAGGTCGCAAAATCGTCCGGGTGGCGCTCGCTCGACGCTGCCGCCTTGGCCGCCGCGGCGCGCTGGGAGTTCCATCCCGCCCTCGAGGACGGGCGGCCCGTCCCCTACTCCGTGCTGGTCCCGGTGAACTTCGCGCTGCAGGAATAGCGCTCAGTGCGCGACCGGTTTTCCGAGGATGGCGAAGACCTTCTTCTTCGCGGTTTCGAAGGTCGCGGCGTCGTTCGCCTCCAGGTTGAGACGGAGGAGCGGCTCGGTGTTGGAGGGGCGCACGTTGCACCACCAGGCGGGATAGGTGGCGGTCACACCGTCGAGCCAGTCCACGTCGGCGTCGGCGAACGCCTCGGCGATGGCGCGCATCTTGGCATCCTTGTCGTCCACTTTGAAATTCACCTCGCCGGTCTGGAGGTAGCGGCGCAGCGGCTTCAGGAGCGCGCTCATCGGCTGCCGCGCGGCGGCGAGGATGTTGCAGATCGCCACCACCGCGAGGCTCGCCGACTCCGCGTGGAAGTTCTCGCGCCAGTAGTAGTGGCCCGAGTACTCCCCGCCGAAGACGCAGTTGCGTTCGCGCATCGCCTTCTTCATGAAGCTGTGGCCCACCCGGCCGCGCACCGGCGTGCCTCCGTGGCGCACGATCTCTTCGGGCAGCGCCCGGCTGGAGCGGAGGTCGTAGACCACGGGCCCTTTCTCGCGGGACAAGACATCGGCGGCCATGAGGGCGGTGGCCAGATCGTTGGTCACCACGCCCCCCTTCTCGTCCACGAACCCCGCGCGGTCGGCGTCCCCGTCGAACGCGACGCCGAAATCCGCCTTGTGCTCCACCACCGCCGCGCGCAGCACCTCGAGCGTCGCGACGTTGAGCGGATTGGCCTCGTGGTTGGGGAAGGTGCCGTCCAGCTCGTAGAAGAGCGGCACCACGTCGAGGTCGAGGCGGGCCGCCACGAGCGGCCACTCATAGCCACCCATGCCGTTGCCGGCGTCGGCCACCACCTTGAGCCGGCGGCGCATCCGCGCCTTCCCGGCCACCATTTCCACGTAGGCCTTGGTGAAATCGCCCTTCACGAGACCGCCCGGCGTGGCGGCATCCGCGGGGAGGTCGCCTCGCAGGATGCGCTCCTCCATCGCGCCGATCCCCTCCTCGCGGCTCAGGGGGACCGCCCCTTTCCGCGAGAGCTTCAGGCCGATGTACTCGGCGGGGTTGTGGCTGGCGGTGACCATCATCCCGCCGTCGAAGCCGCCGCTTCCGACCGCGAAGCTGTGCATCGGGGTGGAGGCGAGCCCGAGATCGGTGACCTCCGCGCCGCAGGCACGCAGCCCCCGCGCCACGGCGTCCGAGATCTCCGGGGCGCAGGGGCGCATGTCGTGGGCCAGCACGACGCGCTTGGGGCGCACCACGGCGAAAAAGGCGCGCCCGATCTTTTCGGCCAGCGCGGCGTCCAGCTGCGTGCCGTAGAGTCCCCGGATGTCGTAAGCTTTGAAGATCGTCATCGTTCGCGCCGGCCTCCTTGCCGTCCTCCTTCTCATATCGGCCGCCTCCGCGGAGGAGGAGATCACGACGGAACGGGACGGCGACGCCTTTGTCGTACGCTCGCCCGCCGACAAGGGAAACTTCCTCTTCCGCGTCCCGGCGGAATTCACGCAGGTCGAGGGGGTGGAGGCGCCGCTCCTCCTCCACTGGAAGGCTTCCCGGGCCGCCGCCGAGGGGCAGCCGGGCGCGGCCGCCTCAGTGCGACTCTTCCGCATCGAGCCGCCCGAGGCGGAGCAGCGGCGCGATCTGGGCGAAGTGGCCAGGGAGCGCGCCGCGGGCTACCAGCGCGGATATGGCGAACCGGGCGCCGTCGAGGTGACCGGCGAGGGGGCCCGGCGGCTCCTGTCGTTCCGCGGCACCCTGGAGGGCGGCCCCGCCGCCCGTCGCGTCCTCCTGGTGCGCGACGGCACGCGGCTCTACGAACTGGTTCTCGACGAGGCGCCGGCGGCCTCGCCGTTCGAGAAGACGCTCCTGAGACTCGCGGAGGGGTTCACCCTCCTCGAAGTGAAGGGGGCGGAGGGCGAGGCGCCTCCCGCGGCCGAGGATCTGGTCGCGCGCAAGCTCGAACACGATTTCTACAAGGTCGCGCTCCTCAAGCCGGAGGGGTTCCTCGAAGAGGCGGTGGATGCGAATTCCGACCGCGGCATCGTCTACGCCTTCCGGCGCCGGGCGCCCACCGGCGACCTCTGCGTCATCCGTGTGCGCGCCTGGCTCGCCCGCACCCAGACCGCGGGCCTCGACGCGCTGGCGCGCACCGCGCTCGACCGGTTCACCGGCACGGTGAACGACCCGAAGGCCCCCAAGTCTCCCACTACCGGCTCCTTCCCCGGCGCCAAGCAGGCGTTCCGGTTCAAGATGTCGGGCACGCAGCCCAAGAGTTCGATCGTCACGCAGGAGGAGGTGCTCTTGGCCGAGCACGGCAACGGCTGGATCTACGAAGTGCAGGTGACGACCTACGGCGGCGCGGCGCAGCTCTTCAAGAAAGAGCTCAAGGCGTTCTGGAGCGCGTTCAGGGTGCGGACGAAGTAGGGGAGGCGTCAGAGCGCGCGGGCCGCGGACCGCGCCCGCTCCACCTCGGCGTCCCCGACGTCGCGGTGGGTGACGAGCCGGATCTGCCGCGGGCCGATGGCCACGGTCCAGACCCCCGCCTCGCGCAGCCGCGCTTCCGCCCGCGGGCCGTCCTCGACCTCGGCGATGACGATGTTGGTCTCCACCGCGGCCGGGTCGACGCCGAAGGCGTCGGCGAGCCGCTGGGCGCGGCGGTGGTCCTCGCGCAGATGGTCGAACCCGCCGTCGAGCGCCACGAGCGCCGGGGCGGCCAGCACCCCGGCCTGGCGCATGCCTCCCCCGAGCAGCTTGCGCAGCCGGCGCGCCTCCGCGATCGCGCCCCCGTCCCCCACCAGCATCGACCCGACGGGACAGCCGAGCCCTTTGCTGAGCGAGACCATCACGGTGGCGCAATTCGCGGCGTAGTCGCGCAGCGGAGTGCCCGACGCGACATGGGCGTTCCAGAGGCGCGCGCCGTCGAGGTGCAGCGTCACCGCGGGGGGGAGCGCCGCACGCAGCGCACGAATCGCCGCGAGCGGGACGACCGCTCCGCCGTGGAAGTTGTGGCTGTTCTCCACCACGCAGAGGGTCGTGCGCGGGAGATGCACGTTGTCGGAGCGCAGGAGGCCCGCAAGCAGCGCGGGGTCGGGAGCGCCTCGATGCGACGGATAGAGCCGCGCTTGCAGGCCCCAGAGCCGGGCCGCCCCCCCCACCTCGAAGTGGTAGGTGTGCGATTTCTCCTCCAGCAGCACCTCGTCGCCGGGGCGGGCGTGGAGCCCCAGCGCGATCTGGTTCGCCATCGTGCCGGAAGGGCAGAAGAGCGATGCCTGCCGGCCGAAGAGCGCCGCGACGCGCTCCTCCAGACGGATCACGGTGGGATCGTCGCCGAAGACGTCGTCGCCCACGTCCGCCTCGGCCATGGCGCGGCGCATGGCCGGCGTCGGGCGCGTCACCGTGTCGGACCGGAAGTCGGCGACGCCTATTTGTCCTGCTCCATCTCGCGCCGGAGCGCTTCCAGCTCCGCCTCGAGGCGCGCGAGCTCCTCTTCGAGGGCGCGGAGATCATGATCGCCGGCGCGCACGGATTCCGCCTCCGCCACGGCCACTTCCCTCTCCATCGCCGCGCCCCGGTAGACGAACGCGGCTCCCGCCCCGATGGCCAGCACGGGGAGGAGGAGCGCCGGCGCGCCGAAGGAGGAGACGGCGCCCATCCGGACGCAGTCCTTTTCCACCGCGGTGTAGCTCACAAAAGGCGAGAGGTGGCGGGTGAGCACCGCGGCGATGGGCAGATCCTGGAAGTTGAGCTCGATCCCGGCGTCGCGCAGGTTGGCGTTCATGCCGCCCTGGAAGAGCTGGAGGAGCGGCACGGCGCTGTTGTAGATCCAGTGGGTGAGCCGACGCGCGTCGAGGTAGGTGCAGCTCGCGGAGGCAGGGGGCAGCTCGCGCAGCATGGCACGAAAGGCCTCGTTGCCCTCGAGCGCGGGTTTTTCGGAGAGCGCGTGCTTGAGCGACTGGGGGAGAAGGGCCACGGCGAAGTAGTCCTCGCCGATCACCCAGGAAGGGGCGACCGGGAACGGATTGCGCCGCTGGCTCATCTCCAGGGTGTGGATCCGGGCCCCGCGGAAGAGGGTCTCCCGCCGGGTGATGGCGATGTGCGACTGCGCGGCGAACTCCGCGAGCCCACCCACGAGGCGCTGGATCGCGTTCTCCAGCCTCGCCCTGTCCTTCACCGAGGCGAAGAGCACCAGGTCGGGGATCGCACCGCCGCCCGGCGGGAAGGCCAGGGTGACGCCCCAGTGCGGCCCGACGGCGGCCAAGAGATCCTTCTCGAGGCTCACGCCCAGGAACCGGTCGAGCTCGCCCATCCCCTCACGAAGCTCGCTTGCCGACTCCTCGTCGATCGCGCCCATCACTTCGACGAGGCGCGCGAGGAGGAGGGAGAGGTCGGTGGTCTCGGCGGCGTAGAGGAGCGCATCGTGCGGGGCGAACCGCGCGAAGCGGTGGTCGAGCCGGGTCTCCTGGAACAGCCCCCAGAACCCGCGCCGCTCCCGCATGGTCACCGCCAGTTCGGTGCGGAACCCGGTCCCGGCCGGAATCTCGGCGATCGAGAGCGCCTCGCAGGCGTCCATGCCCAGGACGCGCCACTTGGCCCCCACGTTTTCCATGTGCTCGGCGCCGAGCGCCCGCGACATCGCCTTCACCACGCGGTCGTAGATGCCCGGCACATCGGCGTAGAGCCGGAAGGCGGCGCGCGGGGCGGCCATCTTCTCCACCACCGTGCGATAGCGCGGGGAAGCGGCGAGCGACTCGACGGCGGTCCCGCCGATCGCCCCCAGCACCTGCGCGAGCCGTTCCCGACGCGAGGCGAGGAGGAAGCGGTCCCCCACAAAGCCCATGGTCAGTTCGAGGGTCTGGACGCGGGTCTGCCAGAACCGCGCGCCCGCCACTTCGACCGCCTCGAACCGGGCGCCGATGAGATTTTGCGCCGACTCGCGCAGCCGGTCGAAGAGTTTGGCGGCTTTCTCCGCGCCCTCGCGGAACTGCACCATCGCCACGAAGTCGGCCTCCGGCGCGTCGCCGAAGCCGACATCCACCAGCGCCAGTCCGCCGCCGCGCACCCGGATGCCCTCCAGGTCGGCCCAGGAGAGCCCCAAGGGGTTGCCCGCGGCGAGCCGCCCCAGCGCCGCCTTGATCTTTTCCCCCAAAGGCCTGAGGAACGCCTGCAGTTCCGGCTCGCTGCAGATGCGGCCGAGCGCGGTCTCCTTGAGCCACGCCTCGTGGCCGCCCAAATCGTCGCACTCCGCCAGGAAGAGCGTGCCCGACGGCACGAGAGAGGCCAGGGACGGCGCCTCCGGCGGCGGCGCCGCGGAGACGGCCGCGCCGAGCAAGAGACCCAGGATGAGCATTCGTTTCATGAAAAGTCCTCCCTCGCGCCGTCGGTTGGCTTGGTCAAACTAACACGGTTCAGGGCAAATGCCCCCCCGCCGTGAGCGTGCCCAAGAACGCGTTGCGGAGCGGCGAGAAGGCGCCGTTCACCAGCACGTGGATCTGGGGCAGGGGGGCGGGGGACGAGACCAGCGCGCCCAGCCCGAAGCCCCGGGTCGTTCCCAGGGTCGCCGTGGCGAAGGCGCCCGGGTTCACGGCGAAGAGGCCGAACTCCAGGTCGCCCGGGAGCGCCACCACCCGGAGGGAACTGGTGCTGAACGAGGAGATCACGGCATGGGCGCTCCCAGGACGGAGCACGACGGCGGGGTTGAACCCGCTGCCCGGCGTGCTTTCTCCCCCGGGGGAGAGGGGCTCTGTGCGGAGCGGGCGGAGGCGCGAGGAGTCCACCGGGTTGGACTCGAGCCCGGTCAACTCGACCGCGTAGAGCGCGTCGAAGGTCTGGCTCGTGAGAAGCGCGAACCGTCCGCCGCCTGCGGAGGTGCCCAGCGGCAGGGCGTGGACCGCGGGGAGGATCTTCCCCAGGTTGATGGCCCACGCCTCGCGCCATTGGGAGGTATCGAGGTCCAAGAACTCGATCCAGGCGTCGGTGCGCGGATGGAGCACGAAGAGCGCGTCGAAGACCGAGGCGCCGGCGCTGGTGAGGAGGACGTAGGCCAGGTTGTTGGCGGCGACGTAGCCGGTGAGCGCGACCGGGTTGTAGTGCAGGGAGCGGTAGGTGCGGGTGATCTCCACCGGCGCCTTCCCGGCGGTCTCGATGGAGAGCGGCTGGGGCAGGGTGAAATCGGCCTTCCACTCCTGCACGGTGCCCGGGAGAAAACTCACCAGCCCCGCCGAGGAGCCGGCGCCGTTGCTCATGGCGACGTAGACCTTGCCGGTCAGCGTGCCGTTCCGGTTGGGCACGAAGGCCGCCATGACCGGGAGGCTCTGCGGCAGGGAGGCGTGCGCCAGCCCTTCGCTGTCCAGGACCGCCCCGGCGAGGTCCCAGGCGAGGTTGACGGTCTGGAGCAGGGTGCCGGTGCGGCCGTCGATCACCACCAGATTCGCGAGGCGAAGCGGCCGCGCCCCGTCGCTGGAGAGGGAGTTCCCCGCCGAGACGGTGACGAGGAGGAACCGGTCGAAGCAGGCCTCCAGATCGCCGGTGAAGGCGCCGAAGAGCCCCACTCCCGACGCCGACGGCGCGCGCGCCGGGGAGAGGCCGTCGTGGTCGATGAGGTTGGCCGGCGTGATCGGCACCTGGAGCGTCCGCGTGCGCGTGACCGGGTCGATCGCCACGAGGTTGGCCGGAATCGCCGCGTCGTCCACGGTGAAGAGGCGGCCGTCCGCCACGACCAGATCGGAAGGGAAGGCCGCCGGCTTGCCGAGATCGAAGGCGGCGTCGTCGAAGAGGATGGAGGGGCCTCCGCCCCCGCCCCCTCCCCCGCCGCCACCCCCGGACCCGCCTCCGCCCCCTCCGGGACCGCCCCCGCCCCCCTGTTGGGCGGCCCCCGGGCCCCCCCCGGAGCAGCCGGCGAAGAAAAAGACCAGCGCCAGAGAAATTGCTCGCAAAAACGTACCCACGAGTCACCTCGCGTCAGCTTCCACACGCGCTGGCGCGAGCGCGCGGGGCCGGTCCCCCGGCATCACCGAAAGCCTTCCCGCGGGACGGTCTTCTGACTCACGACAAGGGGCGCGCCTTCCCAGGACCTCTGTCCCAGTGGCCTGCTGCGCCCCCCGATGTCGCTCACAGCGGCGGCCCCGTGACGGATTCCCACCGTCTTCCCGGAGCCCGCGGGGCGCGGGGCGGACATTCCGCCCCGCTCACGGACGCGAGTGTAGCGGATTAGCGCAGGAGGAGCAAGGCCACCAATCCGACGATGGCGGCGCCCACGAACCCCCCGGCAAGCAGGAACATCCGGCGCATGTTGGCGATGGAGGCGTCGAGGATCTCCTGCATCTGCGCCTGCTGCGCCTTCACGGTCTGCTGCACGGTGCTCATGGTCTTCTGCGTCGCCTGATGGAAGAGCTGGAGCGACTTCTGGTGGCCGAAGTGGAGCACCTTCGCCGTCTTGTGCTGGGCGGCCGCCACCTCGCGGATCGCCTCCTCGGTCTTCTCGGCGCGGTCGCGGAACTCCTCGGGGATGCGGGTCAAGACCTCCGCCACCCCGCGCACCGCGCTGGTGCCCTCCACCATCCGCTCCTCCAGGGAGTGGAGCGCGCGGGTCTGCTTCTCCTGCACCTGCGGGATCATGACGAGCGCCTCGCTGGTGCGCGCCGCGAGGGCGTTTCCTTCCGCGACCCGCTCGGCGATGGTGCCGAGGACGCGGCTCTGCTCCTGCTGGACCGCCGGGAGGCTCCGCAGGTATTCGGGAAGGTCCTTGAGCTGGTCGGTCAGGTCCCCGGCGCGGGTCTCCTGCTTCTCGAGCCGGTCCCCGATGTTGCCCAGGAGCGAGGAGAGCTCCCGGAAGCTGTCGCCGATGGCGCCGATGGTCTCGTCGCGCCCCTTCAGCCGGCCGGTCTTGATCCGGATGACCTGTTCGGGAACGGTGATGCGCGGATCCTCGAGCTCCTCCTCGGGGGTGTGGGGCTCGGTCTCGGTGCGGGCGAAGCCGGTTTCGGTCTCCGCCTCCGCGTTCGCCTGCTCGGCGAGCTGCTTCTTGCGGCGCCCGAATCCAAAAAGCCTCGAAACGATCGATTCCTTGCCGGTGGACTCCATGCCCTGACTCCTTTCGATGACGTGGGCGCGTGGCGATACCCCGTACCGGAAAGAGATCGGCTGGGGCGCGCGCCCCGGCGCAGCGGTCAGTAGGCGCGGGCGAAAAGTGCGCGGCGCGTCGCCGGCTTGCCGGTGAGGACGCATTTCCCGGGGGCGGGGGCGTCACCCAACGGGACGCAGCGGACGGTCGCCTTCGTCTTCTCCTTGATCGAGGCTTCCGTCTCGCGGGTGCCGTCCCAGTAGGCGCGCACGAAGCCGCCCGGGCCGTCGAGGAGCTCGACGAGCTGCGCGAAGGAGGAGGCGTCCCGGGTGTTCTCGTCCCGGAGCTTTTGCGCCCGGGCGAGGAGCGCCGCCTGGATCTCTTGGAGCAGACCCGGCAGGAGGCCGGCCAGCGCGCCGGCCCGTTCGGGGCGCTTGGTGCCGTCGTCCCTGCGCACGACCACCACCTCCCCCTTGGCGAGGTCGCGTGGGCCGATCTCGAGACGCACCGGGACCCCCTTTTTCTCCCACTCGAAGAACTTCGGCCCCGGCTTGAGGTGCTCGCGCGCGTCCAGCTTGGCGCGCACCCCGCCCCCCACCAGAGCGTCCACGATCTTGCGCCCCGCCTCCAGGATGGCCGTCTTCTCCTCCTCGGTCTTGTAGATCGGGACCGCGACCACCTGGATCGGCGCCACCATGGGCGGCAGGACGATCCCCTTGTCGTCGCCGTGGGTCATCACCACCGCGCCGACCAGCCGGGTGGAGGCGCCCCAGGAGGTGGTCCAGACGTGCTTGCGCTGGCCGTCCTGGTCCTGGAACTGGATCTCGAACGCCTTCGCGAAGTTCTGGCCCAGGTTGTGGCTGGTGCCCATCTGGAGCGCCTTGCCGTCCTGCATGAGCCCCTCGATGGTGTAGGTGCGGAGCGCGCCGGCGAACCGCTCGCTGTCCGATTTGATCCCCTTCACCACCGGGATGGCGAGCCAGTCGCGGGAGAGCCGCTCGTAGACGTCGAGCATCTGGAGCGTCTCGCGCTCCGCCTCCTCCTCGGTGGCGTGGCAGGTGTGGCCCTCCTGCCAGAGGAATTCCGTCGTGCGGAGGAAGAGGCGCGGGCGCATCTCCCAGCGGACGACGTTGGCCCACTGGTTGATGAGCACCGGCAGATCGCGCCAGCTGTTGATCCAGCGCGCGTAGCTGTGGCCGATGATCGTCTCGCTCGTCGGCCGCACAACCAGCGGCTCCTCGAGTTCCTTGCCCCCGCCGATGGTGACGACCGCCAGCTCCGGGCTGAACCCCTCGACGTGTTCCGCCTCCCTCTCGAGGAAGGATTTCGGGATGAAGAGCGGGAAGTAGGCGTTCTCGTGCCCGGTCTCCTTGAACATCGCGTCCAGCGGGTCGCGGATGTTTTCCCAGAGCCGGTACCCGTAGGGCTTGATGACCATGCAGCCGCGCACCGGCGCGTTCTCCGCCAGGTCGGCGGCGGAGACGACGTCTTGGTACCACTGCGGGAAGTCCTGCTGGCGCGGTTTGATCGTGACGGTCATGGCGGATTCGCCCTCGTGAGGGAAACCGCCTATCCTGCCCGCGGTTCGCTGCGCCCGCAAGGCGCGGCGGAATCAAACTTGACGCAGAGGGGGCCAGGGGGAGAATCGCCCGCAGCCGGGCCCGTAGCTCAGCTGGGAGAGCGCCTGGATGGCATCCAGGAGGTCAGGGGTTCGAGCCCCCTCGGGTCCACCACTGGTTTGTACGTCTGCCGCGCCCTCGTCCGGCCTTCGCCGGGCGTGAGAGGGACGCTGGTCGCGTGCAGCGCCAAGCGCGCCGTTCGGGATCCTGGACGGGTGCGTTCCAAGGCGGGATCGGATTGCGCGGTCGCCGTTTGCCCGCGTTTCTCGCTGGGCTAGGCTTGCCGTGAAGGCTCGGGCCTTCCTGCTTACGCACTGAGGATTGATTCCTCTCTTCCTCCCGCACAGCCCACGGGCCGTCCCGTGGGCACTTTTCTTTCGCGACCGGCGCGCTTGCCGAGACGACGGCGTCCACCGGCCGCGCCCCGTCGTGTGACTGCGCCAGCGCTGGCGCACTCGGCCGCCGAAGTCCCTTGCGCGTAGCACGTTACGCACACGCATGCACTTGCATGCACTTGCAATGCAAATTACCTGTGGCGGAGATAGTGCTCCGGGTCGAGGCGGGCGGCGTTGCGGCGCGCGGCGGCGGCGCCTTGGGCGTCGCCGCTGGCGGAGCGGGCGAGGCTCAGGGCCCACCAGAGCGCACCGCTCGTCGTATCGGGGCCGCGCGCGAGGCTCTCCAAGGCGCCGCGGAACCCGCGGGGATCGACCCGGACGCTCCCTTCGTAGACTTCGCGGGCGAGATCGCCGCCGCGCAGCGCGCGTTCGTAGGCTTCGTGGGCGCTGCGGGAGTCCCCCGCCTTCTCATGGGCGAGCGCGAGCGCCCCCCAGGCGTCGCTCGAGTCGGGCGCCCGGGCGAGATGCGCCCGCAGGATCGGGATGGCCCGCGCGCCTCCCGTCCGCGCCAGCCCGAGCATCCACTCGAAGTCCTCCCGGTCGGACTCGTGCGCCTGCTGGAACGAGGCGAACGCACGCTCCGGCGCGCCGGCCGCCTCGTAGGCATCCGCCAGATCCCCCAGGGTTTCATCGTCCCGCTCGCTCCGGGCCACGCGCTCCATGTGGGCGACGGCCGCCGCCGGATCGACCTTCGCCCAATCCGCCGCGAACTCGGTCGCCGAAGGACTCTCCAGCGCCGCGGCGCGGAAGGCCTCCGCTGCGCCGGCGCGGTCCCCGAGCGCGAGGCGCGCCCTGGCATACTCGCCCCGCATCTCGGCGCTCGCCTCGGGCCCGCGGAGGGCCGCGGCGAGCGCATCCGCGGCGGCACGCGGATCGACGGGGACGAGTTCGGCAAGGATGTCCGACGGGTCTTTCGCGTCCGCCGCCGCACGCAGGTAGGCCTCCACCGCCTCAGGAATCTTCCCCTCCACGGCTTCGAGCCGGGCCAGCGCGGCCCAGACCCCTCCCCGCCCGGACCCTCCCTCCGCGAGGCGGCGCAGCTCCGGGGCGGCCCGCTCGTACGGGAGGAGATAGACCTCATCCGAGAGCGGCTTGGCATAGTCGCGGATGGAGGCGAGGATCCGCTGGGCGGCCTCCTCGTCCCGCCCCGACGCGAGGAGCAGCAGGCCGAGCCCTTTGAGCGCCTCTTGGCTCGAGGGGGAGTCCTTGAGCACGGCCCGGAAGTGCTCTTCCGCCTGGTCCCGGTTGCTGTTCAGGAGGCCCGTCAGCCACTCGCCGTCCGACGGATCGATCGCCAGGGCCCGCGCGAACAGGATGGCCGCCTCGGCGCGGCGACCGGCGGCGAGAAGAAACCCGGCGACATCCCCGATCACCTCGTCGTCATGAAGCTCCGGACTCCCGAAGATGCGCAGGAGATCCTGTCGCGCACGTTCGGGATCGGCCCGGAGCAGCGCGATCACCGCCGGGCCCGCTTCCAGCCCTCCTTCCAGCGCGCGAAGAAGTGGCGCGTAGGCCCCCATCGGGTCGCCGCTGGCCAAGAGCGCGCGCCCGAGCCAGGAAAGGGCGGCACGGTTCTCGGGCTCGGCACCTGCCACCGCGCGGAGGTGTTCGAGAATCGCAGCCGGAGCCTGCTCCAGGAGAAGCGACAGGAGCGCGTCGTCCATCGGCTTGGTGGGAAGAAGTTGCAACGCAACCCGCGCCGCCTCGGGACGGCGACCGAGGCGGAGCCAGGTGTCCATGACGAACGCCCATGCCTCCGGCGCCGTCCCGCTGGGACCCGCGGCGAGGTGGTCCACGAGTCTGTGCCATTCGTCCCCGGCCTCGGCCGGGACGCCCACCTGCGGGATCTCCAGGGAGGGGGGCGGGGGGGCCGGCGGCTCGGGGGTGTCGGGACGCGACGCATCGGGGGCGGACGCCCTCCCCCCGAGCCCCCCTCCCTCCGCGCGCGCCAGCCGCGAGCGTGCCGGGGCACGGCTGGGTTCCTCCCCGTTCCAGCTCCGTCCCAGCAAGATCCCCGCGCCGAGCGCCGCGAGCGGAAGGAGGAGGAGGAACGATCGTGTCATGGTCGCTGCAGGGAAGAACGCAGAAACCGCCCTGTGGATCGCGGCGGCCCCGGCGCCTCGTGTAGCATAAGCCGTTTTCGCCGCCCGGGCAGACTCATGGCACGCCAACACTACGACCCCGCCACCATCGAGCCGAAGTGGCAAGCCTTCTGGGACGAGCAGCGCTCCTTCCGCGCCGTCGGTCCCGGGGACCCCGGCTTCGACCCGAGCCGGCGCAAGTACTACATCCTCGACATGTTCCCCTACCCCTCGGGGTCGGGGCTCCATGTCGGCCATCCGGAGGGCTACACCGCCACCGACATCCTGGCGCGCTACCGCCGGCAGCGCGGGGACAACGTGCTCCATCCCATGGGCTGGGACGCCTTCGGGTTGCCGGCGGAGCAGTACGCCATCCAGACCGGCACCCACCCTGCGGTCACCACCCGCAAGAACATCGAGACCTTCAAGCGGCAGATCCGGCGGCTCGGGTTCTCCTACGACTGGGACCGCGAGCTGGACACCACCGATCCGGCCTATTACCGCTGGACCCAGTGGATCTTCACGCGCCTCTTCGACGCGGGGCTCGCCTACGTCGCGGAGGTGCCGGTCTGGTGGTGCGAGGCGCTCGGGACGGTGCTGGCCAACGAGGAGGTGCTCGACGGGCGCAGCGAGCGGGGGGACCACCCCTGCGTGCGGCGTCCCATGAAGCAGTGGATGCTCAAGATCACCGCCTTCGCGGAGCGGCTGCTGGCGGATCTGGAGCCGCTCGACTGGCCCGAGTCGATCAAGGCGATGCAACGGCAGTGGATCGGGCGGAGCGAAGGGGCGGAGGTGGACTTCGCTTCCCCGGGGGCGCCGGGCGGCCGGATCCGCGTCTTCACGACGCGGCCGGACACGCTCTTCGGCGCCACCTACATGGTGCTCGCCCCGGAGCACCCCGCCGTGGAGGCGCTCCTGACCAAGGAGCGGGGCGCCGCCGTGCGGGCCTATCGCGACGCGGCGGCGCGCAAGAACGAACTGGAGCGCACCGACCTCGCCAAGGAGAAGACCGGCGTCTTCACCGGCTCCTTCGCGATCAATCCGGGGAGCGGCGAACGGATCCCGGTCTGGGTGGCGGACTACGTGGTGATGGGCTACGGCACCGGCGCGATCATGGCGGTGCCCGCCCACGACCTGCGCGACTGGGAGTTCGCGACGAAGTTCGATCTCCCTGTGCGCGACGTCGTCGCGCCGCCCCCCGGCTACGTGCCGACCGCCGCGGAGGCGGCCCTGGCCCGCGAGGGGAAGGAGGGCAGATCCCACCCCTTCGTCGGGGAGGGGACCGCGCGCAACTCCGGGGAGTTCGACGGCCTCTCCACGCCGGAGTTCAAGCAGCGCGTCACGGCGTGGCTGGCCGCGCGCGGCCTCGGGGAGGCGAAGGTGACCTATCGCCTCCGCGACTGGCTCTTCTCGCGGCAGCGCTACTGGGGCGAGCCCTTCCCGATCCTCCACCGTCCCGACGGCTCGGTGGCGCGGGTCGCCGACGCCGATCTGCCCGTCACCCTGCCCCCGATGCAGGACTTCCAGCCGACCGGCCGCGCCGAGCCGCCGCTCGCGAAGGCGAAGGCGTGGGTGGACGCCCCCGCCCCCTCCCGCCGCGAAACCAACACCATGCCCCAGTGGGCCGGCTCCTGCTGGTACTACCTGCGCTTCCTCGATCCGCACAACGCCGCGGCGCCCTGGGACAAGGCGAAAGAGCGCTACTGGATGCCGGTGGACCTCTACGTCGGCGGCGCGGAGCACGCGGTGCTCCATCTCCTCTACGCGCGGTTCTGGCACAAGGTCCTGTTCGATCTGGGGTTGGTCTCCACCGTGGAGCCCTTCGCCAAGCTCTACAACCAGGGGATGATCCTCTCCCACGCCTATCGCGACGCGCGCGGCGCGATGGTTGCGAGCGACGAAGCGGAAGAGGGGGGCGGGGGCCACGTGCGCAAGGGAACCGGCGAACCGCTGGAGCGGATCGTCGCGAAGATGAGCAAGTCGCTTCGCAACGTCGAAACGCCCGATCCCGTGGTGGAGCAGTATGGCGCCGACACGTTCCGGCTCTACGAGATGTTCCTGGGCCCCCTCGACGCGGCCAAGCCATGGAACCCGGGCGACATCCCGGGGGTGCAGCGGTTCCTCCAGCGGGTCTGGCGCCTCGTCGTGCCGGAGCACGCCGACGACGGCGCGCTCCATGCGCACCTCGGCGACGCCGCGCGCCCGGGGGACGCGGACCTGGAGCGGGCGCTGGATCGTGCGATCCGCAAGGTGACCGAGGACCTGGACCGGATGGCGTTCAACACCGCGATCTCCGCCATGATGGTCTTCGTGAACGAGGCGACCAAGGCGGGCCAGGCGCTCGCTCGCGGGCAGATGGAACGGTTCCTCGAGATCCTCAACCCGTTCGCCCCCCACCTCGCCGAGGAGCTCTGGGAGCGGTTGGGCAACGATCCGGTGCGTCGTCCCCTCGCGCGGGCGCCCTGGCCCACCTGGGACGCCTCGCTGCACCAGGATGCGCCGGTGGAGCTGGCGGTGCAGGTGAACGGGAAGGTGCGCGGGCGCATCCTGGTCGCCAAGGACGCCTCCGGTGCGGCGATGGTCGCCGCGGCGCGGCAGGAGGTGCGCGCGCAGCTGGAGGGAAAGCAGGTGGTGAAAGAGATCGCGGTGCCCGGAAGGCTCGTCAACTTCGTCGTGAAGGGGTGAGCCGCGCGGGCGTTTTTCCCCGCGCCCCGGTACGCTACCGCCCACCCGCATCATGAAGAAGAAGGCGACCAAGCGCGCGCCGCGGGCGCGCAAACCGGCGGTCGGCTGGCGCGAGCGCATCTCTCTTCCCGCCCTGGGGCTGAAGGGCATCCGCGCCAAGGTGGACACCGGCGCCCGCACCTCCGCCATCCACGCCCTGGAGATCCGCCGCTTCCGCCGCGGCGGGCGGCGCATGGTGCGGTTCAAGCTCCAGCCCAGGCGGAAGCGGACCAGGACGGCTCCCCCCATCGAGGCGGAGGCGACCCTCTGGGGCGAGCGCAAGGTGAAGAGTTCGAGCGGCCACCCCACCCTGCGGCCGATCATCCTCACGGTGCTCGAGCTGGGCGAGGAGCGCTGGGTGATCGAGCTGGGCCTCGCCAGCCGCGCCCTCATGGGATTCCCGATGCTGCTCGGCCGCCAGGCGCTCCGCGGCCGGTATCTTGTCGATCCCGGACGCTCCTATCTCACCGGCGCCCCGGGAGGCGCGACCGGAAAGCGCGTCGTCCGCAGAAAGGGCACCCCCCGATGAAGATCGCGATCCTCTCGCGCAAGGCGTCCCTCTACTCCACCTCCCGCCTCAAGGAGGCGGGGTTGAAGCGCGGCCACACCGTCGAGGTGATCGACTACCTGCGCTGCTACATGAACATCACTTCGCACAAGCCGGCGGTGATCTTCCAGGGCCAAGCCCTGGAGGACTTCGACGCGGTCATCCCCCGGATCGGCGCGAGCCAGACCTTCTACGGCACGGCGGTGGTGCGGCAGTTCGAGATGATGGGCGTCTTCAGCGCCAACGAGTCGCAGTCCATCTCGCGGTCCCGGGACAAGTTGCGCTGCCTGCAGCTCTTGGCGCGGGAGGGGATCGGCCTCCCGGTCACCGGGTTCGCGAACTCCACGAAGGATGTCTCCGGCGTGATCAAGATCGTGGGCGGGGCGCCCCTGGTCATCAAGCTCCTCGAAGGCACGCAGGGCATCGGCGTCGTGCTCGCGGAGACGGAGAAGGCGGCGGAGTCGGTCATCGAGGCGTTCCGGAGCCTCGATGCCTCCATCCTGGTGCAGGAGTACATCAAGGAAGCGGCGGGCTCCGACATCCGCGCCTTCGTGGTGGGCGGCAAGGTGGTCGCCACCATGATGCGGAAGGGGGCGCCGGGGGAGTTCCGGTCCAACCTCCACCGGGGAGGCACCGCGTCCAAGATCAAGCTCACCCCGGAGGAGCGCAGCACCGCGGTGCGGGCGGCCAAGGCGATGGGTCTGCGCATCGCCGGCGTCGATATGCTCCGTTCCAACCACGGGCCCGTCGTCCTGGAGGTCAATTCATCCCCGGGGCTGGAGGGGATCGAGCGCGCCACCGGCACGGATGTGGCCGACCGGATCATCGAGTTCATCGAGAAGAGCGCGACGCCCGGGGACACCAAGGATCGGATCCGCTACTGAGATGGACTTCACGATCGGGGGCGTCTCCGTGCCGCGGGGCGAGAAGCGGCGGATCGAGATCCCGCTGGCGCGCCTCTTCACCCAAACGATGCTCTCCCTGCCGGTGACCGTGTTCCACGGCGTCGGCGAGGGGCCGCGGGTCTGGCTCGACGCGGCGCTGCACGGCGACGAACTGAACGGGACCGAGATCATCCGGCGCGTCCTTCACCGCCTGAGCCCCGCGCGGATGAACGGCGTGCTCGTCGCGGCCCCGGTGGTCAACGTCTTCGGATTCGTCCAGCAGTCGCGCTACCTGCCCGACCGCAAGGACCTGAACCGCTCCTTCCCCGGCTCCGCGGGGGGCTCGCTCGCCTCCCGCATCGCCCACCTCTTCCTGAAGGAAGTCGTGAGCCGCTGCACCCACGGGGTGGATCTCCACACCGGCTCGCTGCACCGCACCAACCTGCCCCAGGTGCGGGCGAACCTCGACGATCCCGAAACGCTCCGCTGCGCGCGCGCCTTCGGCGGGCCGTTGCGCATCCACCTGAAGACGGTCCCCGGCTCGCTGCGTGACGCCTGCGTGAAACGCGGCATCCCGATCCTGGTCTACGAAGCCGGGGAGCCGTTGCGATTCAACGAGGACGCCATCGCCACCGGGACGGCGGGCGTCCTGCGCATGCTCGCGGAGCTGCGCATGATCCGCGGTCGCCGGCCCCCCCGCCCCTCCCGTTCCATCGAAGTGCGGCGCACGGCCTGGGTGCGCAGCCCGCGGAGCGGCATCCTCCACATGGAGGCGACGCTGGGAGCGCGGGTCCGGGCCAAGCAGCGGCTCGCCCAGATCACCGATCCCTTCGGCGCCTCCTTCCTCGCCCTGCGGGCGCCGCGGGCCGGCATCGTGATCGGCTGCACCAACAATCCGCTCGTGAATCGCGGCGATGCCGTGGTCCACATCGCCGTCCCCTTCCCGGCGCCGCGTCGGCCGGGCGCCTCTCGGGCCTGATCCCTTCGTCGCACGCCCCGCTTCGTGTAGGTTGAGGGGTCCCCATGACGGTTCGCCTGCGCTTCCCGGCACTTGCGCTCCTCGCGCTGCTCGCGACGGCGGCCCGCGCCGAGGAGGCGCCCTGGGACGCGCCCGAGCTCTCGCCGCCGGCGCTCCAGGCCGCGCTGGAGCAAACGAAGGAGCGGCTCGCGGGGCTTCCCGAGGAGCAGAAGGCCGCCTGGACGCGTCCCCTGGAGGAGCGCCGGGACCTCCTCACGAAGCTGCTCGCGACGCTGGAGGAGCGCAGGAACGGCGCCGCGCCCGACGAGCTGGCGCGGCGGCGGGAGCGGGCCGCCGCGCGGTTGGAGGAGTTGCGAAGCGGGGCCGCAGTCGCGCCGGGCCCCGAGCCCGCCACGGAGCAGGAGCTGGCCCAGGTCAAGCTTGCGACGGACGCCACGCACGCGGCCGCGGAGGCGAAGCAACGCGATCTGGTGGCGGCGATCGCACGGCGCCAGCGCGTGGAGGAGGAGCTCAAGGGGCTGCCCGCGCGCGAGGCAGACGCAATAAAATTCGCGGCGGACCGGAAAGCGGCCGCCTCGGACGAAGCGGGCATCCATCTGCTCGCCAGCGCGCAGCTCGCGGTGCGGGCGGTGGAGGAGCGGGGCGGAACCCTGCGCGTCCTGGGCGAGCGGCTCGCCCTGCTGGTCCCGCTGCTCGAGCTCGAACGCGACGGCGCGCGGCTGGAGGCGGACCAGGCGCAACAGGGGCTCACCCGGGCGCGCGAGGCGTTCGCCCGGAGGCTCGAGGCGGAGCGGACGGTCGAACAGAGGGCGGCGGAGGAGGAGGCGCGCCGCGCCGAACTCGAGCGCGATCCCATCGAGGGATTCCGCCGGCTTGCGAAGGCGGAGGCGGGGGCGAGCGAGGCCGCCCGCAAGAGCGACGCGCTCTCCCTCCAGAATCTCGAGGGCCGCATCGAAGAGCAGCGCAGCGGGGCCAAGACGGACATCGATGCCAAGCAGCGCATCGAGGAGCGCCTCAGGATGCGGAGCGGCGTCTCCGGCGCCACCGCGGAGCTGCTCATCCGCGCGTTCCAGCGCATGCAGCAGGCGCGCACCTCCCTGGAGCGTCGCAAGCTCCCGGCGGTCTATGAGGAATCGAAGAGCAACGAGGACGAGCGCGCCCGGGTGCAGGACCGCATCCTGGATCTGGAACTGCCCCTGGACGAAAACCGCGACTACGCGGCGCTTCTCGAAAAGGTCGGGCCCTCCCGGTCCGCCGCGGCCAGGGAGGCGTTCCTCGCCGCGCGCGGCGACCTGGTGGAGGCGCTGAAGGCGCGGCGCAAGACCCTCGACGATGTCGCCTCCTCCCTCGGCCAGCTCGAAGGCCAGATCGTCGCGCGCATGGCCACCTTGGCGGAGATCTCCGCCGTCGTGCGGACCAAGCTGCTCTGGCTGCGGAACGAGGAACCCGTCGGGCTCGCCACGGCTCGGGGGGCCCACGACGAGCTGTTGCGGCTGCTCGCGATCTACGGGGACGCGCGCCTTCGGGAGGAGACCGCCGCCACCTTCCGCGAGGCGCCGCTTCGCCTCACGGCGCTCTCCCTCGGGATCCTGCTCCTGCTGGTGGCGGGAGGATTCGCCGGGCGGAGGATCCGCGCCCTGCAGGTCGGCTTGCGCTTCCGCGGCAGGCCGACCCTCATCGTGCTCCAGCGCGTGGGCGAGTTGGTCCTCTTAAGCGCCGTCGTCCCCGGGCTGCTCCTCGCCACCTCCCTGCTCCTCGGGCTGGCCGGACTCCCCCCTGCCCTCGAGGCGCCCGCCACCTCGCTCCTGCGCGGCCTCGCCATCGTCTGGTTCTTCCGCCGCCTGCTGCTCCGCGCGTTGCGCGACGGCGGACTCGCGATCCTGGACTTCAAGGTCTCGCAGCCCTTGGCGCTGCAACTGCGCGTGGCCGTGGGCGTGGCGGCGGCCGCGGCGGTCTTTCTCTGGCTCCCGCGCCAGATCCTCCGCGAGGCGCCGTTCGGCTTCCTGCATCTACCCCGGCTGCTCTACACTGCGCTCCTCGGGGTGAACGCCCTCCTGCTCATGAGCCTGCTGCGGCGCAACGCCCCCCTGGTCGCCGCCTTCACCCATCGCCGGGGGTTCTGGCACGCGCTTTGGGGATTCGCCTGGCCGCTCCTCTGCCTCGGCTTCCTGGTGACCGTCGCCATGGACGTCTTGGGCTACCGCTACGGCGCCCAGCGCCTCATCGGCAACGTCCTCCAGACCTTCCTGGCCGCGCTGATGATCGGCGCGGTCTACAACATCCTCGCCCAGTCCGTGCAGGGCATCGCGGCGAGAGTGCGCACCCGGAACGCCCCCACGGAAGGTGCGGCGGAAGCGCGGGAGATCTCCGATGTCGTGCTGCGCCAGCTCTCCCGCGTGCTGGGGGTGAGCGTGATCGCGGCGGCGATCCTCCTCCTCGCCACCTTCTGGGACATCCTCACCCCGGTGCGTGAACTGCTCGACGGCGTGGGGCTGTTCGCCCTCGACGGGGGAGGCGCGGTCACGCTCTGGGACTTCGCCAAAGCGCTCCTCTGGATCGGCGGGGGCCACTTCCTCATCCGCAACCTCGCCGGCGTCTACGAGGTGCTGCTCTTCCCCCTGCTGCGCGAAACGGACGCCGGGGGGCGCTTCGTCGTCTTCACGCTCTCCCGCTACGCGATCCTCGTGGCGGCCTACACCGCCGCCCTCGCGACGCTCCACTTCAGCTTCTCGAGCATCGGCTGGATCCTCGCGGCGGCCTCGGTCGGCCTCGGCTTCGGCCTCCAGGAGATCGTGGCCAATTTCGTGAGCGGCCTCATCCTCCTCGTGGAGCGGCCGGTGAGCGTGGGCGACGTCATCAGCGTCGGCAACACCGCCGGCACGGTGGAGCGCATCACGATCCGCTCGACCATGGTGACCGATTGGGACCGCAAGGTGGTCATCGTCCCCAACAAGAAGCTCATCACCGAGGACCTCATCAACTGGACGCGCAACGACCAGCTCCTTCGCGACAAGATCAAGGTAGGGGTCGCCTACGGGAGCGACGTGCCGCTGGTGATGCGCCTCCTCGGGGAGGTCGTGCAAAGCGAGCGGCGGATCCGGAAGGACCCCCCCCCGCGCATCCTCTTCCGCGCCTTCGGCGAGTCGAGCCTCGACTTCGAGGTCTGGTTCTATTCCCCCATGGGCGACCGGGTCCAGGTGATCAGCGATCTCCACATCGCCATCGACCGCCGCTTCCGGGAGGCGGGCATCGAGATCCCCTTCCCGCAGCGCGATCTCCATCTGCGCTCCGTCGACGCGCAAGAGGTCCGGGGCGCGCTCGAGGCGCCGCGCACTCAGGAGCCGCCGGGGCCGAAGGTCCCGTAGCGCAATTCTTCGAACGCCCGGGTCGTCGCCGCCCCGTCCTGCCGCAGGGCGGCGGGGAGCCCTTGGAGGAACTCCTTCGGCGTCTGGTGCGAGGCGCGCCGGTAGCCCGCGGCGGCACACCGGCGCAGGAACCGGGCGTAGAAGGCGACGGAGCGGAGCGAGCCCCCGGCGGGCGCACGCACCCGGAGCGGGCCGCTACGGCGCGTACGCCGCACGGCGCGCGCGACGAAGAAGAGGGCCAGAACGACCGCGAGCCCCCCCATCGCGTAGCCCGGCACGGCTCCCAGGCGACGCGCGACCCACGCCCCCAGGCGCCTCTGCTCGGAGCGCCCGTAGACGAGCCAGTCGCGCCAGGGAAAGAGATCGCCATCGTCGCCGCCTTCCGCGGAGGGTGTCTGCTCCGCCTCCCCCTCCGGAAACGGCTGCGCTGCACGGAGCAGGTCGTCGGGAGGCGTGAAGTCCACCGGGAGAAAACCCGCACCCTCGAAGGCGATCTCCACCCAGGCGTGGGCATCGCGCCAGCGGGCGACATACTCGCCCGGCTGGATGCGCTCCTGGAGGCGCAGGCCGCCGGCGCAGCGGGTGGGCAGGCCCATCCGCCGCAGCAGCAGGCAGGCGGCGCTCGCGAAGAACTCGCAGTGGCCCTCGCGCCGTTCCAGGAAGGCGAGAATCGGATCGCTGCCCGGCGGCGCGAGGGGGATCTGGCGCGAGTAGGCGAATCCTTGCGCGCGGAAGCGGTGCCGCAGGAAATCCACCGCTTCGGCGGCATCCCGCGCCCGGAAGCCGGCCAGGAACGCATCCAGCCCCGCCGCCAATGCGGAGGGCACGCGCAGGAGCACCGCCTCCCTCCGGTCGGGAACCAGACCGGCCCACGGCAGCGGCGCACCCGGGAGCAGGAACGTCTCCACCCTGTAGGCGCGCCCCGGTCCGGCCCGCGCCAGGTTCCCATGGCGATCGATGCGCGCCCGCACGCCGTGCAGCAGCGCGGCGAGGGGGGGCACGAAGAGTTCGGGCTGCGCCTCGTCCTGGAGCCGGATCTGCCATGAGAGAGGCGCGTGGCCCCGGCGCAGGAGGCCATCCTCGTCCAGATCGGACCACCCGGGCCGCGTGGCGGTCCAGGTGGCGGTCGCGGCGTCGTAGCGGTCCCAGGCCTGGGCGCGCAGGAGAAGCGTCGCCTCCTGGCCGGGCCCCGGCTCGTAGGGCTTGGCCTCCTTCGAGACCAGGGCCAGGAGCGCCTTGCGGGGATCCTCCTGGATGCTCCCCAGGTCCCCCAGAGTCATGACCGGGTCGAAGGTCGTGGCGGGCGTGCCCGCAGCGGTCGCCGCGGCACGACGGCGCGCGGCGCGCGCCTGGAGCGTCTCTCCCGCGTCCCCGAGATCGACGCGCGGGTCGGTCGGCCGCGGCACCGCGAGGTAGAGCATCGCTCCCAGGATCACGCCGAGGATCGCAAGGGAGCCGCCGATGCCCCCGCGGGCGACGCGCCAGATCCAGGGGACCCGACCGCCCCGCACGCGCAGGGTGGAATCGTGGCCCACCACCCTCCATCCGCTCGCGAGCGCGGGGAGCGCGACCCCGGCCAGCACGAGGTAGGTCGCCGGAAGCGCCACCGGCAGAAAGCCGGGCGCCCGCGCCGCGCTCCCCACCATGAGGAGCAGGGAGAGCAGCACGATGAGGAAATCGTTGTAGGCCGACGCCGGCGAAAAGGTGCGGAAGACGAGGAACGCGGCTGTGGCGAGGGCGAGGATGCGCGGGAAGTGCGCCGCTCCGACGAGGAGGGGGACCAGGAGGAGCAGGGTGACGGTGAAGGAGATCCAAAGGAAGGAGCCTACGGGGGCGGGGAGCGTGAGGCCCCGGCGGGCGAAGGCCGCCCGATGGAGCAGGAGGGATCCAAGGAGGAGCGCGGCGAGGGGGGCGGGGACGCTGCCGCCGAGGGCGGCGCAGGCGACGCCCGCTCCCGCGAGCACGATCGTGGCGCGGCGGCGGGAAGTCATCGCTCGAAGAGCCCCGCGAACGAGGGACTCGACGCGTCCCAGACCCTGAGCAGCACGCCGCGGCGCGCCGCGGCGGCCACCGCCGCCTCCGCGCCTCCTTCGAGGGAGAGCAGGAGCGCCCTGCCCCGGGCGCGGAGGGGCGTTGCTTCCACGAGGGACTCCGCGGAGCGCTCCCCGCGAACGACCCCCGCAAGCGCCTCCCAGAGCGCCAGCACGCCCCTTTGCCCCCCCTCGCACACCCCCCCGCCTCCGGGAAACGCGAGGCGCACGCGCTGTCCGCGCTTCGCCGCACGCACAAGGAGGGTGGCGGCGCAGGAGACCGCCCGTTCGAAGGAGTGGCGACGCGTCTCCGCGGCGAGCCCGGCGACGCAGGTGTCGAGCAGGATCGTCAGTTCGGCGTCGCGGTCGTCGCGCAACTCGCGCCGCATGAGCGCCCCAGTCCGCGCGCTCGTGCGCCAGTGGATGTGTCGCGGGTTGTCCCCCTCGCGGTACTCGCGCAGGCCGTGGAACTCCTCGCCGCCGTGGACCGCGAGGCGCGGAGCAGGCGTCGGACGCCCCCGCGGTTCGAGATCGCGCTCGGCACGACGGCGCAGACGGCCGAGCGCCGGGAGGACGACGATGCGCGAGGCGCTGCGCAGGAGCGCGCGGCGTTCGAAGAGGCCGAAGGGGAACCGCGTGAGCGCCAAGGTGTTGGAGATCTCGTGAATCCCCCGGACGTGGATGACGGCGTCGAAGGCGATCTCCACGATGCCGCCGGGAGGCAGGACCGGCAGGTCCGCCCCCAAAGTCACCTCCCCCGGGGAGGCGCGCTGCAACGCGTCCCGGAGGGAGATCCCCAGGGCCGGCCTGAAGCGCGAACGGTTGCGCACGCGCAGGCGGGCCGGGAACGGGACGCCGGCGATGGCGCGGACCGGGATCGCGCGCACCACCTCCAGGCGGCCGAGGGAGAGCGCGGTTCCCAAAGCGCTCGCGAGCACCGTCGCCCAGACCGCGCAGATCGGGAAGAGGACCGCGTTGTCGCGCAGCATCACCGCGAAGGTGAGGGCGACCAGGAGGAACGCGAGGGTGAACCGGCCCGCCAAGGTCGTGTCGGGCACGGCGCGCAGCAGCCCGAAAAGCCTTCCCCGGCCCCCGCGCGGCATGAACTCAGGATAACGCGAGCCGGCGCTCCGGGTTCGGAATCCTCACCGCGCGGGTATCCTGGGGCGGGTGATCGCCCGGGTCCTACTCGTGGCCACCGCGGCCCTCTTCGCGTTCCTGGTCGCCGATCATCATGTCGCGGCCGAGCGGATGGTCGCCGCCGAAGGGGCCGCCCTCGGACGGGTGAGCGAACTCGCCGCCGCGGGGCCGGGGCCCGCGAGGAGCGAAGGAGCGTACCGGTTCCACTGGCTCGTCGGGGAGGGGTCGCCCCCCATGCTGGTCGCGGAGCCGGTGCGCCACGGCATCGACGCCGTGCGCACCTTCGCCACCCTGGACGGCCAGACCGTCTACGAATTCGACCCGGTCACCTCCAAGACCCGGGACGACCGGCCGGAGCTGGAGACCCTGCGCCGCCACCTGGGGATCTCGCAGGAGAGGGGGGCGCGCCGCCTCCGCCTCCCCGGCTCGTGGGTCCCTGCCGCCAAGAGGGGCGGGGGCTAGTCCGCCATGCGGCGCGTACTCCTCGTCGGCGCCACCGGCAGCATCGGGCGCTCGACCCTCGACGTCGTGCGCGCGCTTGCGCCGGAGCTGCAGCTCCACGGCATCTTCAGCGCCAGCAATGCCGCCGCGCTCGGCGCCATCGGGCGCGAATTCGGCGTGCGCTGGGCCGGGGTCGCGGAGGAGGCCGCGCTGCCCGCGCTGCGCGAAGCGCTTCCGGGGGTGCGCACCGGTGCGGGGGATGCGTTCCTGCGGGAGGCGATCGCCGACCCGCAGACGGACATCGTCGTCTCCGCGGCCTCCGGTGCCGCCGGACTTCCCGCCTCCCTCGAGGCGGTCCGTCGCGGGAAGCGCCTCGCCCTGGCCAACAAGGAGTCCATGGTGCTGGCGGGCCCGATCCTGCTGCGCCTCGCCGAGGAGTCCGGCGCCACCATCCTCCCGGTGGACAGCGAGCACTCGGCGGTCTTTCAGGCGATGCAGGCGGGCCGGCCGGGAGAGGTGGCGCGGATCCTCCTCACCGCCTCCGGGGGGCCCTTCCGCACCTGGAGCCGCGAAGAGCTCGCGCGCGCCACGCCGGAGGACGCGCTGCGCCATCCCACCTGGCAGATGGGCAGGAAGATCACCGTGGACTCGGCCACCCTCATGAACAAGGCGCTCGAGATCGTGGAGGCGCGCTGGCTCTTCGGCATCCCCGCGGAGCGCATCGAGGTGGTGGTGCATCCCCAATCGATCGTCCACTCCCTCGTGGAGTTCGTGGACGGGGCGGTCCTCGCCCAGATGGGCCGGCCCGACATGAGAATCCCGATTCAGGTCGCCTTGACCTGGCCCGACCGGCGGCCGCCCGCCTTCACCCGGTTCCACGTCGAGGACTACCGGCAGCTCACCTTCGAGGAGCCGGATCGCGACCGCTTTCCCGCCCTGGCCCTCGGGGAGCGCGCCGCGCGCCGCGGCGGGACCGCCGGCGCCGTGCTCAACGCCGCCAACGAAGTCTGCGTGCGCCGCTTCCTGGCAGGGGAGATTGCGTTCCCCGCCATCGCCCGCAGGGTCGGCGAAATCCTCGAACGCGCCGGGATCGTGGACGATCCGACGCTCGATGACATCATGGGGGCGGATCACAACGCCAGAGAGGAAGCATCCAAGTGACCGTCCTTGCCGCCTTCGACCTCCTCGCCGCCCTGATGGTGCTCATCGGGATCGGGGGGCTGGTCTTTTTCCATGAACTGGGCCACTTCGTCGCGTGCCGCCTCACCGGCACCCGGGTGGAGGCGTTCAGCGTCGGATTCGGCCCCAAGATCCTCGGCTGGCGGCGCGGCAACACGCTCTACAAGATCGGGGCGATCCCTTTGGGCGGCTACGTCAAGATGGCGGTGGAGAACCCCGGCGAGCGGGGCACCGGCGCCCCCGACGAGCTGCCGAGCAAGTCCTTCCTCCAGCGGCTCTTCATCTTCACGGCGGGTGTCCTCTTCAACGTCATCCTCGGCTTCATTCTCTTCGCCTGGGCGTTCGGCATCGGCATCCCCTTCCCCCAGGCGCGCATCGGCGGGGTGGAGCACGGGAGCCCCGCGTGGGAGGCGGATCTGCGCCCCGGGGATCTCATCACCCACGTGGACGGCCGCGCCATCCTCAGCTTCGAGGACGTCGGCACCGAAGTCGCGTTCCGGGGGGGCGGCGCGCCGCTCACCCTGACCATCGTGCGCGGCGAGGAGACGCATCTCATCGCGGTGGCTCCTCGCTACTCGCTCGTCGACGGCTTCGATCGCATCGGGATCCACCACACTCAGGCGGCGGAGCCCACGACGGTCCTCGGAGGCTCCCCCGTCGCGGAGGCGGGGGGCAAGGGCGGGGACAAGGTCCTGGCCCTCGACGGTACGCCGGTCGCGGATCTCCACGCCCTGGGGACCGCCGTCGCCGCAGCCCTGCGCGCTGCGCCGCCCGGGACGGCCTCCCTCCCGCTCACGCTCCGCATCGCGCGGAAGGATGGCAGCGAGGAGGAGATCCGCGTGACCGTGCCGATCAAGACGGTACCGCTGCTTGGCGTCACGCCGCACGAATCCCCGGTGGTGCGGGCGACGGTCACCCGGAGTGCGGCGTCCCGCCTCCTCAGGAGAGGCGACGAGATCCTCTCCATCAATGGGAACGCGATCCGCGACCTGGGCCTGGCGCGCGGGGCCCTGAAGGCGGAGGCGCAAGTCGAGGAGGTCCTGGTTCGGCGCGGCGAGAGCGAACAACGGTTGATCCCCGCGGAACCGCTCACCGTGCAGGAGCTCTTGCGCTCCGTCGCGGGGGTCGTGGACGAGGGCGGCACCGTGGTCGCCCCCCAGCCGGGTTCCGCGGCGGCGGAAGCGGGGCTCGAGCCGGGCGACCGGATCGAGGAGTTGGCCGGGCGAGAAGTGCGTCAGTGGGCGGAGATGGTGGGCCTCTTGGCCGAGCACGGGAACGAGCCCCTCGCCCTGCGGGTGGCGACGCGCGACGGCGCCTCGCGCACCGTCACGGTGACCCTCCGTTCCGACGCGCGGTTTGCTCAGGACGAGAAGTTCGGCTATGCCCTCGGCTACACCCTCCCGCCGCTCTACACGGCGCGGCGCGAAGGCAACGTCTTCAGCGCGATCTCGATGGGGTGGAACCGGACCGTGATGACCCTCGAGACGGTCACCATGGCCTTGCGTGGCCTCCTCACCCGGCGCGTCTCCGCCAAGCACGTGGGAGGACCGATCACCCTCGCGACCCAGTCCTACTCGATGTGGGAGCAGGGGCTGGCGCGGTTCCTCTACATCCTCGCGCTCATCTCCATCAATCTGGCGATCCTGAACATCCTTCCCATCCCGATCCTCGACGGGGGGCAAGTCGTCCTCCTCATCGTCGAGAAGATCCGCGGCAAACCGCTCCCCGACCGCGTGGTGGGCGCGTTCCAGATGGTAGGCCTCGCGCTCATCCTGGGCCTCGTGGCCCTCGCCTTCACCAACGACATCACGAACCTGCTCCGCTAGCCCCCCCGTGGCGTCGCACCCGGCCGGCCGCGATCTCTTGACGCTTGCGCGTCCCGCGCTCGCGCCCACCGCGGCCGCCGACGTGCTCGCGGCGGTGGCGCTCGGCGGAGGAGCGGCGACCGGCACGCTGCTCCTCGCGGCGATCGGCTCCGCCTGCCTCTACATGGGCGGGATGGTCCAAAACGACCTCTGCGACCGCGAACGGGACATGCGGCTGTCCCCCGACCGACCCCTCGCGCGCCGCCCCGAGCTCCTGCCCCGCGCCTACGCTCTCCTGGCCCTGCTCTTCGGAGGCGGCCTCCTCCTCACGGCGCTCGCCGGCGCCGCGCTCTACGGCTCCCTCATCGTCCTCTCCGCATCGGCCTACAACCTGGGGCTGAAAACGCGCTTCCCGGTGGACGCGCTCCTCATGGGGACGACCCGGGTCCTCAACCTCGGGCTCGGCTTCGCCGTGGCCGGCCTCACCCTCGAGTCCCTTCCCCGGGCCTACTGGGCCTATGGCGCGGCCTACCTCACTTTCATCGCCGGCGTTACCGCGGCGAGCCGCATCGAGGATCTGGGCCCCGAGCCGACCGTGCGGCTGGGCCTGCTCTTCACCTTCACGGTGCAGGCGGGAGCGATCCTGCTCCTCCCCGTCGTCGCGGGCCTGCCCCTCTGGCCCTTCGCGGCGCCGGCGGCGCTCCTGGCTGCGGCGCTGGCCGCGGCCTATCGCGGAGCATCGCGTCGCGAGACGAAACGCTACGTGCGGCGCAGCCTCCTCCTGATCGTGCTCCTGCACGCGGCGGTCCTCGCGGCGCACGACCGTATCGAAGCGATCGCTCCGCTGCTCGGCTGCGCGGCCGCCTCGTTCCTCCTCTTCGCGCTGCTCGCGCCGCCTACTTCGGCTCCTCCGCCCGCTCCTCCCCCGGCGGCGGGTTGAGGATCTTGTTCCTGTCCTTGCTCACCTCGGCCCGACGGCGGTCGGGGAAGCGCTTTTGCAAGAGGGCGAGCAGCGCCTTGTAGCCCGGTTCCTGGCGGATGAAATCGAGATCGCGATCCTCCTCCATCCATGGCCAGTCCACGTACTGGTAGCGACGCACCGCCAGGTCGAGGTAGGTGACGGCGCGGCGCCGGAAGTAGTCGGCCCGGTCCGGATCCGACTCCTGCATCCCCCTCATGGAGAAGTTGCAGGCGAGGTTGTAGGCGGCCAGGCTGCGGCTCTCGATCCAGGGATCGTCCAGGATCATCTGGTACATCCGTTCGCCCTCGTCGAGCCTGCCGATGCGGATGTAGGCGTAGCCCAGGTCCCAGCGGACCGCGTTCCAGGCGCGGGGGCTCCGCGACCGCAGGCGCCGCTCCAGCTCCTCGATGTAGCGCTGGGCCGGATCCACGAGGCCGAGATCGTACAGGCTGAAGGAGAGCGCCGGCGCCAACTCTTCGTGCTCGAACACACGGCTCGCGTCGTGCTCGTACGCCCTCCAGTAGGTATCCCAGATCTGGGTGAGGCGAACCATGGTGGCCGCGTCCTGCCGGTCCACCACCTGCGCGAAACTGTTGGCGACCATGTGGCGCAACTCCGTCGACTCGAAGCGCGCCATGTCGGGATGGATCGGTTCGTACCTCCCCGCCCCCGCCTCCCCCGGGATCGGCCGGTCGGAATCGGTGAGGATGTCGAAGAGGAACGGGATCGCGCCCGGTCCGAGCTCCTTCACTTTGGAGTACTGGCCCGCGTAATGGCCGGTGGGCCCGTGGGTCGCCTTGCGCGCCGCCAGCTCCTCCTCCGTGCGCCAGCGCAGCCGGATCTCTTCGATGGCCGAGCGGCGCGCGGGGGGGGTCTCTTCCGGCAGCGTGGCGAAGAGCGCGGCGGCGCCGCCCTCCACGAGGCCGGTCAGGAGCGCTGCATAGAGTTCCGGCTCGGTCGCGGCGAGCCAGCGGTGGGAGACCGCCGCTGCGTGGCGCGTGCCTGCGCCGGCGATGGCCCGTACGAGGGCGCAGCGGCCGCGCAGGTCGAGGTCGGGCCAGAGTGCCGCGACCCCGGCGGGATCGAGGCGTGCGCGGGCCCGCGCCGCCGCCTCCGCCGAGTCGCGATCCGCACGGCCGGCGGCGCGCAGGCCGGTCCGGATCTCGTCCAGCTCGGCGCTGGCGAAGCCGCGCGCAGCCGCCCAGGCCAGCAGGGCAAGCAGGGCCAGCAGAGCGGGAAGACGCCTCGGAAGGTCCATCGCGATCGCCCCCAGTCTAAAGTTAGCCGCGCGAATCGGACGACGGGACAGGTGACCCGGCCTGCGACCGGGCGGATCCATGCCTTCCCTCTTCGATAAGATCGGCGCGGAGCTGAAACGCGGACTCGTCCAGATCGCCGCACTCTGCCTGCTCCAGGAGCGGCTCTATGGCTACCAGCTGGTGAAGATCCTCGCCTCTCATGGCCTGGAGACCGAGGAGGGGACGCTCTACCCGCTCCTGCGACGGCTGGAAGCCCAAGGGCTCCTGCTCTCGGAGTGGGATACCCAGGGCGCCCGGCCGCGCAAGTACTACTTGTTGTCGCCCCAGGGCATGGAGGCGTTGCCGCGGCTGCGGGAGGCGTGGGAGGAGATCGCCGGCGCGGTGGGCACCATCCTGGGCACCCCCGTCGTGGGCACCACCCTTCCGGGCGGCGCGAAAGAGGAGGCGTGATGGCGACGCGCGGACAGGACTCCCTCCATCGCTGGCTCGACGACGCCTCCGCGGCGATGGCCGGCACGTCGGAACAGCGCCGGGACATGGTCCTTGAGCTGGAATCGACGATCCAGGACCGCGTCGAGGAGCGGACTCGCCACGGCGAGGAGCGCGAGCGGGCGATCGCCGTCGTCCTCAAGGGGATGGGCGACCCTGCCGAGATCGGGAGCGCCTACGCCCCCGGCCGCCCCCTCCTGGCGCTGCACCACACGCGCCCGTTCCTCCTCAACACGGCCAGTCTTTTCGCGGCCCACTTCCTGCTCGTCCTCGGCGCGACGGTCGCGGACCGCGAACTGGCCCTCGGGGTGCTGCGCATCCCGCCCATCGAGGATCCCAAGAGCGTCCTCTCCGTGTGCGGGCACGCCCTGCGCACCCTCCTCTTCGACGCCGGGCTCGTCCTGGTGCTCTTCACCCTCCTGTCGCGGGTGGGACGGGCGATCCGATTCCCCAGGCTCGAACTTTCGGTCCGCCCGGAGCGGCGGCGCAACCTGGAGGGCGCCTTCTTCCTCGCCCTCGTGCTCGTGGTCGTCAACCTCTTCCGCGACGACTTGCTGGCGCTCTACGTGCGCGGGGACGACGGCGTGGCGCAGGTGCCGCTGGTCGGCCCCGGGCTCGTGAGCTGCGTGCCCTGGCTGAACCTCTGGCTCGGCCTCGCCCTCGCGCGGGAACTCCTCTACGCGCGCTACCGCGAGCGCCGTTGGACCCTCGGATTCGATCTGCTCTCCTGCGTGGCCGGTCTCTTCTGCCTGCTGCTCATGGTCGCGGCGGAGCGCCTGGTCGATCTCACCCCTGCCCACGCGGCGCTCGGGGAGGCGGGGGACGGGCTCGCGGCGCTGCTCAACACCGCGTTCGGCCTCATCGCGCTCGCCGCCGCCGCCCTTCTCGCAGCCAAGGCGGTGCGCCGCGGCGTGCGGATCGCGATCCTCGAACGGTGATCAGCGCGTCAGGCGCGCGAAGCGGCGCTTGCCCGCCCGCAGCACCTCGCCGCCCCGCACGACGAGCTCCGCCGCCGCATCGGTCACCCGCTCCCCGTCCAGCGTGACCGCGCCCTGGTCGATGAGGCGCCGCGCCTCCGAGCCGGAGATCTCGAACGCATCGCGCAGCAGCGCGAGGATGGGCACCGGCCCCGCCCCCACCCGATGCGCCGCCATCTCCTCGGGAAGCTCCTTGTCCTTGAAGACCCGCTCGAATTCGGCCCGTTCGTGCGCCGCCGCCGCGGCGCCGTAGTGCCGTGCGCAGAGCGCCTCGGCCACCGCCTTCTTGGCCTCCCAGATCTTGCCGGCCATGAGATCGCGGAGCGTCGCGTCGGGGAGATCGGTGGCGAGCTTCCCGTAACGCTCCACGAGCGCGTCGGGGATGCGCGTCGCGAGGCCGAACATGTCCTTGGCGGGGGTGTCGAGGCCGATGGCGTTGCCCAGGCTCTTCGACATCTTCCGGCTCCCGTCGACGCCCTCCAGGAGGGTGTTGATGAGGCAGACCTGGGGCTCCTGGCCCGCCGCCTTCTGGAGCGTGCGCCCGACGTAGAGGTTGAAGGTCTGGTCGGTCCCGCCCAACTCGACGTCGGCGCGCACGGCCACGGAGTCGTAGCCCTGGAACAGGCAGTAGAGGAACTCGTGCAGGAAGATCGGGGAGCCGCCGGCGTGGCGCTCGGCGAAGCTGTCGCGCTCCAGCATCTGCGCCACCGTCATCTGGCCCGCCAGCGTCACGAACTGGTGCGGCGTGAGCGCGCCGAGCCACTCGCTGTTCCTCCTCACCTCCGCGCGGTCGAGGTCCAACACCGTCGCGATCTGGGCGAGCCAGGTCGCGCCGTTTCCCTCCACCTCCTCACGGGTGAGCACCGGCCGGGTCTTGTCGCGACCGGAGGGGTCCCCCACCAAGGTGGTGAAGTCGCCCAGGATGAGCACGGCGACGTGCCCCAACTCCTGGAAGCGCGCCAGGATGCGGAGCGGGATCTCGTTGCCGATGGTCACCTGGGTGGAGGTGACGTCGATCCCGAACTTCACCCGCAGAGGACGCTTGGACGCGAGGCGGGCCTCCAGATCCTGCTCCTGGGGCAGCACGGAATCCACCGTGCGGGCCAGGTGGCCGAAGCGGTCGCGCCAGGGCATGGCAGGATTCTAGCCGTCAACCGTCCGTAAAGACCGGGACCGCGGGGTCGGGGCGATCCGGCGGCGGGTCGAAGTAGGTCTCCCGCACGCGAGGCCACCAGGCGTGCCAGGCCGCGGCGTCCCGCCCCATCTCAACCGCGGTGAGCAGCTCCAGGGCGCCGAAGAGGGTCAGGTCGAAGGGCGAATCGCCCTGCAGGGCGGCCACGAGCAGATCCACCGCCTCCCGCCGCCGCTCCGCGGGCACCAGGGCGGACGCGGTGAGGAGGTGGGCGGAGGCCCGCTTTTCCAGAGCCTGCGCGATCCGCGCCACCGGATCGTCCGCCAGATGCTCGTAGTTGGCGCGAAAGACGCGCAGGGTCGCCGCCCGCAGGCGGATGGGATCGACGCGGCGGACCCCCCCCACGTCGAGATAAGGGGGGCGGAACATCCCGCGGATGGTGAACGAGCGGATGCCGTCCACGGTGGCCGGGTTGAAGGAGGCGTCGAGGAGGAGCTCCTGCTCGAGCACGGAGCCGGCGGGGACGTCGATGTCCTTGGTGAGACGCAGGTGCACCGAACGCCGGTCGGTGGTGACTTGCGCGCGGGTGTCCAGGTCGCGCCGTTCGATGACGAGGGAAACCACCGCGCCGCTGGTCATCCACCAGTCGGCCGGGGCGCGCACCGTATGCCCGCTCCGGTTCTCGAGCACCAGACGCAGGCGCACCGGCTCGTCGAAGAGGATCGGGTCGCGGGCGGGCTCCAGTCGACCCACGAGGGTCGGCATCTCCAGCGCCTCGCGCAGGACCCGGCTCTTGAGTTCGCGCAGCGCCTCGGCGATGTCGGGGCGCGGGCGCTGACGCAGGGCGCGCTCAATGCGGTCGGCCGACTCGCGGAACCTCCCCTCCTCGCGCTCCCGCTCCGCAGCGTCCAGCTCCCCCTCGAACCAGGCCGCCGGCATGAGCGGCTCGGCCGCGACGGGATCTCCGCGATGGTCCGCCTCCAGCCGCTTCGCCGCGGGCTCGCCGCTCGACGCGCAGCCCCAGGCGAGCGGGAGGAGCGAGCAGAGCGCGAGGAGCGGGAGCCGGAAATGACGGAGGCGACCCATCGGGCCGCCTCCGTATCGTTTCCGGGTCATTGGCCGGTCACGGAGCCTCGCTGGCCTCCTCGTCCCGGTCCGGGGAATCGGGCGTCTGCTCCTCCTCGCCCGCGTCCTCCTCCGCCTGGGCGGGGGCAGGGGCCTCCTCCTCCGTCGCGGGAGCCTTGGCCTTCTTGGCGGCCTTCGCCGGCTTTTCGGCCTTGGGCGCTTTCTCGGCCTTCGGAGGCTTCTCTGCCTTCTCGGCCTTGTCCGCCTTCTCGGCCTTGGGGGCCTTTTCTGCCTTGGGAGCCTTCTCGGCCTTCTCCGCCTTGGGAGCTTTATCGCCCTTCTCGGCCTGCTCGCCTTCCGCAGCCTTCTTGCGCACGATCTTGGGTCCGCTTCCGTCATCGCTGGCGATGAGGCTGAGGCCGATCTTGCGCTCCTCGGGATCGACTTTGAGGACGGTCACCTCGACCTGGTCCCCCACGGCGACGACCTCCTCGGGGCTGTGCACCTTCTTGCTCGAGAGTTCCGAGACATGCAGGAGCCCCTCGAGATCCGCCTCCAGCTCCACGAAGACGCCGAAGTTCGTGATCTTGGTCACGGTGCCGACGACCAGGTCGCCCACCTTGTAGCGCTCGGCGATCTCGGTCTTCCACGGGTCGGCCAGCAGCTGCTTCATGCCGAGGGAGACGCGCTTCTTCTCGCGGTCCACGCTCAACACGACCGCCTTCACATGGTCGCCCTTGTCGACGACCTCGCTGGGATGGTTGATCTTCTTGGTCCAGGACATGTCCGAGACGTGGAGGAGTCCGTCGATCCCCTCCTCCAGCTCGACGAAGGCACCGTAGTTGGTGAGGTTCTTGACCTCGCCCGCCACGTTGGTTCCCGGCGGGTACTTGTCCTCGACCAGGTCCCACGGGTTGGTCTCGGCCTGCTTCATCCCGAGGCTGATCTCCTGCTTCTCCTTGGAGATCTCGAGGATGACCACCTCGACCTCGTCCTCCACCTTGACGACTTCCGACGGGTGGTTCACCCTGCGCGTCCAGCTCATCTCCGAAACGTGGACGAGGCCCTCCAACCCGTTCTCGAGCTGGACGAAGGCGCCGTAGGACATGACGTTGGTGACCTTGCCCTTCACCTTGCTCCCGACGGGGTAGCGCTCCTCCAGCTCCTCCCAGGGAGAGGGCAGGCGCTGCTTGATGCCCAGGGCGATGCGCTCCTTCTCGCGGTCCACGCGCAACACCATCACCTCCACGTCCTGGTCGATGGAGACCACCTCGGAGGGGTGGTTGATCCGGGTCCAGGACATATCCGTGATGTGGAGCAGGCCGTCGATGCCGCCCAGGTCGACGAAGGCGCCGAAGTCGGCGATGTTCTTCACGACACCAGGGCGGACCTCGCCCTCCTGGAGCTCGTTGAGGAGCTTCTTCTTCGCCGCCTCGCGCAGCTCCTCGACGAGCTTGCGCCGCGAGACCACGATGTTCATGCGCTGCTCATCGATCTTGATGATGCGCGCTTCGATCTCCTGCCCGATGAATTCGCTGATGTCGCTGGTGCGGCGCAGCGCCACCTGGCTTGCGGGCAGGAACACGGGGACTCCGGAGATGTCCACGAGCAGCCCCCCCTTGATCTTGCGCTGCACCATGCCCCGGACGACATCCCCCTCCTTGTGGGTGGTCAGGATTTCGTTCCAGGCGCGGATGCGGTCCGCCTTGCGCTTGGAGAGCCGGATCATCCCGGTCTCGTCCTCGATCTCGTCCA
>Ga0187893_10003001_pt1 | contig 35405 bp, 33 predicted proteins | sample MA1701074metaG_FD_139574 | JGI IMG/M metagenome (GOLD analysis project Ga0187893, IMG submission 139574) | White microbial mat communities from a basaltic lava cave in the Kipuka Kanohina Cave System on the Island of Hawaii, USA - MA170107-4 metaG ...
CGTTCACCCGGATCAGGCCACCGGTGCCGCCACAGCAGGTGAAGTCGGCGATGATCGGATCGCCCCCGGCGAATACGTCGATCCCCGTCGGTGTCGCGAAGATTCCGCCGCTCGAGATGAGCGTCTGCGCTCCTGTAAGCGGATGCACCTGGATTACCCCGCCCGTTCCCCCGCAGCAGGTTCGGTCGACGATGATCAAATCACCGTTCGGAGCTAGCGCGATACCCGCGGGGGTCGAGAAGTTGCCGCCGCTGGCCAGGACCTCCTGGGCGCCGGTCGTCGGGTTTACCCGAATCACGCCACCCGTACCCCCGCAGCAGGCGGAGTCGGCAACGACCAGATCTCCCGACAACGTTTCCGCGATGGCGCTCGGGAAGGCGAAATTGCCACCATTCGAGACCAGCGTCTGGGCACCGGTCGCCGGGTTCACGCGGATCACCCCACCGGCCCCACCACAACAGGCCGAGTCGGCGACGAACAGGTCGCCTCCGGGCCCCAGCACAATGCCCCGGGGCCTGGCGAAGTGGCCGCCACTTGCGATGACCGTCTGCCCTCCGGTCGACGGATTCACCTCGATTATCCCGCCGGTTCCTCCGCAGCAGCCCGAGTCGGCGACGAACAGAGTGCCACCTGGAGCCAGGACGAGGTCAAAGGGAGCGGTGAAGCCACCGGGGGCGGTGACCACCGTGAGGGCCCCGGTCGCCAGGTTGACACGGACGACGCCGCCGTTCCCGCCGCAGCAATTCGCGCTGACGACGAACAGATCGCCCTCTCCGGGTATCTGAGCCAGCGCCGGCGCCTGAGCGAGCAGAATCAATGCGAGAACAGCGAGCCCCATCCCCAGTCCACGCGCCAGCGCTGGCACTGCCTGCCCGGGCCGTCGTTCCGCCCTCCACATCGCCACCCTCCGACGCATAGTATCCGGCCGCGGTCGTGCCCCGTGCCGCCTCCGATCAGGTCAACCGCGAAAGCTGAAGCCGGGATCCAGCGGGGGCAAGGGGGCGCCGAAGAACCATCGGCGCGGCAGCCGCGGGAACAGCCCTGAACGGACCATGATCGGTAGCGCCTTCTGCACGCGCCCCTCGAGCACGCTCACCTGGGCTCCGCGCTTGGCGAGGAGCAAGCCGAGGAGGGGCCCGGCCGGCCCCCCCACCGACCACGCAGACGTTGATTCGCACGGGTGTCATATCCCGGTCAGCGCTCGTTGCTCGCCTGAAGCCAGCTAGGCGATCTCGTCGACTCTGACGACGCGGCCGAGCGCGGCGGAGCGAGCCGCGGCTTCGACCACCGCCACCGCGCGCACCCCGGCCTCGGCGGGAACGAGGTTGGGGCCCGCGCCCGAGCACGCAGTCAGGAACGCGGCCAGCTCCAGGCGAAGGGGCTCGCCGGCACGTACCGTGAGGCTCTCCTTGCCGCGGTCCAGGGCCTCCCATGACGTACCAGCGCGCGCGAACTCGCCAGCGTGGAGCGTGACCGTGCCCGCTCCGTAGTCGGCGACCAGGCTGCCGCGCTCGCCCACGAGCACGCACTCCCGCTGGGGGCCGGGGAAGAAATAGTTCGCCTCCACGATGGCGGGAACATCGCCGTAGTTCACGATCGTCACCGACAGATCGTCGAGACCCCGCCCAAGATAGTCGCGCTGAAAGGCCAGCACGCTGGTCGCCTCGCGTTTCACGAGGTGGGCGAAGAGGTCGAAGTAGTGGATGGCGTCAGTGTGCGTCACCCCCACGTCCGTCCGCGGCCGCTTGAACCCGGCGAACCGGCCCGACGCATAGCGGACGTTCCCGATCCGCCCGTCCGCCAACGCCTCCTGCAAGGTCGCCGTGAGGGGATGAAATCGCAGAATGTGCCCGACTTGGAGGAGCCGCCCCCCCCGTGCGGCTGCCTGCGCCAGCTGGCGGCCCTCGGCCGCCGTGATGCTGAGCGGCTTCTCAACGAAGCAGTGCTTGCCCGCCGCCAAACAGGTCCCGACGATTTCCCCGTGGGTGTCGGCCGGGGTGACCACGGCTACCGTCTCCACGTTCGGCAGCGCGTCCTGGTAGCGGCTCACCACCCGTGTCGACGGCACGCCCTGTTTCCCGGCCCACGCGCGTCGGGCCGGCAAGAGATCGGCGACCCATACCTGGGAACCGAGTTCGCGCAGGACGCGCAGGTGCTTCTCGCCCCACCGGCCGAGCCCGATCAGGAGGACATTCATGGGAAGCGATTATCCGCGGACCAGATCGCCTCCAAGATTCTCGGCGATCTCGTAGCGGAGTAACCGCTTCTTCATCCAGCGGACGACGAGCAGGTCGGCGAAGGCCACGAAGGCGCGGTTCATGACCCCGTACTTCGACCGCCCGAACCGGCGTGGCCGGTGATTGACGGGGATCTCGACGACACGATAGCCCCGCATTCTCAGGAGGGTCGGGATGAACCGGTGGAAGCCGCGGTAGAGCACGAGGTCGCGCAGGCATTCGCGGCGGAACGCGCGGAAGGTGCAGCCGCTGTCCTGGATGGTCTCGTCGCTGATGGCATTGCGGATCGTGTTGGCGACCCGGGACGAGAGGCGCCGGAGCCAGGAATCCCCGCCTGCGCGGCGCGTCCGCCAGCCGGTGGCGGCGTCCCAGCGGTCGAGCTGGGCGAGAAGGCGGGGGATGTCCCGGGGATCGTTCTGCAGGTCGGCATCCATGGTGACCACCCAGCGCCCGCGCGCTGCCTTCAAGCCCGCGTCGGTGGCGGCCGTCTCTCCTGCGTTCTCCTTCAACCGCACCAGTCTTATCCGTGGCGACGCCTCGCGCATACCCCGGATGATCTCGGCGCTCCGATCGCCGCTCCCGTCGTCAACGAAGACAATCTCGAAGTCGAGGCCGGCCCCGTCCAGAACCTCCCGGAGCTCGCTCCAGAGCGGCTCGAGGTTCTTCTCCTCGTTGTAGACGGGGATGACGACCGAGAGATCAGGCACGGTCGAGGGTGGCACCGACCCGTGTGTGGGTGCCCCGCCATTCGCTGACCAGGTTCTGGGGCAAATCGAGCCGGTCCAGAACCCGGGCGACCGTGTGATTCACGATATCATCGAGACCCTTGGGGCGGTGATAGAAGGCCGGCATGGGGGGCAGGATGACAGCTCCCATCTCGGCCAGGGTAAGCAGGCAGCGCAGGTGACCGGCGTGCAGCGGGGTTTCGCGGAACAGCAAGATGAGCGGCCGGCCCTCCTTGAGGGTGACGTCGGCCGCGCGCGTCAGGAGATTGTCGGAATGGCAGGCGGCGATGGCCCCTGCTGTCTTGACACTGCAGGGCGCGATGACCATTCCCGCCGTGCGGAACGAGCCCGAGGCGATGGCGGCGCCAATGTCTCTGTGGTCGTAGCGATGGTGGGCGAGGGCCTCGACGTCGGCCAGGCTGTAGTCGGTCTCCTCGACGAGCGTGCGCTTGCCGGGTGCCGACACAACGAGGTGGGTCTCGACCTCGGGGACCGCCTTGAGCACCTCCAGCAGGCGGATGCCGTAGATGGACCCGGTCGCCCCGCTGATGCCAATCACGAGGCGTTTCACGTCCGGAATCTCCGCCGCAGGACTTCCTCGCGCGTCTTCTGGTACAGCACCTCCCACTCGCGACTCCCCTCGGGAGCCGGCCGTGCATAGGAGCCGAGGGTCTTGCGCACCTCGCCGTCGATGGAGTCGTCGAGCTTCGACTCGTCCGTGAGAACTCGCACGATCTCCGGCCGCACGTCGTCGGGGGCCTTCACCTGCACCCCCGGCGTGGCGATGAGCTCCTTCACGATGAGGTCCGCGAGGTGGAAGATGCGCTCGCGGCTCATCCGCATCAGAGAATGAACCCCCGCTCCCGCGCGAGCTTCTCCTTGACCTTGCCGAGCAGCTGGCGGTACTCCGCTCCGGAGTCCTTGATGGCCTTGGCGTGCTCGAGCAGGAGCTTCCGGGCGTCGGCGTCCACCCGCTCCTCCAGGGCCAGATTGTCCAGCACCAGCTGACGCACGGCGGCGCGGGCGACCGCTTCGTCCTTGCACTCGATGATCCGCCTCGCCGAGAGCCGCTTGAGGATGGCTTCGGCCATGCGGCTTGCGACCTCGTCCCGGCGCGACATGACGCGCTCACACTACACGTCGCCGACGCACAGTGTCAAGGAAGGGAGGGGCCGATCAACTCGGAAACCAGCGTTCTATCGAGCGTTCTCCCCGCTTCGCTCGCCAGCCTTGCCAGCGCCGCCTCGTGGGTCAACGCCCCGGCACGCTCAGCCGTGAGGCGGTCGTACTCGTCGGCGACGGCGATGATGCGCGCGCCGACCGGAATGCTGAGGCCACGCAGGCCGTCGGGATGGCCGCTCCCGTCGAGCCGCTCGTGGTGGTGTCGGATCATGGGAGCCACCAGGCCGAGAAACTCGAACGGCGCCACCAGTTGCGCTCCGATGATGGGGTGGCGGTGCAGCAGGAGCGGTCTCGCTTCGCCTCGGGCGCGGGTGGCGCTGAGCTCGCCGATGTCGTGCAACAACCCTGCCGCACCGACGACCTCGGCTTCCTCCAGCGAGAGTCCAACGGCAAGCGCCAGGCGGTGACTGAGTGCCGCTACTCGCTCGCCGTGGCCGGGGGCGGCGGGCTCACTTTGGTCTCGTTCGGACGCGCCGACGAGGGTCGTCAGGACGGCCATGACCGTTCGCTGCCGCTTGGCCTCGTCGCCTGGAGCTCCCTCGACACGCGGCGACGGGCGCCGCCGAGCGACCTCCAACCACCTATAGGCACTCGCCACGTCGTCAGAGGAACCCGGGACCGGGAGCGCCATACCTGCCAAGCGTGCGACCCTGATGCCAGGGACGACGTCATATGCACCGAGACGTTGGGCGTGCTCGAGCAGCGGCCGTCGACCCGCGTGACGGGCAGGTGCCCACTTCGCTGGGCAGCGCGGGGTGACCCGAAGGCCCCTGTGTCAACTCGTATTTCAGCCATACGTGAGATCGCCGATGGCAACCCTGGACAATGGGCCGGGCCTCATGATCCGATCGGCTCGATCCCCTGTCACGGCTGTGGAGACGTCGGGAGGTCAGGCGATGAACACATGGGGAATTCTGGGAGTCGGGATGATCCTCGCGATCGGCTTCGTGACGCCAGCGCCCTGTGACGATCGGAGAGCCACTTCCGGCAGCCAGGGGCGCTGGTGGCGAGGCGACTGGAAGGAAGAGTTTTGGAATGGGCCATGCGCGGTGAAGCTTGAATCTAAACGCGGGGAGTTCAAGCGGGAAATCAAGTGTAAGGACGGCGTGGGAGCTGGCTGGCGCGAACGGGGGACATGGGAGTTTCGGGACGGGCCGTGCACGGTGAAGGTCGAGGCCAAGTATGACGAGTACAAGGAGGAGGTCAAGTGCGACCAGTGAGGACACACCCAGATCGATCGCCATTCGCCGCGGTTGCTCGAGCTCTCCCTCAAGAATTGGCCGAAAATCGATCATCCGGACTAGGACCCGCCGTCACCGCGACAGGCGCGTCGCTATGTTCCGGAACGCAGGCACGGTTGAGTTTGAGCCAGCACAGGGGGCCGCGTTCGCGGCTGGTACTCTGCGCCGGCGGTGATGCAGAGAGTACCCGCAACTCTTGAGCCTCAGTGCTACTATCCGGCGCGGGTGACCCAGGCCTGCCCGTCTACCAGGAGCGATCGGAAAGCATACTAGACTCCGCCCGTTCCCTCGCCGATCACTTGAGCGCAGTGTCCGTGCACCTCATCCCGTGCTTCGAGAGTCGGTTCGAGAACGCGGGGCCCCTTCGGCAAGCAACCCAGCGGCGCGCAGGGCCGCTGCTGATACGCGGCGTTATCCAGACAGGCTCCAATGAATGACCCCGGAGACATCAAGCGGAGGTATCGGCGCTTCGCCGATGTCGAGTGCAAGGGTTACTCTGACGTCTACTACGGCCTTGCCCTCGCCGTGTCCGAGGACGATGAAGTAATTGACTTCATCGCAGAGATGCCGGTGGTCCAGCCGAATCTATTCTTTGCCTCCGTCCAGTTGATGACCGGACCTGACAGCATGCCGAGGACCGGCTCCGAGTTGCGGGCGTTCTTGACGCAGCGCGGTCGCGAGGTTGCCGACGTGATGCGGTCGCGCCGGACACAGACGAACGAGGTCGGGCGCTGTGCCGTGTTGCTTCCCGCCTTGCCGTCTGGACCGTTGGCGCTCGTCGAGGTCGGTGCGAGCGCCGGCTTGTGCCTGCTCCTCGACCAGTTCCACTATGAACTGGGATCAACTCCTATCGGTGACGCGTCCTCACCTGTTCACTTGCGATGCACGGTTGCTGGGCCCGTCCCCGTCCCACCGTCGGTTCCGCAGGTTGTGTGGCGACGTGGTCTGGATGCGCGCCCGATCAACGTGCTTGACGATGATGCGATCCGATGGCTGCAGGCCTGCGTGTGGGTGGATCATCGGGAGCGTCGACGCCGGCTCGAAGGTGCGATCGCGTTGGCGAGGGCCCAGCCGCCCGTAGTCAGTGCTGGCGACCTGGTTGATGATCTTCCGGCCGTGCTGGCCGAGGTACCGGACGACGCCCAGCTTGTCGTATTCCACTCCGCGGTACTGAACTACGTGAGCCCTGATCGTCGACAGGCATTCGCCGACACCCTTGCCGAAACGTCGAAGCGGAGAAGCGTCGTGTGGCTGTCGAACGAAGCGTCAGGAGTCGTTCGCGAGATCGCTCCCTCGGCGCCGCTACCAGGCGGGCTTCGGTTTCTGCTTGCACGTACGCACTTCACGGCCGGCCGGAGACAAGACGAGCTTCTCGCGCTTGCCCATCCGCATGGAGCGGAGCTTACATGGCTGTGAGCTGCACTACCGTCCCGCGTGTGCGCCAACGGACGATCCCAACGATTACAGGCTGGATAACTCGGCGTTGCAGACTGACGAGGCCATCGCGTACGCTCCGGCCTCACCGCTGAACACCACGTTGGGTAGACGGCCGCCGGTACTTACCGTGAGGAAGGACATGCACGAGCAAGCGGACCTCGTGGGCATCACGTTCAGTGAAAACGGCGATGTTGACGTCGCTCAGCTGAATGCCCTCTATCGGCTCATAGGATGGGACTGTTCACGCACCCCGAGTATCGCCATCGCGGCGTTGCGACTCGGTGCATGCAGGGTGTGGTCGCGCATCTGCAGCGGTCTCGATACGTCTCGGTGACCTTGACCCACGGCAGCGGCCTCGACGGTTTTTATGAGCGCTTCGCCTCCCCTCGCCGTCGGCGCACATGCGTAGAGCCAGTCGTGGCGATGCCTTCCGGGAGGCGCTCGAAGTCAGCGGACGAAATCGCTGATGGCGGGGATCACGGTCGTGGGCGCTTCCTCCATCAACCAGTGGCCCGCGCCGGTGACAACCTGGCCGCGGACGTCGGACGCTACCAGTTTGGCCTGTTCGATGAGGAAGGGGCCGCCCGCCTTCTCGCCCGACAGAACCAGCACCGGCATGGAGAGCCGCCTGCTGCCCATCCGGGCGAAGTCCTCCGCGTCACGCTCGAGATTCCGGAAGTACTCGAACCCCGCCCGCATCGCCCCGGGCTGGGCGTAGGCGCGGGCGTAGAGCCGGCGATCGGCTTCGGGGACGGAGCGCGTCCGATCGGCGGCGAAGTCGTTCCAGAAATGCTCCAGGTAAATACGCTCGCGCCCCTTCACCAGCGCCAGGGGCACGTCACCGTAGAAGTGGAAGTGCCACAGGTCACGCAAGAGCCACACGTTCTTCCAGTTGCCGATGCCGGGCAGGAAGGCGTCCATCAGCACCACACGCTCGGTGGCCTCCGGGAACTGCGCGGCATAGGCGTACGCCACCATCAACCCGATGTCGTGGCCGACGATGCGGACGCGGTCGAGCTGGAGCGACGCTATCAGCTCGTGGATGTCCACGGCCATGTTCCGCTTGTCGTATCCGGACGATGGCTTGGCCGAGCCTCCGGCGCCGCGCAGATCGGGCACGACGACGGTGTGCCGCTCGGCGAGCACCGGCATGATCGGGCGCCACATGTGGCCGGTCTCGGCATACCCGTGCAGCAAGACGACCGCGCTGCCCTTCCCGCCGATGAGATAGCGCAGCCGCACGCCATTGACCGTGGCGAAACGCTCGGTGAAGACGGCGGTCCGGGCCGCGGTTCTTCGGGGTCTAGCCACTCTCGTCGCCCTCTCTGGCCGCCCGCTTCGGTCCGTGCTCCTCCTCACTCGCCGCGGCCGGCGACGGCCAGGCGGATCAGGGCGCGCATGAGGGCGGCCAGGGCGCGCGTGTAGTCGACGTCCTCCTGGGTCCGCCCGGCCAGCCGCCGCTCGGCGCGCTCGCGGGCTCGCTCGGCGCGCGCTCGATCGATCTCGGCGGGGCGCTCGGCCGTGTCGGTCAGCACGATGACCTTGTCGTTGCGGACCTCGACGAAGCCCCCACTGACCGCCAGACGATGCTCGTCACGCCCGATGCGGTAGGTCAGCTCGCCGGTGCCAAGCGTGGTGAGGAAGGGTGCGTGTCCGGGGAGGACGCCGAAGTAGCCCTGGCTCCCCGGGGAGACGACTTCGTCCACCGTCTCCGCGACCACCAACCGCGTCGGCGTCGCGATCTCGAGGGTGAGCCGGTCTGGCATCTAGAACATGGGGGGCCCTGATATGGCCCCCCATGCCTCCTTACGCTCGATGACGCCCACCTACGCGACCTCGCGCAGCTTCTTGCCCTTGTCCATCGCCTCTCCGACATCGCCCACCATGTAGAAGGCCTGCTCGGGTAGCTCGTCGTGCTTGCCGTCCACGACCTCCTTGAAGCTCTTCACGGTGTCGGCTAGTTTCACGTACCGTCCCTGCGTGCCCGTGAACGCCTCGGCCACGAACATCGGCTGCGAGAGAAACCGCTGGATCTTGCGCGCCCGGGCCACGGTGAGCTTGTCTTCGTCCGATAGCTCCTCCATACCCAGGATGGCGATGATGTCCTGGAGGTCCTTGTAGCGCTGCAAGATCAACTGCACCGCCCGCGCCGTGTTGTAGTGCTCGCCGCCCAGGATCGCGGGGTCGAGGATGCGCGAGGTCGACGCGAGCGGGTCCACTGCCGGATAGATGCCCAACTCGGTGAGCGCTCGGCTCAGGACGGTCGTCGCATCGAGGTGGGCAAAGGCGGTGGCCGGCGCCGGATCGGTGATGTCGTCGGCGGGCACGTAGATGGCCTGCACCGACGTGATCGATCCCCTCTTGGTCGACGTAATGCGCTCTTGCAGCTGCCCCATCTCCGTGCCGAGCGTCGGCTGGTAGCCGACGGCGGAGGGCATCCGTCCGAGGAGGGCTGACACCTCCGAGCCCGCCTGGGTGAAGCGGAAGATGTTGTCGATGAAGAGAAGAACGTCCTGCCCCTCCTCGTCGCGGAAGTACTCGGCGGCGGTGAGGCCGGTCAGGCCGACGCGCAAGCGGGATCCGGGCGGCTCCGTCATCTGGCCGAAGATGAGCGCTGTCTTCTCGATGACGCCAGACTCCTTCATCTCGTGGTACAGGTCGTTGCCCTCGCGAGTGCGCTCCCCCACCCCGGCAAAGACCGAGATCCCGCCGTGCTGCTTGGCGATGTTGTTGATGAGCTCCATGATCAGCACGGTCTTACCAACGCCGGCCCCCCCGAAAAGGCCGGTCTTTCCGCCCTTGGTGTACGGCTCGAGGAGGTCGACGACCTTGATGCCGGTCTCGAACATCTCGACGTTGGTGGACTGCTCCTCGAAGGACGGCGCCGGCCGGTGGATCGGGTAGTGCTTCTTGGCGTGGAGGGCCGGCCCCTTGTCGACCGGCTCGCCGATGACGTTGAGGATGCGGCCGAGCGTCTCGTTGCCGACCGGGATCATGATGGGCGCGCCCGTGTCCTCCACCTTCATGCCGCGCGAGAGTCCGTCGGTGGCGGCCATGGCAATCGTGCGGACATGGCCCTCGCCGAGATGCTGGGCGACCTCGAGGACGAGCTTCGAAGAGTAGGCGAAGATATCCTTGTTCTCCACTCCGGCGACGACGAGGGCGTTGAAGATCGCCGGCAACTTGCCGGGTTCGAACTCCACGTCCACCACCGGCCCGATCACCTGGACGATCGATCCCACGTTCATGCTTCGGCTCCTTGCTTGAGCGCCTCGGCGCCGCCCACGATGTCGAGCAACTCCTTGGTGATGCGCTCCTGGCGCGCCTTGTTGTACTGAATCGTCAGCACGCTGATCATCTCCTTGGCGTTGGCCGTCGCCGCTTCCATGGCGGTCATTCGCGCGCCGTGCTCACCCGCCATCGACTCCAGAAGCACGTGATAGACCTGCGTGCGCACATGCCGGGGCAGCAGATCACCCAGGATGGCCCGAGGATCCGGCTCGTAGATGTAGTCCACCTCGCCCGCTCCCTCCCCGCCGCCTCCCTCCGTGTGCGAGCGCGGGATGGGGAGGAGCTGTTCGCGCGCCGGGTGCTGGACGGCGGCGGAGCGAAACCGGTTGTAGATCAGGTGCACCTCGTCCACCTCACCCTCGAGATACTGCTGCATGAAGTAGTCCGCCAGCTCGGTGGCGTGGCTATAGGCCAGGCGGTCCCAGAACCCGATCATGTCCCTCTTGATCGTCCACTGCCGCCGCCGGTAGAAGTCCCGCGCCTTGCGCCCCACCACCACCAGAGTCAAGGCCGTGGCGTTCGAGGCGCGGATGAACTCGAGGGCATTGCGGATGACGTTGGCGTTGAACGCCCCGGCCAGCCCCTTGTCAGCCGTGATGATGCAGATGAGTCGGCGCGGACCCTGGCGTTCCTCGAGGAGGGGGTGAACCGTTCCCTCGGCGGCATCGGTTCCCGTCACCAGATGCCCGAGCAGCTCCGCCATCTTGCTCGCGTAGGGCCGGGCCGCCAGCACACGCTCCTGGGCCCGGCGGAACTTGGCGGCGGCCACGAACTTCATGGCCCGGGTGATCTTCTGCGTCGATTCGACGGATCGGATCCGCCGCCGGATGTCGCGAAGGGTCGGCATGCGCGGCCGGGTCCGTCAGGCGGCCTTGAGGCCCTTGACGGCGACGAACTCCGCCTTGGCGTCGGACACCGCCTTGGTAAGCGCGTCGCGCATCGTGTCGCTGAGCTCCTTCTTGTCCCGGATTTCCACGAGCATCTGGGGTTGCTTGCGCTCCAGCCATGGATAAAGGAACGTCTCGAACTCGCGGACGGCGTCGACAGGCAGATCGTCGAGCAGGCCCTGCGTGCCCGCGAAGATGATGGCCACCTGCCTCTCGACGGCCAGGGGCTCGTATTGGCCCTGCTTGAGGATCTCGACCATCCGCTGGCCCCGTGCGAGCTGCAGCTGGGTCGCCCGGTCCAGATCGGACCCGAACTGGGCGAAGGCGGCCAGCTCGCGGAACTGGGCGAGGTCGAGCCGCAGCTTGCCGGCCACCTGGCGCATGGCCCGTACCTGGGCCGATCCTCCCACGCGCGAGACGGACAGGCCGACGTTCACCGCGGGGCGCACGCCGCTGTAGAACAGGTCCGCTTCCAGATAGATCTGGCCATCGGTGATGGAGATGACGTTGGTCGGAATGTAGGCCGAGACGTCGCCGAGCTGGGTTTCGATGATGGGCAGCGCGGTGAGGGACCCCCCACCCAGCTGATCATTGAGCTTGGCCGCCCGCTCCAGGAGCCGCGAGTGCAGGTAAAACACATCGCCGGGATACGCCTCGCGCCCAGGTGGCCGGCGCAGCAGCAGGGAGAGCTGGCGATAGGCGGTCGCGTGCTTGGAGAGATCGTCGTAGATGCAGAGGGCGTGGCGCCCCGAGTCCCGGAAGTATTCGCCCATGGTGACCCCGGCGTAGGGCGCGATGTACTGGAGCGGCGCCGGCTCGGACGCACTGGCCATGACCACCGTGGTGAAGGCCATGGCCCCGGCATCCTCGAGAGTCTTGACGACCTGGGCCACCGTGGACCGCTTCTGGCCGATGGCCACGTAGAAGCAGAAGACGTCCTGCCCCTTCTGGTTGATAATCGTGTCAACCCCGATGGCCGTCTTGCCGGTGCCGCGGTCGCCGATGATCAGCTCGCGCTGGCCGCGCCCGATGGGAATCATGGCGTCGATGGCCTTGAGCCCGGTCTGCAGCGGCTCCTTCACCGAGCGGCGGTCGACGACGCCAGGCGCGTAGCGCTCGATGGGCCGGAATTCCGTGGTGGCGATGGGCCCCTTGTCGTCGATGGGCTGCCCCAGCGCGTTGACGACGCGCCCGGTCAGGGCCTCGCCGACCGGCACCTGGGCGATGCGGGTCGTGCGCTTGACCACGTCACCTTCCTTGATGCCGGTGTCCTCGCCGAACAGCACCGCCCCCACATTGTCCTGCTCGAGGTTCAGCACCATGCCCACCACGTCCCCAGGGAACGTGAGCAGCTCACCGGCCATCGCCTTGTCCAGGCCATAGATGCGCGCGATACCGTCGCCGACCTCGATCACCCGGCCCACTTCCTGGAGGTCGACCTCGGCCTGATAGCCTTCCAGCTGGCGCTTGATGATCTCGCTGATCTCGCCTGCCTTGATCATTTGGGGTCCTTTGTACCGACGACGCTTGCCCAGCTCGACGCGAGGGTGGCCTGAGCTCGGTGCGCGTGGCTGCGTTCGACTGTTGTAGCGACGACGGGTGCCCGGTTCGAGCCGTGGGTGGCCTGAGCCAGGCGCGCGTGGCTGCGTTCGCCCGCTCCCTTCCTTGAGATCATCCGCTTGCGAGCCGCTGACGCATGCGTTCGAGCTGGCCCTCGAGGCTCGCGTCGACGAGATAGCTGCCGCTCTCGGCGATGAACCCGCCGAGGAGGCCATGATCGATCACCTCTTCGAGAATTACCTCGTTGCCTCCCAGGGCTCGCTGGAGCCGGGCCGCAAGCATCGCGCGCTCGTCGCCCGTCAGGGCGATCGCCGTCCGCACCTGGACCCGGACACGGCCCAGGTCGCGATCGTGCAGCTCGCGAAACGCCTCCGCCACGGCGCCAAGATGCGCCGCCCGGCCCTGGGTCGCCACGAGCGCCACGAGGTCGCGCGTGAGCTGCGAGAGCCCTAGCCGCGTCGCGATCTCGACGGCGACGCCTCGCTTGGCGGCTGGTGACACCCAGGGGCGCACGAGGAAGTCGTGCAGGGTGGGTTCGGCTTGGATCTGCTCGGCCACCGCGTCCAGCTCGCGCCCGATCACGTCCACCTGGCCACGCTCCTTGGCGATCTCGAAGACGGCCTTGGCATACGGCAGCGCACGGCGGTCGCGAGGCACGGCGCTCAGTTCCTCAACTGGCTCACGGCCTCGGCCACGATGCGCCGATGGTCCGCGTCGTCGAGGCTCTTGCGCACGAGCTTCTCGGCCACCGCGATGGCCAGATCAGACACCTCCCGGCGCAGCTCCTCGCGCGCGCGGCGGATGTCGGTCTCCATCTGGGCTCGCGCAGACTCGACCAACCGGGTCGCCTCGGCCCGGGCCGCCTCCACGAGCCTTCGCTGTTCCTCGGCCGCCTCCTTGATTGCGGCGGCGCGAATGGCGGCGGCTTCGGCGTGAGCGGCGCGCAGGCGCTCGGCGTTCTCTTGCTGCTGCTTGGCCGCTTCCGCGCGTGCGTGCTGGGCCTCCTCGAGCGATTTCCTGATGGCCTCTGTTCGCTCGTTCATCTTGGTCAGCAGTGGCTTGTAGAGGATCTTCTGGAGCAGGAACAAGAGAATCAGGAAGTTGATGCCCTGAATGATCAGCGACTTGTCGAGGCTGATGAGACCGCCCCCATGCCCACCCCCCTCGGAGGCGGCCCACGCCAGCGAGGCGGCGAGCGGCGGCCCGAGGGCGATCAGGATGACAGAGATCCACATCGACCTACGTCGAAGCATGAGGGGTCTCCCGGTCTCGTTCGATCGTGACGAGGTTTGTGAAAAATATCACTCAGGAGCAGTCGAAGTCAACGGGCTCGGGCCTCGCGCGGCGCGCGCGCGATGACGCCACCACCGACGACACACTCGCCCTGGTACCACACCACGGACTGTCCCGGAGTGATCGCGCGCTGAGGCTCCTGGAACACGACCTCGGCCGTCTCCGGAGCGATCATCCGGACGGTAGCGGGCGCCGGCTGATGGTTGTGGCGGATTCTGGCCTCCACCGCCAGTGGCTCCCCGGGTGGATCGCACGCAATGAAGTTGACGGCGGTCGCTCGCAGGCGGTCTCGCTCGAGATCGCCGGCTGGCCCTACCCTGACCTCGCTGCTGTCGGGGTCGAGATCGAGCACATAGAGAGCCTGGCCTGTTGCCAGGCCCAGGCCCTTCTTCTGCCCGATGGTGTAGTTCGCCACGCCGCCGTGCACGCCTAGCTCAACGCCGTCGCCGTCCACGATGGGCCCCGGCCGGAAGACGTCGGGCCGGCGGCGGCGCAAGAAGCCGCGGTAGTCGTCGTCAGGAATGAAGCAGATCTCCTGACTCTCGGGGGTCTCTGCGGTGGCGAGCCCGAGCCGGCGCGCGTGGTCGCGCACCTCGGCCTTGGTCAAATGGCCGACGGGGAATCGCGCGGCCGCGAGCTGCTCTTGGGTGAGCGGCCAGAGAAAGTCCGACTGGTCCTTGCGGTGGTCCCGGCCCCGCCAGAGCAGATGGCGGCCGGTGGACTCGTCGCGGGTGATCCGCGCATAGTGGCCGGTGGCTACCGCGGCGGCGCCCCACGCACCGGCACGGCGCAGCAAGGACCCGAACTTTAGATCCTTGTTACATGACACACAGGGAACTGGAGTTCTCCCAAGGCGATACTCGTCCGCGAAGCGCTCGATGACGGTGCGCGCGAATTCCTCCTCCACGTTGAGAAGGTAGTACGGGATGCCGAGCCGGCTGGCCACTTGCCGGGCCCCGTCCGCGGTCGCGAACGAACAGCAGGACCCGAAGCGGCGCACCGGATCGTCGGGCTCCTTCCAAGGCCACACGCGCAAGGTTATGCCGACCACGTCGTGTCCCTGCTCGACCAGCAGGGCGGCCGCCACCGACGAATCGACGCCTCCGCTCATGCCTACGACGATGCGCTCAGGCACAGTATCCTCGGCCGACTCTTTGGCACTCCGTTTCCAGTCACCGTTCTATTCATAGTCGGGGGGAGCGAGCGCCGCTCCCCCCGACACCCCCCACCGCCTTCGAATCCCACGCCTTCGAACCCCACCGCTTCGAACTTCCGCTTCATGCCGCCGCCGCCAACCTCGACGGACGTCAAAATTCAGCCGCCGGGCGAAGCCCATGCAGACCATGCCCACCAGGCTGCCCGACGAGTGCGGTCAGATCAGTATAGCTTGAGAATGCGTTCACATGGTCGGCTTGACGGTGAGAGCCGAGGCGATACGTTCGAGCTCGTCTGGGGTCGCGTAGGCGATCTCTATCTTGCCCCGCCGATCGTTTCCGACGATCTTGACGCGAGTCATCAACGAGCGCTGGAGGGTCTCCTCGAGTGCCGAGAGCTCCATCGACCGACGTCGGCGCGGCGACTTGAGGGTGCGCCGAAGATTGACACCCTCCTCCGTCGCGCGCACCGACCAGGAGTGCTTGAGGATCTCCTCGCGTAGCTTGAGTTGCTCTGATGGGAGCGTCAGGGCGAGCAAGGCTCGCGCATGACCCATGGTGAGTCGCCCCGACTTCAGGTCGTCCTGAATGACGTCTGGAAGTCTCAATAATCTCAATGTGTTGGAGACTGAAGCTCGGTCCTTGCCGATCTTCTGCGACAATTCCTCCTGCGACCATCCAAAGTCGGCAAGCAAGCGCTGGTAAGCCTGTGCTTCTTCAATCGGATTGAGATCCTCGCGGAGCAGATTCTCGATCAACGCCAACTCGAGGCTCTGGGCATCGGTGGCCTCGCGCACGATCACCGGTATACGGTCGAGCCCGGCCTGTTTCGCGGCGCGCCAGCGGCGCTCGCCCGCGATCAGCTCGTATCCATGGTGGCCCTTTCGGGCAATGACCGGTTGCAGCACCCCTGAAGACCGTATGGATGCTGCCAGCTCTTCGAGCCCTGCACTCTCGAAGTTCCGACGGGGTTGGTTCGGGTTGGGGCTGATCTCATCGAGCGGGACCTCGAGGAGAGCATCGCCCTCCTCTGGCGATGACGACAGCAGCGCACCGAGGCCACGGCCGAGCCCACGCTTAGGAACCATGCATCACCACCTCCCGTGCGAGGTCGAGGTACGCCACAGACCCGGTAGACTTCAGATCATAGAGCATGACCGGCTTGCCATGGCTCGGAGCCTCCGTGACTCGGACGCTCCGGGGGATGACGGTGTCGAAGATCTGCCCAGGGAAGTAGCGGTTCACCTCGTCCCGAATCTGCATGGCCAAGCTCGTCCGGCCATCAAACATGGTCAAGACGATTCCGAGGACCTCGAGCCTCGGGTTGAGCCGTTCCCGGACTCTCGACACCGTCTTGATCAGATGAGAAAGCCCCTCCAGGGCGTAGAACTCGCACTGCAGCGGGATCAGGACCTTGTCAGACGCCGTCAGCGCGTTCAGGGTCAGGAGCCCCAGGGAGGGTGGGCAGTCAACGATGACGAATTCGAATTCCGCGAGGATCGCGCTGATAGCTCCACGGAGCACGAACTCACGCTTCTCGACCCCGACAAGCTCAATTTCAGCTCCAACAAGATCAATGTCTGCAGGAACGACGGACAGCCCCTGAATCCCGGTTGCACGGAGGGCCTTTCCGATCGGTTCCCCCCCAAGCAGGACGTGGTAGGCCGTGGGATAAAGCCCTTCTTTGTCGATCCCGAACCCGGTCGTTGCGTTGCCCTGCGGATCCAGATCGACAAGGAGCGCCGTCTTGCCTGCGAGGGCAAGACCGGCCGCGAGGTTGACCGCCATCGTCGTCTTACCGACGCCACCCTTCTGATTGACGACCGCGATGACAGCAGCCATATGCGCCCCTGTTTCACGTGGAACAGTTTGGACGGTGTGATCATACACCGCTGCTCTATCCCTACCACGTAGTAATCAGTTCTGTTCTTGCGTGTTCCACGTGGAACGCATGATCGCAAAATTGCGCGTCCGACCCGTCACCGGATTCCGAACACTCATCCACCTGAGATTGGGACCGTGGACACCGCCCACGGGGGGCCCAGCCACCACGACCACGCCGTTTGCCGACAAGAGCTGTTCGACCGCGCCGAAAAGACGCATGGGCCCGGCCGTACAGCGAGCCACGATAGCATCGAAGCCGCCCAGCTCACACGTTTCGACGTCCTCGATCCTCGTGTGGACGGCCCGAGCACCTTCGAATCCCAGGGTCCGAATCGCGGCAGACAGAAACGACACGCGCTTTCGGCGTGCATCGACCATAACCAGATCGATTGCCGGCTTGAGGATCTTCAGGGGTATTCCCGGGACGCCCGCCCCAGACCCCACATCGAGCACTCGTGACGTGGACGCGGGGAGCACCTTGAGGAAGAGAAGGCTGTCGAGGACGATGTTGTCCACCAACGATTTCGTGTCACCCCTGCCCACGAGCCGCTGAACTCTATTCCACTCTCTCAATATTTCTAGGTACTTACCAATCAGGGTGATTTCCGGACGGCTGAGCTCTCGTCCGATGATCGCTGCCGCGGGGCCAAGGAGATCAGCGAGGGCTTTCGTCACTTTCCGACACAGAACTTGGCGAACACCGTGTCGAGCACCGCGTCGCCCACCGCCACGCCGAGGAGCATGGAGATGGCCTCGAGGGCCTCACGCAAATCCACCAGCGCAATTTCGGCGGGCTGGTAACCAAAGGACCTTCGACCATCCTGGAGGGCGCGGACCAGCACCTTCATTAGTTCGAGCTGGCGCAGTGAGGCCACCAACCCTGACTCGTCGCCGTCAGAACCAGCCCTGATGGCAACTTCATCGCCCAGTCTGGCTCTCAGCTCCTCAAGCCCGTTTTCGATCTTCACCGATGTACGGAGGGCACCAGCGGGGGTGGCGGGCTGGTCGAGTCCGGCGAGATCGCGCTTCGAAAGGACAAGAATCCGCTCCCGTTCTCGAGTCTGCTCGAGAACCTGAACGGCCTCGCGGTCGAGCGGAGCGCACCCGTCGAGAACAACCAGCAACAGATCGCCCTCTTCCATCGCGTCCTGCGTGCGACGCATCCCTTCGGCATCGATGCTGTCCTGGGGTTCACCGAGCCCCGCGGTATCGAGGAGCCTCACCGGAACTCCTGAAATGACGATCGAGCCCTCGACAACATCGCGTGTGGTGCCTGCTTGCGGCGTCACGATCGCGCGCTCGCGTCCAAGGAGGGCATTGAAGAGGCTCGATTTCCCCGCGTTCGGCGGGCCCACTATCGCAACGGTGAGCCCTGTGTGAGCCCGGCTTCCGAGTCGTGCCGCCGCGAGAAGTCGTTCGGTGTCGACGTATAAATACTTGATTTCACGGCTTATTACTGCTTGGTCCGCCTCCGGGGCATCGTCGGGAAAATCGAGCGTTGCCTCCAGGCTCGCAATGACGTCGAGGAGCCGAGAGCGTAGATCGGCGAGGCGCCGGGAGAGCTCGCCGCCGATACCACGGGCTGCCAGCGCTACGCCGCGCTCGCTCCGGGCGCTGATCAAGAGCGCAACCGCTTCGGCCTGGGCCAGATCGAGCCGACCGTTCAGGAACGCTCGTCGCGTGAACTCGCCGGGTTCTGCCAGGCGCGCCCCTTGCTCCACTAGCCGCTCGAGAACTAGCCGGACCAGGGCTGGGCTCCCGTGACAGGACAGCTCGACCGTGTCATCGCCGGTGTATGAGTGCGGCGCGCGCATCACGGTACAGAGCGCCTCGTCGATCGGCCGATGATTGCGCGGATCGACGAGGGTAACGCGCCGCATCTGATGCGACCGGGTCAACGCGAGGGATCTCTCGGAGCGGATCAACGGGGCGGCGATCCGGAGGGCCTCCGGACCGCCGATACGCACAACGGCCACGGCGCTCTCGCCGGCGGCGGAGGCCAGCGCCGCAATCGTGTCGGACGGGTCACGCCCGGGCGGCGTGCTTCACCTCTCGCCCGGCGCCCTTCGGGCTTTCCGGCCGGTTCATATACATTTGCTGGAGGATCTGCAGAACATTGGAGAAGAACCAGTAGAGCACGAGCCCCGAGGCGACGTTGAAGAAGAAGAACGTGAAGATGAAGGGCATCATCAGCATCATCTTGGCCTGTCGCGGGTCACCCATCACCGGCGTCATTTTCTGCTGCACGAACATCGAGACGCCCATGAGGATGGGCAAGATGAACGTCGGGTCCGGCCCGGCGAGGTCGCAGACCCACAGCGCCTGACCGCCCAGCAACGGGAGCCACGACGGCACCCGCCCGAAGCACAGAAACGGCGCGTTCTGCAAATCGACGGAGACGGACAGCGCGAGGTAGAGGGCGTAGAAGATCGGGACCTGCGCCACCATGGGCAGGCAGCCGCCGAGCGGATTGACCTTGTGCTCACGGTAGAGTGCCATTGTTTCCCGCTGCAGCCGCTGGGGATCGCTCTTGTACTTGCTGCGTAGCGCGTTCATCTGCGGGCCCAGCGCCTGCATGGCCTTCATGGAGCGCAGGCTCATCACCGTGAGGGGAAAGAAGAGGATCTTCGAGATCAGGGTCAGGATGATGATCGCCACTCCGTAGTTGGGCACGACGCGATCGTGGACCCAGTTCATCAGCCGCAGAATGGGCATGCCCAGCCACTCCATCGGCAGCCCGCCCCATTGGCGTGGCACCGGGAAGCCCCCGAAATTGATCGACCCCTCGAGGCCGAGCGCTTCCAGCCGATCGAGTTCCTTGGGGCCTACGTACACCACGACCTGTCCTTCCCAGGCCTGGCCGGGAGCGATCGTCGGGGTTGCCACCGTGGCAATGAGCGCCTTCGCGGGGGGGCCCTGGCCGTTCTTACGCGGTGGCTCGGCTGCGGCTTGGAGCTGGAACCCGGGGGTCTTGGGGATGAGGGCCGTCAGGTACCAGATGCTCCCCATGCCGATCCATTGACCATTCACGGTGTGCTGGCCGACCGCGGTGAGATCCTCGATACGCTGGATGTGCCCGTCGGCCTGCCAGAGCACCTCGGTCGGGTGCTGCCCTGGGAAGCGCTCGGGCTCGCCCTGCCAGGTCTGCCGCGCCGCCCAGGGCAGGCTGACCCCCACGGTCCTCGGAGCGCGCCCGGGATTCTCGATTCGTATGACCACATCGATCGCGTAGCTGTTGGCCTCGAAGCGCTGAGTCTGGGTGACCCGCAGGCCCCGGTCCTCGCCGGTGAGCCGCAGGTCGGCCTTGGGCCGCTCCGGTCCAAGCGTCAGCTTCTCGGTGGCGAATTCCATGGCGACGATCTCGCGCTCGCCGCCCATCTCGAGGGCCAGCCCCGTCGGCCCCAAGGCGCCCACGACCACCATGGGCTTGTCGCCCCGGTACTTCAGATTGAACTCCTGAAGCTTCCCGCCCTCGCTACTGACGACCGCGACGTAGCGCGGGCCCTCCACCGTCGCGAGCCGTTGCGGCGGGCGGGGAGCCCGGGGGCCGGGCTTGTCTTCGGGGGGCGGCCCGGCTGGTGCCGCTGGCTGAGCTGGAGCCATCGGCGGTGTGGTCTGAGCCTGCGGCTCCTTCGGGGGTGGCTTCGGCGGTTCGCTCGGGCTCAGGAAATACATCTGGTACACGATCAGCAGCGCGGCCATGAGGAGGGCCGCCAGGATGGCGCGGCTTTCCATCGTCAGGCGAGCCGGCCGTGGGCCGGAGGCGGCGGATCATATCCGCCTGGGTGGAACGGGTGGCACCGCGCCAGCCGCACGAGCGCCAGGCCAAGCCCACGCAGGAACCCGTGCTCGATGAGCGCCAGCTGGGCGTACTCCGAGCACGTCGGCGCAAAGCGGCAACAGCTCGGCACTAGGGGAGAGATCACCAGCTTGTAGCCCGCGACCACCATGACCGCCAGCCTCGCTATCATGGTGCGGCCCGCTCACCCGGAATGGTACTCAACGCCCTTCGCATCTCTCCGATCAGTGTTGTCATGGGAGCGCTCGACGCCGCGGGCCGGCCGATGATGACCAAGGCCACGGAGGCCGGCGCCTCACCCCGTGTCGCCCGGTACGCTTCCCGCAAGCGGCGCTTGACCCGGTTACGGCCCACCGCGCCGCGCACCTGGCGACTCACCGTGAACCCGGCCCGCCGCGTCCCGCGGGGCGCGTCAGGACGCCAGAGGACCACCATCAGGGGTCGATCGATCCGTTTGCCACTCCGGAACAGCGCCTGGAACTCGGCGCCGCTGGTCAACCGCTCGCGTCGGGGAAACGATCCGGCTAGACGGTCAGCCGTTTGCGTCCCTTGGCCCGCCGCCGCTTGAGAACCTTGCGACCCCCCTTGGTGGCCATCCGGCTGCGGAATCCGTGGGTCTTCTTTCTGCGGCGGACATTCGGCTGAAACGTTCGCTTCATCGGGGTGAAATGTCCTTTCGTCGAACCGGACCAGTGTAGGCATCGCCTCCGAGCAAGTCAACCGCGGAGGGGGGTTGAGACGATGCGGGCGACGCTGCGTGATCGTCCTTGCGGCGTCGTTCGCCACTGTGATACGTTGCGGCTTCGTTACTCAACCAGGTGGTATATGTCCTCTTCGCCCGGTCCTCGCAGTTATCCACACTTGTGGATAACTGTGTGTGTAAGTGGGGGTTCCGCCTATGCTCGCCAGCCTTTGGGAGCGCCTCGTCGACTCCGTGTCCAACAAGATCCCCGCCGCCGTGGTGGATTCTTGGGTTCGCCCGTGCAGGCTGCTCGCCCTTGAAGGCGATCACCTAAGAATCGGCGCGCCGAACCGCTTCTCGCGCGATTGGCTCGTGCAGCGCTATCTGCCCGCTCTCGAGTCGGCCGCCGCCGAGTGCGTGGGGGGCCAACCACGGGTCTCCGTCGTGATCGACGGGTCCGGCGAGCCGGAGGAGGCCGACGCACCGCAGGCCCCGGCCGCCTACGCCTCCCGCGTCCACCCCACCATCGAGACCCTGAATCCGCGTTACACGTTCGAAACCTTCGTGGTGGGCTCCGGCAACCAGTTCGCCCAGGCGGCGAGCCAGGCGGTGGCCGAGTTGCCCTCGCGGGCCTACAATCCGCTCTTCATCTACGGGGGGGTCGGACTCGGCAAGACACACCTGCTGCACGCCGTCGGCCACCAGACGGCCAAGCTGTTCTCCAACATGACGGTGGCCTACGTCTCGACCGAGCGATTCACCAATGAGCTGATCAACGCCATTCGCTATGACCGCACGGCGGAGTTCCGCGGCCGCTACCGCACCATCGACCTCCTCCTCATCGACGACATCCAGTTCATCTCCGGCAAGGAGCGCACGCAGGAGGAGTTCTTCCACACCTTCAACGACCTCTACGAATCGCGCAAGCAGATCGTCGTGTCGAGCGATTGCTCACCCAAGGACATCCCCGACATCGACGAGCGCCTGCGCTCGCGGTTCGAGTGGGGGTTGATCGCCGATATCCAGGTCCCGGATTTCGAGACGCGCGTGGCCATCCTGAAGAAGAAAGCCGCCCTCGAGCGCGTCCGCCTGGGCGACGACGTCGCCTACATGATTGCCGGGCGGGTAAAGTCGAACATCCGCGAGCTCGAAGGATCGCTCACCCGCATGATCGCCTTCTGCGCCCTCACCGGGCGCGAGATGGGGACAGACCTCGCCCAGGAAGTCTTGGCCGACCTCTGGGGCGACGAGGACAAGGTCATCTCCATCGAGCAGATCCAACGGCGGGTCGGCGACTTCTTCGGCATCAAGATCTCCGAGCTGAAGGCCAAGTCGCGCACGAAGACGGTGGCCTTCCCCCGCCAGGTGGCCATGTACCTTGCCCGCCAGCTCACCCATGCGTCGCTGGCCGAGATCGGCCGGGCCTTCGGTGGCAAGGACCACACGACCGTGCTCCACGCGGTGGACAAGATCCGCGGTTTGCTCGAGGAAGATCCCAAGCTGCGCAAGAGCATCGATGGACTTATCCAGGGCATGGCGCAGTGATCCACCGCCGGCCACCGCTCTTCCCCCGTACCATCCCCACATCCGTCTGAGAAGATCGCATGCCTTTCTCGGCGCTTGCGCAACTTCTCCACGATCCACCGCCCCGACGGCTATGACTACGACGGTACTTCCTCTCTTTCCAACCAGATCGGGAGAGTCCTTATGGAAGTCGTCCTTGAGCGCGATGCGTTTCTCCGCGGCGTGCAGATGGTCCAAAACATCGTCGAGCCGCGCCAGACACTTCCCATCCTCGCCAACGTCCTGCTCCAGGCCGACGATGACCGCGTCCGGGTGACGGCGACCGATCTCGAGGTCGGAGCTCGGGTATCGGTGCCGGCCCGAGTGGCCACGCAGGGGGCGGTAACGGTTGGAGCGCGCAAGCTGGCCGAGATCGTCAAGGAACTCCCGGCGGCGGCCCTCACCCTGAAGGTGGGCGACAACGCAACGATCAACCTCCGGTGCGGAGGCGTCAGCTATCGCCTGGTGGGGCTGGCTCCCGATGATTTCCCGCCCGTGGTGCCTGCCTCGCCGTCGAGCTGGATTCCCATCGAGGCGCGTACCCTGCGCGAGATGCTCCAGCAGACGAGCTTCGCGATCTCCCACGACGAGAACCGCTACGCCCTGAACGGTGTGCTGTTCTCCCTGCAAGGCAAGCAGATGCGGCTGGTGGCGACCGACGGCCATCGTCTGGCCATCTCCGTGCGGGGCCTCGCCAGCAATGCGGCGGCGGTGACCGGCATTGTGCCGCGCAAGGCGGTGGCCGAGCTGATGCGGGTGCTCGGGTCCGGGGAGGACGTCCAGATTGCCATCACCGAGAACCAGTTCGTCCTCGAGATGTCGAACTTTGTGATGACGGCACGGCTGATCGAGGGACAGTTCCCGAACTATGAGGCCGTGATGCCAAAGGGCCATCCGGGCCGCCTCCAGGTGTCCCGATCGGCTCTACAAGCAGCGCTCCGGCGCGTGGCCGTCATAGCCGAGGAACGCAACAAACCGGTCAAGTTCACCCTGAGTCCAGCCTTGCTCACGCTTTCCGCCTCCAGCCAGGAGCTGGGTGACGCCGAGGAAGGCCTGGATGTCGACTATGGCGGAGAAGAGGTCACCATCGGCTTCAACTCGCGTTATCTGCTGGATGCAATCGCACCTATCGAGAAGGACGTGGTGGCCTTTGAGTTCAAGGATGGCTTGAGCCCCGGCGTGATCAAAAGCGTCGAGGACGAGGGGTATTGCTGTGTTATAATGCCGATGCGGATCTAGATACATTTTCCGTCAATAAAAACAGAGGTTTATACGGGTGCAGATAGGCTCGATAGAGCTGTCGGATTTTCGTAACTACTGCACTCTGAGTTACGCACCAGCCCCCCACATCAACCTGATCACCGGGGCCAATGCCCAGGGCAAATCCAACCTTCTCGAAGCGCTCGGCATGCTGCTGACAGGACGATCGTTCCGGACTTTTCGCCTCGGGGAGATCCCGAGATGGGGCTCCCAGTCGGCGTCGGTGAGCGGTGAGTTCCGCCGTGCCGGTGGGGTCTCGACCGTGCGCCGGACGCTGGCGAAGACCGAAGCCGGGGCCTGGAGGGCGCGGGGAGAGTCGTGCCCATGGGCGCGCGCCATCGCGTTTGGCTGGCAGGACCTCTCCATCGTGAACGGCTCGCCATCCTTCCGGCGCGATTTCGTGGACGGATTTTCGGGGCGCCTCTATCCGACCCACATGGCGACGCTTGTTCGCTATCGGCAGGTTCTTGCACGCCGGAACCGGCTCCTGCAGGGGGGACCGGGTGCGCTCAGCGCGGAGCGGCTCGACCCGTGGAACGAGCAGTTGGTGACGGTCGGGCTCGAGTTGATCGACCGGCGTCGGCGGGCGGTGGCGGCGATACAGGGTGAGCTGGCGCGAGTCTATTCGGGGCTGGCGGGGAGCCGGGAAAAGGTGGAGGTTCGCTATCGCGCGTGCATTGGCGAGGCGAATGATCGGGCGAGCTTTGTCGCGGCCCTCGAGCGGGCGTATGGCAACGAGGTCCGGCAGGGTCAGACTCTGGTCGGTCCGCACCGTGATGATCTGCTGATCGAACTGGACGGGATCGACGCGCGAACGTTTGCCTCGCGGGGCCGCCAGCGGTTGCTCACGCTTGCGCTCAGGCTGGCCGAGATCATGCCAGTCCGGGAGGCGGCGGGGACATCGCCGGTCTTGCTGCTCGATGACGCGCTCTCCGAGCTGGATCCCGGGGTTCGTGAGAACGTTCTCCGCGAGATCGAGGGGACGGAGCAGGTGTTCCTCACCGCGCCAGAGCCGGTGCCCGCGCGGCGCGCCGCGCGCTGGGAAGTCAGGGAGGGGGGAATTGTCGCCGCATGAGCGCTGAGACCTACACGGCCAGCGACATCAAGGTTCTCGAGGGGCTGGAGGCCGTCCGGAAGCGCCCCGCCATGTACATCGGGGACACGGCCGCCTATGGGCTCCACCACCTCGTGTACGAGGTCGTCGACAACTCGGTCGACGAGGCGCTCGCCGGCCACTGCGACAGCATCAAGATCATCCTCCACTCCGACGGCTCGTGCTCGGTCGGCGACAACGGCCGCGGCATCCCGGTCGACACCCACAAGGAGAGCGGTAAGGCGGCGGCCGAGGTCGTCCTGACCGTGCTGCACGCGGGCGGTAAATTCGATCACTCGGCCTACAAGGTCTCGGGCGGCCTGCACGGCGTGGGCGTGTCCGTGGTCAACGCGCTGAGCGAGTGGCTCGACGTGGAGATCCGTCGCGGCGGCCGCGTGTGGACGCAGCGCTACGAGAAGGGGGGAAGTCCGACCGGGCCCTTGACGGTGGGCGAGAAGACCCAGAAGCACGGGACGATCATTCGCTTCAAGCCCGACGCGACCATCTTCGAGGAAACGACGTTTTCCTTCGACACGCTCTCCAACCGGTTACGCGAGCTGGCCTTCCTGAACCGCGGGCTCAAGATCGTCATCGAGGACGAACGGGACGTTCGCAGCCACACCTTTCTCTACAAGGGCGGGATCGTCGAGTTCGTCAAGCACCTCAACCAGAACAAGACGCCCGTCCACCCCAAAGTCCTCTACTTCGAGGGCAAGCGCGGCGACGTCGAGGTGGAGGTGGCTCTCCAGTACAACGACGGCTATCAAGAGAACGTCTTCTCCTTCGCCAACAACATCAACACGCGCGAGGGGGGGACCCACCTCACGGGCTTCCGGGCCGCCCTCACCGGGACGCTGTCGGCCTATGCCCAGGCCAACAATTTCCTCAAGAACTTCAAGGGTGGCATCAGCGGCGACGACGTCCGGGAAGGGTTGGCGGCCGTGGTGTCGGTGCGGCTCCCCGAGCCCCAGTTCGAGGGCCAGACCAAGGCCAAGCTCGGCAACAGCGACATCCGGGGACTGGTCCAGCAGATCGTCAACGACAAGTTGTCGGAGGCCTTCGAGGAGGATCCCACCACCGCCCGCAAGATCGTCGACAAGTGCGTGCGGGCGGCCCAGGCCCGCGAGGCCGCGCGCAAGGCCCGCGATCTGTCGCGCAAAGGCGGGCGGGACGACGAGGGGCTCTCGGCCAAGCTGGCGGACTGCTCGGAGCGTGATCCGCAGTACCGCGAGCTGTTCCTGGTAGAGGGTGACTCGGCAGGAGGCTCGGCCAAGCAGGGGCGCGATCGGCGCACCCAGGCGGTGCTACCGCTGCGCGGCAAGATCATCAACTCCGAGAAGGCGCGCTACGACAAGGTGCTGGGCCACAACGAGATCCGGCTGCTCATCTCGGCCTTGGGCACCGGCATCGGTATCGAGGAGTTCGACCTGGCCAAGCTGCGCTACCACAAGGTCGTGCTCATGACGGACGCCGACGTTGACGGCGCCCACATCCGGACGCTCCTCCTGACCTTTTTCTTCCGTCACATGACGGCCATCATCGAGTCCGGGCACCTGTTCATTGCGCAACCGCCCCTCTTCAAGGTGAAGAAGGGGCGCGCCGAGAAGTACCTGATGAGCGAGCGCGAATTCGAGGAGTTCTTCCTGGGCGCCTGGGTGGAAAGCGCCACCGTCAAGGTGCCGGGGATCAAGCAGCCGCTGACCGGGGAGGCCTTGCTGGAGCTGTTGCGGCAGGTGTCGGAGTACCGGATGCTCTTCAGCAAGCTCACGCGGCGTGGGGTGCCGGCCCCGATCCTGGCTGAACTGCTGCGCCAGAAGTTCCGCGGCACCAAGCGCGGGGTGGGGCACGAGGAGATCGGCGAGGCGGTGGTGCGCGCGGCCGCGGCCGTGAACGGCGACGACGTCAGCGTACAGCCAGGCGAGCCGCCGGCCGGCAACACGATCATCATCGCGGGGCCGCCGACCGTGTCGTTCAGCACCGACCTCTTCAAGTCGGCCGACTACAGCGCGCTGCTCGAGGTGTGGGAGAAGGTGGCGGCGGTGGCCAAGGGCCCCACCACCATCATCGAGAACGGCAAGGAAGCGCCGGTGCCGGGCCTGGATGCGTTGCATCGGCTCGCTCTCGAGCGGTCGAAGGAAGGGGCCAGCTTCCAGCGCTACAAGGGTCTCGGCGAGATGAATCCCGAGCAGTTGTGGGAGACCACCATGAACCCGGACACGCGCACCTTGCTCCGGGTGACCATGGAGGACGCGGTGGGCGCCGACGAGATGTTCACCGTCCTCATGGGCGACGCCGTGGAGCCCCGCCGCGACTTCATCGAGAAGAACGCCCTCGACGTCGTGAACCTGGACGTGTAAGCCCCAGCCGCCCGATAACATGTGCCGATAGCATATCGAGAGCCCGAACAAGAGCCTATATAGAAGCCCATATAGAGGGGCGCCCCGGGTTTCCCGGGGTGCCCCGAAGGGGGGGGGTTTGGGGGGTGAAGTTAGACCCCCCATCACAAATGGAGCGCCAGGTCCCGGTTCCTATCGAAGAAGAGATGCGGAAGTCCTACCTGGACTACGCCATGTCCGTCATCGTGGGCCGCGCCCTGCCGGACATCCGCGATGGCCTCAAGCCCGTCCACCGCCGCGTGCTGTACGCCATGCAGGAGCTCGGCCTGGTGTGGAACCGCCCCTACAAGAAGGCGGCGCGGGTGGTGGGCGAGGTGCTCGGCAAGTATCATCCCCACGGCGACTCCCCCGTCTATGAGGCCCTCGTGCGCATGGTGCAGGAGTTCTCCCTGCGCTACCCGCTCGTGGACGGACAGGGGAACTTCGGCTCCATCGACGGCGATCCGCCGGCCGCCATGCGCTACACCGAGGCGAGGCTGGCCAAGATCGCCCACGAGATGCTGCAGGACATCGACAAGGAGACCGTCGACTTTGTCCCCAACTTCGACGAGTCCCTGGAGGAACCGACCGTCCTGCCCGCCCGTGTCCCCAACCTCCTCATTAATGGTTCGGCCGGCATCGCGGTCGGCATGGCCACCAACATTCCGCCCCACAACCTCACCGAGGTCGTCGACGGCCTGGTCGCCCTGGTCGACGACCCCGAGACCTCGATCGAGAAGCTCATGAAGGTGGTGAAGGGGCCGGACTTTCCCACGGCCGGCTACATCTACGGCACGGGCGGCATCCGCGAGGCCTACACAACGGGCCGCGGCACCCTCACCCTGCGCGCCAAAGCCCACGCCGAGAAGCTGCGGGGGGGCCGCGAGGCCATCATCATCACCGAGCTGCCCTACCAGGTGAACAAGGCGAGCCTCATCGAGAAGATTTCGGAGCTGTCGCGCGAGCGAAAGATCGACGGGATCTCGGAGATCCGCGTCGAGACGAACCGCGAGGGTATCCGGGTCGTCCTCGAGCTGGGCCGGGGCGAGCTTCCGCAGATCATCCTGAACCAGCTCTACAAGCACACCCAGATGCAGACCACCTTCGGCATCATCATGCTCGCCCTCGTCGACCGCCGGCCGCAGGTGGTGAACCTGAAGCAGATGCTCGAGGCCTTCGTGAAGTTCCGCCGGGAGATCGTCACCCGCCGCACGCGCTACGATCTCGCGCGCGCCGAGGAGCGGGCCCACATCCTGGCCGGTCTGCGCAAGGCCGTCGAGCATCTCGACCTGGTCATCCGCATCATCCGTCAGGCCGAGAACGCGGAGGTGGCCCGCGACACCTTGATGACGCGCCTGGACCTCACCGAGATCCAGGCCAAGGCCATCCTCGACATGCAGCTCCGACGGCTGGCCGCCCTCGAGCGCCAGAAGATCGTGGAGGAGCACGAGCAGGTCCTGAAGCTCATCGAGGAGCTGAAGAGCATCCTCGCCTCCGAGGCGAGGCTCATGGGGCTCATCCGCGGAGAGCTGCTCGCCATCAAGGAAGAGTACGGGGATGCGCGGCGCACGGAGATCCTCACCGAGACCACCGAGCTGACCATCGAGGACCTGCTGGCCGACGAGGAGATGGTGGTCACCATCACCCGCTCCGGCTACATCAAGCGCACCCACGTCGAGGCCTACCGGAGCCAGCGGCGGGGCGGCAAGGGCGTGACGGGCATGGAGACGAAGGAGGAAGACGTCGTCGAGGACCTCTTCATCGCCTCCACCCACTCATACTTATTGTTCTTCACCAACCTCGGCAAGGTGCACTGGCTCAAGGTCCACGAGATCCCCGAGGGCGGCCGCCAGGCCAAGGGCAAGGCCATGGTGAATCTTCTCTCGCTGGGGGAGGGCGAGCGGGTGGCCACCTGCGTACCCGTGCGCGACTTCGCCTCGGGCGGGTTCGTCATCTTCGCCACCCGGCAAGGGAAGGTGAAGAAGACCGAGCTGGAGGCCTACTCGCATCCGCGGGCGGGCGGCATCCAGGCCATCGGGCTCGAAGAGGGGGACGAGGTCATCAAGGCCCTGCGCACCGACGGTGCGCGTGAGGTCATGATCGCCACCAAGGCGGGCATGATCATCCGCTTCACCGAGGACGAGGCACGCCCGATGGGCCGGGGCGCCAGCGGCGTGCGCGGCATCGATCTCGAAGAGAACGACGCCGTCATCGCGGCCGACGTGGTCCAGGAGGGCGTCCTCATCCTGACCGTGACCGAGCGCGGCTACGGCAAGCGCACACCGCTCGAGGAGTACCGCCTGCAGGGACGGGCCGGGAAGGGGATCATCGACATCAAGACCGGCGGTCGCAACGGCGCCGTGGTGAGCATGCTCCAGGTCCACGCGGGCGACGACATCCTGGTGGTGACCACCAAGGGCAAGATCATCCGGTTCCACGCGGGCGACGTGTCCTCTCAGGGCCGCAACACCATGGGCGTGCGCATCATCGACCTCGAGCCGGACGACCGCGTGGGCTCCGTGGCCCGCGTGGAGGCGGAGCAAACTCCCGCCGAAACGACCTAGCCGTCCCGTGCTCGACCTCCGGCTGATCCGCGAGCACCCGGCTGAGGTCGAGCGGCGGCTGGCCACCAAGGGCGGCGCCGAGCATGTGCGGGAGATTGTGGCCCTCGACGGCGAGCGCCGCCGGCTCTTGCGCGAGAGCGAGGAGCTGAAGGCCGAGCGCAACCGGGCCTCCGAGGCCATCGGCCAGGCCAAGCGGCGCGGGGACGATGCCGCCGCCGAGATGGCCAGCATGCGGGACGTGGGCGACCGCATCAAGGCCCTCGACAGCGAGCTGAAAGGGCTCGATGAACGCATCGAGGCCCTCGTGCTTCAGCTGCCGAACCTGCCCCATCCGTCGGTGCCCGAGGGCAAGGGCGAGGACGACAATGTCGAGGTGCGCCGCTGGGGCACACCGCGCGAGTTCGCGTTCGCGCCGAAGCCCCACGAGGAGGTAGGGATCGCCCTCGGCCTCTTCGACTTCGAGCGCGCCGTCAAGATCGCCAAGGCCCGCTTCACCGTCTTGTGGGACACCGCGGCCCGCCTGGAGCGCGCCCTCGCTCAGTTCATGCTCGATCTGCACACCCGTGAGCACGGCTACACGGAGCTGTGGCTTCCCCACCTGGTGAGCGGCGACACCATGCTGAAGACCGGCCAGCTCCCCAAGTTCGAAGAGGGGCTCTTCAAGACCGTCGAGCCTGACGACAACCGGACGCTCTATCTCATCCCCACTGCGGAGGTGCCGTTGACGGCCCTGCACAGCGGGGAAATCCTGCCCGAGCGGCGGCTGCCCCTGCGCTACACCGCCTTCACCCCCTGCTACCGGCGCGAGGCTGGAACCTACGGCAAGGACATGAAGGGCATTTACCGGCAGCACCAGTTCGACAAGGTCGAGCTCGTCAAGATCACCACGCCCGCCCAGGCCTACGAGGAGCTGCAATCGATGGTGGCCGAGGCCGAGGAGGTCCTGCGGCGGCTGGAGCTGCCCTATCGCGTGGTCGAGCGCTGCACGGGCGACCTCGGCTTCAGCACGGCCAAGGGCTACGACATCGAGGTGTGGCTACCGGGGCAGGGCCGATACCGCGAGATCTCGTCCTGCTCCACCTACGACACCTTCGGGGGGCGACGGGTCGACCTTCGCTACCGGCCGGATGGGGGCGGCCGCGCCGAGCCGTGCGCGACCCTGAACGGCTCCGGCCTCGCCGTCGGCCGCACGATGATGGCTATCTTCGAGAACTATCAGGAGGCCGACGGCACGGTCAGCATCCCGCGGGCCCTGCAGCCCTACATGGACGGGCTCGAGCGCCTCACGCCTCGCCGGTAGTGCGCTCCTCAGCTGCCTCGACCGACGCGGTCGGGCCCAGGGTCAATCCGGCGGGCACCGACACGGCGTAGTTAGAGAGACAGGCGGGTCGGCGCCCATGGTAGCCTCATGGGGTCGCGCCCGTCCTGGTTGAGGGGTTGGCCCCATGCGACCCGGCGGGATGAGCTGACCGCATACTACGTGCACGTCAACAGAGCGACCACTGGTGAGGGGCGGGACGCCTCGCCACCTGGGGTGGGGGTAGTGACCCGGCCGGGTCTGAGGATGGCATCGATCTCGCCGCACGCGAGCGACCTGATCCGCGATATCGCCCAGGGCCAGCTGACCGCCCTCGAACAGTTCTACGACCGCCACATCCAGCTGGTATACAACGGCCGGCCGGCGGCGCGCCCGCCCCCGGCGGACCAGTCATGATGAAAGGCGGCCAATCGGGGTAGGGCTGCCTTCGCGGCCTGTGATAGTCTCCGGCCGGGAGGCGAGCATTCCCGAGCGCGGAGGTCGCCCCCCGAAGGAGGCGGGCCATGGCCGACACGATTCGCACCGTCGAGTACTTCTACGTCCAGGCGCCCAACAAGCCAGGAGTGGGGGCCAGCCTCCTCGCCGAGCTCAAGACCGCCGGCGTCAACCTGGTGGCGTTCTCCGGCTTTCCGAGCGGCCGGGGCGCCCAGATCGACTTCGTCCCCGAAGATCCGCGGGCCTTCCGGGCAGCGGCCCGCAAGGCCAAGTGGAAGCTGGTGGGGCCCAAGCGGGTACTGCTGATCGAGGGCGACGACCGGCAGGGCGCGGTGGGGGACCTCATGAAAAAGCTGGCTGACGCCAAGATCAACGTGACGGCCGTCGACGCTGTCTGCGCGGGCGCCGGCCGGTACGGAGCGATCCTGTGGGTGGCCCCGCGGGATGTCACACGGGCGGCCAAGGTGCTGGCCGCGAGCTGAGTCAGCCGATACGGGGCCTTGGCGGCCCCGTCAGCGGGTGTCGTACGTGGGCTGTCCCGTGTAGAGGCTGCCCGAGCTGATGAAGAAAAAGTACGGCTCGGGTAGAGCCGGGACATACCCCTCCGCCTCACGTGCATGGATGCAGCCCGCCTCGCGATAGAGGGCCTCTCCAGCCTCGTCCAGCGAATACCAGAACGGGACTTGAATGATCCCGCACTTGGCCAGGTTGGGGTCCGGCGGCTTCTGAAACCTCATGTAGGCGCAGCCCCCCACCGCCAGCGCGATCAACGCCAGAGCCGTCAGACGTCCCGCCACGATTCCCACCCTCCCTCACGCCGAAGGGGCGCGTGCGTGCTGGTCCTGTTACGGTACGATCGCCATTCTGGGCCGCCCGCCCTCATGTGTCCAGGCCGACGATCGGGGCGCCGACGGATAAAGCATGTGGAGGACCGCTCCCGCCATGGGTGAACGTCCAGCAGCTTAATGCGTACGGGAAAGGGGGACAAGCGTCGTTTGGTAGATACAGTGCGAGGCGCCACTCAGAGTGATGACGTCGGCGTTCGCCCTGGTAACCCTGATTCTGAGTGGATGCGCGGGCTTGCGTATCCGACGGCTTCCGCCTTAGGGTAAGCATGGCTTAGCCCGCTCCGCGCGAGGGCTCTCGGGGGTGGGCCCAGACACCGGTGCCCGACGGAAGGATTCACATGATACGGCGCCCCTTCCTGCAGTCCCTCCTCGCCTGCGCCTTGGGCGCGGCGCTCGCAGGTTGCCCATCCGCCCGGGCGCAAAGTGCCGCTCAGGATGCGACGGCCAGCCGGACCGGTCCCACCCGGATGGACGAGGGGCGGCCGAGCCGTACCGCGCAGAGCACAGCCCAGCTGCGGGCGGCCCACCAGATCGTGGATCACCCGCGCATCCTGGACGACCCGCTGGCCCTTCGCATCATTGGTTCGCGGGCCGAGGCAGCCGTGCGCGCCAATCCACAGGGAGACCAGCGGCTAGCGACCCTGCGCGCGATCGTGGTTCTGTGCAGCCGCTATGCCGAGGACGAACTGGCCCGTGCCGTCCATCGTGGTGTAGGCCAGTACGTGATCCTGGGGGCTGGCCTCGACACCTTCGCGTATCGAAACCCGTACCCGGCCTGGGGCCTGCGGGTCTTCGAGGTCGACCACCCGGCTACGCAGGCCAGGAAGCGCGCGCGACTGCACGAGGCGGGAATCGACATTCCCGATTCGCTGGCCTTCGCTCCGGTCGACTTCGAGAAAGAGACCCTGGCTGACGCGTTACGGCGGGCCGGCCTCAGGACGGACGAGCCCGTCTTCTTCTCGCTGCTCGCCCACCTGATGAAGGCCGGTCGCTGAACAGGCTCTTCGCGCCCAGAGATTGACGGCAATGAGACCGTTTCTGCTGGCCGCGCTTCTTCTCGTGATTCCTATGCCGGTGTTGGCGCAGCCGGCCGTGTCGACCGGGAAGGTGGCTGCCCCGGAGAAGCCCGCCCCGGCCCTGCCCCCGGCCACCCTGACCGTCTGGAACCGGCGGATCATGGTGTTTCGCGCGCCGATCTGGCAAGTCAACCCGGCCGAGCGGGCGGCGCGGGCGGCGCAGCGGATCGAAGCGATCGAGGACGACATGCGCCCGCAGGATGTCCGGGCGGAAGCCGCCGCAGTGGGCGACCTGTCCGGCGTGCTCGTGCTGGCACGCAACCAGATCCTGTTCGCGATAGTGCCCGGAGACCTGGACCCGGGAACCGGGGAGACGCTGGAGTCGGTGAGCCACCACGCCGTTGGCCAGATCAGGGCGGTTCTTCAGGCGCGTGGCGCCCAGCGGCGTCTACCGGTTCTGTTGCAGGGGATCGCCTTGTCGATTGTGGCGACGGGGATCCTGGCGGCGGCCCTCTGGTTGATCAGACGCGCCGCGGACCGGGGGTTGGCACGGGTGACCAGCGCCACCCGGCCGCACGCCTCGCTACTCTTCGGGCTCGACCTCTGGCCGTTCCTCCACGCCGCCGAGCGCACGGCGGTCGCGGCGACGGCCTGGGGGCTGAGCCTGGTGGCCGGCTATCTCTGGCTGGCGTTTGTCCTGCACCAGTTCCCTTACACCAAGCCGTGGGGCAGCCAGCTGGGCACCTACATCGTGGACTTCCTGGGCGAATTGGCCACGGGAGCGCTGCACGCCATGCCCGGCCTCTTCGCCGTGGTGGTGATTTTCGTCGCCACGCGGTTTGCCGTCAGGATCGTGGATGTGCTGTTCCGAAGCGTCGAACAAGGCATGGTTGCCGTCAGGGGACTTCAACCCGACACGGCTGGGGCCACCCGCCGGATCATCACCGTGCTGATCTGGATCTTTGCCCTCACCGTTGCCTACCAGTACATTCCGGGCTCCGAGTCCGACGCGTTCAAAGCTGTCGGAGTCTTCGCGGGGCTGATGATCTCGCTGGGATCGGCCGGCCTTGTGAACCAGGTGATGAGCGGGCTCGTCATGGTCTACGCGCGCGCCTTGCGACCCGGCGAGCTGGTGCGGGCGGGGGAGGTTGTGGGAGTGGTGAGCGAGGTCGGGCTCTTGTCCACCAAGGTGGTGACGCCCAGGAGCGAGGAAGTGACCATCCCCAACGCGGTTCTGGCTGGCACGATGGTCACCAACTACTCGCGCCGGGTCGGCGCAGAGGGGGCGATCATCTCGACAACGGTGACGATCGGCTACGATGCCCCCTGGCGTCAGGTCCACGCCCTCCTGTTGCTGGCGGCCGAGCGCACGGTGGGCGTACTGAAGCAGCCTCGACCCTGTGTTCTCCAAAAGGGGCTCGCCGATTTCTATGCGGAGTACGAGCTACGAGCGCACATCGCGTCCGCCATATTGCGCTTCCAGGTCCTGTCAGACCTGCACGCGCAAATCCAGGACGCGTTCAACGAGTTCGGCGTTCAGATCATGTCTCCCAACTTCGAA
>Ga0187893_10003002_pt1 | contig 35402 bp, 27 predicted proteins | sample MA1701074metaG_FD_139574 | JGI IMG/M metagenome (GOLD analysis project Ga0187893, IMG submission 139574) | White microbial mat communities from a basaltic lava cave in the Kipuka Kanohina Cave System on the Island of Hawaii, USA - MA170107-4 metaG ...
CGCCGCTCAAGAAAGGTGAGGAGGTCGAGGTGGTCGGCATGGCGCCCAGTAAGAAGTGCGTTACCGGCAAGACCGGCCAATTGGCCAAGGATTCGAAACAGCGGTATCATTGTCTTACTCATTCTTACCGAAAGGATGCAGCATGGAAACCGCCAGACTCACCAGTAAAGGACAAATCGTCATTCCCAAACGCATTCGGGACGCGGTCCGGGCAAAGCCTGGTACGGAGTTTTCCGTGCGGCTGGAAGGTTCGAGGATCATCCTTGACGCCCCACGCAGAAAAGACCGCAAGGTTTCGGACTGGACGGGCGTCAATCCCCGCGGAACCACGCTGACCGCCCGGGCGCTTTGCGAGCCGGTTACGTTGGACCGGGAAGATGATCGCGGTTGATACAAATCTGCTCGTTCGCCTGGCAACCAATGACGTGCCGGCGGAGCGCGACGCTGTCGTTGCGCTGCTCGAACGAAACGAGGCATTGATTCCAAAGACCGTTCTGCTGGAGACGGAGTGGGTCCTGAGATCGCGCTACGGCTACGTGATCGCGCAGGTTGCGGAGTTTTTCGAATACCTGTCGGCGCTTCCTTCGGTGACGCTGGAGGATGGGGAGGCAGTGCGATGGGCAGTAGAAGCAGCCGGACGGGGAACCGACTTCGCCGATGCCTTGCATCTCGCATCGGCTGGCGGTCTGGCCTTGGCGACGCTTGACCGCGGCCTTCACCGCAAGGCCTCTCGAATAAAGGGCGCGCGAGTGCATCTTCTCAAGGTTCGGCGTGTCCATAAGTAATCCGTTCGACGCTCGTCCCCGCTTCCGATGCCTGGACCGAAACGCCCGGCATTAAACCGCGCCCGCGAACACCGCATCGAACAGGAGATCGTCGTCGATGCCTACACACCGGAGGAGCGCGCGATGAGTTGGTATTACTACCTTGAAGCGAAGCTCCGCTTTCCCTTCAAGGCCAAGTGCATCGCCGTCCGCGGGATTTCGCCGCTCAGGAAAGGCGAGGAAGTCGAGGTGCTCGGCATGGCTCCGGAGGACGATTGCATGAACGAGATGCTCGTGCTGATCCGATTCGCCGGCCGCAAGCTCGGCGTTCCGCTCGCTCAACTCGTGCCGGTGAAGCCGGACAAGACCGTTCGCGAGGCTGTGGAGGACTGGCGGTATTGGCTTGCGATGGGCTATGCGTTTTGAACCAGTTCGGACTATGCCGAGATGGAGCGATTCATCCCCACACACATGGGATGGGCGCGGCCCAGAGCCGCTCGCCGAAAGGGACGATCGTTTCGCCGTCGTAAAGGACGATACCGAGCCGGAAGTCCTTGCCGCCGGCGTCGGCCAGTTTTCTCAGGCCTTTGAAGTCGCCGGCGTTGACCGTTGCCGCAGCCTTGACCTCGATACCGATCAGCGCGTTGTCGTCGTTTTCGACGATGAAGTCCACTTCGTCCTGATCCTTGTCGCGATAGTGATGCAGAGAGCAAGATCCATCGAACCACGCCACCTGCTTCGCAATCTCGGAGAAGACGAAGGTTTCGAGCGGCGGGCCGAGAATCGAACGGTCTTTCGCGATCCGCTCTGCGGTCGCACCCAGTGTCGCGGCGAGCAACCCGGAATCGAGGAAGTGGAGCTTGGGCGTCTTGACCAGGCGTTTGAGCCGGTTGCGCGACCAGGGTTCGACGCGACGCACGATGAACAGCTGCTCGAGGATGCCGACATATTTTCTCGTGGTCTTGTCATCGAGGGCTATGCGACCGCCGATCTGGGCGAAGTTGGTGAGTTGTCCGCAGTGGTGCGCGAGAACCTGAAGGAGCCCGGGCATCCGGTCGAGCTTTTCCACCTCGGCGACATCGCGCGCGTCGCGCTGCACGATGGCTTTCACGTAATCGCGCGCCCAGGCCCGGCGCCGCTCCGGGTCCCTGCGTCGGAGCATCTCCGGATAACCCCCGACCAGTACGGTGCGCACCAGATCGTCTCCGGCCACAGTTTCGGGCGATTTGACGAGGTTGCCCGTGAACGCTTTTTCCAGAAAGGCGGGACGCTTTCCACGCACCTCGGCCCGCGAGAGGGGGAACAGGCTCACGACTTCCATGCGGCCGGCCAGACTCTCCGAAACCTTCGGCAGGGTCAAGACGTTGGCCGAACCGGTGAGCAGAAAGCGGCCGGGGCGTCGATCATGGTCGACCGCGATCTTGATGGCGCGCAGGAGTTCCGGCGCGCGCTGCACTTCATCGAAAATCGCCCGATCGAGGCCGCGCATGAACCCGGCCGGATCGCTGCGGGCAGCCGACAGAACCGTGTCGTCGTCAAGGGTGATATACGCACGATCGCCACTTGCGAACTCGCGGACCAACGTGGTCTTGCCGCACTGGCGCGGACCGTTAACCATGACGACCGGCGTGTCCTTGAGCGCGGTCGTCACTTGCGCGGCGGAGAACCGCGGAAAGAGCACGGAGTCGGGCGCGGCCATTTCGGATCCAAGCTTCGTCCAATCCGGATTATATCCTCGTCCGTTTCGGAACGTGACGCCGGACGATACGAAGTCCACGAAGCGCCCGTTGGTGGATCCTCGTCCATTCGCAGAGTGAGGGGGAATCCGCGTGATCCGTGAGGATAACTGCGTCCCTCTGTGCAGGACTTTTGAGATCCAGGTCGACGCACTGGCCGCCGTGCCCGGTATCGGCGAGCGGATTGCGGAAATGGTCCGCTGGGCGGTGGAGGAAGCCAGACGTACGTACGACCACGTTGCGTAAGAGCAAAGCATTCAGGTGCGCTTGCCATGACCGACGAAACTGCCAAGGAGCCGCCTTCGCAGCCGGAGCTCCCGCTTCCCTTCCCGGAACTCGCCGGCGATCTTCCACTGCTGCCCGCGCGCATGGTCAACGAGTATCAGTACTGCCCGCGCCTGGCGTATCTGGAGTGGGTCCAGGGCGAATGGGCGGAGTCTTCCGACACGGTCGAGGGACGGCACGTCCATCGGCGGGTGGACGAGCGCTCGGGTGATCTGCCGCCGCCCTCCGAAATCGAAGCCGAGACGCGGCTGCATGCGCGCTCCATCACCCTGTCCAGCAATCGCCTGGGGTTGATCGCGAAGATGGACCTGATCGAAGCCGAGGACGGGGCGGTGGTGCCGGTCGATTACAAGCGCGGAAAGCGGCCCCACGTTGCGGGCGGCGCCTACGAGCCCGAGCGCGTGCAGCTCTGCGTCCAGGGGCTCATCCTCGAAGAGCACGGATATGCGTGCAGGGAAGGGGTGCTTTACTTCGCCGGCAGCCGCGAACGGGTGACGGTTCCGTTCGACGAAGAGTTGAAGCAGCTCACCCGCAACGCGATAGACGGGCTGCGGCTGGTGGCGGCGGGCGGCACGATCCCGCCGCCGCTGGTGGACAGTCCGAAATGCCCGCGATGTTCGCTCGTGGGAATCTGCCTGCCCGACGAGGTGAACTTCCTGAACCGGGAGGAAACGCCGCCGCGTCCCCTCTCCGTACTGCGCGACGAGGCGGTGCCGGTCTATGTTCAGGCGCGCAGTTCCAAAGTCGCCAAGAAGGAAGAAACGCTCGAGATCTACGTGGAGGACGTGAAGAGAGCAACCGCAAGGCTGAACGAGATTTCCCAGGTGGTGCTGATGGGCAGCGTCTACGTGACGACACCCTGCTTGCACACGCTCATGGAACGCGAAATCACAGTCAGTTGGCACAGCTTCGGCGGCTGGTTCTTCGGCCACACCGTCGGCACGGGGCACAAGAACGTCGAAATCCGCACCGCGCAATACCGGGCAAGCTTCGACGAGCGCGCATGCCTTCGGGTCGCGAAGGGCTTCGTCGTCGCCAAGATCCAGAACTGCCGCACGCTGCTGCGCCGGAACTGGAAGGACGGCGAAACGCCCGAAACGCTGATGGATCAGTTCAAACAGGACCTCGAAGCCGCCAGGCGCGCATCATCCCTCGCCGAGCTGTTGGGCGTGGAAGGCAACGCCGCAGCGCGCTATTTCGGCTCTTTCCGGCAGATGCTCAGCCGGGGATCGGGGTCCGAGCCGGAGTTCGCGTTCGACTTCACCAGCCGCAACCGCCGTCCGCCGACCGATCCGGTCAATGCGCTGCTGTCCTTCGCCTACAGCTTGCTGGTGCGCACGTGGACCGTCACATTGAGCGGGGTGGGTTTCGATCCCTACCGCGGGTTCTACCATCAGCCGCGTTACGGGCGGCCGGCGCTGGCGTTGGACATGATGGAGCCGTTCCGCCCGCTGATTGCGGACTCGAGCGTGATCCAGGCGATCAACAACGGCGAGGTCAAGCCGACCGATTTCATCTCGGCTGCGGGTAGCGTCGCGCTCGACGCGGACGGCCGCAAGCGGTTCATCGCCTGTTTCGAGCGGCGGCTGGGCCACGAGACTACCCATCCGGTGTTCGGCTACAAGGTGAGCTACCGGCGGCTGTTGGAACTGCAGGCAAGGCTGCTCGCACGCTTCCTTCTGGGCGAACTGAAGGAGTATCCGAACTTCGTGACGCGCTGAGCCATGGACGAGCATCTCTACATCGTGACCTACGACATCGCCGACCCGAAGCGCTGGCGCGCGGTATACGGCTTGATGAACGGCTACGGAGAATGGGTCCAGTTGTCGGTGTTCCAGTGCCGGCTGTCCAGGCGCCGGCACGCGGAAATGCTGGCGACACTGGATGAAATCATCAGCCAGAAGGACGATCATGTGGTTATCATCGATGTCGGGCTGGCTGAGAACGTACGCCCCCGAGTCGTCAGTCTCGGGAAACGGGGGTTCGAACCGGTGCAGCGGGAGCCGGTTATCGTCTGATTTTCTTTGCCGCGCGAACGCGAGCGCTGCGGTGGCAAGAGTTTTCCTGTGGAGCGCTCGCAAAGCGGTAGCTCTTTAACAATTTGGACGTTTTCGGGTATCTTGCCGATTGACGCGGTCGGCCTGCATTCCCCGAGTGTCAGTTTCGGACGAGCGCTCGAAGGTATCCCTCGGATGCCGCACCGGACAACGCAGGCCGAGGGAGCCGTTATCCGCGGCGATTCGCCGCGGCCTCATTGAAGCATGCGCGATGTCCAAGAGACTGCGGTTGCGGTAGGGTTATCCGCGGCGATTCGCCGCGGCCTCATTGAAGCCGCCGGACAGCGTGCAGAGACACGCGCTGGGTCTGGTTATCCGCGGCGATTCGCCGCGGCCTCATTGAAGCTGGAACGGAGGCAGCATGACTCTCCCCGCAGGCACCGTTATCCGCGGCGATTCGCCGCGGCCTCATTGAAGCCAGTGTTCAGTCAGCTTGGTGTCAGGTGTTACGCCAGTTATCCGCGGCGATTCGCCGCGGCCTCATTGAAGCGAAAGCACAGAGGAGCTTGAGAAAGCCGAGTTTACGGTTATCCGCGGCGATTCGCCGCGGCCTCATTGAAGCCAGATGTACTTCCAGCCGGCGCAGACCGGCGGGGCGGTTATCCGCGGCGATTCGCCGCGGCCTCATTGAAGCAGAGACAACGCCGAGAAAGACGCGCAAGCCAGAGCTGTTATCCGCGGCGATTCGCCGCGGCCTCATTGAAGCGGCATAACCTGCTCGCCCCTGTACTCGGCAGGCTCGGTTATCCGCGGCGATTCGCCGCGGCCTCATTGAAGCGAGGTCGGGCGCAACTGGATCGTGGTGGCGGCGTTGTTATCCGCGGCGATTCGCCGCGGCCTCATTGAAGCGAACCATATCCATGAAGAAGACGCTGTCGCTTCCCAGTTATCCGCGGCGATTCGCCGCGGCCTCATTGAAGCGCCGAATTCTCATTGTCGCTACCCGCTAGCGCAAATTGTTATCCGCGGCGATTCGCCGCGGCCTCATTGAAGCGTGGATGAGGATGAGGATGGGGGGTACCGGTTCGAGGTTATCCGCGGCGATTCGCCGCGGCCTCATTGAAGCTGCGTGGCGCTTTCGTGCTTCTGCTTCCTCGCCGGTTATCCGCGGCGATTCGCCGCGGCCTCATTGAAGTCTCCTCTGCGAATAACGCGACCTTCGGCGCGACCGGTTATCCGCGGCGATTGACCGTAGAGCTTCGGGTCACGTAGAGCTTCGGGTCAGTCACGTAGAGCTTCGGGTCACACGTAGAGCTTCGGGTCAGGTCTTGCAATGTCAGTTTTCTGAACCATGCAAGCGGATGGCCTGACCGCGTGGCGTGATGTTTCGCGGCGCTGTACCACGCAACCGTGACCCCACGGGGATTGCTCGGCGATCGCATTGCTTCTGCGATCGCCTCGGCCCTACGGGCCCGCCGTGCCAAGAACAGGAGCGGCACGGCGTCCAAGCCGACATTCACTGGATGTCGGTTGTAGTTCCGACGTAACGCGCCGAAGGCGCAGTAGTCTCCGCTGGAGATGGGCGTTCGCCAATCTCCGAACAGGGGTTCGAATGAAACCCGTGGGAAAGCCAAACAAGATCACTGCCCAAGTCGGAAGCTCCATCATGCGGGCCGGAGATGTACAGCAGCCATTTGGGTACGCGTATGAGACCCCACGGGGATTGTTCGCGGCTCGCGTTGCCTCCGCAACCCGCGAATCCCTCCCCGGTATAAAACGCCGGCTCGGGACCGTCGCGCATAAAGCGCGCGGCGTCCCACCGGATGTTCACCGGACATCCGGTGGTCGAACCGAGGGGTTCGATCCGACGTGGGAGACGCCAAATGAAAAAGCCACCTTGGAAGGTGGCTTTTTCATTTGGCGACCCCACGGGGATTCGAACCCCGGTTACCGCCGTGAAAGGGCGATGTCCTAGGCCTCTAGACGATGGGGTCCCATCGGAAAAACTGGCTCTCGGGTGGTGGAGGTAACCGGGATCGAACCGGTGACCTCTTGCATGCCATGCAAGCGCTCTCCCAGCTGAGCTATACCCCCACTGGAAAGAGCGCGCATTATACGGACGGCCTAATACCCTGTAAAGAAACCGTTACTTGGGAAAATTCTTCAGCCCTTCTTTCAGTCTTTTCAGCACTTCGTCTCTTCCGATCAGCCACAGGGTAGCGTCGATCGAGGGGGTCTGCGGTCGACCCGTCACCATCACCCGCAGCGGCATTGCCACTTCCGGCATCTTCAGGCCGCTCCGCGCAACCACGTCCGTCACAGTATGCGAGATCACAGCCCTCGACCACGTGATGTCTTCCAACTGAGCGCGCAAGTCCTCGAGCGCTGAACGGGCCTCGGGCGAATAATGCTTCTGCTTGAGCTCTTCCGTCGCCTCCAACCGTCGATAGAAGAGCACGGCCGAGTCCGCCAGTTGCACCAGGGTGGCCGCCCGCTCCTTGAGCAGCGCCACCACTTTCTTCAGATCGGGACCTTTGGCCGGATCGCAGTCGCGGGCACGAAGAAAAGGCGTCACCAGTTCGGCAAGGCGCGCATCGTCGGCAGCCTTGAGGTACTGCTGGTTCAGCCAGTCGAGCTTGGCCGGGTCGAACTTCGCCGGCGAGCGGCTGATATGGGCCGCGTCGAACCACTCGACGAACTGCTCGCGGCTGAACTGCTCGGCGTCGCCGTGTCCCCAGCCGAGCCGCGCGAGATAATTGTTGAGCGCCTCGGGCAGGTAGCCCTCTTCTTCATATTGCATGACGCTGACCGCGCCGTGGCGCTTGGACAGCCGCTCGCCGTCGTGGCCGAGGATCATCGGCACGTGGCCGAACGCCGGCAGCGGCGCGCCGAGCGCGTTGAAGATGTTGATCTGCCGCGGGGTGTTGTTGACGTGATCGTCGCCGCGGATGACGTGGGTGATGTTCATGTCCCGGTCGTCCACCACCACACCGAAGTTGTAGGTGGGCACGCCGTCGGCGCGCAGGATGACCAGATCGTCCAGCTCCTCGTTGCCGATCGAGATCGGTCCCTTGACGAGATCGTCCCAGCTCACCTCGCCTGAATCGGGGTTGCGGAAACGCAGCACCGGCTTCACGCCCGCGGGCGGAGTCTTTCCCTTCGCCTTCTCCGGCCGCCAGCGTCCGTCGTAGCGTGGCTTGATGCCTTTGCTGCGCTGCTCTTCGCGCATCGCCTCGAGCTCTTCCGTCGAGGCATAGCACCAGTACGCCCTGCCCCGCGAAATCAGCGACTCGGCCGCCGCCTTGTAACGGTCGAGGCGCTTCATCTGGTAGTACGGCCCTTCGTCGTAGTCCAGCGACAGCCAGGCCATCGCATCGAGGATGGCTTGTGTCGACTCCGCGGTGGAGCGCTCCAGGTCGGTGTCTTCGATCCGCAGGATGAACTGCCCGCCGTTCCTGCGGGCGAATGCCCAGGAGAACAGCGCGGTGCGCGCGCCACCGATATGCAGGTAACCGGTCGGGCTCGGGGCGAAGCGGGTGCGGACCATCGTTGGAGACTGAAAAAGGCCGCCATTCTACGCGAAAGCCGCCCCCGGACCGCCCGGCGCCACACACTCTTGAGTTTTCCGTGACCGCCGCGTGATATAGCCTTGGAGGGCGGCGAGCGCTGTTGGCGCTGCTTTGCGCAGTGCTCGTCTTCGGCCTGCTGACACGACTGCGCCGCCGGCTTGCCGGCCTCGCCGCAGAGTCGCGCGCAGCGGCGCTGGAGGCCGATCCAGCCGCGGAATGGGTCCAGTCGGCGGATGACATCGACACGACCGTGGCTGCGCTGCGCACGCTCAGCACGACAGCCGGCAAACTCGCAAGGATGCGCGACGAAGAAGCAAAGCGGCGCGTCGAGGCCGAGGAGAACTTGCGCCAAACCGAGGAACGTTACGCGCTCGCGGTGCGCGGTGCCAACGACGGCATGTGGGAGTGGGACCTTCGCAGCAGCACGGCCTATTACTCGCCCCGCTGGAAAAGCATGCTCGGCTACGAGGATGCCGACATCAGCGCCAGCCTCGGGGAGTGGCTGAGCCGGGTGCACCCGGATGATCGCGACCGTGTGCAGGCTGCACTCGACGCCCATCTTGCCGGGCAGACGCAGCGCCTCGACGTCGAGCATCGCCTGCGCCAGCGCGACGGCAGCTACCGCTGGATCCTGGCGCGGGCCGCGATCATATCCAGCGCGGCAGGCAGACCTTACCGGATGGTCGGCCTGAACACCGACATCACCGCGCGCCACCAGGCACAGGACACGCTGATCCAGCTGGCCGATGCCCTGTCAGGGCTGCGCGGCGAGGAGTTTTTCCGCGCGCTGGTCAGGAGCCTGGTCACCGTCCTGCGCACCCGCGAAGCGTTCATCGCCGAGTGTGTCGATTTCCCCACCACCCACGTGCGCATGCTTGCGCGCTGGAACCAGGACGACTTCGCGGGCTGCGTGGAGTTCGACCTCGGCGGCACCAGTTGCCAGAGGGTGATCGCAGAGGGCAAGCCGTTGTACGTGCCGCGAAACCTGGGTGATACGTTTCCGCTGGAGAAGACCTACAACCGTGAAGCCTACCTCGGGCTGCCTTGCTTCGATTCCGAAGGTCGGGTGATCGGCCACATCGCCTGCGCCGACGGCAAGCCGATGCCGCAGGAACTGCCCCACTACGCGATTCTCAAGCTGTTCGCGGTTCGCGCGGCGATGGAACTCGAGCGCCGGCTGGTTTCGCCGCAGCCGGTGGGCATGCCGGCTGCCGCCGTGTTGCATTGAGCAGCGGCACGCCGGACAGGAGGGGAAAAGAGGTGCGACCACCAGGGGGCAGCGCCTAGGGGTGGCGCACCCGTGAGGGTCGTCGTACCTGCCGCGACCGCAGAATCCGTCAGCGCGGCCTCGTTCCAGGGCACGTGGACCTGACCGGCAGCGGTATCCGGTGCTGCCTTCCACGCGACCAGGACGGGATAGAGACCATCGCAGCCGTTCGTGCGTCCCGAGGGACTGACCGGCTCGCCATCCAGGGAGGGTGGTGACGGCTTCCGGCGGAACGGTACGGGTTGCGGTCGTAGCGCGGTCGCACCCAACCCACAGGCTAGCGCCGGCGAGCGCCCCCTGCTGTCGGGAAATCTCGACAAGCCACGTCGGACGATCTTGATTTCATTCGGCCGGCGTCAGCCCGTGCTGGACGGCGAACTTGATGAGCGAGGGCAGATCGCCGATGCCAAGCTTGGCCATCATCCGGCTGCGATAGGTATCCACCGTCTTGGGCGACAGCGACAGCAGCCTGGCAACATCGGCGGACGTGCGACCTTCGGCAATCAACTGCAGAATCTGGCGCTCTCGCGGACTGAGCGATTCGAGGGGGCTGCTGGTCGAACGCTTGCGGATATAGTCGTCGAGAACGCTTTCCGTGATCTTCGAGCTGAGAAAGCGGCGGCCGGCGTGGGCCGCTCGCACCGCCTCGGCGACTTCGCTGCCGGCGGAACTCTTCAGCAGGTACCCTCGTGCCCCGGCACGCAGCGCCCGGTAGACGTGTTCGACGTCGGAGTGCATCGACAACATGACTACGGACGTGGCCGGGCAGGCGTCATGGATCTGCCCCGCAGCCTCGATACCGTTCAGTTCCGGCATGGTGACGTCCATTACCACGACGTCGGGCTCAAGCCGACGCGATTCGCGCACCGCTTCGCGGCCGTCGCCCACCGAGCCGACGATCTCGATATCAGGCTGGGCGCCGAGCAATGCCGCCAACCCCTCACGCACGACTGCATGGTCGTCCGCCAGCAGCACGCGGATACTGTCCGGCTGTTGCCCCATGTCGCCTCCCGACTGCGGACCGAGCGCTGGCGGCTTTTCCCGTTTCCGCCACCGCGACAGCCCGTCCGGACACAGTACCACAGCGCCCCGGGGCGAACGCCGGGCCGCGGTCTTCGCCTCCACGGACTAGAATTGAGATTGTGGACTCAGCCTGGGAGGATCCGCGATGTCCATCCTGACCGGCATGCGGCGCGACGGCCTCACTCACCATGACCCCCGCGCTGTTCTCGCGCTACTTCTGTTGGCGAGCGCTGCGGTGTTCCTGGTCGATCTGGTGACGCCGCGGGGTGTCGCCTACGGGCATCTCTATGTCGCGGTGGCCGCTCTCGGTTTCCTGCTCAAGAAGGACCGTGAGCTCTGGCTCTCGGCGACGGTTTGCACTGCCCTGGTGGTACTGGGCGCGTGGCTGTCGCCCGGCGGGACGGATCCGATGCTCGCCGACCTCAACCGGGTGATCTCGATCGGCATCATCTGGGTCGTTACCGCTTTTTATCTTGCCCGGCTGCAGATCGAACGCGCGCGGACATCCGCGGATCGCAGCTTGCGCGACTTCGTCGAGAACGCGCCGGTGGCGATGCACTGGGCCGACAGCGACGGCCGTGTCTTGTGGGCCAATGCCGCCGAACTCGCACTCCTGGGATATCCGGCTCACGAGTACATCGGCCACCAGATCGGCGAGTTCCATGCTGATGCCGCCGCCGCCGAGCGCATCCTGGCGATGCTCAGGGCGAACATTCCGCTGCATGACCACGAGGCCCGGCTGCGCCGCCGGGACGGCTCGATGCGCGATGTGCTGATCTCCTCCAACGCCTACTTCCGTGACGGCAGGTTCGTCCACACGCGCTGCTTCACCCGCGATATAACCGAGCAAAAACACGCGCATCGAGAGAGCGAGTCGCGCTTCCGGGAACTGGCGGATGCCGCCCCGGTGATGATCTGGATGTCCGATGCGAACCGCCATTGCGTGTACCTGAATCGCGGCTGGCTCGAGTTCACCGGCCTGCCGATCGAGGCCGGTCTGGGAACAGGATGGTATGACGTCGTCCATCCGGAAGACCGGGATCGCTGTATCGAGGCATTCGGACTGGCGCTGGCCCGGAGGGAGCCGTGCAACGTCGTCTACCGGATGCGCAACCTCTCCGGGGAATATCGCTGGGTCGTCGACCATGGCGTACCACGGCTTTCCGATTCCGGCGAACTTCAGGGCTACGTCGGCTCGGCCTGCGACGTCACCGACCTGAAGGAAGCAACGGCGCTGCTAAGGCGGTCCAACGAGCTTCTCGAAGAGCGGGTGGCGCAGCGCACCGAGGAGCTCGGCAAAGTCGCGGCGCAGTATCGCGAGCTGGTCGAGTCGCTGGACGCGATCGTATGGCGCTGCGACCCGTCCACCATGCGTTTCACTTTCGTCAGCCCACAAGCCGTGCGAATCCTGGGGTACGAGCTTTCGGAGTGGACCGGCGATCCGGACTTCTTCTTCCGGCACCTGCACCCCCAGGGCAGGGAGCGAGTCGTGTCCTTCTGCGCGGAGCGCACGCGCGCCCTGCAACACCACCAGATGGAGTACCGGATGCTCGCCGCCGACGGCCGACTGGTGTGGCTGCGTGACATCGTGCACGTTTCGGTGGAAGGCGGCAGGCCGGTCGAGTTGATCGGCGTGATGCTGGACATCACCGAGCGGAAACGCGCCGAGGAGGCGCTGCGCGAGAGCGAAGGCCGGCTTGCGGCGTTCATGAACCACAGCCCCGCCGTGATCTTCATCAAGGACCAGGATGGCCGCTACCAGTACATCAACCGCGAGTTCGAACGTCACACCGGCATCAACCGCTCCCAGGTGCTCGGACGGTTCGATGCCGACTTCCTGCCTGCGCATCAGGCCGAGGAGCTGCGGGCGCACGACCTCGCGGTGCTCTCCGCCGGGCATGAGCTGCAGTTCGAGGAAACGGTGCGCTCGCCGACCGGGCCGAGGGCTTACATCGTTTCCAAGTTTCCCCTCGAGGGCGCTGACGGCCGCTTCAGCGGGACCTGCGGAATAGCCTTCGACATCACCGAGCGGAAACGCGCCGAGGAGGCGCGGTGGGAAAGCGACGCACGGCTTTCCACTTTCATGGAGCACAGCCCGGCGCTCATGTTCATCAAGGATCGCGAGGGCCGCTACCTGCAGGTTAACCGGGAATTCGAGCTGCAGTTCGGACTGCCGCGAGAGGAGATTGTCGGTCGTACCGACGAGGAGATTTTCGAACCAGGCCAGGCCGCGGGCTACCGGGCCGCGGACCTGAAGGTGCTGACCACGGGGTCGGCGCTGGAGCTGGAGGAAGAGGCAACGTACACGGATGGAAAACACATAAACATCGTGTCGAAATTTCCGCTTCGCGACGCGCAAGGCAGTATCTCCGGCGTTTGCGGGATCGCCTTCGACATCACCGAGCGCAAGCGCGCGGAAAAGGCGCTGCGGGAAAGCGAGCTCCGTTTCCGGGTACTGGTCGAGGGGGTCAGGGACTACGCCATCTTCATGCTCGATCCCGACGGGCGGGTGGCGAGCTGGAACAGCGGGGCGGAACGCATCAAGGGCTACCGGACAGAAGACGTTCTCGGCCGGCACTTCAGTTGTTTCTATACGCCTGAAGACGTGGCGGCCGGGTTGCCCGAAGCGCATCTGGCAGACGCCAGGCTGCATGGACGGGCAGAAGCGGAAGGCTGGCGTGTCCGCAAGGACGGCTCACGCTTCCTGGCAGATGTCACGCTCACCCCTCTGCGCAAGGAATCCGGCGAGCTGTACGGATTCACCAAGGTGACCCGCGACATCACCGAGCGGCGCCGGGCGGAGGAAGAGATCCGCGCCCACACCGAACAACTCCAGGCGCTGTCGCGCCGCCTGGTGGAGACGCAGGAACGCGAGCGCAAGCAGCTTGCCCGGGAGCTGCACGACCGGGTGGGGCAGAGCATGGCTGCGCTGAAGATCAATCTGGAGGTCTTCAAGGCTCAAATAGCCGGCAAGAAGTCGTCGATCGACGCCATGCGTCTGGATGACTGCCTGCAACTGATCGAGCAGACGGTCGACATGATCTCGAATCTGACCAGCGAGCTGCGCCCACCGATGCTGGACGACTACGGACTGGTCGCGGCCCTGGGCTGGTACGCCTCCCTGTTCGAGCGCAGGACCGGGATCGATGTGTCGGTAGTCCCCGTGGCGGAGTCGGCGCCCCGGCTTTCCGCCGAAGCCGAGGCGGCGCTGTTCCGCATCGCCCAGGAGGCGATGACCAACGTCGCCAAGCACGCCCGCGCCAGGCGCCTGCGCATCGCGTTGCGTCAGGGCGCTCACAGCGTGGTCCTGAGAATCGCCGACGACGGCTGCGGCTTCGATATCGCGCAGACGCAGAAGCGCCGGCGCGCATCGTGGGGAATGATCACGATGCGCGAACGTGCCCAGGCGGTTGGCGCGCGGCTCAAGGTCGAGGCGGCGCCCGGGCAGGGAACTACGGTCGCGGTCGAGCTGCCGCTCCCGGCTCGAAGCAAGCAGGACTGAGCTGCGATTCGCCCTCGGGCGCTCTCGCTACCGGCGACCGCATCGAACTCGCGCCTTCCGGCGGGTTATGGTTAAATGCGCGCCTTCCAGGGTGGTTAGCTCAGCGGTAGAGCACTGCTCTCACACAGCAGGGGTCACTGGTTCGAACCCAGTACCACCCACCAATGCGACACACCTGAGTGCCGCCCGCTCCCGGATGCAGAGATCCTTTCTCGGCGCACTGCTGCTTTTCGCCTGCTGTCTCTCCCCTGCCATGCCGGCGCCAGCCGGTCCCGACCAGGCGCAGGTCCTGTTCGACAATGCCAAGGACAAGGTGCTGAAGATTCGCGTGGTCCTCAATGCCACCCAATCTCAGGCTTCGGTGGGGTCCGGCTTCCTGGTCAGTGCGGACGGGCTTGTCGTGACCAATTTCCACGTGGTGTCCGGTTACCTGCAGCGCCCTGCCGACTACACCGTCGAGTTCACTCGCCACGACGGAACCCGCGGCCCGTTGAAGCTGATCAACGTGGACGTGGTGCACGACCTTGCGCTGTTGCGCATGCCGGGGGAGAGGAGCAGGCATTTCCGCATGGCTTCGCGCGCGATGGCAAAGGGCGAGCGCGGATTCTCGATCGGCAATCCACACGATCTCGGACTGACCATTGTCGAGGGCACTTACAACGGTCTGGTGCTCGAGTCGCTTTACGAGCACATCCACTTCACCGGAGCGATCAATCCGGGGATGAGCGGTGGGCCGGCGATCACCCGTGAAGGCCTGGTGTTCGGAGTGAACGTGGCCCGGCTGATCAATGCCGAACTGGTGAGCTTTCTGGTGCCCGTCAAGTACGTGCACCGGCTCCTGGGGGCGGCGAGGGATGAATCGGCTACGCCGCAGGCTCTGCTGCTGCGGGTAAGGGACCAGCTTGTCGCGACGCAGGAGGATTACCTGTCACGACTGCTGGCATCCGAGTTGCCGCAGATCGCGATCGGCCCCTACCGTGCACCCGCGCGGCTCGGCGAGTTCATGCGCTGCTGGGGCCGCGCCGAGGACGAAATGAACCAGCAGTACCGCGCCAGCGTGCAGAGCTGCTCGAGCGAGGAGTCGATATTCGTGTTCGAGAACGTGCGCACAGGCGCGATCGATTTCGAGCACGTCCTGCTGGAAAGCCGCGGCCTGGGATGGATGCGTTTCTACAAATTGTTCGAGGCGAGATTCGGGTCCGGAACCGGTGGGGTGCCGGGCCTGGAGGAAGATTTCACCGAGTTTCGCTGCCGGACCGAGTTCTCCGGCGAGCGCCAGCTGCCGTTGCGGGCGGCGTTGTGCATCCGCGCCTACAAGCGCCTTCCCGGGCTCTACGACTTCTGGCTGCGTGCCGCCACGGTGGACCGCTACGACAAGGGCCTGCTGACGACTTTCTCCCTGAGCGGCGTGTCCTACGACAACGGCAGCCGTTTCGTGCAGCGATACCTTGAATCGGTTGGGAAGGAAAACTGATGTTCGTGGAAGTCCTCGAACGTAACGGCGAGGTTCGCTCGCGGATGCGGATCGCGGACGCTCCGTTCACTATCGGGCGCGCCTACGACAACGATCTGATAATCGACGATCCCTACGTCGCACCGCACCACCTGCGGATCGAGCGGGCAGATGACGGTTCGCTGCGGGCGGTGGACCTGGCCACGAGAAACGGCTTGTATCTGCTCGGTCCGCCGCAGCGGGTGCAGTCGGCGCAGATCGCGCCCGACCTCAGGGTAAGAATCGGTCACACCCAGATCCGCTTCCGCGATACGCAGTTTGCCGTCGCGCCGGAGCTGGAGGCCAGTGCCAGCCCTCGCGCGCTGCGCCAGGCGTTCAGCTTCTACCCGGTCTTGATCGCGGCTGCGGCCTTGATGTTCGGCGACGTGCATCTGTCGACTTTCGAGCAGACCCCCCCGGCGCAGATCGTGGCATCGGTGCTGGCCCTTCTGCTCGCCGCCTTTGCGTGGGCCGGCATCTGGGCGTTCTTCGGCAGGCTGGCTACCCGTCATGCGAATTTCTATGCTCACGGGACTACCACGCTCCTGGGAATCTCGGCGGTGGTGCTGACCTACGAGCTCTCAGGGTACGTCGCATTCGCCTTCTCCAGCGATCTGGCGTCGTCGATGACGCCGCTGGCGCTCGCGGCTGTCGTGGGAACGATGATCTACCGTCACGTCCGCCTGGTGAGCCGATCCTCCGCCCGCCGTGTCGCATCGGTCGCCGCGATCGTGACCACGCTTCTTGCGGGCTCAATGTGGCTGGTGGATTACTCGGCGAGCCTCACCTATTCGGCGGAGCTGGATTACACGCCTTACCTCAAGGCGCCCGCCTTTCGCCTCGCACCGCCGGAGAGCCCACAGGAGTTCGTCGTACGAAGCGCGGCGCTGCGCGCCGCGATCGACCGGTTACGGGCGCAGGACTGAACGCTGCAGGCCCCGGGGCTTGACCCAGGGCAAACCGGCTGCAAAGGCTTGGCAGCATAATCCAACCGGTTTCGCCGGCCTGCGCGGTGCAAGGCGTGGGCCCCACTATCGTCTTATCCGTGAGGAGACTGGATGCGTAGAGTACTCGTGCTGCTCGTCGCGCTGTCCGTGCTGGCAGCCGCCGGGTGGTGGTACGCCACACGCCCCACTCCGGTGGCGGTAGTGCTGGCGGTAGCCGAGCGAGGCCTGGTCGAATCCACCGTGGCGAATACACGAGCAGGGACCGTGTCCGCTTGTCGACGGGCAAAGCTTGCACCGCGCTCCGGAGGCCAGATCGCCCGGCTGAACGTCAAGGAAGGCGACCGGGTGCGCACCGGGCAGATCCTCCTGGAGTTGTGGAATGAGGATCTGTCGGCGCAACTCAGGGTCGCGCAGGATCAATCCGAATCAGCAAGGCAGCGGGCCACCGAAGTCTGCCTCACGGCCGACCTCGGCGAACGCGAAGCCGAGCGCTCGCGCCAGCTGCGAGAGAAGGGATTCATCAGCGAGGAACGGCTCGACCGGGCGGTGGCTGAGGCCAGGGCGAGAAGGGCGGCCTGCAACGCGGCACATGCGGAGGTGAAGCAGGCATCGTCGCGCGTGAGCGCGGTGCGCGCCGAGTTGTCCCGCACTTACCTCCGGGCTCCGTTCGGCGGGGTCGTCGCCGAGGTGACCGGGGAGATCGGAGAGTTCACCACGCCTTCGCCGCCCGGGATCCCGACTCCGCCTGCGGTCGACCTGATCGACGATTCCTGCCTGTACGTCACCGCCCCGATCGACGAGGTCGATGCGCCGAGCATCGAGCTCGGTCAACGGGGGCGCATCAGCATCGACGCCTATCCCGGCCGGAAGTATCCCGGCTACGTGCGACGGATTGCGCCCTATGTGCTCGACCGCGAGAAGCAGGCGCGCACGGTCGACGTCGAGGTCGAATTCAGCGATCCGTCCGAGTTCAAGACTCTGCTGGTCGGCTACAGCGCCGATGTCGAGATCGTGCTGGCCGCGCGTGAAAAGGCGCTGCGTTTGCCGACCGCGACGGTGCTGGAGGGCAATCGGGTCTGGCTGGTCACGCCCGGCGAAAACACTCTTGCTGCGAGAGCCTTCGAACCTGGCTTGTCCAACTGGGAGTTCACCGAAGTGCGTAACGGCCTGAGCGAAGGCGATCGCGTCGTGCTATCGGTGGAGCGCCAGGGATTGAAGGAAGGGGTCAGGATCGTGCCGGAGAGCGACACGGTCAGAACAAAATGACCGACTTGAGGAGCGCAGCACACGGGCGACTGCTGCACAGCGTGCTGTATGCCGCTTGCTTGCGCTCATGACTTGGCGCTGATCGGGAAATGATCTCGCTTGAAGCGGTCGAGCGCGTGTTCCAGGTCGGCGAACAGCAGGTGCACGCTCTGGCCGATCTCGATCTCGAGGTCGGGGCCGGCGAGTATGTGAGCATCATGGGCCCGTCAGGCTCAGGCAAGTCGACCCTGCTCAACATCGTCGGGCTGCTGGACCGGCCCACCTCCGGCTCATATCGCCTCGACGGGCGCGACGTGACTTCTCTGCGAGACGAGGAGCAGGCCAGGGTGCGGCGCGAGAAGGTCGGCTTTGTGTTCCAGTTCTTCCACCTCGTGCCGCGGTTGACTGCCTTGGGGAACGTCGAGCTGCCGATGCTGCTGGCAGGGATCGATGCACCGGAACGCCGGCGCCGCGCGCACGAGCTGCTCACAGCCTATGGGCTGTCGGAGCGCATGCACCACCGCCCGGACCAGCTTTCGGGCGGCCAGCGGCAACGGGTGGCAATCGCCCGCGCCACAGTGATGCGGCCGCTCGTCCTCCTCGCGGACGAGCCCACCGGAAACCTCGACCGCGCGGCCGGGCACGATGTGGTCGAGATTCTGGAGAAGCTTCGCGACCAGGGCGCCACCCTGATCGTGGTCACCCACGACCCCGATCTCGGCAAGAGAGCGCATCGCCGGATTCGCATGGTCGACGGTCGCATCGCCTCGGATCAGGCCGTGAACCCGTGAAGCCGGCAGACATCGCCGTCTTCGCCTGGGGAAGCCTGATGGGCTTTCGAACCCGGACCCTGCTGATGGTCGTGGCGATGGCCATCGGCGTCGGCGCCGTGATAGTGCTGACCGCGCTGGGAGAAGGCGCACGGCGTTACGTCGTGGCCGAGTTCTCTTCGCTTGGCACGCATCTCATCATCGTCTTCCCCGGCCGTACCGAGACCGGCGGCAATCTGCCGGGGATGCTGGTGGGCCGCACACCGCGAGATCTGACCATCGCCGACGCGATGGCCTTGCTGCGCAGCCGCTACGTGTTGCGAGTGGCGCCGCTGAACATCGGCTCAGCCCAGCTATCGCGCGGGCAACGCTCCCGCGAAGTGCCGGTGCTGGGCACGACCGACGAATTCGCCGCAATCCGCAACATGAGCCTGTCCCAGGGGCGATTCCTTCCTGCCGGGGACCCGGCAGCACCGCAGTCGGTGTGCGTGATCGGAGACAAGTTGCGTGCCGAGCTGTTCGGCCCGGAGCCGGCGCTCGGGCAGTGGGTTCGCGTCGGTGACCGCCGCTTTCGCGTGGTGGGAGTATTCGCCCAGCAGGGACAGGCCCTGGGATTCAACACCGACGAACTGGTGGTCCTGCCTATCGGCTCTGTCCAGCAGCTGTTCAATCAGCAGTCGCTGCTGCGCATTCTGATCGAGGCACGCAACCGCGACGCGCTGGAACCGGCGCGCGACGATGTCAGGCGCATATTGATTGCCCGCCATGAGGGCGAAGAGGACGTAACCGTGGTCACCCAGGACGCGGTTCTGGCGACTTTCGACCGGATCCTGCGCACGCTGACGGTCGCGGTCGGCGGAATTGCGGCAATCAGCCTGGCGGTTGCCGGGATACTGATCATGAATGTCATGCTGATCTCGGTGTCGCAGAGAACCCGGGAGATAGGATTGCTGAAGGCGATCGGCGCCTCGGGTGCCCAGATCCGCGGCCTGTTCTTCGCCGAGGCGATCATGCTTTCCGTGATCGGCGCGCTTATCGGCTATGTGCTGGGCGAACTGGGCGTGGCTGCGATCGGCAGGATCTACCCGGCTTTCCCGGCGGCTGCGCCCGTCTGGGCGATAACGGCCGGAATCGGGACCGCCGTGGCAACGGGAATCGTGTTCAGCCTCATGCCGGCGCGGCGCGCCTCCCGCCTCGATCCGGTCATGGCGCTCGCAAGACGATGAAATTCATCGATCTGCTGCGCCTTACTCTTGGGTCCGCGAGCTCCCACCGATTGCGAAGCGGCCTCACCGCGCTCGGAATCGCGGTCGGGATTGCCGCCGTGATTCTGCTCACCTCGATCGGCGAAGGCATACACCAATTCGTGCTCGCGGAGTTTACCCAGTTCGGCACGAACGTCATCAGCGTGTCGCCGGGCAAGACGACGACCCGGGGCGCTTCGGTCGGCATCTTCGGCTCCGACCGCCCGTTGACCCTGGAGGACGCCGTGGCGCTGCGGCGCGTGCCGCAGGTGATCTACTCCGATCCGGCCCTTCAGGGCAATGCCGAGGTCAGCGCCAACGGGCGCAATCGGCGGGTGATCGTATACGGGGTCGGACCGGACTTTCCGAGCGCGCTGAATATCCGAGTGGCGGCGGGGCGCTTCCTGCCTCATGACGACCTGAACAACGCACGCGCTTTCGTCGCCCTCGGGTCGAAAGTGAAGCAAGAGCTGTTCGGCGATTCCAGCCCGCTTGGCAGCCGGATCGAGGTTGCCGGCAGGCGATACCGAGTGACCGGGGTCATGGGATCAAAAGGCCAGGTGCTGGGCGTGGACCTCGACGACTCGGTGTACATCCCCGCCGGACGCGCGCTGGAACTGTTCAATCGCGAAGGCCTCATGGAGATACATGTGGTGCACTCGCCCGGCGCCGAGGTGTCGAGAGTGGTCGATGGAATCCGTAAAGTGCTTCTCGCACGCCATGGCAAGGAGGATTTCACGATCACTCCGCAACAGCAGATGCTGGATGTGCTTTCCTCGGTGCTCGGCATTCTGACTTTCGCGGTCGGCGCGTTGGGCGGAATCTCCCTGCTGGTAGGCGGGGTCGGGATTCTGACCATCATGACCATCTCGGTCACGGAGCGCACTTCGGAGATCGGGCTGCTGCGGGCGCTCGGCGCGCGCCGCAGCCAGGTGCTCTCGCTGTTCCTCGGAGAGGCGGTTCTGCTCTCCGGACTGGGCGGGCTGCTCGGACTGGCGCTGGGGATCGGGGTCGCGCAATCGCTGCGCTTCGGGTTCGAGGCGCTGCCGGTACGCACGCCCTGGAGCTTTGTCCTGCTGGCCGAGGCCGTCGCGCTGACCATAGGCCTGGCGGCAGGTGTCGCTCCGGCTTCGCGGGCTGCACGGCTGGATCCGGTCGAAGCCCTGCGCGCGGAGTAGCGCCTGGCCCAGCCCTTCCCGGCGTAAACAGGGCGCCGCGAGATCCGACTCAGCTTCCCGGATCGCCGGCTGAGGTCGCGCGGCTCAGGCGGACTGCTCAAGCCTTCTCCACAGGCATGCGCCCTTGGAGACCCGGTCGATCTCCTCAAGCTGAAGGTCATGCAACGTCAGTTCCTCGGCGCTGGCGCGCAGGACGATGAGCTCGATGGCGGCTTCGTCCGCCGGCCGGGATTCGGTGCCGCCCGCCGGTTCCAGCATGTCCATCAGCAAGGTCTCCTGGCCGCGCGTCATGGCCAGATAAACCTCGGCCAGCAGCCTGGCGTCCAGCAACGCACCGTGCAGCGTGCGTCCCGAGTTATCCACGCCATAGCGCTCGCACAACGCGTCCAGCGAGTTGCGTTTGCCGGGATGGAGTTCCTTGGCCACGCGCAGCGTATCGGTGATCGGCAGACAGTACTCGTCTATCGGCTTCAGCTTGAGCAGTTCGAGTTCGCAATTGAGGAACGCCACGTCGAACGGCGCATTATGGATGATCAGTTCGGCTCCCTCGACGAACTCCAGGAAATCCGTCGCCACGTCCCGGAACCTGGGTTTGTCGGAAAGGAACTCGTTGCTGATGCCGTGGACCTGCAGCGCTCCGGCCTCGACGTCCCGTTCGGGATTGATGTAGCGGTGGAAGTTGCGGTCGGTGATCCGGCGATTGACGATTTCCACCGCAGCCAGTTCGATCACGCGGTGGCCCAGGGTCGGGTCAAGCCCGGTGGTTTCCGTGTCCAGAACGATCTGTCGCATGAAATCAGGCGCGGGGCGCAAGGCGCATTGTGCAGCCCTTCCACCAGAAGACGGGCGCCGCATCGCCACGCATCCGCGAAACCTCGGGTTTCATCAATGCCGATTCCATCGAGTGAGCGGAGCGATCGTACAATGTCCGGCTGTCTCGGTGGGGCCCGCCGCTCTATCCGGCGCTACGCGCAGCGCGCTTCGCGCCAGCAGCGACAGACTCCACGCCGCGTCTGGCCAGCGCGTCGGCGCGCTCATTGCCATCGTGGCCGGAATGGCCCTTGACCCAGATCCACTCGATGTCGTGGCGCTTCGCCAGCTCGTCCAGTCTTTTCCACAGCTCAATGTTCTTCACCGGATTCCTGTCGGCGGTGCGCCAGTCGCGCCGCTTCCAGTCGTGAATCCAGGTGGTGATGCCATCGGCGACATACTTCGAGTCGGTGTGCAGCCGTACCCGCGAGCGCCGCTTGAGCGCCGCCAGCGCCTCGATCACCGCAGTGAGCTCCATGCGGTTGTTGGTGGTGTCGGGCTCGCCGCCGAACAATTCCTTTTCGCTGCCGTTCCAGCGCAGGAGCACGCCCCAACCGCCAGGTCCCGGGTTTCCCTTGCAGGCGCCGTCGGCGAATATCTCGACCGGCTCCCGGGTCATTGCGGATCGCCCGCGATGTCGTTTCTGGCCGCAATCGCCTCGTCCGGGTGGGAGTGCTTCTGCGGCTGAGCCGCCAGCGCCTTCCTCCTCACCGGCGCCGCCTTCCATGCGGGCGTGATCAGCCGCATGCCTTGCACCCGCTTGATCGCATGCAGGAAGTACAGGCCGCCGGCGAACGGCCACCAGCGATCACCCGCGGCATCCATGAAGCGGAACCTGCGGCGCCACTTTTCGCTCGCCAGCGGCGGCACATAGCACGCCATGCGGCCCGCAGCCACCTCGAATCCGAGAAGCGCCATCCAGTCCTTCATCCGCGGCAGGTTGATGAACGTGCCGCACCAGGGAAAGTCGCCGTTGCTGGAAGCCATGCGCCGGGCGCCCCACAGGCTCCAGGGGTTGAAGCTGGAGACGACGACGTGGCCCTCCGGCATCAGCACGCGCGAAACCTCGCGCAGCACCTGGTGGGGGTTGGTGCTGAATTCCAGCGTGTGCGGGAGCACGACCAGGTCGATCGCGGCGGTCTGCAGCGGCAACGCGCACGAGTCGCTTAGGAAGCCAGCCGGGCCCTCGATCGCCGTACGCGTGCGGTAAGGTATGCGATTGGAGCGCAGAAAGTCGTACTCGGGCAGTCCCAGCTGCAGCGCGTTGAAGCCGAAGACGTCTGCGACCTCGGAGTCGAAATGGCGTTGCTCGAGCTCCAGCAGGTACGTGCCGAGCGTCGTGCCGAACCACTCTGAGAGGGAGCTGCGGCCGGTTTGCATTGACATTCCGCGATGCGGTGAGAAAGATACGGTCATGAACGCAACTACGATTTCAGCAATCAGGGCCTTTACCGACAACTATATCTGGTGCCTGCGCCGGAACGGACACGCAGCGGTCGTCGATCCAGGAGACGCGGAGCCGGTTCTGCGTTACCTGCGCACCGAGAATCTCAAGCTCGCCGCGATCCTCAACACCCATCACCACAGCGACCACGTCGGCGGCAACGCCTTGCTGCTGGCGCAGTATAGCGTACCGGTCTTCGGCCCCGCGGCCGAACCGATCCCGGGCGTCACCGATGCGCTGGCCGAGGGAGACCGCATCGTCGTGCCCGGCATGGACATGCAGTTCCGGGTTCTCGACATACCGGGTCACACCCGCGGCCACATTGCCTTCGTCGGCGACGGCGTGTTGTTCTGCGGCGATACCCTGTTCTCTTGCGGTTGCGGACGACTGTTCGAAGGCACAGCCGCTCAGATGCACGCATCGCTCGCCAAGCTGGCGTCATTGCCGGACGACACCCGGGTGTATTGCGGCCATGAGTACACCCTGTCCAATATTCGCTTTGCCAAAGCGGCCGAGCGCGGCAATTCCGCACTCGCAGCGCATGAAGCATCGGCCAGGGCGTCGCTGGACCGCGGGGAACCGTCGCTGCCATCAACGATGGCAGCAGAAAGGGCCGCAAATCCGTTCCTGCGCAGCCATTTCCCGGCTCTGGCCGAGGCAGCGAGCCGGTTTGCAGGACACCCGCTAGAGGACCCGGTCGAGGTGTTCGCAGCGCTGAGGAAGTGGAAGGACGGATTCAGATCCTAGGAATGGCATAAAGAGTTACATATAACACATTGACTTTCCTATGTTTAGTCCAGTACCATTAGCCTTGGATTTCATCGATGAATAAGGCATGAACAAGAACCTCGCCGCCCTTGCGTCCACACTGTTCATCTCGGCGCTCGTCCCGCTGAGCGCCGCCGCGCTCTCTCTCCAGGGCTCCGGACCCGACGAACCCGCTGCCGCAGGCTATTCGCTTGTCGTCGCTGACGACAGCACGGATTTCACCGAGCCGGCCGTTGCCCAATCAAGCGCCCTGGCAGCGCTCCCGCAAGCGGGCGACGCGGCCGCCGCCAGCATCTGGGACCGCGTGCGTGCCGGCTTTCGCATGGACGAAATCGAAAGCCAGCTGGTCGCCCGGCACGAAGCCTGGTACCTGAACCACCCCGAGTACACCCAGCGCATGATCGAGCGAAGCCGTCTCTACCTGCATTTCATCGTCGAAGAGGTGGAGAAACGCGGCATGCCGATGGAAATCGCGCTCCTGCCGATGATTGAAAGCGCATACAACCCGAACGCGTACTCCCGTGCCCGCGCGTCCGGGATCTGGCAGTTCATTCCTTCGACCGGTCGCAAGTACGGCCTGCAACAGGACTGGTGGTACGACGGGCGGCGCGACGTCATCGCCGCGACCCGGGCGGCGCTGGACTACCTGGAAAGTCTTCACGCCGAGTTCGACGACTGGAATCTGGCGCTTGCTGCCTACAACTGGGGCGAGAACGGCATGAGGCGGTCCATCGCCCGGAACAAGGCCAATCGCAAGCCGATCACCTACTTCAGCCTGCGCATGCCGCGGGAAACTCGAAACTACCTGCCGAAGCTTCAGGCGGTAAAGAACATCGTTTCCAATCCGTCGGTGCTGAGCTTCCAGCTTCCGGAAGTGCCCGATCAGCCGTATTTCACCCTGGTCAACACCACCCATCACATCGACGTCGAAGTCGCCGCCCAGCTCGCGGAGATGACGGTGGAGGAATTCGTGGCGCTCAACCCCGGCTACAACCGGCCGGTAATCACCTCCAACGGCGATCGCGAACTGGTACTGCCGGTGGAAAAGGCCGGCATCTTCAGGGTGAATCTCGAGCGCTACGATCAGCCCTTCGTCAGTTGGCAGACGTACACGATGAAGAAGGGCGACTCGCTGCAGGCACTGGCGCAGCGTTTCGAAATAGAGCAGGAACGATTGAGCCAGATCAACGGCATTACGCCCGGGCGTCCGGCGCGGCCAGGCCGCACCCTGCTGGTGCCGATGGTAGAGGGCTCGGAAGCATCCGACCTGGCTGACACCTGGGACAACCTGGAATTCCAGTCCCCGGCCGATTACTACGGAACGCGGATCGTGCACCGGGTCAGGGGCGGGGAAACGCTCTCCACGATTGCGCGCCGGTACCGTGTGTCCATTCCGGCGCTCAAGGAGTGGAACGGCATTCGCGGCACCATGATTCGCGCCGGCCAGAAACTGGTCATCTACCGCGACCCGCGCGTGCCGCAGGTCTCCAAGATGCTTCAGTAGTCGAGGCGCCACAGACATCCCGAGAAGGCAACATGCGAGGCGCGGCGTCAGGCTCGCGCCTTTTTCTGTTTCCCTCGATCCGGACCCACGCTGCCGGCCTCGGATCCACGTCCCAGCTGCTGGCGCTGTCTCGGGCCTCACTTGTAAAGGTGGCACTTCACCGTTCGCGTCGATGACAGCGTGACCGGCTGGGGATAGACGCTTCGGCAGCCATCCATCGCATCGGGGCAGCGCGGATGGAAGTGGCAGCCCTCGGGCGGGTTCGCGGGTGAAGGCAGCTCGCCCGAGAGCCTGACGATCTCGCGGGAGCCCTCGAGCGTCGGCACCGCGGAAAGCAGCGCCTTCGTGTACGATGCTTCGGGTCGCCCAGCACCTCCTCCACCGTTCCCTGTTCGACAATGCGCCCGAGATACATGACTGCAACTTCGTGAGCCAGATACTCCACGACCGCGATGTTGTGGGTGATGAAAAGGTACGCGACGCCGAGACGCTCCTGCAGTGCCCGCAGGAGATTCAGGATCTGGGCCTGCACCGAGACGTCGAGCGCGCTGGTGGGCTCGTCGCATACGATCAGTTTCGGATGCACCGCGAGTGCGCGCGCGATCGCGATGCGCTGGCGCTGACCGCCCGAGAACTCGTGCGGATAGCGCCCTTTCGACTCCGGCGGCAGGCCGACCCGCTCGAGCATCTCGTCGGCGAGCTGCGTGCGCTCGGCATCATCGAGCCCGACCTTCAGGCTTCTCATGCCCTCCAGCAGGATGTCCGAGACCCGCATACGGGGGTTTAGCGAGGCGTACGGATCCTGGAAGATGATCTGCATCGCGCTGCGGTGCCCGCGCAGCTCGGCGCGCGACAGGCGAGTGAGCTCGGTGCCCTGCCCGTCCTGATAGAGCATCACGCTGCCGGATGTCGGCAGCTCGAGCTGCAGGAGGCCCTTGCCCGCCGTGGTCTTGCCGCAGCCCGACTCGCCCACCAGCGCGAGGGTGCGCCCGGCGCGGATCTCGAGCGAGACGCCGTCGACCGCGCGCACCTGACCGACAGTGCGGCGGAACACGCCGCGGCGGATCGGGAAGTGCACCTCCAGGTCCTTCACCGCGAGCAGCCGATCGCCCGCCGCTGCCTGCGACACCGAGGCCGGCGCGTCCCCCGCCGTCTGGCGCGGTCCCGCCAGCTCGCGCTCGCGAAGGTGGCAACGCACCCGGTGCCCTCCGGCCAGCTCGACAAGGCGCGGCGCCTCCTGGCGGCAACGCCCGAAAGCGAACTCACAACGCTCGACGAAGCGGCACTCGGCGAACTCGCGCGTCAGCGCAGGCACCTGCCCCGGGATCACCGCCAGCTCGCCGCCGCGCTTGTCGGGTGTGGGCAAAGCGGCGAACAGTTTCAGTGAGTAAGGATGCTGAGGCGCGCGCAGAAACGCCTCGCGCGACGCGACTTCGACGATCTCGCCGGCGTACATCACCGCCACCCTGTCGGCTACGCGGGCGACGATGCCGAGGTCGTGGGTGATCAGCAGGACAGCCATGCCGCGCTCGCGTTGCAGTCTCTCGAGCAGGTCGAGGATCTGCGCCTGGATGGTGACGTCGAGCGCGGTGGTCGGCTCGTCGGCTATCAAGACTTCCGGATCGACCGCGAGCGCCGCGGCGATCATGACGCGCTGCCTGAGGCCGCCGGAGAGCTGGAAGGGATACTCCTCCAGACGCCGCTTTGCATCGGGGATGCCTACCGCATCGAGCAATTCGAGCGCGCGCGCCCTGGCCTCGGCCGCCGGTTTTCCGGTATGTCGCCGGATCACTTCGATGATCTGCTGGCCGCAGGTGAGCACCTGATTGAGCGAGGTGGAAGGCTCCTGGAAGATCATCGCCACCCGCCTGCCTCGCACCGCGCGCATGGCCGCTTCGGGCAGCGCGAGCAGGTCCTTGTCCTCGAGCAATACCCGGCCCTGGGAGATGCGGCCCACTTCGGGCAGCAGCCGCATGATCGACAGCGCGGTCATGGACTTGCCGCAGCCCGACTCTCCCACCAGCGCGAAGCACTCGCCGGCGCGGATCTCGACGTCGATGCCATCCACCGCGCGCAGCGGCCCCTGTGCGGTGTCGAGGCGCGTCGCCAGGTTCTCGACCGAGAGCAGGGCCCGGCTCACGCGGCGGAGCCCCTTGCAGCAGGCAGTGCCCCCACTCGCACGCGCGGGTCGAAGCCGTCGCGCACCGCGTCGGCGAAAAGGTTCGCCGCGAGCACCAGCACGAACATGAACACGAACGCCGAGGCAAGTGACCACCAGATCATGGGCTCGCGCGCCATCTCGAGGCGCGCCGAGTTGATCATGGTGCCGAAGCTGGTGGTCGAGGGATCTACGCCGACGCCGACGTACGAGAGCACCGCTTCGGCCAGCACCAGCCCGGAGAAGTCCATCACCATGGCGATGATCACGATATGCGACACGTTCGGCAGGATATGGCGCCCGAGGATGCGTGTGTCCGACACGCCGAAGGCGTGTGCCGCCTGGATGTACTCCAGCCCTGAGAGCTTGAGCGACTCGCCGCGCAGGAGCCGCGCCAGGCCGGTCCAGCTTGTCAGCCCGAGGATGACGCACAGGAACAGCAGCCGCAGGTCGGCGCGCTGCTCGGCGGTCGGAAACATGTCCGGATGGGTGTCGATATACACCTGCATCATGAGCACCGTCGCGGCGATCAGCAGCACCGCCGGGATCGAGTTGAGCGTGGTGTAGAGGTACTGGATCGCGTCGTCCACCCAGCCGCGAAAGTAGCCCGAGGCGATGCCCGCGAGCACGCCCAGCGGCAACATCACCAGCGTGGTGAGCAGGCCGATGACCAGGCTGGTGCGGACCGACTTGAGCGAGAGGTAGAACACGTCCAGTCCCACCTTGTCGGTGCCGAGCACGTGGTACTGGCCCGAAAGCGTGAAAAGCGGCGTGAGCGCGAGCATCAGAATCAGCAACGTGACAAGCGCCGCGCGCCACGGCAGCCCGGTCTCTGCGCGCCACAGCGCGCGCCAGCGCCGGCTGAAGGTGCGCTCGCGCGCGGGAGACACAGCCACCGAGACCAGCGCGGCGATGGCCAGCCAGGCAAGCACCGCGCCGAGCATCGCGGCGGCGCCGCGCCGCGCAATGTCGGGGCCGCGCCCGCGCTCGTCTTTCAGGTGCGCGCCGCCGTACACCAGCCGCGGGAACTCGCGCGTCACTCGCCCGTCGGGCAGCTCGACCTGCTCGCGCGAATACAGGCGCGTGGCGAAAGGCGCCGAGTAGGTCTTCTCGACTTGTTCACGCAGGTGCACCAGCGCGAGGTCGAGCACCGAGAGTACCTTGACGCCGTAGGCCGCTGGTTTATCCGGCTCGGCCGGCAGCCGCACTCTGAAGTGCAGCGAGTCCGCCAGCCCGATGATCAGGTAGGCGGCCAGCACCACCGCGGTGACCATCGCCGCCGGGCTGAGGAACACGCGCCTCCAGGGCGCCGCGAGATGCGGCCGGCGCAGGCAGTAAGAGGCATAGCCGGCGATCGTTATCACCAGCAGCCACAGCAGCACGTCGGTCCACAAGGGAACAGGCAGGAAGGGCATGGATCAGTTCAGCCGGATGCGGGGATCGACCAGCGTGTAGGAGATGTCGGTAAGAAGCAGCCCGAGGATGTAGAGCACCGAGCCGATGAACACCATCGAGCGCACCACTGCGAAGTCCTGCGCCTGGATTGCATCGATCGTGTAGCTGCCCAGCCCCGGGATGCCGAAGAATGACTCCGCGATCAGGCTGCCCATGAACAGCAGCGGGATGACCACCACCGCGCCGGTCAGGATCGGGATCATGGCGTTCCTGAGCACGTGGCGGAACAGGACTGCGCCCTCCGACAGGCCCTTGGCGCGCGCGGTGCGCACGTAGTCCTTGCCCATTTCCTCCAGGAACAGCGTGCGATACCAGCGGCTGCCCGAGCCGATGCCGCCGACCACGCCGATGATTACCGGCAGGATCAGGAACTTCAGCGCGTCAATGCCCTGGTCGAAGCCCGAAATCGGCACCAAGTGCCAGAGCTTCGAGGCGACATACTGCCCACCTATGATGTAGAACAGCGTCGAGACCGACATCATCGCCACGCACAGCACCACGCCCCAGAAGTCGAGGTAGGTGGCTCGGAAGAACGCCATGAACAGCGCGAAGGTGATGTTCACGGCGAGCCCGACCAGGAACACCGGAATGGCCAGCGCCAGGCTGGGCCACATGCGCGTGCGGATCTCCTGGCCGATATCGCGCCGGTCCTCGGCGGCGCCGAACTCGAAGGCGAACAGCTTCACCGACTTGTCGAAGAAGATGGTGTCGATGAGCGCTCTGGCGCCGCAGGCCTCCCCGTTCCAGAACAGCGGCTTGTCGTAGCCGCGCTCGGCCTTCCACTTCTGAATCGCCTCCGGCGTGACTCGCTTCGCGCCGAGCTGCATCCGCGCCACATCGTCCGGGGTGTTCACCACGAAAAACACCGCGAAAGTAATCAGGTTGACCCCGATCAGTATGGGGATGGCGTACAGCGCGCGACGAACGATGTAGGCGAGCATCTCAGTTCACGCCCGCCGGCGTGGCTGCCATCCGTTCACGGCGGCGATAGCTGCGAATCGCCGGGATCGCGATGACCATCACGATGAGCACGATCATGCCGAGCGGCCAGAGCACCGGCTGGTTCCAGGCCTGCCTCGCCGCGGCGCGCCGGGCGGGATCGACGCGCAGGTATTTCAGACCGTTGCGCGCCATGTTGTTCGGTTTCATGTTCGAGAGCCACTCGTGGAACAGCGAGAAGTCCTTGGGATGGAAGCCGAACATCCAGGGCGCGTCCCGCCGCACGATATCGATCATGCGCTCCACCATGCGCTCGCGCTCAGGCGAGTTGGGAATGTTCTTCATCTGCTCGAACAACCGGTCGAACTCAGGGTTGGCGTAATTCGATGCGTTCTCGCCCTGGTTCCTGGCCCGGCTCTGTGCGCCGTGCAGCAGGAACATGAAGTTCTCCGGATCCGGATAGTCGGCGTTCCAGCCGAGAATGTAGATCTGCTGGCTGCCCTTGCGGATCTTCTCCTGGAAGCGGTTCCAGTCGGTCTCACGCACCTCGAGCTGCAGCTGCAGCTTGCCGAACTGCTTGCGGAACCAGTCGAGGCGCGGCTTGTCTCCGGGCCCGCGCGCAACCGTGTCGAGGTACAGAACCAGCGGCTTGCCGGTCTTGATATCCCGCCCGTCCGGATAGCCGGCCTCTTCCAGAAGCTTCTGCGCCTCCTCGATCGGTCGGCGGCGCGCGGCGCCATCGCGCCAGACGTGGGTCACCGGATTCATGCCTTCGCGCCCGTCGCGCCAGCCGACGATGCCGGGGGCAAGCGGGCCGTGCGCCACCAACCCGCGCCCGTTGGCGAAGATAGACAGGTATTCCTCGACGTCGACCGCGATCGAGATCGCCTGTCGCAGCTTGCGGGTGCTCTCGGCGTCGCCCCCGACCGTCGGGTCAAGCCAGTTGAAGCCGAAGTAGATGATCGTGGTAGCCACCGAGGTGCGCAGGCGGATGCCGCGCTCGCTCATCTCGGGGGTGAGCGCGGCATCGCCCTCGATCGAGATGCGCACCGCCTGGTCGAAATTGTCCGAGCTGATCCCCGAAGTGTCGTAGTAGCCCTGCATGAACTTGTTCCAGTACGGGATGCCCTCCTTCTCGCGGCTGTAGACCACGCGCTCGATGAAGGGCATCGTCCTGCCGGCGTCGGCCAGCAGACCAGCCTGCGAGTCGCCAGCCTCACCTTCCGATGGATATGGCTCGCCGCGGAAGTTCGGATTCCTCTCCAGCACCATGCGCGCGTTCGGATTATTCTCGGTCAGCATGTACGGGCCGGTACCGACCGGCCACCAGTCGAGAGTGAAGTTCTTCTCGGCCATGCCGGGCTGGTGGAAGAACTTCTCGACCTCCCAGGGCACCGGCGCGAAGAACGGCATCGCCAGCCAGTACACGAACTGCGGATAGCGACCCTTGAGCCGCACGCGATAGGCGTGCGCGTCGATGCGCTCGACGCCGGCGAGGTCGTGCTGGCGCAGGTCGAGCCAGGCATCACCGCGCCCGGCGGCCGCCATCGCTTCGTCCTCGCTCTTGAGCTTCTTGGCATACTCGCCCAGTCCGTCGATGTACTCGGACATCAGGCCGAATATCGGCGAGTGCAGCCGCGGATGCGCCAGTCTCTTGATCTGGTAGATGTAGTCGTCCGCGGTCAGCTCGCGCGTGCCCTGCCCTTCGAGCGCGTAGGGGCTCGGCAGTGCTTCGATCTGTTCGCGGCTCAGGGCGTGATGGCGCCACGCTCCGCTTGTGTCACGGGCAAAGGCCGGGTGAGGCTGGTAACGCAAGCCCGGACGGATGCGGATTTCGTACACGCTGTAGGCGACGTCGCGGCTGGTCGCGGGCACCGGGCGTCCGCCTGCGTCGAGGAATCCGGGCCGCGGCACCTCGGTTGCGGTAAGTGGCACCAGCTCGTATGGCGTCCTCAGGTAGTGGTACTGGAGCGGAGGCTCGTAAACCTGCTGCGTGAAGCGCGCTTCATCCTCGGTATAGGACTGAACCGGGTCGAGGTGCTTCGGCCGCTCGACGAACGCCGCATAGAGAATGCTCTTGTCGGCGTCGCCGGCGGGATAGGGGCTGTTCCATACGCCGCAGGCTGCTAGCAGGAGCCCGAACAGGCAGGCGGCGACGTACTTGGTGGAACCGGCCATTTGAAACTTAGTGTAGCGGAAAGCAGTAGCGGCGCAGCGCCCGCCGGGCGAGGCGCATCGGTTCGTTATAATCCAGGTTCCTTCTCAGAGGAGGCATCATGGGTTTCCTGGCCAGGAAGAAGATACTGATCACCGGCCTGCTGAGCAACCGCTCGATCGCCTACGGTATCGCCAGGGCGGCGCATCGCGAAGGCGCCCAACTGGCCTTCAGTTACCAGGGCGAGAAGCTCAAGCAGCGGGTGGTCGAGTTGGCCGGAGAGTTCGACAGCCAGTTGGTGCTGCCATGTGACGTTGCCAGCGACGAGGATATCGCCGCGCTGTTCTCCTCCTTGCGCAGTCAGTGGGACGGGCTCGATGGACTCGTACACTCGATAGCCTTCGCCCCGCGTGAGGTTCTGGCCGGAGACTACCTGGAGTCGATCAGCCGCGAGGCGTTCCGCATGGCGCACGACATCAGCGCCTATAGCTTCGGCGCGCTCGCCAAGGCGGCACTGCCGATGATGCAGGGAAGGAACGGCGCGCTGCTGACGCTCACATATCTCGGCTCGGAGCGCGCTTTCGTCAATTACAACGTCATGGGACTCGCAAAGGCCAGCCTGGAGGCAAACGTGCGCTACCTTGCGCAGAGCCTGGGGCCTCGCGGGCTCCGGGTCAACGCGATTTCGGCCGGGCCGATCAAGACGCTGGCCGCGGCAGGGATCGGAAGCTTCGGCAAACTGCTGTCCTTCAGCGAGAAGCAGTCCCCGCTCAGGCGCAACGTCAGCACTGATGAAGTCGGCAACGTCGCCGCCTTTCTGCTCTCCGATCTGGCGAGCGGGGTCACCGGGGAGATAACCTTCGTCGACGCCGGTTTCAACATCGCCGGGATCACGTCGGTGGAGTGACTGGGCACACCCTGCCAAAGCGGGCCCGGGCCGGTCGCGGACGTTCAACGCGGCAAGCCGGAGGAACACGCGACGGGTTCTGCGCCAGCCCTGGCGAGATGTTTCTTTTCGCTTCCTGCAGTTCCCGTCAGTGGCGTTGCCCTATTGCTGTGACGGCTGCAGCTTGGCCCTGTCTATCTTGACACTCGCGCGCTCGCGCAGACTGGCGACCAGTGCCGTGAACTGCTCCTGGGCGGCGAGCTGCGTGATCTGCCCTGCGGCGCTCTTGATCTGCTCGGGACTTACCGATTGCAGGTCCTCCACGCGGGCTATGCGGTAGATTACGAAACGGCCCTGCGGCGCGGAGACTCCAGCATATGCCGGCAGCTTTGCGGTGTTCGCTCCAAAGACCGCCTGCACACCCTCCTGGTGCAGACCCTGGCGGCGCGTAAGCGTCACCATGGTCGAAGGCGACCACCGCAGATCGACCGCCTCCCCCTTCATGAGTTTCTCCAGCGCTGCACGTCCTTCCTTTTCGGCCAGTTCGGCCACGCGCTGCGCCTGAAGGTGCTCGACGATATCGAGCTTGACCTCTTCGAAGGGCACCGGGCTCGCCGCCAGGTGCTCGACGATCCGCGCGGACAGCAGCATGTTGGGCTGCACTTCCATAGCCTCCGTATTGCGCCGGTTGTTCACTGATTCGCTGGAAAACAGCTGCTCCAGGAGCTTCGGATTGTTGAAAAGCGGGTTCATGTTGCCGCCCGCCTTGCCGATCCAGTCTGTTTTCTGGATGGTCAGCTTCAGCGCGTCAGCCGCCGGCTTGAGGCTTTCGTACTGCTCGTAAACCATGTCGCTGAAACTCTGTGCCGCTTCGGTGTAGGCGCGCTGCGTGCGTTCCTTGCTCACTTCGTCCAGCAGTTGTGCCCTTACCTGCTCGAAGGGCGTGACTACCGGCGCCTTGATGCCGTCGAGGCGGATGATGTGATAGCCGTACTCGGTGTTTACCGGCCCCGTGATCTCCCCGGCTTTCTTCATGCCGAACACCGCATCTTCGAACGGCTTGGCCATGAAGCCGCGGTCGAACTCGCCGAGGCTGCCACCCTGTTCCGCCGAGCCCGGATCCTGGGAAAACTTCCTCGCCAGTTCGGCAAACCGCGAAGGTGAATCGCGCAGCTGCTTCGCCAGGTCCTCCGCCTTCGCTTTGGCCTGCGACTTCTCTTCGGGCGTTGCTCTGCTCCCCGCAGCGATCAGAATATGGCTCGCGCTTCGCTTTTCCTGCGTTTGAAACTGGCTCCGCCTGTCCTGATACGCCTGACGCAGCTCTGCGTCGGAAACCCTGACGCTCTGGGCTACGGTCTCGGGGGTCAGTACTATGTACTCGACCTTGGCACGCTCCGGCAGCTGGAACTCATCCGGATGCTCGTCGTAATACTTCCTGGTGTCTTCTTCAGATACTCTCGCCTTCGCCAGGTACTGCCCGGGCTCGAACACCGCCTGGCTCACCTCTCGCCGCTGCTCGCGGATGCGCACCAGGCGCTCGACCACCGCGTCAGGTACGAAGGCGTTCGAGGCGTATGTGGATTGAATGCGGCTCAGCAGGATGTCCTGGCGGATTCGGCTCTCGAACATCGTCATGGTCATGCCCTGGGCCCGCAGAAGCCGCTCGTAGCGATCGGTGGAGAACTTCCCGTTCTCGTCGCGAAACGCGTCTATGCCGGCGATGATCGTGCGCAGTTCTGCGTCGGACACCAGCATTCCGTTGGCGGCAGCCCATCCCAGCATGACCCGGCGCTGGATCAGGTCGTTAAGTACCGCCTCCTTGAACTCCGGGCTCTCGAGCTGCTTCGCCAGTTGCGGGTTCTCGCGTACCGCATCGCGCATCCTGTCCTGCGCCTGACGCAGGGCCGTGCCAAATTCCTGTTGCGAGATCTCGGTACCGGAAACGGTGGCGACCCCCGCTCCTGCGCCGCCGTCCCGGAAATAGAAGTCGATCCCGAAGAAGGCAAACGGCGGAATGATCAGGACACACAGCACGATCATCATCAGGCGCTTGTGCTTGGTGACGAAGTCGAACATGGCTGGATTCCCTCGAATAAGGCGGCGGTCTGCTGCAGCGGCGAAAACAAAAAAGGCGAACTCATGTTCGCCTTCAATGGGTCTGGCGGAGTGGACGGGACTCGAACCCGCGACCCCCGGCGTGACAGGCCGGTATTCTAACCAACTGAACTACCACTCCTGAAACCGGTATCTGGTGGGTGCTGAGA
>Ga0187893_10003003_pt1 | contig 35397 bp, 30 predicted proteins | sample MA1701074metaG_FD_139574 | JGI IMG/M metagenome (GOLD analysis project Ga0187893, IMG submission 139574) | White microbial mat communities from a basaltic lava cave in the Kipuka Kanohina Cave System on the Island of Hawaii, USA - MA170107-4 metaG ...
CCGTGCACCTACTGCAACCGGTGCCTGGTGAACGTCATCGAGAATCCGCTCGGCTGCTACGAGGAGTCGCGCTTCCCGTCCCGCGACGCGATGATCGCGCAAATCATGTCCGTGTACGACCCGGCATCGGTCCGGACCGCGCGATCGTGCGCAAGCTGCAGAAGGTGTTCAACCGCGACTGGCGTGAGACGGCGCCGGCCGGGCGCGAGAAGGCCGAACAGGAGTCGCGCAGACCACGCGACGCGCGGACAGCGGCGTGAGCGTAACTCAGGCCCTCTCCGCGGCGATCTGATCGATTGCGGGCACGACCCCTCCCCGACCTCCCAGCGGTCGCGACGCCGGGCATTTTGGCCACGTACTCGTGCCCTTCACACACCGCTCGATGTTTGCGTGCCTCTGCCGCCGTAGTTCGGGCCACGTCGGAAGCCTCGGATTCGGCCGCCTCGGCGCCGACTGACGGATCCGGGCCCATCTGGGCCGCGCAGCTCAATCTCTCCTCGAGAGGCGACGGCTGGGCGACCTGGGGGCCCGTGTTACCATCGCGCCTACGAGGTACATATGAGCCGTTCGATTTCTCCTCGAGCATTGGTGCTCCTCTTACTGCTGGCCGCGTTCGGCGGGGTCCTCATCCAGGCTCAGTGGTCATCGGGCACAGCAATGGCAACGGCTGCGGAGCGGTTTCTCGCATCGCTGACGCCAGAGCAGCGCAAGCTGACGAGCTTTCCGTTCGATTCCCCGGAGCGGTCGCGGTGGCACTTCGTTCCCGATTTCGAGCGCCACGGCCTGCCCGTGAAGGAAATGACGCAGCCGCAGCTGAAGGCCGCGCACGAGCTGCTCAAGACCGGGCTGAGCGATCGCGGCTACACGACCTACACGCAGATCATGCAGCTCGAGAGCATCTTGCGGGAGATCGAGAAGGGGCGCGGCCCGCTTCGGGATCCGGAGATGTATCGGTTCTCGATCTTCGGCACGCCCTCGGCGACGGGCACGTGGGGCTGGCGCGTCGAGTTCCATCATGTGTCGCTGCACTTCTCGGTGGTGGACGGGACGGCGATTGCGAGCACGCCCTCGTTTGCGGGAGCCAATCCGGCCGAAGTCCGAGACGGTCCCCGGAAAGGGCAGCGGACACTTGCGGCGCTCGAGGACACCGCACGCGCACTGGTGAGTGCGCTCGACGCGTCTCAGAGGAAGACCGCCATCTTCGATGGCGTCGCCCCGCGCGACATCGTCACCTACAACGCCTCCGCCGTCGATCCGCTGTCGCCCGCCGGGCTCAAGGCGTCGGACATGACGCCCGCCCAGCGGGATCTGCTGATGAAGGTTCTCGACGCCTACGCCGGGCTGATGGCCGCGGACATCGCCACCGACAGGCTGAGGAAGATCAGAAACGCTGGCGTCGAGCACGTGTCGTTCGCGTGGGCGGGACCGATCGAGCGCGGGCAGCAGCACTACTATCGCGTGCAGGGACCGACGTTCTTGATCGAGTTCGACAACACCCAGGGCAACGGCAATCACGTCCACTCCGTGTGGCGTGATTTCCGGGGCGACTTCGGGCGCGATCTCCTCCGCGAGCATCTTTCCGCGTCGGCGCATTGACGCGCGCCTAGACCTGGACGGGCACTGACGCGCGCGTCGTCAAAGGCACGTAGTGTCCGGCTTCAGCCGGACCTCACGCTCGATTCAGGAACGCCGGTGCCACTCGCGCCGAGCGATCAGCCCTTCTATCGCTCGTGCTGAAGGAAGGGCCGGGGGCTACCGGACGCGCCCTGGCGATCGGACTCGTCGCAGCCGCTGCGTTCACACGCTCCGTGGAACGTCTGCTCTTCGACGCCGGCTGCAGGTCAGCTCGCGTCGACGAGATACCCGACGATCGTCGCGTTGTAGAAGTTGAGACCCGGGGAACCAAGGTTGTCGTCGCGGAACATGAACAACTGCATGGTTTCGCCGGCGTTCAGCATCATGTTGATGTCGCGGTTCCCGGTGAAATGCCTCTGGGTGGTGCTCGCCTGAAAGTCCATGTCGATATAGAGCCTCGCGAAGACCGACGGATTCAACAACGACAGTCTGGCTTCCATGAGGCTCTGGCTGTCGGTCAAGAGCACGTGCACGCTGATCGATTGCAGGAACAGCTTCTTGCCCGCAGGAATCGTCGGCGTGATGTTCTCCGTGTCGGTGAACCCACCGGAGCCGAAGTTTCCATTCACGAGCTCCGTGTGCTGGACGCCGCGTATCGGGCTGTCCACGTCGCGGACCAGCGCGGCCCGGACCTGGGCAATGACCGGGCGTGCGAAGAGACTCAGCACAGCTGCCACCGCCACTACGGTGACGAGACCCCAAAGGACAGGACGCCAGCGTCTCATGTGATTCCTCCTAAGAGTGACCGGACCGACGTGATGCGACTCGAGCGCTGGAAGGGAAATGCGGGTGGCGAGCAAGCCGGATGCCCGGGAAGGAGTCTCGAAAACTCGAAGCGGTGCGTGGAGTCTGGGGCGTGCGCTGTTGAAGAAGTCGTCCGCGGCGCGCCTAAAGTCGGCAGGCGCCCGGACATCGCACGGGTCACTCAGATCTGTTTGGCTGCGTCCTCAGGAGCCGATGGTTTGTCGGTTCGGCGGGGCGGTTCGGCGTGCGCGGTGGCGGCGCGGTGCTGACGCCAGGGACCGGCGATCCACTCACGACGCCGAACGGGTTCGACGTGGCCGGTGGGGGCGCCTGCGGGGCGGCCTGCCCCGGCAGGTCGGCGATCGTCTCCTGATCGCGCCACCCTTCCGAGATATCCACCAGCGCCTGCTCCGGCGGCTCGAGACCCACCTGTGGCATCGACTCCACGATGGACTGCGGCGCCTGCGTTGTTGACGGTGCCGGCGGTGTCCGAGGCCCGGCTGACGGGGGGGTGGCCGGAGCCGAGCTCGAGCCGAGGATCAGAATGCGATCGACGGTCGATGCGCCGCCCGGCGTCGCGCGCCCGGCCAGCACGTAGCCGGCGACACCGCGCAACACGACCTCGAGCGCGTCCCGCTCGGGCACGTCGGCAAGCTGCAGCGTGACTGGTTCGTCGGCAAGCGTCTTGGCGCCCTCGATCGTGGCCCCGGACAGCGCGGCCCACCGCTCGAGAATCTGCGCGACGGGCACGCCGCGGGCGTCCACCGACACGCGACCATTGCGAAGCTGCAGGTCGAGGCTCTGCGCGCTGGCGCCGGATGCGGCAGCAAGCAGGCACGCGGCGAACGCGACCGGAGCGGACTTCATGCGCGCGGATAATTCTACAACCGGTCGTCCGTCCTGCTCTCGAGAGGAACTCGCGACGCCGTGTTCAGCGCCTCGCCCGCCACCGGGCTCTCGCGAGCCCGACCAGGCCCGAGCCCGTGAGCATCAGCAGCAGCGTGGAGGGTTCCGGAACGGGCGTGCCTCCACCGCCGCCTCCCGGCGGGAGATCTCCAGCGTCCGTTACGTCAAAGGTCGTGTCGGGATCGTCTGAGGAGACGAGCAATTCGTAGTAATAGTTTCCGAGCTTACTGGGATCCCCAAGAGCCGTGAACCCATCGCCGAGCGTCGGGTCCGCGTCGGGACTGTTCTCGGCAAAGGACTGATTCACCCACACACCCAGTGCGAGCATATAGTCGCCGGCTGGCAGGAGGGCCGAGAGGCTGAAATCGATAGCCGGGATGAAGAAGTTCGAATCGAGGAACGTCGCGGCGGTGCCGCTTCCCGCAAAGAGCGAGAAGAACGGCTCCGCTCCGCCAGCTCCATAGCCAAAGCTGTCGAAATAGAACGTGTCTGGCGAATCAACGGTGAGCGCGTAGAGCGCCACGTTTCTCGCGATCTCGTCGTCATTGCCAAATCGCGGCGCCTGAAGGTCCCCATAGCCGTCCGACGCGATCAGCGCGGCATTCAGAGCATCGTTGAAGTAGCCGCTGAGGGTGACCGGGCCGGCGTGTGCCGATGCTGCGGCCAGCAGGGTCAGAACGGCTACGAGCGCGGCGAGGGGACGGTTCATAGTTGGATGCTCCTTCGACTCAGCGACCAGGCGGTTGGCACGCAAACTCAATGCCTTCAGGAGACCCTGGATTGCGGCGAGTGGCGCGGGGATTACCCGGTGTCAGGCGTCGGAGGCCCCGCTCGAAAGTCGCCCGACCCGAACCTAAAGTCTGGTTGCGAGGGGAAAAGTCGAACGCGCCGGACGACAGCCGTAACGCACCTCACCACTCCGCCGCGGCCGCCAGAACGGGGCGACCGTTTCTCCGGTTGTGTGCCCAGCTCGATATCTCGGGGCCTAGAGGCTCGCATCCACCGTGTGCCCCGAGATCGTGCACGTCGTATCGCCGCCGGTAAAAATCCTCAAGTTGAGGACGGCACCGGGTTCGAAGTACAAGCGGGTTTGGCCATCCAGGACTAGAACGCCGAACGCGGGTCCCATGGGTGGAACCGAATACACGATGTTGGCGTGCGTCAGGGCGCCTTCGAAGATCCCGACGTACAAGTTCGGGCCCAGTGTCGAGCAATTCACGTGCTCGACAACCAGCTTCTTGTTCGCCGGCACCGTGTACACGGCTTCGAAAGAATTGACCAACGTGTGTTTTCTGATGGTCACGGCTTGACGCGCCGGGTGATCAACGTCCCTGACGAGCGCCGCACGGACCTGCGCGATCAACGGTTTGGCAAGATCACCGCCTACAAAAGCTGCCACCGCCAGACCGGCGGCGAAGACGACGAAGGGAGTTGTCCAGTATTTCACGGGTCGTTCCTCCTCGTTCGAGACAGAAGCGTCGAGCAGGGCGCGCACGGTACGTGTTGGAACATGCGGACGACAAGTGTGTACGTTCCGACCCCGAGATTCGGCCTTCATGCGCGGGAGGCTCGCTTGGTTCGCAAGAGCCGTTCCGCACTGGCTCAGTCGGAGGTGAGCGAGAGATGCTGGCAGTCGCGTCGAACGTGTTGGGGTGCTGCAGAAAGTCTCCCCCGGAGGCACAGTAAGTCGCCCTGTCTGGACCCGATCAAAATTCGCAGCAGAGGTGAACAGGGTTGGTTGACACAGGTCGCGGGGAAGTAGCGCCGGTCCACGAGGTGAACACGGAAGCGGCGCTCCAGCGACGCTGCTGAGGCACACACGTGGCTGCATGCGTGCTCTACGCGCACGTGATTCCCCTTTTCGTCTGCTGGATGGCGCCGTTGTGTCGCGCGCCCTCGTCGAGCGCCGGATCGTCGGGCTGTGTTCGCAGTTGCCCGCCGCGACGTTGGATCCCATGACGCCGGTCTCTGGTCGCCGTGACACGGCGCTGACATGTGTCAGGCCGATTGCGGCTGCGGTCCCGTTGGGCTAATGTGGGCGGGCGCTTGCGAGAGGGGATTGGCAGACAAGGAGGGCACATGCCTGCCTGGCGGACCCGTATTTGTCACGCAGCCTGGCTGCTGGTGCTCGTCATCGGCGGTGTGCGCGCGTCCGCGCAGACCTATCCGGTCGTACTCAGGTATCTGCCGCGCGTGGAGCCCGGCCGCCAGGAGGGCCTGGCGGCAGAACCCAAGAGTGCAGACGCGATCGTGCTCGTCTCCGCGCGTGCAGATGTCACGGGCCTGGACAGCCTCGGCGACTGGCCGCCGCAGTTCCGCCTGCGTTTCTTTCTTCCGTCGGGCGAGCCTTCGCCCGACATCCGCATTCGACAACTGCGCTCGCTGACCGGCTACTACATGATGGACAGCGTCGCCCCGCCGAAGCCGTGGGCGCCCGGCGTCGTCAACGAGTTCGCATGGACGCGGGATGTCGTGGCCGACGTGTACGACTTTCAGATTCCGCCCGAGAGGCGCAAAGATGTGACCAAGGGCGACTGGCTCGCTGGCCTCGGGCTCGTGGTGAGCCTCGGGACGGCTGGACCGACCGCCAGCCTGCAACGCCTTACCGTCGCGCCCGCCGTGCTGACGTCCTCGAATCGTCCTCTGGCCGTCTCGAACTATCTGTTCTCGTTCAGGACCAACGCCGCGGCGAAGGTGACAGGAGTCATCCGGTCGTCCAGCGATCGCGTGGTGTACACCACGCCCGAGTACCAGGCGACCTCAGGAAGTCCGTTCACGGTCAGATGGCCGGCTGCCGATCAGCCGGAAGGCTGGTACAGACTGGTGCTTGACGCGTCGTTCGAGGGCCAGCCGCAGGTGGTGGTGCGCTTCTATCACAAGCGCTCCCTGGCCCTCCGAGATGACGACTAAGCGCCGGTCGCGCTGGACCACGAAGCTGCGGCAGTTGGGTTTTGCCCTGGTACCGGCTCTTCTGGCCGTGGCACTCGTCATCGGCGCAATGGCCGTCCGCGTGACGACCCCCGTGGAGCTCGACGTCCTCGTGCGCGCCGTGGCGCTCACGGTAGCTGGGGAGACTCCGGTGCTCCTGCTCAACAACTCCACGGTGTTCGCAGCATTCAGCGTCGAAGGGTGCGGAAGCGTCTCGTTCCCTCGCCTCACCATCGCCCCGCCCGGGGGCGCGCCGTTCGAGTCGGCGAGCGCCGTGACATTCCGTTGCGATATCCGCATACCCGGCGCGAAGGTGCTGGTGCGCGGCGGCGAGACGGCTCCCGAAGCCGCGGAGGCGCTGGGCAGCATCGGTCGCATTCTGGCGGCGCCGGGTGATCGGCTGGGGCTGGAGTTGACGAACGTCAGCCCTCCTGAAATCCGAGTGGAAATGTCGCGGCGCGTGTCGTTCGACCTGTCTCTGACGGGCGACACACCGTTCGACATCGTCACCGAGTTCGCGGACGTGGAGGGCATCCCGACGCCCGTCGATCCGGATGGCGTGATCGAGTATCGGGCCAGCTTCGCCGGCCCAGGAACCGAGCGTCTGGCGACCGTCGACTCGGGAGCCGGTCTGAACATGGTCGTGCAGCCGGCACGAAGCGAGAGTGCCGAGCTGTTCAGGGCGGACGTGGTCATTCCGATCGAGTCGGTCTCGCTCTTCCAGCGCAGTGACGCCGACGATGCGTTCGTCTCGACGGCCATCAATGGCACGTTGAACTACGCGGGCCGACCGGCCGCAGAAAGCGTGCAAATCTCGGCCGGCGAGAATGTCAGACTTCGCAGTACGACCGGGTTTCGGCTCACACGTCTGCGCCTGGACGGGACGAACCCGGGCATCTGGTTGCGTCTCGAAGGCGACGCCGAAGAGTTGAGCAGCAACGCCGTGGACCGCCGACTGACGCTCTTCGACCGTGTCGGATCGGATCGAAACCGCAACCTCCTGGGAATCGTTGTCGTCGTGGCATCGCAACTCGTATGGCTTCGCAAGTACCTATGGCCTGCCTCGAAGTGAGTGCTGCAGAACGGCCGCGCGTGTTCCGTCGATGTGTTGTTGCGCCGCTCGTCCTGGCCGGAGTCGTTCACATGCCGGCAGTGGCCGGCGCACAGACGGTGAGCTGCCCGCCGGCCGAACTTCGCCAGTCGCTCGTACGCATTGAACGCCGGCCCCCGCTTGCACCCGGCACGGGCGTCGTCATCGTCAGGCGCGACGCGTTTGCGATCGTGTTGACGGCCCGGCACGTCATCGCCACCCCGTCCGACTTCGGCGTCTACTTTCTGGTCGCGCCCACCAGGCGGTTCCCGGTCAGTTTCACCGACGACGCGATCTTCGGGCTCCCCGAGCGTGCCGACAGTGTGGACCTCGCGGTTTTTCGGGTGGATGGGCAGATTCCAGCGGAAGTGGTTCCTGAAGACCCCTTTACCCGGGAATCGATCGACGTCGGATCGACGATGGTCTCGTGGGGATACCCGGCGGCGCGCGGAGGCATCGTCTGTTCCCATCAAGGTCGCCTGCAAGGGACGAGCAGCGGCCTGCTCATCGCCGAGGGCTTCGTCGAGACGGGGGTCTCCGGCGGGCCGATGTTCCTCATCGATCCGGTGGACAAGTCAACCAAGCTGGCCGGACTGGTCGTCGCCGGTGATGGGAACGCCTTGCTTGGCACGACCAGGGCGATCGACATCCGCCAGGCCGTGACGCTCGTGGCCACATCGGCCGATCGTCGTAACGGTAACCGGCCGCACGTCTGGCCCAACATCCCGCTGCCCGATGAAATTGCGGTCGGGGCGTTCCACAGCTTTCGGCGTGTGCCCGTGGGTGCGTTCGTCATGGGGAGCAGTCAGGCCGCCGATGAACGATGGCCGGGAACGGGATCATCGGGGCAGGCGACCCTCACGTCGGCGGTCTTCTATATGGGCAAGTACGAGGTCACGGTCGAGCAGTATCAGCAGTGCGTCACCGATCGCGCCTGCGCCAGCGCCACTCGCAGCGCGAATCTCGCGCAGCCGGACCTGCCCGTCGTCGGCGTCACCTGGAACCAGGCGACGACCTACGCGGACTGGCTCACGCAGCGACTGAGGAGCCGACCCGAGACCGATCGCACGCTGCGGCGGCTGCTCGACGCCGGATGGGAATTCGACCTCCCGAGCGAGGAGGAATGGGAAAAGGCGGCGAGACGGCGTGGCATCGAGGCGTATCCCTGGGGAAACGGTCCGAATCCGCGCAACGCGAACTACAACACCGGACGGTTGCGTCCTGTCAGTTCGAGCCGGTGTGACGCATGTGAGTTCGGGCTGTTCGACATGGCCGGCAATGCCAGGGAATGGACGCGGAGCCTCAAGGTGCCCTACCCGTACGTCGCTGCGACCGCCGAGGACCCGACGGCTCCCGGCAACCGTGCCATCCGTGGCGGTTCGTACGAGCGGATGAGCAACGCGAGCCTGGCGGCGCTGACGGTGCGCGCCGCGAATCGTCAGGACGCGGCGCCCAGCGCGTTTGATGAGTACACCGGGTTTCGCCTGGCGCTCATCTGCAAGAAGGAGCGGGGCTGCAGCTGGCAGGAGCCAGACGCCGGCGAGCCGCTCCTGGGATCCAAACGGTGAATTGAGGTTGACGATGCGACGACTGCCTGGATGGACATGGGTATTGACCGCGATGACGCTGGCGATGCCGGCGCGGGGCGCGGCGCAGACGCCCGGAAATCTGAATGGTCTTGGCGATGTGATCCTGCAGCTCTCGAGGATCGCGACCGCGCCCAATCAGCAGCGGATCGCGGATCAGCTGTTCAGCGGCCGGGTGGACGCGACCATCATCGACGCGGACGGCAACAACGGCAATTTCGCTGGCAACGACATCGTGGCGTTCGGGCTTGGTTCGATCAGCCGGGCCGGTGCGCCGCTCATCTTTTCGGGTAATCGCGCGTCCTTCGATCGATGGGTCGAAGACAACGCCGAGAGTATTCTCGCGATTCTGTTCCCCGCGAGCTTGACCGAGAGCACCTCCGGGATCGACGTCGCCCAGAGTCATTCGCAGGCGTTCCTCGTGTCGACGGCGCTGGCTGCCGGCGGACGCGGCAACATCGGCGGGCGAATCGAATATGAAGCATTCGACGTCGAGCAAAGCTCGGGAAAGGCCGTCCAGGGGCTGTTCCGGGTTCGGGCGTTCAGTGTCGAAGGGCGATTCGCCCAGCTGTCCGACGCCGTTCGCACGAAATCGACGAATATCGGGGTCAACCTTCACCCGTCCTGGGGACGAACCGAGTCGGGATCCGAGTGGCGCGTCGGTGTCGACGGGTACTTCAATACGCTCTATTCGAGCTCGCGGGCGCTGGACCTGGGCGCACTCGATTACGGAGGCGGCGTGTGGGGGTCGGGCCGACTCGACTACTCGCAGAACGACGGCGTCATGAGCCTCAGCTTTGGCGGCATCATGCTGGGCTCGAAAACCTACCTCCCGCCGGGCCTCGTCGACGACGATTTCGGGTTCGTCGCGCGGATCGTCAACGATCGGCCGCTGCGATGGGACCTGACCTACGGCGGGGCCATTCAGTATCCCGTGGCGGCGGGATGGGCGGTGGGCGCAAAGGTTCTCCAGTCGCTCCCCGTGAAGTCCCCGCTCGATGAGGGAAGACGATCGCAGCTGCTGTTGCTGAACATCGCCTACCTGCTCGGCGGCGACAACCCGCTCGACTTCGGCTACCGCTTTTCGAACGGCGGGGAGCGCTTCAGCTCGCACGGCATCTTCATGAACGCCAACTTCACGTTCTGACGGAAGTCCCTCGGGCGGCGATTCGCGACGGCAATCGTCGCTGACGAGGGGAGCGCGGCCTGCGCCAGCCGGAACCGGCGCAGCGCCTCATCGGAGTCGGCCTGCTCGTGCTGCAGCTCCGCCATGCTCGTCCCAGCATGCGGGTTCCATGTTGAAGGTTCAGATCAACCCGTTCTCACGGGCGTAGTTTGTGAGCTCGACGCGCCCATTCACATCGAGCTTCTCATAGATGTTATGCATGTGGACTTTCACGGTGCCTTCGCTGATGGACAACCGATCCGCGATCGCGCGGTTCCGCAGTCCGGCGGCCACGAGGCGCACGATCTCGCGTTCCCGGCTGCTCAGGAGACGTGCCGCCTCGCTGGCTCGCTTTTCGCGTGAGAGCAGATGCCGCAGGGCCCGGCCGCCGAGCCCCTGCTCGAGCCATTGACCGCCGGAATGCACTTCGCGGACGGCCTCGACGAGCAGTTGCGGCGCCATGTCCTTGAGGACCACCCCTTGTGCGCCAAGACGGATGGCCTCGAGCAGCTGATCGTCGTCAATCACGGCCGTGAGCAGGATGATGCGCGTGCGCCGATCCTTGTCGCCCATCGCGCGCAGCAGGTCGAGTCCGCCGCCTCCAGGCATCAACAAATCCAGCACGAGTACGTTCGGCGATTCAGTGCGTACCGCGCGGAGCGCCTCGTCGGCATTTCGGCATCGCGCCACGACGGCCATATCGGGCTCCAATCGGAAGAGCTGCTCGAGGCCGTCGAGCACGATTGGGTGATCATCGGCCAGCGCAACGCGGATCGGCGCGTCAGGCTGCGGCGCCGAGGGGGAGAATGACATGGAGCTCGGCGCCGGCAGGACCCGATTCGAGGACCATCGATCCATTCATCGCCTGCACTCGGTCGCGAACGTTCCTTGGACCGAGATTCAGCTTCGCCAGTTCTTCCGCGGAATAGCGGCCTGTGAACGGGAATCCACTGCCGTTGTCGGCAACCGCGACCGTGATGGCATCCGCGCCTGCTGGTCCGACCGTCACGCGCGCCAGGGAGGCGGACCCGTGTCGGGCCGCGTTGACGAGCGCCTCTCGAATGATGTGGTAGATGTCGCGGCACAGCGGCACAGAAAGCCGGGTACTCTGTCCATTAACCGAAAGCTCGACGTGCAGATCCCATTCGCGTTCCATGCGCTGCGCCAGCTCGTCGAGGCGCGCCTCGAGCGAGACGCTGTCGGGCGGTGCGGCCGCGGGCTTGAGTTCCTGAATGAAGAAGCGGAGGTCGCGCTGCTCGGACGCCAGCATGCGCTGCGCGTCCTCGAGTGCTGAGATCGCCGCCGCACTGTCGCTGTCCATCATTCTCCGGATCGCCGCCAGCCGGAGCGCGATGCCGGTGAACGATTGCAGGACGCCGTCGTGCAAATCGCGTGCGAGCCGAATCCGCTCCTCGGTGGCTGATGCCTGGCGCAACTGCTCGGTCAGATAGTAGGCGTCCAACCGTGCGGCGATCACGCCTCCGACGATTTCCGTCAGGACGAGATCGTCCAGCGTGGGGTCGGCCTTATCCAGCACGAACAGGCGCCCTGTGAAGCTCTCGCCCTGCACCGGCACGGACAGCACAGTAGCGGGCGCGAATCGATGCGCGAAGTCCGCGTCGAGGGGGTGGCCCTCCCATAGCGCGAGCCGCAGTCCATTCGGCTCCTGCACGAGGATTCGACCGTTGGGACTGCGGCGGCAGATGAACGCCCGATCGTGGATCCCGCCGCTGACGAGCGTCGCGTCCGCGGATTGACGATCGTGCGTCCAGACGCCGCGATCCCACACAGCCAGGCGGCGCCACGGCGCGTCGATTTCGGACCACGCCAAGATGACTTTCGGCGCTTCCAGCAGGGGCGCGGCGTACGCGAGCAGATCCCGCGCCAGCGACTCCGTATCGTCGCGGACCGTTTCCGGCCACGTCGCGAGGCGCGCCATCTCGCGCACCGTTCGCCGGTCCTGCGTGCCGACGTACCCGAACAGGCCCGCCAGGACGAACAAGTACACGCTTCGAATGATGAATCCTCGCAGGTCGAACTCCGGATCCTGGAGGATGATGCCGAAGTAGATGCCAAACCCGAAGAACACAGCGATCACGATCGTCGCCGTCCACATCGTGCCTCGCACCTGCCACCGCAGCGTGGCGGCCAACAGCGCGAATACGAAATACACCGTGAACGGACTCGTCGGATCTGTGAAGAAGATGAACAACGAGAAGCAGGCGAGATCGGCGGCGTGCGTAACCACTGGCCACAGGCGCGGCACCGCCTCGACTCGCCAGAGGAGCGTCACCACCGTTATGGCGTACACCACATAGGCCAGCAGTACGCCGTAGGCGACGGTCGCGTAGCGGATCGGCTCGTCAGGATCCAACCAGACCGCGAACAGCGACGAGACGGCCAGCACGACGCGCCCGGCAGCAATCAGCCGTTCAGGGCGTATTCGCGGGGCGTACAAGGGCTCCAACACCGGTGAAAGCGTACCACGCAGCATGTCGGCCCTCCTCTATGTCAAAGGATATAGCGCGCTGTACCTGGTGATGTATTCTCTCTCCATCAGCGCGGACGTACCGTCGGAGGAAGGGCTTTTCGCTGCGAGGTGACATCCATGCCAGTCGAACCGACAGCGCGGACGCTGCTGCTCGGGGTCGTCGCTATCGTGAGCATCGCGGCGGCGGGCGTCGGCTCCCCACTCGATGCGCCCGAACTTCAGGTTGCCGTCGTGGCCCGCGCAGTGCAGCCGGGCGAGGTCGTCAGGGTCGACGTGAAGTGCCGGTGCGATGCAGCTCCCCGGCTGGGTACACCTGCCGGCGACATCGCGTTATTCCGTGTGTCAGCAGCTTCAGAGGGCGGCACCATTCACTGGCAGGCGCTGGTCGGCCTTGATCTGGCGACCGTGCCGGGAATATACCCGCTTGGGGTGTACGCGCCAGAGCAGCCTGCACCCCTTCGCACGCTCGACCTGCGCGTGCGCGCGAAAACGTTTGCGACGCGACAGCTGCGGGTGGCTCCGAGCTTCGTCGAGCCGGACGCCGCCGATCTCGAGCGAATCGCGAGAGAAGCCACGGCCCTCGAGGCGCTCTTCGAGCGCGTCACCCCTCGGATCTGGAACCCTCCATTCGCCGCACCCGTCGCGGTGCGGCCGACGAGCAATTTTGGCGCGCGCAGCATCTTCAACGGCCAGCCTCGGGCTCCCCACACCGGCGTGGATTTCAGCAGCGCGGTCGGGGCTCCGGTTGTGGCACCTGGCGCAGGACGCATCGTGCTCGCGGACGATCTGTTCTTCACCGGGAACACCGTCGTCATCGATCACGGCTCAGGGCTGTTCTCGTTGCTGGCACATCTGTCGATCGTGACCGTGAGACAAGACGATGTCGTCGAGCGCGGCGGGCTGGTTGGTCGCGTCGGCGCCACAGGACGCGTGACCGGCCCCCATCTCCACTGGAGCGTGCGCCTACACGGCGTACGTGTCGATCCGCTCTCGCTTCTGTTTGCCACGCGCGCGGGAGTGGCCGACACGACGAGTGTGCACTAGCGCGGATCCTGAAACCCTGTCGGCGATCCTCGGTGTGTGGGGTGACCCCGCGTTCCCGTTACTTCTCAGGATGACTGGCGTGGGATCCCCGATTCCCCAGGATCTCTTGCTGCTCACCGCCGGGTGCCTGGTGTTCAGCGACGTCATGCTGTATTCCGCAGGCAGGCATCTGGCCTAGCGCTCCACGCGGTGGTCCGACAGCCGGGTGCTCTCGCGTGCGCGCCTGGAGCGGACCATCGGGATGGTTCGATCGAGTCGGAGATCCCCTCGTGTTCATCGCACGCCTGATCCCCGGCACGCGCGTCATGGTGTTCCTCCCACGCACGTGGAAGCAGCGCGTGTCGTCTGTTCGACGACATTCAACGCAAGGACGCGCGCGCTATATCGAACGACATATCCGAATGTACCGGTTGCCATATTCACTCGCCGGACAGCCACTGGTTAAGTGTTTGTGCAGCGAGGCACAGTCGAGTGCGCCCACGATGGCATTGGTCCCGCGTCGCCGTGCGGGCACCCACAAGGGGGATCTGAATGCGAGTCGTGCTGGCAGATTTGAAAGGCACCGACGGATTTGTCACGAAGGACACGGTCGCTGGCGGATATGGATCGAGGTTGACGCCGTTCACACGGGTGACAAGCGTCTGTCGGCACGTTGGACCGTCGCGTGTCGCGGCGGCATGCTCGCGCGGAAACCACCAAGATGTCGAGGCCAGTCACATGTTGAGGGTGCGTATGACTCATGGCGCGACCACCTACACGTGGCGGCGATGGCCTTAACCAGGCACCAGGCAAAGGTCTGTCGTCGAAATGCCGAACGGTATGCCCGGCTGATCGAGAACTGTGAACAGATCTGGCGATCGACGGAACGTGGAATGGCTAGCTCGTCAATCTGGACGTCACGCGCCAAGGGCGCGAATCGAGAGGCACGCGAATGACACACGTACGGTTGATAGCACTCGTGACGCTCTGCGCCACCATTGTTGCCGCCGGGTGCGCCAGGCGGGCGCAGCCGGTGGCCCTGCTCGAGCCACCGCCCCCGCTGGTCGTCGAGGCGCCGCCTCCGCTCCCCCCGCCCCCGCCCCCGCCCCCGCCGAAGCCCGCACCCGCACCGGCGCCTGCGGCGGCGCTCACGGAAGAGGAGATCTTCGCGCGCAAGACGCTCGAGGAGTTGAACGCTGAACGGCCGCTTGGCGACGTATTCTTTGATCTTGATCAGTCAGTAGTCCGGGAAGACGCGCGCGCCGTCCTGCAAAAGAACGCCAAGTGGCTCCAGCGCTGGACATCAACACGCATCACCATTGACGGGCACTGCGACGAGCGCGGCACTAGCGAGTACAACCTCGCCCTTGGCGAGCGGCGCGCGAACGCGGCGCAAGAGTACCTGATGAGTCTTGGTGTCCCACGCGATCGCATCCTTATCGTGAGCAAAGGCAAGGAATCCCCCTTCTGTACCGAGTCGCACGAAGGATGCTGGCAGCAGAACCGTCGTGGCCATTTCATCATCACGGCGAAATAGAGCCCACGACAACAGGGTGACCATCGAGACCAAAATCAGCGACCGCGCGAAGAAACCACCGGCGGCTCGATCATCCACGGTTCGGTCCGGCACGTCCCGCCGGCACCGACATCACGAGTTGGCGGACCTCGCCGCTGGGAGCCCGGCATGGTGCCGGTGCGGCGAGGGTCCGCCTCCTTCGAGGACGACCCACGTCAGCATCCAAGATTCGGCCCCAAGAGTACGTTTCACGTGTACGTAGCGTCCGGCTTCAGCCGGACCAGCGGCGTGAGGCCCTCCTATCCTTTGTCCGGCTGAAGCCGGACACTACGACGAACGCGACGCTGATCTGGATTGAGACGCGCCACTGCGTTCCCAGTTTTTGGACGTAACCTTGGAGCGTCTGCCGGACGCCAAGGTCGCGGCAGACCCGCGCCGGTTCGGTGCCAGGCGCGTAGTGCAGGATCGCCGAAGTCGGCGCGACGACAATGTCCTCGACATTCCCGAACACGCCGCGATCACGTCGGACACCGTCTCGCCCGCAAAGGGCGAGCATCCCGCGAGCATCTCGTACAGCACGCAACCGAACGCCCAGATATCCGCCCGTTTGTCGACGAGCTTGCCTTTCGCCTGCTCGGGGCTCATGTAAGCCGCCGTCCCATGCCGCAACCGACAGGTGATTACGTCACGGTTGCCGAGGTCGCGCAGTAGAGGAGAGCGAACGAGGATTCCCGATCATGCAGTCAATGTAGGGGCCGACCGGTTCAGCGGTATTCACACGGGGCTCGAATTGGTTCATTCGAGCCACACGTCAACGCTCTCAGCATGCTCTTGGAACCAGTCGGCGAGCGCCTCATAGGTAATGGTCCTGTCGAATCCAGGTGCCATCGGAACGCCGAAGAGCTCCGCGCACAGATTGGGATCCTCGAGAGCACCGTGAAGATACGTCCCAATGACCCGATCGCCGAGCGCTCCGTCCCGAGTACCGTCTTCCAGATAGGCGAAGGAGGGCGTCGGCCGCTTGAAGGTCGTCACTCCGAGGTGGATCTCATACGCCGAGAACGTGAGGCCGCTGGCGAGAGTCGCGCGGCGACGGTGAACGGTCTTGCGGTTGGTGAGCACGGTCTCTGCGGCAAGCAGACCGAGCCCTTCTACGGAACCCTTCGTCGATTCAACGCCCTCAGGATCGTGGATCGCCTCACCCAGCATCTGGAACCCTCCGCAGACGCCGATAATCGCGCCACCCTGCCGATGCTGATCGAGGATCCACGCGTCCAGACCCTGCCGGCGCAACCACTGAAGGTCGCTGATGGTGTCCTTCGTTCCGGGCAGGATGACGAAGTCGTACCGCTGCCTCGACGGCTCAGCGATCCAATCGGCCCACGATAGCAGCCGAAAATCGGTACCGTTCGACAAGCAAGGCAGCTGGACGATGGCAATGGTGGCGCCCGCAGGCGCCGACGTTCGCGCACGCCGATCGAGCGCAAGGCTGTCCTCGGCATCGAGCCGCACGTCGTCCGCATACGGAAACACTCCGAGGCATGGTGCGCCGCTTCGCGACTCCAGCATGCGTCGCCCCTCGTCGAACAGCGATCGGTCGCCCCTGAATTTGTTGATCAGAAACCCGCGAAAAAGTGCGCGCTCGGCAGGGCTCAACACAGAGACGGTGCCCAGCACAGACGCGAACACCCCGCCCCGCTCGATGTCGGCCACGAGCACCCATGGTGACCCGATGCGCGTGACGAGTCCGAGGTTCACCAGATCCACCCCCCGGAGGTTCAGCTCCGTGACGCTGCCCGCGCCCTCGATGACGATCACGTCGAAGCGGCGAGCCAGGTCCTCGTACGCGGCAAGGACGTGTGGGAACAATGCGTCGACGTGCGTGTAGTACTCGCGGGCGCCAACAGTCTTCCAGACGCGTCCGTTGACGACGACCTGGCTGGTGCCGTTGCCGTTCGGCTTCAGCAGGATTGGATTCATGCTGGGCTCGGGGTCGAGCCCACACGCCTCGGCTTGCGCCACCTGTGCTCGTCCGATCTCGCCGCCGCCCGCGCAGGGATATGAATGGTTGGACATGTTCTGCGCTTTGAACGGCGCGACGCGCACCCCGCGCCTCCGCAGCCACGCGCAAATAGCCGTCGCCGTCCAGCTCTTGCCGGCGTTCGACGAGGTGCCGCCGAGGAACAGGGACCTCGCGCTCACGTGCGACGCCGCACCAGCCACGACGGGGTCTGCGCAGCGAGCGGCACGCCCGCGGCGAGGCACCTACTCAGGATCGCGTTGGCCAGACGAGTCATGCGCTAGAAGCCCACGCTCAGGCCGACGACCGCCGTGCGGCCGGGATTGAGCCATCCGATGTCGTAGTAGGTCGCGTCGAACACGTTGTCGAGCTTCACGTAGGCGCGCAGCGGCATCCGGGCATGGTTCAGGACGCGGTAACCTGCGACCAGCGCCGCTTTGGTGAACGCGGGATAGCGGTACGCGCGCGATCGGCCGGCCGCAAAGAACGACGCGTAGGTCTCGGATCCGTAGAAGACGTCGAACGTCGTGTCGAGCCGCTCGGTCACCCCTGCTGTGGCGATGAACGTCGCCACGTGGCCGAAGACGGCAGGCACGACAAAGAAGCCTGGCACCGTCAGGTCCTGCTCGGTCTCGGAACGCGTGTAGGTGTAGCCGCCGGAAAGCCTGACTCGGCGGCCCGGGCGCGCCTCGATCGCGACTTCCACGCCGCGCGAGAAGCCCCCGGAACTGTTCACATAGCCTTGCGTGCGGCCGAAGGGATCCGTGTCGGGACGTATGCCCCCCGACGCGTCGAACGCCGTCAACGACGAGACGTGGTTGTAGAACATCGTCGCGGAGACCAGCCCGCGTCCGTTGAACAAGTACTGATCGACCCCGCCATCAATCGTCTGATACCGATCTGGCTCGAGGCGCGGATCGCCAAAGGCGGTGAAGAGCAGGCGTGCGGTCACGGGATCGGTCGAAAAGCCCCCGCCGAAACGCTCGTACAGCGCAGGCGCGCGGAACGCATTGCCGGCGTGCACGCGAAGCTTGGTCTGCGACGTCTGGAGGAAATAGGCCGCGGAGACATCACCGGTCAGCGCCTGCGGCGGCGCGGCCACGTCCGCGCCGTCGTAGGGACTCGCGGTCCCGACTGCCGCCAGCCGTGGCTTCGACAGGCTGAAGCCCTGGACCCGTCCAGAGAACGAGAGCTGAACGCGACGATCGGCGAACGCCAGCTGGGCAGACGCGAAGCCGGCGTGGGCATTCTGCCGGATCCGCGTCTCTGTTTGAATCCGCCGCGGAGACGGAAGGTTGTTGTCCTGGACGTCGTGGAAGCGCTCCTGTTCGAATTCGTAGCCGAATGACAGGCTCACCCAGGGACGTGGTGCTGTGTACCCCCGCAGGTCGGCCGTGTCGATGTCGCCGAAGATGTTCGTGAAGCTGACAGCCGCCGGCTGGAAACCAACGCCCAGGGGTCCGTTCGTAAATGTGCGCCGCGTATGCACGCGCTGGTAGCTGGCCTGCCAGCTGAGACCCGCCCAGCCGCTGTGCCTGAAACGGACCGCCGTCGTGTGAAAGCGAGACGTCCGGAGGCTGTCCGGGTCATTGCGGCCTGGAATGTACGTCGCGGCGCCCACCTGGAAGGGGAGCCCGCGGTTCGATCGCTCGATCTGATCCGGCGCGACGGGAATCGCATCAACGATGATCGCCTGTGGAATGTTCCCAGCCGGAATGCCGCTTGCCGTCGGGCTCGTATTGAGCTCGACGCGATCGTCGGATCCGAGCACGCGCACCATCAGATTCGCCGCGGGAGACAGGTCGTACTGCACCATGGCCTGACCACCAGTGCTGTGCGTGGCATCGTCGCCATCGAGCCCGTCGAACAGGTTGAACTGCAGTGCCCCCGCCGAATACCGAAGGCGATCGCCCAGCGCACCGCCGCTCACGGATCCTCGCGCGCGGAAGTGGCCAAGCGTCCCGCCTTCCAGCTGGCCCTCTGGACGCAGCACCCCACCACCGGGACGCGTCACGATGTTCACCACGCCCCCGACAGCGTTCGTGCCGTACAGCGACGAGCCCGATCCACGGAGCACCTCGACGCGATCGGCGGCGATGAAATTCAGCGTGGACAGAAGCGAGGTGGCGTCCGCCTGAATCGTTGACGCGTCCCGGAACCGCATGCCGTCCACCAGGACCGCGGACCCGTCAGGGCGCAACCCCCTGATGCGCATGGACGTCATCTGACCGGGGCCACCGCTGTTGCGCACCTGCACGCCGGGCGTGAAGCGCACGATTTCCCCCAGGGAATGCTCGTTGCGTGCCCGAATGTCCTCGGCCGTGATGATGGTCACCGCTTTCGAGGTCTCCTGCGTGACCTGCGGCACGCCCGCCGCGGTGACGACCACTGCGTCGTCTATACCCGCCACGTCGAGATCGACGTCCAGGGTTGCCGGAGATCCGAGCATGACTGGAAGGACCGACGTGCGGCGGCGAAATCCGGGCTTGGCAATCTCGACGAGGAAGAGACCGGCCGGCAGATCCTCGATGCGGTACTCGCCGGCCCCGTCGGTTTCGACGGTCCGCACGAACCCGCCGTCTTCGCGCGCCACGCGCACCGCCGCGGCCGGGACGGCTGCGCCCTGTGGGTCACGGACGCGTCCGGTCAGCGCCGCGCCCTGCGCGAGTCCATCGACCGCGACTGCAAGGATGAACAGCGACACGTGGCCAATCACGAAACGTCTCATCGATGAGCTCCTTGTACGAGCGCCGGCCCTGGTACCTGGGCCCCCGGCCAGACCGGTCTGACCGTTGTCACCGCGGGTGGTCGCCATGCTGCCCATGTCTGTCCTCCACTCCGTCGCGGCGGACAGACCACGGGAACGTCGGGCGTGCTAATGGAATCGAGGTAGGACGCGAACCAGGATGCCAACGCATGCTTTCTGTTCTCCGCAGAAAGACAGCCGCTTCACCCTGGGCAGGTCTCCTGGCTCGGAGGGACGGCGTTGTGTCTATCGCCGAGGTCGCTTCACCTTCCCCAGCCGAGAGGCTGAGTGGCTCTTCGAAGCGACGCGCCCTCACTCACAGTGGCGGAACCGCGCCGGACTTGCACCGGACTTCCCTGTTCGGCCCGTTATGGGCGCCCAAGGCGTCGAGGACCTTATCACGATCCTCGCAGGAGTGACAACACCGCCGCGGCGACCGCGGCTGATGCGATGCCCGTCAACGCGACCAGACGCATCGCCCGGGTGACGTCGCCGTGCGTGTCGAGCAGCGGATCGGACGGGGCGCCGATCCAGACGTCCGTGACGAGACGGCCATTCATCCAGATGGGGCCGACGAGTCGGCGCTCGAGTGCGCCGGCAGCGCCGGCTTCGCTCCAACCGGAGTTCGGACCGGGAAGGATGGAATGCTGTCGCCACCCGACGGCGAGCGCCTTCGCGCCGGAGCACCCCGGTAACACCGATGCGACCGCGGCGATCAACAGCCACGTCGCCCGAGCAGGCAGATAGTTCATCACGTCATCGAGCCGCGCGCCGCACCATCCAAACTTGAGATATCTGGGCGTCTTGTAGCCGACCATTGAATCGAGTGTGCTGGCGAGCTTGAACAGCACCAAGCCGGGGATGCCACCCAGTGCGTACCAGAAAACGGGACTCGTGAATCCGTCCGTGAGATTCTCACTCAGGCTCTCCACTGCCGCCCGCCGACAGGCGGCCGCATCCATCTGTGCCGTGTCGCGGTTGACGAGATGGGCAATCGCCGCACGCGCGGTGAGCACGTCCCCCCGAAGGAGGGCCCGCTCGATCCGCCACACATGCCGCAACAGATCGCCGAGGGCGAGCAGGCTGTACACCAGGAGCACGTGCAGGATCCACCCGGCGAGCCGCGACACTGTCGCACCGGCCAGCACGGCGCCGGAACAGAGCGACACCCAGAGCGCAGCCAGCAGCGCACAGAGGGCGATCCCCCCTCCGTAGCCGTCTGCGCCCATGCGACGCAGACGCTGCTCGACGTCGGTGACCGTCCGGCCGATCAACCGGATCGGATGCCATCGGTAGGGCGGGTCGCCGATCGCGAGATCGAGGACGACGCCCAGGACGAGTGCGACGGGATGGGCCGCGAGGAATGCCGTCAGTTCGGCTGCCACTTGTCGCGCCACCCGAGCGCGATCGCAGCCACTACCAGCAGCTTGGGATCAGAGCAGCCCATGGTGCGCAGGCGCGCATGGAACTCCACCCAGTGGTGCGGCTTGGCTGCAAGACTCGCGGCCAGTGTCGCAGCCTGTTGGAGCACTGCCTCCGGGAGGACCGATTCGGGAAGCGTCTGATGCCTCGCGCGATCGAGGACGGTGGCGAGCGCATGTGCAGCGGCGCCGACCAGCGGCTCGTAGAACGCTGCTTGACGGTTCCGCTGAAGCAGCTCGAGATCCGCGGCGTCGAGCAGTCCCGAGAGATCGTCGAAGATCGTCTGCTCCTTGAGACCGTACCGGCCCAGCGCATGGAAGATGCCTCGCGTATAGCTTGGCTCGAGGCCGTTCTGCCAGCGCAGTGCCTCCAGTGTGGCCGCACGGACCGCCCGGCCTACGATCTCGCCGAATTTCATGTGCGGACTGGCAGACGTGAGCGGTGGACCGCCATCCAGCGGCGCCGCCACACAATACTGATCCGTACCAGTTCCGGTCGCGAGGTCGGCGGAGTAGCAGCTCGGAACCGCAAGTCGCTGGAGCGCGGCTGATTTTCCTTCGGTCATCGTCACGGCGAGCCGTGCCAGGACAGCCGGCGTGACTGGCGCATTGACGACCACGATCGTGTTGATCGTGCCAGCGACAGCCGGCACCTTCACCACACCCTCATGCGATTCGCGCCAGCCGGCCGGATCGCCCGCGCACACGGCATTCGTCTGCACGCCCGCGGTGACGATCGCCGCCACCTCCACGTGCGCATCGCGCTCGGCGATCACGGCCACATAGTTCATGTTCGCGGCCGTACCCAGGACGGCAGTGTCGGCGGAGGGGAGTCCGATCTCCGCGCAGACGGTGTCGTGGTACGCCTCTTGTCCCATCTCCATGATCGCGTGCGTGCGTGCCTGATGCCCCGAGCCTTCACAGCTTTGATGGTTGACCAGGTATCGAAGGTGCTCGGTCTGGCCGCCGTTCTTCACCGACGTGCTGAGCACACGATGTGGAGTCTGCAGATCCACAAGGAGAAACCGGCCGCACCGTCGAACGACGGCTGGCGATGTCGAGAGGACCTCCCAATGCATCACGCGATTATGCCCCACACATTTGCGTGGCGCAGGCCCCAGTAATGGGGAGCGCAGGCGGATCCTTCATCATGTGGTTCGCAACCTGTATCGTCATGATGTCCGGCGCCGTCGCAGAGGGCTAGGTGCTGCGCGTCGTGTGCAGGCCGAACTTCTCGATCCGGTACCGGACCTGATCGCGGTTCATCCCGAGGAGCTCCCCAGCTCGCGTCTGGTTGCCGCCGGCGCGCTCGAGGGCCTGAACGAGCAGCTGCCGTTCGATGTCCTCGAGTTTGATGCCCTCGGGGGGCAGCTTGAACTGCGCGGGCGCAATCGTCCGTGTCAACGTGGTGAAATCGTCGGGGTCGAGCCATGCGCGGTCGTTGAGCAGCATCGCGCGCTCGATCGCGTTGCGTAGCTCGCGGACGTTGCCGGGCCACGCGTACTGTTCCAGCAGCTGCGCTGCTGTCGGCGCGAGCCCGCCGACGCGCTTCTTGAACTCTCGGTTGAACCGGTCGATGTAGAACGCCGCCAGGAGCGGGATGTCGCCGTGGCGCTCGCGCAGCGGCGGCAGCACGACGGGCATCACCTGCAGCCGGTAGAAGAGATCCTCCCGGAACCTCCCCGCCTTGACCTCCTCCTCGAGATTGCGGTTCGAGGCCGCAATGACGCGGAGGTCAACCCGGATGTCGGCGAGCCCGCCGACCCGCTTGAACGCCTTCTCCTCGAGGAAGCGCAGGAGCTTGGCCTGCAGCCCCGGCGTCATTTCGCCGACTTCGTCGAGGAACACGGTCCCGCCGTCGGCGGTTTCCAGGAGACCCCGCTTCTGCTGGCGCGCGTCGGTGAATGCTCCCCGCTCATGGCCGAACAGCTCGCTCTCGAGGAGTTGTTCGGGCAGCGCCGAAGCCGTGATGTTGACGAACGGACGGGCGGCCCGGTCGCTGTTGTAATGAATCGCCTTGGCCGCCAGATCCTTACCCGTCCCCGTTTCTCCGGTCAGAAGCACCGTGGAAGCCGGGCTGGCGGCGATGCGGGCCAGCAGCGCCTTGACCTCTTGCATGGCAGGCGACGCGCCGACGATCGCATCGAAGCCGAACTCGCGTCCCTGGCCGGCCCGGAGCGAGCGCACCTCGCGGCGCAGCCGCGTGGTCTCGAGCGCCTTGTCGACCAGCAGGGCTACCTCGTCGAGGTTGAACGGCTTGTTGACGTAGTGAAAGGCGCCCAGCTTCATCGCCTCGACCGCGTTCTCGATGGTCGAGAACGCGGTCATCAGAATGACTTGAATCTCGGGCGCCTGCGCCTTGATCCGGCGCAGCACGTCGAGGCCGTCACCATCCGGCAGTCGGTAGTCGAGCAGTGCGAGATCGACGTCCTTTCCGATCTGCGCGATCGCCTCGGCGGCAAGGCCCGCCTCAAGGATGTCATAGCCGTCGCGTTCGAGACGCTCGCGCAGCGACCAGCGCACGAGGGCTTCGTCGTCGACGATGAGCACCGTGGCGGCGGGCACGATTCAGTATAGCGGGCGCCACGCAGAGCCGCCGGTCGTCATTCGGTCCGGGTGCGCGGCTCGTGTCTGCCACCCGCCGCCCTCGAGGATGGTCAGCAGTGCCCCGATCGGCTGCCGACCCCCTCGCCAGATCGACGATTCACACGTGCGTGAGATCCGCTCGCTCGCCCTCGGCGATGCGCCCGTCCCGCGGGCGCGACAGTCCGAATTTCTCGATCCGGTAGCGAACCTGGTCGCGGTTGATGCCGAGGAGGTGGCCGGCGTGGGTCTGGTTGCCGTGCGCCCGCTCGAGCGCCTGCACAAGGAGCTGCCGCTCCACCTCCTCGAGTACGACCCCGTGTGGCGGCAGCTGGAACTGCATCGAACCTGTCGCCGCGCGGGACAGCGTCGTGAAGTCGTGCGCCTCCAACCACTCTCGATCCATCAACAGCATCGCCCGCTCGATCGCGTTACGAAGCTCGCGAATGTTGCCCGGCCACCCATACCGCTCGAGGACGATCATGGCCTCGGGCTTCACGCCGCGCACCCGCTTGCGGAACTCGCGGTTGTACCGGTCGATGTAGTAGTTGACCAGCAGCGGGATATCGCCCGCACGCTCGCGCAGCGGAGGAAGTGCGATCGGCATCACCTGCAGCCGATAGAACAGGTCTTCGCGGAACTTCCCGGCGCGCACGTCCGCTTCGAGATCGCGGTTGGTGGCTGCGACGACCCGCACGTCCACGTGGATATCGGCGAGCCCGCCCACGCGCTTGAACGTCTTCTCCTCGAGAAAGCGGAGCAGCTTGGCCTGCAGCCCCGGCGTCATCTCGCCGATCTCGTCGAGGAACACGGTACCGCCGTCGGCGATCTCGACCAGCCCGCGCTTCTGCTGGCGCGCGTCGGTGAAGGCCCCACGCTCGTGGCCGAACAGTTCGCTCTCGAGGAGCTGCTCGGGCAGCGCCGAGGCCGTGATGTTGACGAACGTGCGGGATGCCCGGTCGCTGTTGTAATGAATCACCTTCGCGGCCAGGTCTTTGCCGGTGCCGGTTTCGCCCGTGATCAGCACCGTCGATGCCGGGCTCGATGCCACACGCCCCATCAGCCGCTTCGCCTGCGTCATCGCGGGCGAGGCGCCGATGATCGCGTCGAACCCGTACTCGCGCCCCTGGGTCGTACGCAGGGTGCGTACCTCCCGTCGCAGCCGGCTCGTTTCGAGCGCCTTCTCGACGATCAGTGCCACTTCGTCGAGGTTGAAGGGCTTGTTGACGTAGTGATAGGCGCCGAGTTGCATCGCCTCGACGGCGTTCTGCACCGTCGAATACGCCGTCATCAGGATGACGAGCGTGTCGGGCGCGATCTCCTTGATGCGCCGGAGCAGCGTGAGGCCGTCGCCATCAGGCAGGCGGAAGTCGAGGAGTACGAGGTCGACCTCTTCGGCCATCTGTTCGAGCGCCGCAGCCGCCGTGGCAGCCTCCCTGACCTGGTAACCGTCACCCGCAAGCCGCTCCCGCAGCGACCAGCGAACCAGATCCTCGTCGTCGACGATGAGCACGTGTGCAGTCGTCATGGCCCCAGCCCCCGTGGGAAATAATCCCCACCCGCTGTGGAGGATTCCCCAGCAAACGGTCTTTTTCCGTGATTCATGTGCCGAGGGAGCAACTTCCGCGCCGCTTATCACACGATGGCGGCGACGAGGGCGCCCGCGCCGTAGGCGGCCACGGCCCCGCTACTGGAGCGACGACCGCGCGTTCGAGGCTTCGAGCAGGAGGGGCTCGATCGCCTGGATGTCGAACGGTTTGTCGAGCACCCTGTACGCGCCGAGTGCCAGAGCGTCGCCGGCCAACTCGCACGTGCTGTAGGCGGTCATCATCACGACCGCAGCGTTCGGCCGCAACCGCCGAATCTTGGCGAGGAGTCCGAGGTCGCTCGAATCCGGGAGCCGCAGATCGAGCAGGATCACATCAATTGGCCCTGGTTCGTCATGGAGTGCTTCCACGGCGCTCGCCGCGCTGTCGGCTTCAACGACCGCATGCCCGTGCTGCTGGAGCGTTTCCGCAATCGACCATCGAATGAGCGCCTCATCTTCGACCACAAGCACCCGAAGAGGGGATTCGCTCATAACAGCTTCCAGCTCATAGCCAGGGGTTCAAGAAACGGTCCAAGGCATCACGCGCCGACAGGAGCGACGGTCGTCGCCAGCGGCAGCGTGACCGCAACGGTTGTTCCCCCGTCGCCGGGGAATTCCACTCGGATGGCACCGCCCTGCGCCTCGATGAGCCGCTTCGCCGTCGACAGGCCGAGTCCCGTTCCGCGGGCCTTCGTCGTGAAAAATGGAGTGAAGAGCCGGTCCCGGATGTCCACGGGAATGCCCGGACCGGCATCCGCCACGCGCACCTCGCAACGGCCGTTCGATGACTTGAGCGTGATCCCGATGCGGCCCTTGCCCCGCATCGCCTGCGCGCTGTTGATCAGCAGGTTCTGGAACACGATTTTCAGCAGCTCCGGGTCGGCGAGAACGGGCGGGGACGTTCCGTCTACGCCGATCTCGACCCCGGCGACGACCGGGTCAGAGCGCAAGATATCGATTGTTGTGGCCACGAGCGACGACACGTCGACCGGCCTGGGTCGCGGCTGCGGCGGACGGGCAAACAGCAACAGATCCTGAATCAGGCCGTTCAATGCGTCGATCCGTGTCACGATCTCCCGCGTCACTGCGGCGTCGCGGCTTTCTGGGGTCAGGCGGCTGCCAATCACCTGCACGGCGCCCCGGATGCCCGCCAGCGGATTCTTGATCTCGTGGGCGATGACCGCGGCCATTTCACCCAGTCGTACGAGGGATGCCTGCTCGCGCAGCCGCGCTTCGAGGGAGACGCGCGCGCTCAAGTCGTGCAGGATCCCCGTAAATGTCCGCGCGCCGGCCACCGACATTTCGCCGACCGAGAGGTGCACCGGGAACGTCGTCCCGTCGCGGCGGAGCCCAATCACCTCGCGCCCGATGCCGATGATGTGCGCCTCGCCCGTCGACAGATATCGAGCGAGGTAGCCGTCGTGTTCTTCGCGATACGGCGGCGGCATCAGCAGCGTGACGTTCCGGCCGAGCACTTCGGACTCCGTGTAGCCGAACAGGCGCTCGGCGGCCGGGTTGAAGGCTTCAATCTGTCCCTGAGCATCGATGACGACGATGCCGTCGACGGCCGATTCGACGATCGAACGCCAGCGCTCTTCGCTCGAGCGAAGTTTCTCTTCGAGCGCGACGCGTTCGCTCAGATCGTGCACGATCCCCGTGAACTTGTGCTCTCCGTCGACGGTCATCTCGCCGACCGACAGATGGATCGGAACGATCGTTCCGTCGCGCCTGAGCGCCCGCACTTCGCGGCCCACGCCGATAATCTTCGCTTCGCCCGTTGCCAGGTATCGCGCGAGATAGCCGTCGTGCTCCTCGCGGTACGGCGACGGCATGAGCATCGTGACGTTGCGGCCGACGACTTCGGTTTCCCGATAGCCGAAGAGGCGCTCGGCAGCATGATTGAAGGTCTCGATGCGGCCCAGGGCATCAATGACGATGATGGCGTCGACGGCGGAGTCGATGATCGCCGCCAGGACTTGCCCCGCACGGTCACTGGCTCGGTCTGAGGACACGGCACCATAGCGTACACAACTACAGTGGACCACCGCTCTGGAGGCGCGCGCGGAGCGCGTCACGCGCCGTGGGCGCTTCGTCGCGGATGCGGACTATTCCGCGCCGCCGTGCGTTTTCTCGCGAAGGCGGCCCGAGGGGGCTGACATCAGGTTCGAGCCCCCGCATCATCGCACCCGTGTTCGGCTTGGCGCGCAATCTGCATATTGCGTCATCACCGAGATTGACGCGCGCAAGACGCGTTGGAGGACTGCGATGGATGAACGAACCGAACGAGACGTGCTCCATCACCTGATCAATCTGTGCACGGATGGGGAGCGCGGTTTCCGGGCGGCGGCGGACCACGTGAGCGACCCGACGTTGCAGTCGCTCTTCACCGACTTGGCGGCGCAGCGGAAGCGGTTCGCTGAAGAACTGGTCCCGCACCTCCAGCGTCTGGGCGGCCCGCCGGATCTCGAAGGGACGAACGTCGGCACGCTGCATCGACGGTGGATGGTGCTCAAAGGCCTGTTGCCGGCCGCCACACCCATCACATCGTCGCCGAGGCGGAACGCGGCGAGCATGCCGCCCTCGACGCGTACGACGATGCGCTCAACCGCATGCTGCCGCCGACGGCGACCGACGTGATCGAGTCGCAGCGGGAGGCGATCCGCCAGGCGGTCGATCGAATCCGCACGGTCGACACCGGCGATTCGCTCGTCGAGTAGCGGGAGGCATGCGTGCGGACCGACACGACGTACCTGGGATTCCGTCTGCCACACCCGTTCATGGCCGGTGCGTCGCCGTTCGGGCACCACGTCGATACGGTGCGCCGCCTCGAAGACGCCGGTTGCGCGGCGGTCGTGCTGCATTCATTGTTCGAGGAGCAGATTGAGGCGTCGCGGCGTGGCCGCTTCCGGTACAGCGATCGGCGGGGAGCGCCCGTCGCCTCACCCCTCGCTGTCCTGCCGCGCGAGGACGATTATCCGCTGGGCCCGGACGGCTATGCCGAGCACATCCGCCGGGCGAAGCAGGCGGTGAGCATCCCCGTCATCGCGTCGATCAACGGCACGTCGGTCGAGTCGTGGCTGACCTTCGCGCGCGTGATCGAACAGGCTGGGGCCGATGCCCTCGAATTGAACCTGTACGAGATCGTGGCGGCGCTGGATGCACCAGCGGCAGCCATCGAAAGCCAGATGGTTGGCGTCGTGCGCGAGGTCAAGCGGGTCCTGCGGATTCCGATCGCCGTCAAGACGCTGCCGTTCTTCACGTCGTTCGGGCACGTGGCGCGTCAGTTCGACGAGGCTGGGGCGGACGGCCTCGTGCTCTTCAACCGCTTCTACCAGCCGAATCTCGATATCCGCACGATGAAAGTGACCTCACAGGTCGAGCTCTCGGCATCGAGCGAGCTCCTGATTCGGCTGCACTGGCTCGCGATCCTGTACGGTCGAATTCGGCCGTCGCTTGCCGTGACTGGTGGCATCGATCAGCCAGAGGACGGCATCAAGGCGGTGCTGTCCGGTGCCGATGCGGTGCAGATGGTGTCAGCGTTGCTCCGCTACGGATCCAAACACGTCGGCGTGATGCGGCAGGGCCTCGAAGCCTGGATGGAGGAGCACGAGGTCGCCAGCGTCGACGAGATGCGCGGCGACGCGAGCCTCCATTGCGTGGAGGATCCCGCGGCGGCGGAACGAGCTGGCTACATCCGTACGCTGCACAGTTGGAGAAAGGACGCGTATACACAGCCATGACGACCCATTTCGCCATCGCCGGTAGGCGAGTGACGTCGCCCTAAAGCATTGTCCCGCAATAATTTGTACGCAGGCCACTGAGTGCCAGTCAGTATGCCATCCATGGCGGTGCACGTCACGCCGCCGCCGCGTGCGCTCAGTGCGCTGGCATGAGTGCGCCGAATCTGCGATACCATCCGATCCGAATGCGGTTGACCGCACTGCGGCGTCACCTCTTCGCCGTCAGCTGGCCGATCCTGAGCGTTCACGTTCTTGGCGTGGTGCTCGGCACGGCGCCAGTCTGCCGCGATCACGAGCACACCCACCACGGCGTGGCGGCGTCTGATTGTCCAATGCACCACCAGCGGGAGACGGATACGCCGCGAACGGCTCATCATTCACATCACGGAGCGCCGTCGCCTGCTGCAGGTGAGCGGGCTCCCGATGCGCGAATGACGTGCCGGTGCCCAGGCGATCTCATACCGATGTACGTCGGTCACATCGCGATCCTGCAACCACCGTTGTCGCACTCGCCGTTGGGTCAGACCGTAGTGCTCGACGTTGTAAGCGACTCGCCCGTGAGTACTCTCTCGTCCTCTCCGCCTTCTCCACCGCCGCGCTGACCCCTTCACCGTCGTCTACCTGATCGGATCGGTCCGTACGGGCACCGGTCCAATCGGCCATTGGTCTTATCGGAGTGAAGGTATGTGCGCGAAGCTTCTACGTCCATTCGTCGGAACGGTTACGTCTGTATTGTTGGTGCTGGGACTCGATGTCGGCGCCGCGTGGGCTCAGGTTGAAGCCACGATTCGCGGTCAGGTCGTAGCGGCGGTAGACGGGTCGGCGGTTGCTGGTGCGCCGGTGACCCTCCGGTCCCAGGCTAACGGCGATCCGCTCCAAACCAGCGCCGACCCGACCGGACGATTCGTGTTCATTGACATCAGGCCCGGAGAGTACTTCCTGTCCGCGACCGCTGAGGGGTTTGCGCCGCGCGAACTGCGGCTGGTCGTTGCCCCGCGCGAAGTCAGGTCGGTCATGCTGGCGCTGGACGTGGGGCCTGTCGCCCTCAGTGTGGATGTCGTGGCCGAGAGTTCCTTCCCCAGCACGCATTCCCCGAGTTCAACCCTCTTCACGCCGGAGCGTCTCGACCAGATGCCGCTCGCGCAGCGCACCAATCTGCCGGACGCGATCGTCACCGCTGCGCCTGGCATGATCCGGGGCCACGATGACTTCGTGCACATCCGCGGACATGAGGTGGCCCTGAATCCATCGATCAACGGCGTGCAGTTCTGGGAGAACGCGCACTCGGTGTTCTCGCCTGGGCTGGGTGTGGATTACATCGACTCGATCAACGTGATGACCGGTGGATTTGCGGCGGAGTACGGGAATCGCTTCGGCGGGATTCTGGATGTCGTCACGAAGTCCGGGTTCACGATGAGGAACCGCGGATCGGTCATGGTGGGTGCCGGCACGGCGCACCGCCACAACGCCGGCGTCGAGTGGGGGGCGCAGAGCGATCGGCTCGCCTCGTACCTGAACCTGGGTGGTTTCACGTCCGACCGCTTCCTCAGCCCGCCGTCGCCGCGCTCGATCCACAACACTGGCCGAGGGCTTCGGAGTTTCGGCCGCCTCGACCTGCGCGCCAGCGGCCGCGATGACGTCAACCTTGTGGTCACGGGCGACGGGGTCAACTTCGAGCTGCCGATGGACGAGCGCGACGAGCGGTTGCGTCCGGACTTCAAGAACCTACAACGCGCGCGCTCGCAGAGCGCCATCCTGTCATGGAACCATGTCCGTTCCGCCGACGTCGTGATACGGACAGCCGTGTATCAGCGGTGGTCGACAGTGCGTCAGCTACCGGAGACGATTGATCGATATGGTGCCCAGACCGAGGCGGAGCGCACCCTTCACACGGTCGGCGTCAAGACTGACCTGACACGCGTCGCAGGCAGACACGCGTTGAAGAGCGGAGTTGATCTGGTGGTGTTGCGCCCGCGCGAGGAGCTGTCTTACCTGAGTCAGCCGTGGATCGACTTTACACATCTTCCGGGCATCAATGAAGGTCACGTTCACTTCCGCGGGCCGAACCTCGGCCGAGGCGTTCCTCGCCCCGTCGTGTTCAGCGGCGCGGAGACCGGCGGGCAGGCGAGCCTGTTCGTGCAGGACAAGATTCAGGCGACATCGAGCCTTTCGGTCGATGTAGGTGTACGGTTCGACCGGTACAGCCTTGCCATCTCTGAGTCCCACGTCAGCCCCCGCGTCAATACGGCGTACCGCTTTCCGGCGGGCACGGTGCTCTTTGGTTCCTATAATCACTTCTTTGTCCCGCCGCCCATTGAGCACGTGCTGGCCGGCAGTGCCGGTCTGACGCGATTGGTGTCAGAAATCGGACGGCCCCTGCCGCCTGTCCGCGCGATCACGGAGAACCAGTTCGAAGCCGGGGTGACGCACCCGATCACCGGCATCGGAAGCGTGGGCATCACGGGGTACTACCGCCTCAGCGACGATCCGCCGCATACGTCCATCTTCCCGGACTCGCGGTTCTACACATACGCGAGTTTCGACAAGGGGAAGGCATACGGGATGGAGATCAGGGCGGACGTGCCGAGAATCGGGAATCTCGGACTCTCTGGTTACCTGAACTACGCGCTCGGACGCGTCTGGTTCTACAACCCGATCACAGCCGGATTCACCACGGAAGCCGCCCATCTCAGTGAAGTGGGCAGGTTCCTGGCGCCGATGGACCAGCTGCATACGGTGACCTCTGGTCTGTCGTATCACCATCCGCGAACCAGGCTGTGGACGGCGGTGTCAGTGGAGTACGGCAGCGGAACGCCTGGCGGACACGGTGCCGGCGACCATGAGCCAGGCGATGGCGAGGCGCACGAGCACGCCTCAGGTCCAGGCCTCTGCGGGACCCGCTGTCCCTCGCGCGTCACGCCTAATCTGTCATTCGGCTGGAATGCCCAGCCCTCACGCGGAGATCAACCGCGCCTGGCCGTGCAGGTCAACGTCGAGAACGTCACCAACAAGGTGTACCTGCTGTCGAAGGAAAGCTCGATGGTGCAGGGCCAGTACTCGATTCCGCGCCTCGTGTCCGCGTCAATGCGGCTGCGCTTCTAGCCAGGCATCCGTTCGGCGATTCGTCGGCGTCTTCCCTGGTTCGTCTTGACGAGAGACACGTTGTTCGTGGGCGCCGTTGGCCGGCCGGATCCAGATGAACGCACCCTCGACGTCCAATGATGCTCCGGCCGTTCGACTTGGACTCCGGGAAAATCTGCCCCAGTTCGTCCTGCTTGTCATCATCAACGCGTTCGTGGGTGCGATGGTCGGCATGGAGCGCAGCATCCTGTCGCCGCTCGCCGAACAAGAATTTCGCCTCGCCGCCCGTACAGCCGTGCTGTCGTTCATCGTCGTGTTCGGGATGTCAAAGGCACTGACGAATTACTTCGCCGGACGGTTGGCCGATCGTATCGGGCGCAAGCACGTGCTCATCGCCGGTTGGCTGGTCGCCGTTCCGGTGCCCTTCATGCTCATGTGGGGTCCGAGCTGGAACTGGATTCTCGCAGCGAATGTCCTGCTCGGGGCCAGTCAAGGATTCACCTGGTCGACGACCGTCATCATGAAGATCGATCTCGTCGGGCCGGCCCATCGCGGCCTGGCGATGGGTCTCAATGAATTCGCCGGCTACTTGGCGGTGGCTGGCGCCGCTCTCGCCACAGGATGGATCGCCGCCCGGACGGGACTGCGCCCGGAGCCCTTTTATCCTGGCATCGCATTTGTCTTCGTCGGTCTTGTCCTGTCGGTCGTGTTGGTTCGCGAGACATCGTCTCATGTCGTCCTGGAATCACAATCGGGCCGATCATCTGTGAGTCAGCCTTCCGCAGGAGAGGTGTTCTGGCGAACGACGGTGACGGACCGCAATCTGTCGACCATCAGCCAGGCCGGTCTTGTCAACAATCTGAACGACGGAATGGCCTGGGGTCTCTTCCCATTGTTGTTCGCGAGCGCCAGCATGGGCCTCGACCAGATTGGCACCCTGGCAGCAATCTACCCGGCTACGTGGAGCATTGCGCAAATAGGGACAGGGGCGCTCTCCGACCGTTTCGGACGGAAATGGTTCATCGCGAGTGGGATGTGGGTGCAGGCCGTTGGCATCGCCGTCGTGATCGAGTCGACGAGCTTCATAGGTTTTGCGGCAGGTGGTGCGCTCCTGGGCGTCGGTACGGCGATGGTGTATCCGACGCTTCTGGCTGGCATTGGTGACGTCGCCCTCCCATCGTGGCGCGCGTCGTCGGTCGGCGTGTACCGCCTCTGGCGAGACTTCGGTTACGTCGTCGGCGCCCTTCTCGCCGGACTGACCGCAGATCTCGTTGGCCTTGCTGGTGCTGTCTGGTTGATCGCCGTGATCACCTTTGCCTCTGGTGTCGTCGTCGCGGTACGACTGGATGGGACGCTTCGCCATGAACACCTGGTGTACGAAGGAACCCGACCATGATCGATAACGTTCGTGACGTTCCGTGTTCTGCCGAGCTTCTGACGCTCCTGGGGCGGATCGGCTTTCGCGACGCGGCCATACGAGATCGGTTTCGAGTGCTTTCATGGCACATCGAAGGAAGGCGTTGCGGCGACGTACGCCGTCACCGGCGTGAATATCTACGCGCGCACGCCACATGACCCGAGTGGCTGGATCGGCGGCCACGCACACGCACGGCGTGGGTCGACGCCCAGCCAATTACGGAACGGACTCATATGCGCCGACATCGTACGCACGTCCTTGGGGCCTGATGGTGCCGATTCGATCCGTTATGACGCTGGACAGCGTAATCCCGGCATCGATCGCCGGCGAGCCGGGCGCAAGTCTATAGTTGTGGGCGGCCGTGCTGAGGAATGCCTCCGTTCCGACGCCCCGATTCGATGCGTCGATCGCTTCGGGAGGAAGCACTCCGTACGCGAGGAGGTTGAGCACTTCGAGACCCGCGCGGTCAGAAGCTGCGGCACGGAAGGGCCGTACCACGTTTCGCCCAACCGTGGTGTTCCAGATTTTCAGATTGACGATGTTGTCTTCATAACGGAATGCAGTACCCGCGTCGTATACGACGGCATTCTTGATCGTGACCCAGGCGCCGCCGGCCGATAAAGAACCAGGGCCGCGAAGTCGAAACCCGATTTCCGACGCGTACACGGTCGACCGGTCCACTGTCACATTCACATTCTCTTTCAGGTTGAAGGCAGCCATATTACCGATGAGGCCGCCGCGGAACCCCCAGGCGATCGTATCGCGTACCGTGAGATTCGCACGTGGCAGGCTCGTGGACGCCTTCGTGTCTATGGCGTTCTCTCCCGGAACCGTACCGGCCGCAAAACCGTTCTCCGCGACAGGCAGCGGCGCGAGCCAGATGCGGCTCCGTTCAACCGTCACGTGATTCCATCCGGGAGCGACACGACCGGGATCGACTTGAAAGCCGTCCCCCGAAAACGTGTGGATCTCGGTATCGCGAATCGTGAGCTGCTGCACAGCGCTTGCGACGATCCCGTGGGCATCGGTGCGACCGTTGGTCGCATTCAACGCGTGATGGATCAGGCTCCGCTCGATCAACACGCCTGTTGGGCTGCCAATGTCAATCAAGTCTTTGCTCGACCGTCGTACCTCGAGGTTCCTCAGGATCAGAAAGTGAGCCGGCGTATTGACATCGACGGTGTCGGCCGCGCTGTATTGGCCGTCGAGAACGAGCCCTTCCAGCGTCATGTAGGGATGATCGACACGAACGACGGTTCCGGCGACGGTGATGACCACGGAGCCGCGTGGACCTTGCGCTCGAATACGGATGCGAGACCGCACAGTCCCCGGGCGAACAGTCCGGAATCCGGCGGTGTACGTGCCCGGGAGAATCGTGACCGTGTCTCCAGCCACAGCGACGTCTACGCCATCCTGCACGCGGCCGAATGGTGCGGCCGGCGTTCCATTTCCGGTTCCACCCGGGGCCACGAACCATTCGGTGGCACGCGCGGGCGACGCCGCCACACACACACAGAGGGCAAGGACAAACGTGCTGGGTCTGAGGATCATGATTGGGAAACCGCTGCCTGGGGGGAAGTGTGTGGCAGCTCGCCTAGCCCACATTATTCGTGAAGGGGCCGATTTCGGTCACGCGCGTGCTGAATGGTAGCTGATAGGCCAGTAATGGGTGCCGTGTAGAGCGGAGGGACGAAGGCCAGCAGGCGTTGGACCGGCG
>Ga0187893_10003005_pt1 | contig 35386 bp, 35 predicted proteins | sample MA1701074metaG_FD_139574 | JGI IMG/M metagenome (GOLD analysis project Ga0187893, IMG submission 139574) | White microbial mat communities from a basaltic lava cave in the Kipuka Kanohina Cave System on the Island of Hawaii, USA - MA170107-4 metaG ...
CCACCTCCTTCCCCTTCAGAGCCTTGCTCCCGGCGGCGTTACCCGGGCTCAGCGCAACGAAGTCGCGGGGTTATCGCCCCGCAACCAGGAGCTTGCTAAATGGTGGGGAGTCCCCCCCCCCGCGGCCACGCTCGACCGTCAGCGGAGAATACTGCCCATATGGCTTCGCGCCGCCGCGGCGGCAACATCGGCGCGCCGGGCGTCTCATTCCGGAATCCTCCCCACCGTCCCTCTTGTAGACTCTCCGGCATGACCAGCACATTCGTCTGGGTGGCCCTTCTGCTCGGCGACGCGGGCGAGGACTCGGCGAAAATGCTCCGCATCGCGTGGGCGTCGCAGTACGAGTGGCGCGAGGACAAGATCGAGAACGTCACCCTCGATTTCGCCTATGCCGGCAGTTGGAAGGGAAAGCGCGAGGGCGAGGAGGCGAAGTGGGCGGGCAAGGGGCAGGTCGTCGTGATCGGCAACGAGCTCGTGCGCAGCCACTACCCCGGCGTGGATGACCGCGTGCGGGGGGCGCTGGAGGGCCAGATGCGTTGGGTCGTGGCGCGTTTCGCGAGAAGGCCCTTCGAAGAGGAGTTCAAGGATGCCAAGTTCGCGGCGCCGGAGGCGATGGCGGACGGCACGACCAAGATCAAGGCGGGCGACCGCACCTTCCTCGTCCGGAACGACCGCCTCGCCGGGATGGAGGTCGACGTCGGCTCGGCCGCGATGCCCTACATCGCGCGGCTCGACTGGACGACCGGGGATGCGGGGGGCGGCTACTCGGTCCTTGCCGAGCAGCAGGTCTACACGCGTGCCGGTTCGAAGTGGAGCATGGCGCGGACGCTCGCGCTGCGGGAGGGGGGCGACCTCCCGTCGCCCTCCGCGAGCACGTTCGCGTCCAGCACGCCGCTGGGCGGGACGGTCGAAGTGAAGATCACGTTCGAGGCGCCGGTGACGAACGCGGCGGATCCGAGGGCGGGGGATCCGGCGGCGCGGGGGGAATTGAAGGGGGCGTGGGGGCGGCGCTACGTGCTGCCCGCCGAGGGTCGGATCGACGGCGAGTTCCAGCGCAAGATCGACCGGGATCTGGCCAAGCTCGGCTGGACGGCGACCGTCAAGGGCGAGTTCCAGATCGCGGGGCTCGAGCCCTGCGAGGTCGTCATCGACGAGAAGAGCTTCCGCGGCGGCTGGCGCGCGGACCAGATCACGCAGTCCTGCCAGCAGCACTTCCGCTGGTTCTTCGCGCTGCTCGAAGCGCGCGACTTCGACGCGGAGTTCAAGAACTGCGGATTCCGGCGCAGCGCGGAGGTGATCGAGGTCCTCGGCTATCCCGAGGCGCTGGCTTTCCGCCTCGCGGACGGGGCCATCGTGGCCTATCGGGAGAACACGGCCGACGAGGGGGGCTGGTGGGAGTTCAAGCTCAAGGAGGGCAAGGACGACCTCGTGCGGATCGACGGCATGAGTACCCGCATCGGCGAAAGGGACGTGAGCCTGCGGTTCAAGTACCAGAAGGTCAAGGGGATCGATGTCCCCGCGAGCTTCGAGGTCGTCGCCCAGGGAGAGGGGGGCGGCCCGGAGCTTGGCTTCGGAATAGCCGAATACGAGCTCAAGAAACTTCGCCTTTCCCGATAGTCCGGGCGAATGGGGTCAGACCCCAAACAACCGGATGCCGGTGCGGATGGCGGCGAAGAAGTCGTCGACGTAGTAGCGCTCGTTAGGGCTGTGGGCGCGCTCCCCGGGCGCATAGGTGCCGAGCAACAGCGGCTGGGTCCCCAGCTCCTTCTGGAACAGGTTCACGACCGGGATCGACCCACCCTCCCGGGTCAGCATCGCGGGCCGGCCGAAGGCGCCCTCAAGGGCGGCCCGTGCCCGCATCGCCCACGGAGTCTCCGGGTCGGTATAGACCGCCGCCGCGCGATGTCCCTTCCGGACGTGGAGCTTCACCCCGGGCGGGCAGTGCTTTCGCAGATGGCGTTCGAGCGCCGCGAACCCCTTGGCCGGATCCTGTCCGGGGACGATCCGGCAGGTGATCTTGCAACCGGCCTTCGCCGGGATGATCGTCTTGCTCCCCTCGCCCTGATACCCCCCGAAGATGCCGTTGATCTCGCAGGTGGGCCTCGCCCCCTTGCGCTCGAGTGTCGAGAAGCCCTCCTCCCCGTAGAGGGCGGGGGATCCGGTCTCGGCGAGGTGGTCGCCCTCCTCGAAGTCGAGCGCCGCGATGCGGGCGCGCTCGGCTGCATCCGGCGGGGTGACGCCGTCGTAGAACCCCTTCACCGCCACGCGGCCCCCCTCGTCGTGCAGCGTCGCGACCAGCCGCGCGAGCGCCGTCGCCGGATTCGCCACGGTGCCGCCGTAGCTGCCCGAGTGCAGGTCGCGCGAGGGCCCCTCGATCGTCACCTCCGCCGCGAAGATCCCCCGGAGGCCATAGCAGAGCGCCGGAGTCCCCCGTTGCCAGCCCGAGGTGTCGGCGATCACGAGCGCCTCGGCGGCGAGCTCCTTCTTGTGCTTCTTCACGAACTGCACGACGACATCCCCGCCGCACTCCTCCTCGCCCTCGATCACGACCTTCAGGTTGAGGGGGAGCGCGCCCGCCCCCTTCGACCAGCACTCCGCCGCGAGCACCAGGGCGAGGGAGGGCCCCTTGTCGTCCGCGCTGCCGCGCGCCCGGATCTCGCCGTCGAGCAGCGTCGGCTCGAAGGGCGGCGTTTCCCAGAGGTCGAGCGGGTCCGGGGGCTGCACGTCATAGTGTCCGTACACGAGCAGCGTCGGCCGCTTCGGATCCTGGCTGCGCCACCCGTGCACCGTCGGCAGCCCCTTCCCATCGAATACCCGCGTCTGGAATCCCGCGTCGTGCAACCGCTGCCGGATGAACTCCGCCGCGCGCCGCGCGTCCTCGTGGAACCGCTTCTGCGCGGAGACCGAAGGGATCTTCAGGTAGTCGAGGAGGAGCCCGAGGAACCTCTCGCGGTTCCGCTCCAGATAGGCGAGCGCGCGATCCATCCAAAGAGCCTAACCGCGCAGGTCTCCGCGCGCGACAAGCCGGGCCCGGCGCGAGAGGGCGTCTCCCGCCGCGGCGAGATCCTCCGGAGCGTCCACGTCGAACAGCACGTCCGCGCTCGCGACAACATGGAACGCGAGGTCCGCGCTGCGCCACACATCGCTCGCAAGCCGGGCGGTGAGGAAGGGCTCGCGCAACCGCGCAAAGGCCGGATGGCCGCGCCGGCCGGCGTGGACCGGCAGCAGGAAGGGCTTGCCACACTCGCGGAACGCCTCGATCAGAGGGAGGAGAAGCTCCGGCGAGAGCGCCGGCATGTCGGCCGGGGCGAAGGCGAAGGGGGCGCGGGGGCACGCCCCAAGGCCGCTCCGGAGCGTGTCGATCATCTCCGCACCCGGCTCGGTGACGATCACGCGCGGGTCGGCCGGGTGCGTGCGACCGCAGAAGACCACGGGCGAGAAGCCCGCCCCGAGGAAGTTCGTGCAGGCGATGTCGAGCAGGCGCCGTCCGCCGATCTCCGCCTCGAGCTTGGGGGATCCGAAACGCTCCGACTTGCCCCCTCCGAGGAGGATGCCTGCCACCTGCACCCGACCAGAGTACACTCCCGGCCATGCGCCTCCTGCTCCCGATCGCGCTGCTCGCGGCCTGCGCCCGCGACCCGGCGCGGGGGAAGGGGGTCGTCTCGCTGCTGCCCTCCTTCACCGAGATCGTCCTGGCGCTGGGGGAGGGGGAGCGTCTGGTCGGCTGCACGGCCTATTGCAGGCCCGGCCGGGACGTGACGCGCCTTCCATGGCAGGACGCGTCGGCCGCGGAGGCGATCCTGCGCGTCGGCCCCGCGCTGGTGCTGAAGCAGGCCCCCCGGACCCCCGAAGATCCGCTCAAGGCGGCGCTGCAGCGCGCCGATGTGCGCGTCCTCTCCTTCCCCAGCGAGACGATCGAGGATGTGCGGGCCGCCATCCTCGGCCTCGGCGACGCGCTCGGCCGCCGGGCCACCGCCGAGGCCTACCTCGGGCGCTTCGACGCCGAACTCGATGCGGCGCGCGCGTTCTCCGCCGGCCGCGAGGCGCCGTCGGTGCTTTTCGTGACGCGCCGCAGCGCCGGTGCCGTCGCGAACATCGACGCCGCCGGTCCGGGGACCTTCCTCGACGAACTGATCCGCGCCGCCGGGGGGCGAAACGTGCTCGCCGACGTCGACGCGCCCTACCCGACCATTTCGCTCGAGACGTTCGTGCGCCGCGCGCCGCAGGTCATCATCGACAACCTGCCCGCCGAGGAGGATCCGCTCGACGCGTGGGGCAAGTTCGCGGCGCAGGTGCCGGCGGTGCGCGACCGCCGCGTCTTCGCGGTGCGCGACGCCGCGCTTCTGATCCCGGGCCCCCGGCTGCCCGAGGCGGTGCGGCGCCTCGCCGAGATGATCCATGGGCGCCCTTGAGCTCGAAGGCGCGACGGTGCGGTACGGCGCGCGCGTCGTGCTCGACCGGATCGACTTGCAAGTCGGGGCGCGGGAGCGCGTCGCGCTGATCGGCCCCAACGGCAGCGGCAAGACGACGTTGCTGCGCGTGCTGGCGGGGATCGTGAGGCCCGACGGCGGCCGCGCGCGCCCGGCCGGCGAGGTCGACCGCGCCGCGCTGGCGCGGCGGCTCGCCTTCCTGCCGCAGGAGGAGCACTGGGAGTTCCCGTTCACGGTCGAGCAGGTGATCTCGTGCGGCCGCTACGTCTACCGCGACAACGATCCCGGCGCGGTCCATCGCGCGATCGACCGGGTGGGCCTCTCGGAACTCCGGGACCGGCCCATCACCGAGCTCTCCGGCGGCGAGCGCCGTCTCGCGCTGCTCGCGCGGTCGCTCGCGCAGGAGGCCCCCGCGCTGCTGCTCGACGAGCCGACGACGGCCCTCGACCTCGAGCACCGGCACGCGGTGCTGTCGATTCTGGGGGAGTTCGAGGGGGCGGTGCTGCTCTCGACCCACGACCTCGACGCCGCGGCCGCCTGCGCGCGCGTCGTCGTGCTCGACCATGGCAGGATCGCCGCGGACGGGGCACCGGAGGAGGTCCTGAACGCGGCGCTGCTCCGCGAGGTCTTCCATGTCGAGGCGCGCATCTTCCGGGAGGGGGGGCGGATCCATGTGGTCGCGCCGGTCTAGGGCGATCGCCATCGGCGCCGCCCTCCTCTTCGTGGCCGGCGGGGCGGCAGCGCCGCTCTGCGGCCCCGCCCTCGACTGGGGCAACGAGACGCACCGCTTCATCCTCTGGGAGTTGCGCGTGCCGCGCGCCGCCCTCGGCCTCGTCGCCGGCGCGGCCCTGGCGGCGGCGGGGGTCGTCATGCAGGCGATCCTGCGCAACCCCCTCGCGACCCCCTATACCCTCGGGGTCTCCAGCGGCTCCGCGCTCGGTGTCGTGCTCGCGGTGGCGCTCGGCATCGAGCGGCTGGTGCAGCCGCTCGTCGCGCTGCCGCTCGTCGGCATGGCCGGCGCGTCCCTCGTCATCGCGCTGACCTATCGCGTCGCGCGGGTGCGGGGCCGCCTGCCCGCCCCGACGCTGCTGCTCGCCGGCGTGGCGCTGACCTACACGTTCAGCGCGCTGATCCTCGCGGTCCAGTACACGAGCACGCCGGAGGACGCGCTGCGGATCCTCCGCTGGCTCGTCGGCAGCCTCGAGTCGGGGTATGGCCTGAGGGCGGTCGCGATCGTCGGCGTCGCCGCGGCGACGGGGATCGCCTGCCTCGCGCCGCTCGGCCGCGCGTTCAACGCGCTCGCGGGGGGCGAGGAGTCGGCGATGGGGGTCGGCGTCGACGTCGAGCGCGTGGTCCGGCGCGCCTACCTCGGTTCGTCGCTGATGGTCGGCGCCGTCGTCGCGTTCGTCGGGCCGATCGGCTTCATCGGCCTGCTCGTGCCGCACACGCTGCGCCTGCTCGGCCTCGCCGACAACCGGCTGCTGCTGCCGGCGAGCGCGCTGGCCGGCGGCGGCTTCCTCGCGCTCTGCGACGGCCTCTCGAACTTCATGTCCGAGCCGCATTTGCCTGTGGGGGTGCTGACGCACCTGCTGGGAGGGCCCTTCTTCCTGCTGATCCTGCTCCGCGAGAAGCAACGGATGTGACGGATCGTTTAGGATACGGCGATGCGGTGGCGGTTCGTGCTTCTGCTCGTTCCGGTGTTTGCGCACGCGGAGGAGATCGTGTGGCCGAAGGGCGTCTACGCGTGCGCCCCGATCCAGTGCGAGGCGTCCGTGCCCGAGGGGTGGACGATCGCGAGCGACCGCACCGGCTTCTCCGCGATCGGGCAGGGCATGGGCATGGTCGTCTCGCGCGAGCCGATGTTTTACGACGAGAAGGAGCTGGCCGGCGTCTGGGACAAGCAGCTCGAGCGCGCGGGCCTGAAGGCGAAGGTCGAGGCGGGCAAGGCGGGGCGCTATACGATGTGGAGCGCCGCGTGGGAAAGGGCGATCGAGTCAGGCGCGCGCGCCGTCCGGGCCGTGCGCGTCTACGTGCCCGACGTCGAGATGCTCTACAACTTCTCGTTCAGCGCACCGGCCGGCGGCGCGGACCTGAAGGCGGTCGCGGAGGGCGCGCTGAAGGGGTTCAAGTGCACCGGCAGCCGGCCCAAGCTCGCGTTCCAGAAGCGCACCGTCGGCGAGGAGCGCATGTCGCTGCCGCTGCCGGAGGGGTACGAGGAGTTGCCCCGGGAGGTCGTGCTCGGCGGCGGCGGCGGCGCGGACTACGCGAAGGTCCTCCCCGGATACGGCTCGCCGCACATCGCCGGCGCGATGAATCTGAGCTCGTTCTCGGCGAGCGGCGTCTTCCTCCCCGACGGAACGCTGCTCTCGGGAACCGACATGAAGGCGATCGTCGAGGCCTGGTTCCGGATGGACCAGAAGGACTTCCCGCTCATCACGGCGAAGCCGAAGGACCGTTCCTGGCGATGCGGGCGCGAGAAGGCGCACTGCATCGAGGTGGGGGTGCGGGGGCCCGACGGGCTGCCGAAGCTCTACTTCGCCGCAGCCTGCCGCGTGAAGCAGACCGCGTACGTGATCCAACTGGTCATCGACGAGCGCGAGGAGCGCCTGACGAAGGACCTCTTCAAGCAGCTCTGTTCGGAAGTCTCGTTCAAGGAGTAGCGGATGGCGAAGGTGGCGGTGCTGATCGAGGCGCTCTATCAGGATCTCGAGGTCTGGTACCCCTACCTCCGCCTGAAGGAGGAGGGGCACGAGACGATCGCCGCGGGTTGCGGCGAGGCGAAGTACGTCGGCAAGTACGGCTATCCGATCACCGTCGATGCGCAGGTCGGCGACCTCGACGCGCGCGCGCTCGACGGCATCGTGATCCCCGGGGGCTGGGCGCCCGACCGGCTGCGGATGCACAAGCCCGTGCTCGAACTCACGCGCAAGATGATGGAGCAGCAGAAGGTCGTCGCGGCGATCTGCCACGCCGGCTGGGTGCTCGCGTCGGCCGGCGTCTGCAAGGGGCGCGAGCTGACGAGCTTCGTCGCGATCAAGGACGATCTCGTGAACGCAGGTGCCCGTTGGGTCGACCGCGAGGTGGTCCGCGACGGCGGGCTCATCACGTCGAGGACGCCGAACGACCTGCCCGCGTTCATGAAGACGACCCTCGCCGCCCTCCGCGAGCGCAAGACCGCGTGAAGTTCCTCATCTGGTACCTCGCGGGCATCAACCTGCTCGCCTACGCCGTCTACTGGCTCGACAAGCGGCGCGCCGAGAAGGGGCAGCGCCGCATCTCGGAGCGCGAGCTTCTGCTGTGGGCGGGCGCCGGCGGCTCGCTCGGGGCCTTCCTCGCGATGCGCCGCTTCCGCCACAAGACCGCCAAGGTGAGCTTCCGCGTCGGCTTCTTCGGCATCGTGCTGCTGCAAGTCGCCGTGCTCTACCTCGTGCTGACGAGATAGGATGGCGCACATCGATCTCGTTCCCGAAGGCGAGGCCGAAGGCCTGCTGAAGCGCCTCTATGACGAGGCCGTCAAGCGCGCCGGCAGGGTCTACAACATCGTGAAGACGATGAGCCCGAACCCGCCGGTCTTGCAGGCGTCGATGGGCGTCTACGTGCAGATCATGAAGGGGCCGTCGAGCCTCTCGCGCAAGGAGCGGGAGATGCTCGCCACGGTCACGAGCCGCACCAACGGCTGCTTCTACTGAACGGAGTCCCACGCGGACGACTACCGCCAGGCTGGCGGCAGCGACGACCGGATCAAGAGCGACTACCGCAAGGCCGACCTCACGCCGCGGGAGCGCGCGCTGTGCGACTACGCGGTCCGGCTGACGCGCACGCCCGGCGCGATGACGGCCGCGGACCTCGCGCCGCTGCGCGCCGTGGGGCTCTCCGACGTCGAGATCCACGATGCGGTGCAGGTGATCGCCTACTTCAACTACATCAACCGCATCGCGGAAGCGTTGGGCACCGACCTCGAGCCGGAGATGCCGGGGAGACCTGCAGGATGGGGTGCGATGTAGGGGGCGCGCGGGGGCCGCTCTCGAAGGATCGTGCGGGGGCGCGACCCGTTGCAGGCCTCCCTGGATCTGTTGGTGGAGGGCCTGACATCGCGCGTGATGCAACTCGTCGACGAGTTCCCGATGTATGGCACCTCGCCACTGCTGCGCGGGTGGATCGACCGCTGCCGCGCACGAGCCGGCGGGGACGAGGCGGCCCCGCTTGCGCTGGCGGACCTGCGGCGGGCGCGGGGGCTGACGCAGGCCGAGGTGGCGGTGCGGGCCCGCATGAGCCAGTCCGACCTCTCGAAGCTGGAGCGGCGGGGGGACATGCGCCTCTCGACCTTGCGCCTCTTCGCGCGCGCGCTGGGCGGCCGCGTGCGGGTGCTGTTCGAGCGCCGGGGTCGGGCGTGCGAACTGCGTGTGGACGGCCCTAGCGCGTCACAGCTTCAAAACCCCCGCCCGCGGACTCGCCGGCGGCGAGCACGGCCTGAAGGTCGAGCTTGATCTGGAGCCGCCGGCCGGCGCGTTCGACGGTGAGCGTTGCCGTGCCGGGCGTGGCCGCCGCTTTCACAGCGAGGAGTTGCATCTGGCCCTGGCCTGAGAACTCCGTGCCGTTGATGCCGACGATGAGGTCGTTGTCCAAGAACCCGGCGCGGGCCAGCAGGCCCTCTCGATCGGCGATGGAGACGTGGATCGCGTTGAAGGCCAGTGCGCGGGGCTCGAAGGCCACCGCGCCCGCATGGGGGACCGTGACCTCCATCGCCGCGCCATACACGTCCTCCTGTCGCAGCGTGTAGCGTCCCGCGGGCAGCAGTGCGAACGTGGCGGTCCCCTCTTCGCGCACGCGCCGTGTGACGCTCATCCATGAGCCGCCGCCGCGCTCGAGCACGAGGGATGTGCCCGCCCTGAGGTTCGGCGCGCGTACGGCGAGCGGATGGAGGGTCGGAAGAGGAATCGTCAGCTCCTGAGTGCCCGGGCGCAGATCGACGTCGTGGCGGGCGATTTCGTAGTCGTGGTTGTGCATCCACACGTAGAGGACGAGTCGGCACGATCCGGACTCGACCGGGCCCAGTGGGATCGTGCCCTCCCGGTCGAACCCCCTGTCGCCGGGGCCGAGCTGCCAGATGTCTTCCTCTCCGAGGCCCGGGGCCACGAGCGCGGCCCCGAGCAGCCCCTCGCATGCGCTCCCGGCGAGGCCGCGAAGGTGCAGCGTGAGTCGCGCGGGTTCGCCGAACCGGATGTTCACCGTGCGATCGCGGTCCGGATCGTAATAGGCGCGCTTGAGGCCGAACTCGCCCGATACCGCCTCGACGAGATTTCGCTCGTTCGCCCCGGTCGGAGCGTGAGCCACGAGAAAGACCCCCTCGCCTATCCGGATGGCCGCGTCCTCACTGAAGGAGGCAAACCACCCCTCGCTCACCGCCCCGGTGCGTACCTGGATGTCGTTGACGGCTTCGCCGCTTGGCCCCGCGACGCGCAGGGTCACGAAGCCCTTCGCCGGGGGCCACGGGATGTCGAAGTCGCACCGGGTGTTGGGGGAGACATCCACGACGCGCCACGCGAGGAGGGATCCGCCGCTGCCCATGCCCACGCCGACGAGGTAGCGGCCCTGGGGCACCTCCTCCTCGTCGAACTGGTAGGTCCCCCCTTCGGTGTCGGTCGCGGCGATCACCCCTTCTCCGACGAGCCTGTCGGGATCGGGCTCCTCGCCCGCTCCCAGCCGGAGCGCGTGGACGAAGACCTGGTCGAGCAGCTTGCCCTGCGCGAGGATGACGCGCCCGCCGAGCCCGGCGCTCGGGCGAAGCTGCAGCGTGGCCTCCGGTGCGGGCCCCTCCGGCGCGACGACAACGCGGACCGGGTCGCTTAACAGGGGCTGCTCGTGGGCGGTCACGAGGTACACGCCCGCAGGCAACCGCAGCGTCGCCCGCCCGGCGCGACAAGGGGCTTCGCGGCACTCTTCGTCCGATTCCCCGGTGGCCGTGACGAGACACTGGCCGGCCGGTGCGCCATCCGGAAGCACCACCAAGACCGCGACATCGCGCACCGCCTCGGCGATGAACGCGACCGGATCGCCGGGACGGAGGGTCACCACCTCCTCATCGCCCGCCGAGAGACGGTATCCGGCGAGGTGGCCCGAGAGGGCGTACTCCCCGTAGGGGAGCGCCGTCAGCGCAAACCGGCCAGCAGCATCCGACATGACCTCATGCGTGTTCGCCTGCCGCTCGAGGCGGCTCCTGACGAGCGCACGCACCTCCTCCTCGAGCGTGGGCGGCTGCGCGTCGCCTTCGCCGCATCCCTGCTCCTGCTCGAGCACCGCCCGGACGAGCGCCCCCCGAACCCCCTTCCCGTCGACGGTCCGCACCGTGCCGTCGATCCGACAACTCCCGCGCAGCGGTTCCGGCAGCGGCAGAGAGGCGAGCGCCTGCCCAAGCGCGCCTCGCTCCCTCCGGGAATCCTCCCTCCCCTGCGCGGCCAACACAGGCGCCGGCTGTCGTTCGTGCCGGGCCGTGCGCTCCTCGCCTGCCGGACCGCGCACGATCATGCCCCCCAGGAACCCGGCGGCCGCTGCGGCGAAGAGGAGCACGGGCATGCGCACGGCAGCTCGATTCTACGTGACCGGACCTGCTAGGATCGCCACGAAGGCGCCTTGGCACTCCCCTTCCTCGATCCCCTCGCCACGCTCGCGCGCTTCGCCGGTAGCGTCATCCCGGTGGACGAGCACGAGGCGACGCCGGAGCAGACGGCTGCCGAGCTGCTGCGATTCCTCTCGCTCTACCGCTCCCGCCGCAAGTGGCGCATCCGCGCGCTCATCGCGGCGCTCGAGTTCGCGCCGCTCGCCGCGGGGCGCAAGCCGTTTGGCATGATGACGGAGGCCGAGCGCCGCGCCTTCGTCGTGGCGCGGCTCGGCACCGACGATGGGCTCTGGGGGAAGCTCGCGATGGGAAGGCAGCTCGTCCTGCTCGCCTTCTACGGCCTTCACCGCTCCGACGCGCGCATCGGTTTCGTGCGCGCCGGCGCGCGCCCCACGGTCCGCTCCCGCCTCGCCCGCGCGCCGGCGCCCGGGGTGCGCTAGCCATCGCGCAGCGCTTCGAGTTCCGCGATCGCCGCGAGGTCCGTCGGGCGTCCCGCGGCTCTCTTGACGCGGATCAGCGTCGCGAGGTCGAGGCAGCGCACCGCGTGACCGTACAGCTCGACGACGATGGTGTGGGGCAGCAACGCCTCGTAGCCGCCTCCCCCGGTGATCTCCCCCAGCAGATCGACCTCCCCGAGCTTCGTCGTCAGCGTGAAGTTCAGGCCGCGGGCCAGCGTCTCCTCATCCCACCGGAAGGGCAGTCCGGGCGGGGCGTCGCGCAGGTAGACGCCGCGGGGGGCAAGCGCGTCGGCGACCGCCCGCAGGTTGGACGCGTCGCGCGCGTAGACGACGTCCACCACCTGCGTGAGGCGGGCGGAGCCGTGGATCGTCGCTGCGACGCCGCCGACGAGGATGAACCGCACCCGGCCGCCGGCGAGCGCGACGATCAGCCCGCGGAAGTCCGTCATCGAGGGCGCGCCCGGAGGCCGGCCCGCCGCAACTCCGCGGCGAACCGCTGCAGCGCCGCCAGCTTCTCGATCCGCTCCTCCGGGCTCAGGCGCAGGTTGATGCGGAGAAGGCTCCGGTCGACGTCCTTCTTGTAGGCATCGATGACGGCATCGGTCACGTTGCCATTGTACCGGCCTGCTAGGATCGCGCCCACGCCATCGTGAACGACCTCTCCTGCGAATACGCGATCGTCGGCACCGGGGCGGCGGGCCCCGTCCTCGCCTACCACCTCGCGCGCGCGGGCAAGGAGGTCGTGCTGATCGAGCGCGGGCCCGACGTGCCGCCGGAGGCGATGTCGGACGACGAGCCCGACATGGTCGCGCGCCTCTACAAGGACGGCGGCGCCCAACTCAACACCGGCTGCGACCTCTTCCTGCTGCAAGGCAACTGCGTCGGCGGCTCGACGGTGCTGACCAACGGCGTCTGCTTCCGCTTCCCCGACGAGACGCTCGCGCTGTGGGAGCGGGAGTTCGGCCTCCGTTTCGACCGCGCACGCCTCGACGCCGCGCAGGACCGCATCGAGAGCGTGCTCAATGTCCACGACCTCGAGCCGGAGCTGCTCAACCCCTCGACCCCGCTTCTCGAGCGCGGCATCCGCGCGCTCGGCCTCGAGCCGCGCTTCTTCCGCAAGAACTTCCTCGACTGCGTCGGCTGCGGCGGATGCAACATCGGCTGCCGCTACGGACGCAAATTGCATAGTGGCATCACCTGGGTGCCGATGGCGCGCGAGCGCGGTGCAACACTTCTGGCGGAAACCGAGGTGGAGTCGATCGAGGGGGGGCCGGGGGGAGTGCGGGCGCTCCGATGCCGCGACCTCCCCTCGGGGCGGGGGTTCCGCGTGCGCGCGGAGCGCTACGTCCTCAGCGCGGGCGCGATCAACTCGCCGGGGCTCCTGCTCAAGAGCGGCATCCGGGGCGAAGGCACCGTCGGGCGCTGGGTCTCCTTCCACCTCGCCGCCGTCTGCACCGGCGAGTTCGAGGAGCCCATCGACGCCTTCGACGGCGACCAGATGGGGCTCTGGGTCGACGAGCGCCCGGACTTCTTCCTCGAGCAGATCCACAATCCGCCGGCGCTCTTCGCGCTCTCGCTGCCGCTGCGCTACGGAGAGCACCATGCGCAGATGGCACGCTACCGCCACATGACCGGGCTCGGCGTGCTGGTGGCGACCGAGCCGACCGGCGAGGTCTTCCACAGCCGCCTCCCGCTCTTCAGGGAGGAGACCCGGTTCGCCGCGTCGCCGGGGGAACTCGCCCGCATGCGGGTGGGCATCGAACTGGCTGCGCGGATCTTCCGCGCCGCCGGGGCCCGGGAGGTGTTCCGTCCTCCCGAGGCCTTTGGCCTCTGCTCCTCGCATCCGCAGGGCGGCTGCCGGATGGGCGTCTCCGCGAACTCGAGCGCGGTGGATCCGGGCTTCCGCGTCTGGGGGTTCGACAACCTCTTCGTCTGCGACGCGAGCCTCTTCCCGACCGCGCTCGGCGTCAATCCGCAGGTGTCGATCATGGCGCTGGCCGACCTGGCCGCGACCGCGATCGCGGGCCTCGAGCCGCCCCGCTCGATCGAGGACGGCCCGGCCGCCGCCGCGCGGCGCCGGCTGGGACTCGCGCCGGACTCTCCGATCCTGCTCCCTCCCGGGTAGGCTGGGCGGGCCATGGACCTCGAATTGGCCGACAAGGTCGCGCTCGTCACCGGCGGCAGCCGCGGCATCGGTTCGTCGATCGCGTTCGCGCTCGCGCGCGAGGGCTGCCACGTCGCGTTCAGCCACTGGGAGGATCCCGACGGGGCGCAGGAGACCGTCTTCGGCGTCGAGGGGCTCGGCCGCAAGTGCGTCGCGTTCGAGTCCGACGTCGCCGAGTTCGGCGAGGCGGGCGAGAACGTCGCGCGGGTGCTGCGGGAGTTCGGGCGGCTCGACATCCTCGTCTGCAACGCCGGCCTCGCGAGCGACCGCACCGTCTGGAACATGTTCGAGGCGCAGTGGGACCGCGTGCTCGACGTGAACCTGAAGGGCTGCTTCAACTACATCCACGCGGTCGCGCCGCACTTCCGCGAGAAGCGGGCGGGCAAGATCGTCAACATCGCGTCGATCAACGGACTGCGAGGCAAGTTCGGGCAGTCGAACTACGCGGCGAGCAAGGGTGGCATGATCGCGCTGACGAAGACCGTCGCGCGCGAACTCGGGCCCTCGCAGGTCAACGTCAACGCCGTCGCGCCGGGCATGGTCGACACGGTGATGGCGGGGGCGCTGCCGGAGGAGGTCCGGCGCGCCGCCGAGGCGGAGTCGGTCTTCGGGCGCATCGCCGATCCGGCGGATGTCGCCCATCTCGTCGTCTTCCTCTGCTCCGAACGCGCGCGCCACCTGACCGGCGAGGTGATCCGGATCGACGGAGGGCAGTACATCTGACCTGTGCACGCGTCGCGTGGAGGGCGGCGCTGCTGCTCGCGCTCGCGGCGGCGGCGCTCCCGGCCGGCGAAGGCGATCGAGGAGTCGTCTCCGCGCGCCTCGAGTGGGAGCCCGACCTCGTCGGCACCGTCCCCTACCGCCGCTTCCCCCTCGTCCGAGAGGTGCCGGAGGGGCTGAAGCCGCCGGAGGGGCTCGTCGACGCACGCTACGGCGACCTCGACCTCGCGCCGGGGCTGCGGCTCGCCGTCGCTCTCGACGTGGCGGCGTCGCCGCCGATCCTCTTCGTGGACACCAACCTGGATCGCGACCTCGCGAACGAGGCGCCACGCCCCTTCGCGCCAAAGGACGGGGGCTTCCGCGCCACGGACGCGGTGGCGCTGCCGGTGCCCGGCGAGGGGGAGCCGCTCCCCGTCGAGATCGCCTTCCGCCGCGGGGGGACGATCGGCGCGGAGCAGATCGGCCTCGTGCCGCGCATCCACCGGCGGGGGAGCGTGACGCTCGGCGGCAGGGTGCGGCCGGTGGCGCTCGTCGACGGCAACTGCGACTTCCGCTTCGACGATCCCAAGACCGACCGTCTCCTCGTCGATCTCGACGGTGACGGCCGCCTCGACGGCGGGGAAGGCTCTCCGGAGGTCCTCTTCATGGGGACGCCCTTCCCCCTCCGCGGGAAGGGCTACCGCGCGTCGGTGCCCGAGGCGGGCGGCGCGATCGTCGAGTTCCGGGAGGAGGCGACCGCCCCCCCCGCAGCCCCCCCCATTTTCGCCCGTACGGAGGCGCCGCCGCCGCGCGACCCGGAGCCGCCTCCCCAAGTGCCGCTCGCGCAGGCGGCGCAGGGGCTTTCCGACGCAAGCAGGAAGACGCGCATCGAGGCGCTGCGCATCGTCTCGCGTTACGCGTCGAAGGAGGCCTTCGACCTTCTCGAGGAGAGCGCGTCGAAGGAGAAGGACGCGGAGGTGAGGGCGTGGGCGGTGCACGGGATGGGCAATCGCTGCTACCTCCCTTTCGCGAAGCGCGTTGAGCGGTTCACGAAGGCGGAGTTCGACACCGAGTGCCGCCGGCAGGCGGTCTTCGCGCTGCACAACATGGGCGCGCCGACGCGGGGTCGCGTCTATGCGGCGATGCTGGGGACGCTGACCGACGAGAAGCAGAAGGATCTCGCCGAGGCGCTCGCGGAGTGTGCGGGCTTCGTCGCGACCGCCGAGACCCGGAAGGCGCTGCTGCGCGCCTTCCGCGAGCAGAGGGTCTACGAACTGCGCTGGCGGATCTACGCCCGCGCGACGCACGCCGACCCGGAGGGGCGCCGTCCTCTCGTCGAGGAGGCGCTGCGCGACGAGCAGAGCTGGCTGCGCGGCGAGGCGCTCGACGACCTCTGGCGCCTCGGGGACGGCAGCGTGAGGAAGCACGCGCTCGGCTTCCTCGCCGAGCCGAAGCCGCACGCGAACACCGACCGCGCCGCGGTGCGCGTGCTCGCGCGGGAGGGCGACGAGGAGGCGGTGCGCGCGATCCTCGCGATCCATGACCGCGCGGAGGCGGAGGTCCGCGCCGCGATCCTCGGCGCGCTCGCCCCGGTGCGCGATCCGGGGGGCCTCAAGGCGATGCGGGCCGGGCTGCGCGCCGACGCCGCGTCGACGAGGGGGCTCTGCGCCGACCTGCTCGCGGCCGTCGTCGAGGCGGAGGCGACCGACGCGCTGGCGGCGGCGCTGCGCACGGAGCGCGACGGTGCCGTCGTCGAGCGGCTCGCGCAGGCGCTGGCGGCCCACGGCGATCCGAGGACGGTGCCGGCGCTCGTCGCCGCCGCCCGGCGGGCAAATCTGGAGGGGCGCGGGGAGGTGCTCGCGGCGCTCGCCCGGGTGGGCGCCGGCGATCCCGCCCTCGCGGAGATCTTCTTCGACCTCCTCGGCTCGAGCCGGTGGGAGGACCGCGTGCTCGCGCTGGATGTCGCGGGCCGCTCGAAGGAGGCGCGCTTCGCCGACGCCGCCGTCGCGAATGCCGGGCACGCGGAGTGGCAGGTGCGCCTCGCGGCGGCGGTGGCGCTCGGTGCGCTGCGCCCGAAGGGGGCGATCGCGCCGCTGATCGACCGGCTCGAGGTCGAGGAGAGCGCGCGCGTGCGCGCGGCCGTAGCCGAGGCGCTATTCCGGATCGCCGGCCAGCCGCTCGAGGACATCGCCGCCGCCTGGCGGGCGTGGTGGGGGGAGAAGGGCGCCGGCTTCGCCGTGCCCGCCGAGGTGCCGCAGCGGAAGGCCGTCACCGGGGGGACCGTCGCGACCTTCCACGGCGTGCCGCTGCGGTCGGAGCGGGTCTGCTTCGTGCTCGACCGCAGCGAGTCGATGGAGGCGATCGACGCGAGGTCGAAGGGGCAGCGCCGGACCCGCCTCGAGGCCTCCGTCGCCGAGCTGCTGCAAGCGCTGTCGAGGCTCCGAGACGAGGCGCGGGTCAACGTCGTCTTCTTCGGCACCGACGTCGAGCCCTGGCGGAAGTCGCTCGTGCCCCTCGGCGCTTCGAATCGCGCCGCGCTGGCGAAGCACCTTCAGGGGCAGGCGCCGCGCGGCGCGACGAACCTCTACGACGCGCTCGACCTCGCGCTCCTTGATCCCTCCGTCGACACGATCCTGCTCCTGTCGGACGGGGCGCCCAGCGCCGGCCGGTACATCGAGGGCGACGAGATCCTCCGCGCGGTGCGCCGCAGGAACCAGACGCGCCGCGTCGCGATCCACACGGTCTCGGTCGGCACCGACTCCCGCCTGCTCCGCGACCTCGCGGCGCAGAACGGCGGGACCTACGCGAGGCGGTGAGTCCCGATGGGCCGTCCGCCGATCCTGTTCGTGAACGGCGCCCTCGGCGGGGCGGAGGGCAACTCCGCGGCGCTGCTCGACCTCGCGGCGCGTCATCTCGCCCCTCGCGCGGAAGTCTCACGGATCGACCTCTCGGTCGAGGAGGGCTTCGCCACCCACGCGGAAGCGGTCGGCCGAGCGCAGGGGTTCGTCTTCGCCACCGGCACCTACTGGGACAGTTGGGGAAGCCCGCTCCAGCGCTTTCTCGAGGAGGCAACTCCCACGGAGGGGAGCGACCTTTGGCTCGGGAAGCCCGTCGCGGTCCTCGTCACGGAGCACTCGGTGGGGGGCAAGGGGGTACTCTCCCGCTTGCAGGGCGTGCTGAGCACCTTCGGGCTGCTGCTACCGCCGATGGCGGGGCTCGTCCTCTCGGCCGTCGCGCAAGGCCCCCCCCGCGCCCCCCCCGACCCCGACCTCTGGTGCCCTGCCGACCTCGAGATCGTCTGCCACAATCTGCTGGAAGCCGTCTCCGGCGGCCGCGCCTTCCGCGCCTGGCCCACCGACCCCGGAAGTCCCGGACGGCGTTGGCTTCGGACCCTTCAGGGCCCGTAGCCCGCCGAGCGCGACGGGCCCGCTTCCTACGAGGTCGGAGGATTCGCCGATAAAATACGGGGCTTTCCATGAAGCCGATCCGCAACATCGCGATCATCGCCCACGTCGACCACGGCAAGACCACGCTCGTGGACCAGATGCTGCGGCAGTCGGGGGTGTTTCGTGCGAATCAGGAGGTCCGGGATCTCGTGATGGACTCCGGGGACCTCGAGCGGGAGCGCGGCATCACGATCCTCGCGAAGAACACCGCGATCCGCTGGGGCGACACGAAGATCAACATCGTCGACACGCCGGGCCACGCCGATTTCGGCGGCGAGGTCGAGCGCGTGTTGCAGATGGTGGACGGCGTGCTGCTGCTCGTCGACGCGTTCGACGGCCCGATGGCGCAGACGCGCTTCGTGCTGCGGAAGGCGTTCGAGCGCGGCCTCAAGCCGATCGTCGTGATCAACAAGGTCGATCGGCCGCACGCGCGGCCGGTGCAGGTGCTCGACGAGGTGCTGTCGCTCTTCTGCGATTTCGAGCTCGAGGACCACCAGCTCGAGTTCCGCACGATCTACGCCTCCGGGCGCGACGGCTGGGCGGCGCGCGGCCTCAGCGACGAGCGGAAGGACTTCCGCCCGCTCTTCGAGGCGATCCTGCGCGACATCCCGGCGCCCGGGGGCGATCCCGACGCGCTCCCCTGCCTCTCGGTCGCCGCGATCGACTACGACACCTACGTGGGGCGCATCGCGATCGGCCGCGTGCGGGAGGGGCGTCTGCGGCGGGGGCAGGTCGTCGGCATCGTCGGGCGCGACGGCGACGTGCGCCGCGAGACCATCGAGAAGCTCATGGTCTTCGAGAACCTCGCGAAGCAGGAGGTCGAGGAGGTCGAGGCGGGCGAGATCTGCGCCATCGTCGGCCTCGAGCAGGTCGAGATCGGCGAGACCGTGACCGACCTCGACGAGCCGCACTTCCTGCCGGTGCCGCCGGTCGAGGAGCCGACGATCTCGGTCATCTTCACGATCAACACCTCGCCGCTCGCCGGCCAGGAGGGGCGCTACGTCCAGAGCCGCAAGCTGAAGGAGCGCCTCTTCCGCGAGACCGAGAGCGACGTGGCGCTGCGGGTCGAGGAGACCGACTCGGCCGACTCGCTGAAGGTGTCGGGCCGCGGCACGCTGCACCTGGGCATCCTGATCGAGCGGCTCCGCCGCGAGGACTACGAGTTCGCGGTCGGCAAGCCGCAGGTCATCATGCACGGCGACGACGAGCCGATGGAGCGGGTGACCGTCGACGTGCCCGAGGACGCGAGCGGCACCGTCGTCTCGCTCTTCGTGAAGCGCCGCGGCGAGATGGTCAATCTCGAGAACCGGGGCGGCCACGTCCGCCAGGAGTTCGTGATCCCGTCGCGCGGCCTGATCGGCCTCCGGACGCGGCTCTTGACCGCGACCCGCGGCGAGGCGGTCATGCAGACCATTTTCGAGGGCTATGGCCCCCACCGCGGCCCGATCTCCGGCCGCGCGGCGGGGGTGCAGGTCTCGATGGCGACGGGGGACGTCGTCGCCTTCGCGCTCTTCGGCCTCAAGGACCGCGGCCCGCACTTCGTCCGGCCCGGCGACCCGGTCTACGACGGCATGATCGTCGGCGAGCACTGCCGGACCGACGACATCACCGTGAACCCCTGCCGCGAGAAGAAGCTGACGAACATGCGCGCCTCGGGTTCCGACGAGAACATCATCCTCTCCCCTCCCCGCGTCTTCAGCGTGGAGGAGGCGCTCGAGTACATCGAGGAGGACGAGTTGATGGAGGTCACTCCGAAGTCGATCCGCCTCCGGAAGCGCGTCCTGAGCGAGAGCGAACGCCGCAAGCAGGCCCGCATCGCCGCCAAGGCATAGGAGGGGGGGGCTTGGGGGGACCACCCCCTGCGGCTGCGACAACCCCTTCCCTCGGCGCCCCCCCAAAGCCGGGCGGAGTCGCCTCCCGTGCGATCCCGCTCGCCTGTAACAAAGCACGCCAGCACCTCCGATTCGAAGTTCTCCACGATCCGCGAATTCGCGATTGTGGAGAACTCCAGGGGAGCCTTGCGCGTGGCCAGGCACGGCTCGCGCGGCGCGTGTATTGCATGTGGATAACCCGTCGAAGCGCACGGCGGCCCTTGGCAGGGCACCCGCGTTGCTCTTGGGCGGCCGCGATCCTTGAAATCAAGTCGGAGCAGGGTGTCGGATGCGTACATCGCACCGAGGCGAACCAGTGCCGAACTCCGGTCGGTCGCCCACTCCTTCCCACAGAGGCTCGCTAGCGGGCCGAGGCGAATCCATGAGCCCGGGGAGGAGGGCGACCTAAGAGGCGCTGCGTGTCGGAAAGGTGCAAAACCCCATGAAGGCCGGCAGTCTCGAGAGAGGCCAGCCGACTCTGTCGCACAACAACCCTTGGAACCCAGGCCGGAAGTGGAACGGTAAAGAGCACCTCCGGCCTAAGGGATAGAAGGGCTCGGGCCGGGAAGCCGGCCCAAGGCGCCAGAGGAGAGTGCCTTGGAGGGGCGAACACCCAGGAGGGCAAGGATCGACGGCCGCCGCGCTTGCGCGGGGGCTCGTCTTTCCCCTTCCCGGCAGGAGAAAACCTCTGGAGTCGCGGGCGGGCGGCGGAAGCTGCCCGCAAGAACGACAGGAGAGGCGAGGCCCCGAGAGGGGTACCGCCGGCCGGGAGGAGCGAGGCCCTGAAGGGCAAACCCCATGGATGCCGCGGCGGCCGACGGGCCGCTGCCGGGCGCGGAGGGGAGGAAGCCGTCGAGAGGGTAGTCAAACCCTGAGGGCGGAAGGTGCCGGGGAGTGGAACCCCCGGGAGTGACCGGATCCTCCGTGCTGGCGTGTGTCGTAGGGGAAGAAACTCCATGAGAGCTGTTCCCGTGCCTCCGGGCGCGGGAGGCGAATCCTAGGCCGGACACTCCAAGGACGGGTCGAGCGCGAGATTGGCGCCCCCGTGCGCTTGCGCACGGGATCCCGTCGGCGGGAAGACCCCAAGGCAGTCGAACTGCGGAGGGGGAGCGCTGAACCGAATAGGCGCTACCGCTGGCGGGGCCGATGAGGTGCGGACTGACGTCGAAGGAGTGCGGCCCGTGGCGCGGCGACGCGCGGCGGGTCAGCTCGGGACGAGCGCAAGGCTCTGGAGGAGACTGATGGCGCATCCCGCCCCTCTCCGCATATCCCTGCGCCCTCACTGTCCGACGCGGTCACGACGAGTTCCCTCGAAGTGGCCGCGTCATTTTTTTTGCCCGCTTCCCCCCGGCCGCCTCCTCCCATTAGCGTATGGAGTCATGAGCGACCGGCTCTTGGCCTATCGCGAACGATTTCCGATCCTCGCGAAGAGCGCCTACCTGATCAGCAACAGCCTCGGGGCGATGCCCGCCGCCGTCGCCACGCGGATGTCGGACTACGCGAACATCTGGGCGACCCGCGGTGTGCGCGCGTGGGCGGAGGAGTGGTGGACGCTGCCGGGCCGCGTCGGCGATCTCGTCGCCCCGCTGCTCGGCGCCCGCGCGGGCACCGTCTCGATGCATGCGAACGTGACGCTGGCTACGGCCGTCTTCCTCTCCTGTCTCGACGCGCGGGGGGCGCGCAGGCGGGTCGTGACGACGGAGTTGCAGTTCCCGTCGATCCAGTACCTGCTCGAATCCTGGTGCCGAGAGAAGGGGGCGGAGTTCGTCGTCGTGGCCGCGGAGGGGGGCAAAGGGGTCGATCCCGCGCGGCTGTTGGAGGCGGTCGACGACCGGACCCTTCTCGTCTCGATCAGCCACGTCGAGTTCAAGAGCGCATGGATCAACGACGCCGCCGCCGTCGCCCGCCGATGCCGCGAGCGCGGGGCGCTCCTGCTGCTCGACGCCTTCCAGTCGGCCGGCGTGGTACCGATCGACGTCGAGGCGTGGGGGGTCGACGCCTGCGTGGGAGGCTGTCTCAAGTGGCTCTGCGGCGGCCCCGGAAGTGTCTATCTCTACATCGACCCGCTGCTTGCGCCGCGCCTGACCCCTGCCTTGACGGGGTGGATGGCCCACCGGGCGCCGTTCGCGTTCGAGCCGCCGCCGACGAGGCTGCGGGACGACGCCTACCGCTTCATGAACGGGACCCCGCAGGTGCCCTGCCTCTACGCGGCCGCGCCGGGCCTCGAGATCCACAACGAGATCGGCGTCGCCGCGATCCGCGAGAAGTCGATGCGGCTCACGAAGCTCCTCTTCGAAGGGGCGGAGGAGCGCGGCTGGCGCGTCCACGCCCCCGCCGAGCCTGCGCGGCGCGGCGGGACCGTCGCGGTGGACGTGCCCGAAGGCGAACTCGTCGCGAAGGAGCTGCTCGCACGCGACTTCGTCGTCGACTACCGCCCGGGGGCCGGCATCCGGCTCGCGCCGCACTTCTACAACAGCGAGGAGGAGTGCACCGCGGTGCTGGCCGAGATCGCCGGCATCCTGCGGTCGCGCGCCTTCGATCGCCACCAGTCGGTTGCCGGGACGATGCCGACGTGACCCCCCCCCCGCGCCCCCCCCTCATCGACATCTCGCCGCTCGTCGACGCCGACCTCAGCGTCTGGCCCGGCGACACCCGCTTCAGCGCGACCGACCTGCTCCGGATCGAGCAGGGGGCGAGCGTCCACCTCTCGACGATCACGCTCTCCTGTCACACCGGCGCCCACGCCGACGCCCCCTGCCACTACCTTGCAGGCGCCGAGTCGATCGCCGAGGTGCCGCTCGATCGGTACCTAGGGCCCTGCCTGCTCGCCGACGTGCGCCCCCGGAACCATGCGGTCGCGCCGCGCGACGTCGAAGGGCTCGATCTGGCCGGCGTACGGCGGCTCCTGCTCCGGACGCGCGAGAGGGGCGACCGGACGCGCTTCCCCGACCCCCTCACCTGCCTGACCGTCGAACTGGTCGAGTGGCTCGCCCGCCACGACGTCGTGCTGGTCGGCACCGACTCCCCGAGCATGGACAGGTTCGACAGCAAGGATCTGCCCTGCCACAAGGCGCTCTACCGCAACGGGATCGCCAACCTCGAGTGTCTCATGTTGGACGGCGTTCCCTGCGGCCGCTACGAGCTGATCGCGCTGCCGCTACGCCTTGCCGGCCGCGACGCGAGCCCGGTCCGGGCGGTGCTGCGGGCGTTCCCCTAGGCCGAACCGGGCTTTGCGGGGGCCGGGGGGGGTGTTTTGTCCGGTATTTGCAGTGCCCCCGGCGTAAGATTTGAGGCGAAAGCACTCCATGAAACAGCCGAGCCCCGCCTTCTCCTGGACCTTCGTGATTCTCGCCGCGCTCTTCCTGAGGCCGGTCGCGGCCCAGGACGGCTGCAGCGAGATCGAGGTCAACGAGCCGCCGGACTCGAAGGGGGGCAAGGGCGACGGCTACGATCCGGAGGAGACGAAGCGGAAGAACGAGGGGCTCGCCGGCGGCGGCGGCGCCGACGAGGGCGACCCGGACGCCCCCAAGGTCAAGATGAGCCTCCAGGAGCGCATCAACGAGGCGATCAAGAGGGGGGTCGTCTGGCTCAAGAAGGCGCAGCACAAGGATGGCTCCTACGGCCCCTGCCACGGCGAACGGAAGTACGACAGCACCGAGCCGGGCGGGGACTGCTACTTCAGCGGCCCCACGTCGTTCTCGCTCTACACCCTCGCCAAGTGCGGCGTGAAGAAGTCCGACCCCGTGATGCGCAAGGGGTACAAGTGGCTCAACGAGAACTACCGCAAGACGCAGATCTGGACCGACGCGGTCAAGCCCGCCGGCGCCGAAGGCAGCATGGTCACCTACGAGGTCGCGTCGCTGATCATGATGCTCGAGGCGATGCACGAGGAGAGCGCGAAGCTGACCGGCAAGCAGGATATGCGCAAGCTCGAGACCGACAACCCGCTCCAGCCGCCGGAGCGGAGCCGGTTCCCGAAGGAGGACTGGCAGTGGATGCACCAGGGCATCCTCTTCCTGACGTCGGGCAAGGGCCCGGTCAAGAAGGGGACGACCTGGAACGGCTGCCAGAACAAGACCGGCGGCTGGCGCTACGGCCAGGCGAGCGGCGACCAGGACATGTCCGCGACGCAGTTCGCGCTGCTCGGCCTGCGTGCGGCCTCCCTCGCCGGATACCCGGTGCGCCCGGAGGTCTGGACGAGCGCGCTCAACTTCGTCAAGAGCATGCAGGATCCCAGCGGGGCCTCGCCCTACCGCAAGGGGGAGCAGTGGAGCGCCGGCATGACCGCCGCCGCGGCCGCGAGCGCGATCATCTGCAAGGAGCAGCTCGAACTCTCCGGGCAGGCCGTGCCCGCATTCACCGACGAACTGATCAAGAACTCCCTCGCCCACCTCGACACGCTCTTCGACGTGACGCAGAACCAGGGCACCCACCACGGCGGCTCCTACCACTACTACTACCTCTACGGCATCGAGCGCATCGGCGACCTGACCGGCCGCAACGAGTTCAACGGCAAGAACTGGTATGTGCGCGGGGCCGAATTCCTGATCGCGAACCAGGACGTCGAAGGCAAGTGGGTCGATTCGAGTTGCATGAAGCCGACCGACATCCTCGGCACCTGCTTCGCGCTCCTCTTCCTGAAACGCGCGACGGTGCCGACGGTGACGGTCACCGGGAACTGAGCTTGCCGGACGCGGGGCGGCGGGCCGAGGCGGCCGCCGCCGACCGCCGCGACTCGTCCCCTGCCGCCGGCTGGCGCCCCCCCCCCGCACCCCCCCTTTCCCTCGTCGCGGAAGCGGCCCCTGACGAGGAGCCGGTTCTACGCGACGATGCTGCACCCGCCGTCGACGATCAGCGTCTGGCCGTGGATCATCCGGGCGAGGTCGGAGCAGAGGAAGAGAACCGCGTCGGCCATGTCCTCGGGCGTCACGAGGCGGCCGGCCGGCGTGCGCTTCAACGAGTCGGCGAGGATCTCCTCGCGGTTCGGGAAGAACTTCAGCGCGTCGGTGTCCACGGCGCCGCCGGAGACGGTGTTGACCCGGACGCCCTGGGCCGCGTTCTCGATCGCGAGGTGGCGCACCAGCGACTCGAGGGCCGCCTTGCTGGCGCCGACCGCGCCGTAGAACGGGATGGCGTGGGTCGCGCCGAGACTGCTCACCGCGATGATGCTGCCGCCGCGGCCGCCCATCAGCTCGATCGCGCCGCGGGCCAGCGGGACCAGCGCCCTCGCGTTGATGTCCATCGTCCAGCGCCAGTCCTTCTCGCGGAGTTGCGTGACCGGCTTCAGCACGCCGAGGGCGGCATTCGAGACGAGGATGTCGAGTTGGCCGAACTCCTTCTTGATCCCGGCGAAGAGATTCGCGAGATGCTCCTCGTCCGCGACGTTGGCGCGGATTTCGAGCGGTTCGGGACCCACCGCGGCGATCTCCTTGACCGCCTCGGCCGCCGCCTCGCGGTTGCGCAGGTAGTTGAAGCAGACGCGGGCGCCGTTTTGCGCGAGCCTCTTGCAGATCGCGCGGCCGATCCCGCGGCTTCCGCCGGTCACGAGTGCGTACTTGCCGCGCAGGTCGATCGGGGAGGTGGGCGGGGCGGCCATGGCAGGGAGCGAAGTCGCATCCTACGCGATGCGGGAGGGGTTTACAATTCGGCCGGTGGAAGCGGAGTTCGAGACCAGCGTCACGCTGCGGTCGCGCGTCGCAACGCCCCGGGCGCTCCCCGGGGTCCCGCTCGTGCTCGCGCTTCACGGCTGGGGCATGTCCGAGCGCTCCTTCGCGCGCTGGCTCGCCCCCGCCTTCGAGGCCCCGGCGCTCTCTTGGTGGCTTCCTCGCGGCGTGCTGCCGTGCGAGGTGCGGAGCCGGCGCGTCGGCTACGGCTGGTACGTCTTCGACGGGGACCAGGAGGCGCTGCGCGCGAGCATGGACGAGGCGCGATGCTACCTCGCGGCGCTCGTGGCGATCGCGCGCCGCGCGCTCCGCCCGTCCTCCATCACGCTGCTCGGATTCAGCCAAGGCGCCTACCTCGCCAGCTACGCCGCGCTCGCGAGGCCCGATCTCTTCGATGCGGTCGTCTGCTGCTGCGGCCGCCCCAAGTGCGAGTTCGTCCCCGACCTCGCCGCCGCGCGCCGCCTGCGCTTTCTCGTGCAGACCGGTCTGCGGGATGCCTCGGTCCCCCGCGATCTCGTTGCCAGGGGGGTGTCGCCCCTCCGCGAGGCCGGCCTTCCGGTCGACGAGCGCAGCTACGACGCGGAGCACAGGCTCACGCCGGAGATGGCGCGCGACGCGGCGGAGTGGATCCGATGAGCGCATGATCCTCCGCGGCCACAACCTCCTCTGCATCCAGGGATTTGTCGGCAAGGGCTACAGCCCCGGCTTCGTGGCGAACATGACGCAGGTCGTCCGCTCCCTCGGGGCCGCTGCCGAAGTGACCGTCGTCGCGCAAGCGGACGCGCTCTGCTCCGCCTGCCCCAACCTGTCGGACGAGGGATGCACGCTGCACGGCCGCGGCACCGAGGCGGGCATCCTGCGCCAGGACCGCGACGTCATCGGCCGGCTCCGCCTCGCGGAGGGGGCCACCTACTCGTGGGGCGAGATCCTCGAGCGCATTCGGCGCCACCTCGCCCCCGAGGATCTCGACGAGATCTGCGGCACCTGCCCTTGGCTGCCGATGGGCCATTGCAAGGAGGGGCTCCGGCGCCTCCGCGCCCCCGCGGCCCCCTGAATACCGTTACCGCTCGGCGACCTCGAACGGCGGCAGCGGCGCGCTGTCGGCCCAACGCGACGCCCAGCACGCGAGTTCGACGATGCTTCTTGCGATGGCGATCTGGACCGGGCGGGTCTCGCGTATCTCCGGTGCGACGGAGATCGGGGCGCCGAGACAGACCGCGACGGTGCAGCCGGGGATGGTCACGGCGGCCCTGCTCCACGAGCGGCGAAAACGCATCTGGTTCTTGCCCCACGCCCGGACCGGGATGATCGGCACGTCGGCGCTTCCGGCCAGCCGCACGACGCCGGCCTTCACGTCGCCCAGCGGCGCCTTCGGGCCGTCGCAGACCATCACGACGGAGGTGCCCGACATGAGGTTGGCACGCAGCAGCAGCAGTCCCTCGCCCCCGCCGCGACTCGACGAGCCCCGCACGACCTCGTAGCCGAGCATCGACAGGCCGAGCGCCGCAAGCCCGCCGTCGCGCGAGTAGGAGACCATCGCGGCCAGCGGCCGCCCCTGCAGCAGGCGGGGGAGGCCGTTGAACGTGTCGAAGACGTCCTGGTGCGTACACGCGAAGATCGCGGGCCGGCCGCTCGCGAGCAGCGCCGCAGCTTCGGGATGGGCGCGCAGGACGTAGCGGTAGATCGGGAAGCGGCCGACCACGCTCATCAGGGCCGAGGTGAGCGGCCGCCAGAACCGGTTCATCCAGTGGCCGTCCGGGTAGGTGATGGGCCGGATGCGGAAGTTCGTGACGACCGGCTGCCTCATGCGGGCCCCTCGGCGACGAGTTCATCGCGGATCGCGCGGTCGTTGTAGATGGCGAGGATCTTGCCTTGGCCGGGCCGGCGCAGCAGAGCGCGCGCGAACGCATCGGCGGCGACCGCCGTCACGTGCGGCGCCGCGAGCAGCCCGCCGCCCTCGCGCAGGTGGCGATAGAGCGGGTTGATGCGGCGCAGCGCGAGGTCGATCCGCTCCGCGGCGTCCGCCGGCGGCACGCCGCGGAACTCGACGACCCACTCGTGGCCGATCTCCGGCGGCGCGAGAGGGCAGACGAGGAAAGCCGCGCACCGGAGATCGGCCTCGCGGACGGCCCGTTCCGCCTGCCCCGCCTCGAGCTTCTCGGTGGCGAGGTTGATCACGTTTCCCAGCCTCCCGACGACCTCGAAGCGCGGCGGATCGCGCTCTAGGAAGCGGACCACGTCGCCGAGGGAGTAGGCGTAGAGGCCCGAGGGTGTCGTGACGATGGGGACGTATGCCACGCCGGGCTCGGCCTCGCCGAGCAGGAAGCGGGGGGGGGCGGGGGGGGGCGCGGTAGTCCCCGGAGCGCCAGGTGCCGCGCCATACGCCTCCTCCGGCACGAACTCGAGGAAGACGTCCTCGGCGACGGCCATCAGGCCCGGCTCCGGCGCCGGCTGGAAGCCGACGGCGGCCTCGGTGGCGAGGTACATCTCGCGGAATTCGGCTTTCGGGAAGACCTGGGCGAACGCCTCCCGGTGCGGCGCGAGACTCGTGCCGCTCGTCACGACGAGCGAGAGGTCGGGCCAGAGCGGACGCCGGCGTCCGGCGAGGATGTGGCGGAGCAGTCCGTGGATGTAGTTCGGCACTCCGAAGATCATCCGTACGTCGTGGTCGCTGTAGCGCTCCTCGACGATCCGGTACTTTTCCGCCCAGTCCATCCGGTCGAGGACGTCGATCGGCGGGATCCCGATGTTGTGGAAGGGGTAGCTCCGCGAAGCCCCGATGATGCCGGTGATGTAGCCGACCGGGATGCTGCCGAGGAGGCGCCGCACGCAGGTGGGGGCCGCCATCTGAAGCGCGTAGCCGCGCAGCAGCGACCAGTTGCCGGTCCGGGCCATCGCACAGCAGGTCGCATAGCCGATCGCATGCTTGAGTCCGCGCAGGAGCCCCTTCGCGAGCGGGATCAGCTTCGCCTCCCCGGTGGTGCCCGAGGAGAGGCCGAACGCGTGGACCGGGTCGCTGAAGAGGACGTTGGATGCGCCCTCCGCGATCCGATTCCATGCCGCCTCGTAGTCGGCGGCCGCGCTGATCGGGATCGCGCGCTGGAAGTCCGCCACGGTGCGGATTGACGCGAATCCGTGGGAGCGGCCGAACTCGGTCCCCTCGTTCTGGCGCAGGACCGATAGCAGCCGGTCGCGCTGCATCTCGCGGAACTGGAGGTCCATCGCACGGACCCGCGCGACGCGCTTCTCCGCGCCCTCCCGGGCCAGGGCCTCCACCGTGGTCATCCAGCAAGTGGATACCGTGCCGCCGCCCCAGGGGCAAGGGAACGCTATGCTGGACGGATGCGCCCGCTGCTCGTCCTGCTCCTCTGTGCCTCGATCGGCAGGGGGGAGGAGGTCCGGCGCCTCCGGGCGCCGATGGTCGTCGAGGGGTCGCTCGACCTGAAGGGGGTCGTGCTCGCCGGCGCCGACGAGGGGACCCCGCCCGACCGGTTCGAGGGGATCGGACTGCTGGTCGAGGGAAGGAGGGGGATCACCATCCGCAACGCGCGCCTGCGCGGATTCCGGTGCGCGATCCTGCTCCGCGACTGCGAGGGTGTCGTCCTCGAGGACTGCGACGTCTCGGACAACTTCCGGCAGCGGCTCAAGTCCACCCCCGAGCGGGAGGACCCCTCGGATTGGCTCTGGCCCCACGAGAACGACGAACAGCAGTGGCGGAAGAACTACGGCGCGGGGATCTGCCTCGAGAACTGCCGCGGATGCAGGGTGGTCCGGTGCACCGCGCGGCGCCAGCAGAACGGAATCCTGCTCGACAGATGCCGGGAGTGCCGCATCGAGGGGAACGACGCCTCCTTCAACTCCGGCTGGGGGCTCGCCCTCTGGCGCTCCGACAGGAACCGCGTCGACGCAAACCGCTTCGACTTCTGCGTCCGCGGCTACAGCCACGGCGTCTACGACCGCGGGCAGGACAGCGCGGGCATCCTCGTCTTCGAGCAGTCGAGCGGGAACGGGTTCTTCGGGAACAGCGCGACGCACGGCGGCGACGGCTTCTTCCTCTATGCGGGCCACGAAACGACGCAGCGCACCGGCGAGGGGGGGTGCAACGACAACATCGTGCTCGGGAACGACTTCAGCCACGCCGTCGCGAACGCGATCGAGGCGACCTTCTCGCGGGGCAACCTGTTCGCGGGCAACCGGTGCAACGGTTCCAACTACGGCATCTGGGCCGGCTACAGCTACGCCTCCGCCTTCCAGTGCAACGAGATCCGGGACAACTCCGTCGCGGGGATCGCGATCGAGCACGGGGAGTCGAATTCGATCCGGGACAATCGCATCGAGGCGAGCCCGCGCGGCATCTGGCTCTGGTGGGACGACGACAAGGACCTGCTCGCGAGCGCGTTCGGGAAGAGGCACGCCTGCGCCTCGCGCGGCTACCGGATCGTCGCGAACGCATTCCGCGAGTGCCGGACTCCGCTGCTCCTCGCGCAGACCAAGGACGTCGTCCTCCTTCGCAACGAAGGCCTCACCGTCGAGAAGGATGACGGATCCGAGGTGGCGATGGGGGAGGGCCCGGCGCTGGAACGCGACCTCGCACGCTGCGAACTGCCGCCGCGGGAGCCCGCCGGGCGCCACCTGATCATGATCGACGAGTGGGGGCCCCTCGACCCCGCCGCGAAGGCGGTCTTCCCGCGCGAGGTGCATGGCTCCGGCGCCTGCGCATTCCACGTGCTCGGCGCGACGGCGTACGAGGTCGAGGGGGTCCCGGCGGGCTTCGAGGTCGAAAGGGGCCCGCGAGGCTTCCGCGTGCGCGGCGGTGCCGCGGGCCTGCACGCCTTCTCGGGCCAGGTGAGGATCGGCGACGAGCGATTCCCCTTCGCCGGCGCCCTGCTGAACGCGAAGTGGAGGGTGCGGTGGTGGAGTTGGACGCAGGACCCGCGGGAGAGTGGGGGGGTGGCGGGGGGGAGCGAGCCGCTCGCCGAGGTGGAGTGCGACGCGCTCGAATTCTCGTGGAGGCATGACGCTCCGCACGCGGCGGTCCCCCGCGACGGATTCGCGACGAGGGCCGAGACGCGCCTGCCTCTTGCCGCCGGGCGCTACGAACTGCGTACGAAGAGCGACGACGGGATTCGCGTCACGCTCGACGGCAAGGTGATCCAGGAGGACTGGACCTGGCACGGCCCGACCGAGCACGTGACCGACTTCGAGGTCGCGGCGGGCGAGCACCACCTCGTCGTCGAACACTTCGAACTCGACGGCTACGCCGTGCTGATCCTGAACCTGTCTCCTCTCGCGAAGTGACCGCGCCCCCCCGCGGCACCCCCCGCGCCCCCCGGAACGGTCCCCACCCGGGTGAGTGGGGGCCCGATGCCTTCCCCGAGTCCGCCCCGCTCCCCCGGACGAAGACCCCTACCGGGCCCCGCGCTGGAAGACCAGCACCTTGATCGTCTCCAGCACGACGGCGACGTAGAAGGTCGTCGACCGGTTCAGGATGTAGAACAGGTCGTAGGCGAGCTTCTCCCTCGCGTCGTTCTCGTCGGCGCCGTAGGGGTAGCGGATCTGGGCCCAACCGGTGAGGCCGGGCCGCACGCAGTGGCGCGCGTCGTAGAGAGGGATCTTCGCGCGCAGTTCCGCGACGAACGCGGGCCGCTCCGGCCGCGGTCCCACGAGCGACATCTCGCCCTTCAGGATGTTCCATAGCTGGGGGATCTCGTCCATGCGCGTCTTGCGGAGGAACCGCCCCACACGCGTGATGCGCGGGTCGTCCTCCTGCGCCCAGACCGGGCCCGTATCCCTCTCGGCATCCTGCTGCATCGTGCGGAACTTGAGGATCTCGAACGCCGCGCCGCCGAGGCCGACGCGGCGCTGGCGGTAGAGCACGGGGCCGCGCGACGAGAGCTTCACCACGAGCGCAACCACGATCGCAAGCAGGGCGGACGGCGCGAGCACGAGCAGCGCCGCGCCGAGATCGAGCGCGCGCTGGAGGGGGAACTGACCGCGCCGCTCGCTGACCGGGGCGAGCACGCCCGTGGGCTGCGGGGCCTCCAGGTCGACGCGGCCCCTCACCTTCGCGATGATGCCCGAGACGCTGTCCACGAAGCACCCGCGTCCGGCGGCTCCGGAGAGCAGTCCCTCCGCGCCCTCCGCGCGCTGATGCGAGACGGCGACGATGCGGACGGACTTGCTCTCCAGCCACCTCTGTCCCGAGGTCACGTCATGGACCGGCAACCCCGCCATCGGCGAGCGGTCCTGGCCCGCCTCCGAGAGGATTACCCCCTTCACGACCACGCCCGGCGCATCGGCGAGGTCCGCCATCGCCCGGCTCGCATGGGCGCGATCGGGGGCGAGCAGCGCGGCGGAGTAGCCCGCGCCCCCCGACCCCCGGATCTCCACCCATTTCCGCTGGAGATAGACGGCGAAGGCGCTGATCACCGGCGCCGCGCAGACGAGCGTCTTGCTCGGGGGGTAGGTCGGCCACACCGCGTAGCCGAACGACATCACGATGCAGGAGGTGGCGATCGACCAGAAGATCGCCTCGAGAGAGACCGGCGGCAGCGGGCGCTCGGTGACGCCGACGACCTCGGTGACATACATCGCGAGGAGGATCGACGCGGCGACCGGCAGCAGATGCACGAGGATCGCCACGGGCTCCCCGGGCTGGGAAAGGATGTAGGCGCCCGCGAAGCAGGCGCCCAGGAGGACGAGGAAGACGAGCAGGAGTTGGCGGACCAGCGAAAAGGGGTAGCCCCACAGCACGCCGATGCGTAGCGATGCGGGGCTACCCTGATCGTTCGTTGGCTGTGCAGCGTCACTCCGGCTTCGGTGCCGGGCGTCGGTAGTACCCATAGACTTCGTGGAAATACGGGATGTTGTTGGGTCTTGCCCGATTGAGGACGACGGCGAAGAACTTGTCCTTGCCGAACTCCTTGAGAGCGAGGGAGAGCAGCTCGCGCGGCGTGGACTCGGCGCGGACGACGAGGATCGAGCTGTCGGCGACGTCGGCGATCACGTGCGTGTCGGCGACGGGCAGCAGCGGGGGGCAGTCGAGGAGCACGATGTCGTGCTCCTCGAGGGCGCGCTTCGTCAGGTTGAGGATGTGGTCGGGGGAGAGCAGGGGGACGCCGTCGGCGCGCGCGTCCACCCGGCCCGTGGGCATGATCGAAACGCCCTTGCAGTCGGTCGCGTAGCAGTGGAAGGCCTGGCTCCCGGACTTCTGGACGGAGGTCTCAAGGGCGCCCGAAACCGTCTCGAGCTGGGCCGCGCGGGTGAGGGTGCCCCGGTGCGTATCGAGGTCGATGATGAGCACCCGCTTGTCCGCGGATGCGAGCTTCTCGGCGAGCGCGAGGGTGACGGTGGTCTTTCCCTCCCCGGCCAGTGCGCTCGTGAGGGCCACCGAGCGCATGCCGTGCTCGGTGTGGCGGGCGAGAACGTGGGTCGCGAGCGCATGCACCTGCTCGTGGGCCAGCATCGTGATCCAGCCCGCGTTCCTCGCGAAGTGCTTGGGGAAGATCCCGACCCGGTCCAGGTTCGGGCGCTTCTCCCGGGTTGCAGCCGGCGCGGCGTTGGGCTTCGCGGTGGGCATCTCGAGTGCCTTTGCCAGAGGTGTCATGTCGAAGGTGATGGGTTTCATCGGAGTCTACCGGAGGTTGAGGATCCCGTGGATCATCTCGGGCTCGCCCCACCAGCCCACCTGGGTGCCGAGAACGGCGACCGTGGCGAGGAAGAGGGCGAAGAGGATCAGCCCACCCAGGATGGCGAGGATGGCACGGCCGACCTTGGCGCCGCCCGCCGCGACCTCCGGGATGGTCACGAGGACCGCACCGGGAAGCAGCGCACGGAGATCCTCCGCACGGTGGTAGGAGGCGTCGAGCTTGTAGTGCGCGATGGCGAGTCCCACGCCGAGGCCGAGGCCGAGGCCGAGGCCGAGCAGCGAGGTGATGAGGCGATCGGGGCCGGCAGGACGGGCCGCGATGAAGGCGCGCTGCTCGATCTGGATCGGATTGATGCCGCCGCGCACGCTCCGCTCCATGAGTTCCGAGGCCTTGTAGGCGCGCTCGGAGTCCTCCCAGAAGCGCTCGGCGTTCTCGACGCTCCGCTTGAGCGAGGTGTACTGCATGTCGATCTTCGCGGCGGTGATGATGCGGGTGCGCACCTCCTCGCGACGCTTCTCGATCTCGAGGACGGCCGCTTCCTGCGCCCGGATGTCCTTCTCGTACTGGGCGAGCATCTGGGTGCCCTCGTCGATCAGGTACTTGAGCAGGTCCTTGCGCTTTTGCGCGCTGGTGCGCTGGTTCGACGTGTTCTTGAGGTCCTCGATGATCTGCTCGCGCCCGGCGATGAGGGCCTGCAGGCGCACGACGCGCTCGTGGTTGTGGTCGAAGTCGACTTGCAGCAGCTTGAGCTGGAGGCGCAGCTCCGTGAGGGCCGCCTCGGCGTCGCGCATCGCGTGCGAGAAGTCGGCCGTGACATCCTCGTCCACGAGCGCCGCCTCCGCATCGAGGCGGATCTGGTCGCGGTGGATGCGCGCGATTTCGAACTGCAGCGAGCGGACGTTCTGGTTGCTGTCGACCATCTGTTGCGTGAGGCGGTCGATTTGCTCGTTGTTGCCCTCGACGTCGTCCGGAAGCGAGCCGGCGTACTGCTGCTTGAACTGGTCCAGCGCGCTCTGCGCCGTCTCGAGCTTCTCCAGTGCGCTCCTCTTCTCGGACTCGGCCCGCATCTTGTGCTTGTTGGCCTCGTCCTCGATCGCATCCTGCTGGCTCCGGATGAAGAGATCCGTCACCAGGTTTGCGATGTTCGCGGCCATCTCGGCGGGATTCTCGCCGTGGTTGCAGGTCGCCGTGACGGAGATCGAACCGGTGCCGCTGTTCATCTCGACCCGGATCTGCTTGCGGAGCATCTCGACCTCCGCCAGGATGCCGCGCTGTTCACGCACGAGGGGGAACGGCTGCAGCTTCTCCGCCACCTGCGTCAGCGTGTTGGTGCTGAGCATGCGCTCGGCGGCCGAGCGGAACATGTTGCGGGCCATCTCCCCGGCGGTCGAACGGGTCGTCCCGTCCACCGGCTGGGCGATGGGCGACATGAGAACGGCGGTGCTCTCGTAGGTGTCGGGCTGCGTGAGACCGTAGAGGGTCACGAGCGCGAAGACGAACACCGTCGGGATGAGCACGGTCCAGCGGTAGGTGAGGCCCCGCCGGACGTAGTTTGCGAGGACGAGTCCGAAACCTGACATTGCTGCTCCAGTCCTTGTTGCGTGGCCTCAGAGGCCGCTTGACCCCCGCGCAGGGACGACAGCCCGCGTGGTGTCCAACTTTCTCTTCTCGTTCAAGTCGTCAGGCGGAGATACGCATGATCCATGCCAAAGGTGAATCCCACTGCCCGGGACTCCCCGCCTCCCACTACCGCGGCGCCGGTCCCGAATCCTCTGCGGCGGCAGGTGGCCCGCCGCAGCGCCCTCTACTTGTCCGCGCGCCCTCCTGATTCTGCGACCCAATCAGCCGCTGTCAAGGAGGCTCCGTCCATCAGGAAGGACGTGGCCCCAACCCCTCTGTCCGTCCACTCCCTACTGCGTGCGTCCCTTGCGGCCGAGACGCACGCCGACCGCAAGTGTCAGGAAGAGGCCCCCCTCGAGCAGCAACGTCAACGGCAGGTTGGTGAAAATCGCGATGCACATGTCCCAGTACCCTCTGTCACTTCTGGGCGGGGGCGACCGGGACAAACGGGGCGAACTCCACGCCTCGCGTCCGCTCCCGGCGCGACCTCAACCCAATCCTCAGGAGGGGTGAAGATACAGGAACGCTCCGGTCGCGTCAATGCCCTCGGTGGGGGTGCGTTAATCGGGTGTTAGGATCGTAGGATCAGGCGTGGCGCCTCAAGAGGGGAGGCTCCCCGCCGATCATAGAGGCCTGCCACCGGTGAAGATCCTGCACATTCTCGACCACAGCATCCCGCTGCACAGCGGGTACACCTTTCGGACGCGGGCGATCCTCGATCACCAGCGGGCGCTGGGCTGGGAAACCGAGCACCTTACGAGCACGAAGCA
>Ga0187893_10003007_pt1 | contig 35375 bp, 24 predicted proteins | sample MA1701074metaG_FD_139574 | JGI IMG/M metagenome (GOLD analysis project Ga0187893, IMG submission 139574) | White microbial mat communities from a basaltic lava cave in the Kipuka Kanohina Cave System on the Island of Hawaii, USA - MA170107-4 metaG ...
CGCCCGCGCGTGCTGGCGTAGAGTCGGTCGCCGGCCGTGCCATGACCGGCGACGAGCCGCGACGCCGGGCGATCGAGCGCCAGCGTGCCGCTCACGAGAGGCTCGGTCGGTACGGTCGCGTCCACGACGTACAACACGACCGACGCACCGCGCTTCCCTTGCGCGAGCACGTACGCACGCGATGGGGAGGCGACGACGTCGATGGCCCGCGCATCGGGCGGCAGGTCGAGGACGGAGACCAGTTCCGGTACGGGCTCGGCACGGACGGCGGCGGCCGACGCCGCCAGGAGCACCAGCATCTGCCACCCGCGGTTTCGTGCCTTTTCGGTCATCCAGGGGCTCGGTTTCGTCTTCGCACGGCGCCCGCAGGGGCGCCACCGGTTTCGCCCCGCGACACAGCCGCGGGAACGGCACTTTGCGCTACCCCCTACCCGTCGGCTCGCGGTACGCGTCGGCACGGGATTCGTCGCGTTCGCGGACTGACCGCGATCGACGGCTCGTGCCGGAGTGGAGGCGCGGCCGGAACTCGCCTATACGGGCGCGCAGGCCGATCGGCATGAGCGACCAGCCTCGCATCGCGCTTCTCTGGCACCAGGCCGACGACGAGACGAAACACAGGCGAACCCGCCTCGACGGCGCCTTTCGGGCGCTCACCGCACGCGGCGCGGTCACCGACCCCGTCGTCTACGCGGACCAGACCGCCGACGCCGCGCGTGAGAGCCTGTTGCGGAGCGCCGGCGTGCTCGTGTGGGTGAATCCCATTACGGCGGGGCGCGACCGGACGGTGCTGGATGCGCTCCTGCGCGACGTCGCGGCGGCCGGCGTCTGGGTGAGCGCGCATCCCGACGTCGTCAGCACGCTCGGCACCAAGGATGTCCTCTATCACACGCGCGCGCTCGGCTGGGGCAGCGACGTTCGGCTGTACGAGAACGTTGCGAGTCTGGAGGAGGCGTTGCCATCCCGGGTGGCTTCGGGCCCCATCGTGCTCAAGCGGGCCCGCGGCAATGGCGGCCTCGGTGTCTGGAAGGTCGATCTCGACGCACGCGGCGCCGCGCCGGCCCTTGCGAGCACGGTTCGAATCGAGCACGCCCACGACGGGACTGTGCAGGTGCGCTCGCTCGGCTCGTTCATCGCTGACTTCGCCGGCTACTTCGCCGACGGGGGACGACTCGTCGAACAACCGTTCCTGCCGCGGGTCGCGGAGGGGATGGTACGCTGCTATCTCTCGGGCCGCACCGTGGCCGGCTTTGCGGAGCATCTTCCGCGCGGGTTTCTTGGTACATCTCCAGCGCACGGCGACGGCGCGCCGGCGCTCGGCTTCGAGAAGGAGATGCACGGCCCCGACGCCCCCGCCTTCCGGGCGCTTCGGGCGGCGCTCGAGAGCGACTGGATTCCGGGGATGCAACGCCTTCTCGGTGTCGACACGGACTCACTTCCCGCGATCTGGGACGCGGACTTCTTGCGGGGGCCCGAGCCGGGCGGAGACTCCTGGGTGCTCTGCGAGATCAACGCGAGCTGCGTCTCGCCCTTTCCGGACGCGGCGGCGGACGTCATCGCTCGAACGACGCTCGAGCGCGTCGCCGCTCGACGCCACGCGAGGTGACCTGCGAGTTGCAGAGTGGGATCGAAGGGAGTCGCGCGCGGACGACTCGCACGAGCTACGGAGCCGCCGCCAGATGCTCGCGGGCCTCGAGGAACCGCCTCCGCCACGCCTCCGCGCAGGCCGATCGAGGGGACCGCCACCGGCGGGTTGTCGCTGTTCGAACTCGACGGGCATTTCCCCGTCTTCTTCAACCCCGATGCGATCGCGCAGTGGACGGGGTTCATGGGGTCGCTCGCGAGCGATCCGGTAGCGACGATCCCGGCCCGGCCGCGACCTGACAACGATCCCTACCGTCGGGGCACGATCGTCGTCAGCACCATGCCGACACGCCCGCCTTCGAGGAACTGGCGCCGGCGCGACGGCGTTGCGTCGGAATAGGCGGCGATGACGTTGGCTTCCGTGCCGTCCGGCCCGATGGTGAGCCACACGCGAGGCCCGGAGCTACCCGGATCGCCCGCCGTCAATTCTGACTCGCAGCCACGACGAGCCCCACCCCATGCCGTCCTCCCCCACGTGTCATGGGCATGGTGGTAAGCTGCGTCGTTGCTGCCTTCTCACCACAGGCAACCGCCCTGGTGAGCCTCCGTCCCTTGTTGCGGGCTACGGGTGGGAGACGCTGGCCTCGCCGCGAGGGACGCCGGCCTCGCCGGTGTACGAGATGTCCTCGGCGTTGTGCTTCTTGAAGATCTCCTTCACTCGCGACACTTCATCTCGGTCATCCGTGTGCACGGAGAGGAGGATGTTGCCGCCCTTGACTTTCCCCTCGTACTGCTTGGCCTCCAGCTCCGGAATTCCATAGCCGACGAGGGCTCCGGTGAGACCCCCCGTGGCCGCACCCACTGCTGCTCCGCTCAGGAGACCCATGATCGGTCCCGCGGCGATGAAAGGACCCGCGCCGGGAATGGCCAGAGCGCCAATCCCCGCCAGCCACCCGAGGGTCCCGCCGAGGAGTCCGCCGGCGCCGGCTCCGGTCGCGGCGCCTTCCGGAGCCTTCGTGTGCTGCTCGTGAGCGAAATCGCGTGTCCCCTTCTTGTCCGGGAACAAGGCCGAAATGTCGCCGGCGGTGAAACCCGAATTCTTGAGATCCTCGACGATGTTCGCCGCCTGGTTTTCCGACTTCACTATGCAAAACACTGCCTTGTTGGCCATGTCATTTCTCCCTTTCGTTGATGGCGTTGAGTTATTCGGTTTCGACTTCGAGCTGGTTGTCCACGCGCGCGACGCCCTTGGTCTTCTCCGCGGTCGTGGCCACGGCGGCCTTCTCAGCAGGCGTCTTCACCGGCCCCCGCAAGGTCACCACGCCGGCCACGGTAATGATTTTCACGTTGTGCGCATTCGTCGAGAGGGATTCGTCGTCGACGATCGCCCGCCGGATGGCGGCGGTGACCTCACGATCGGCTTCGCTTCCGCCTTGATCCATCGGCGTGAGGGTCTTGTCGTCGCGATCGCGCACGTTTTTCCCGGTATTGTCGACCGCTTCGGCGTCATGCTGCTCCGCGTTCGCTGAAACGATGGCCAGGACACCTACGATCGCGAACGCACGCAGAAAGGACTTCATCACTGGAACCTCCTAAAGAGACACGCTTTTGCGCAAAACAGCGCCATTTGTTGTCGAAAGGCACGCAGCTCGTTGCGTTCCGCCCGGTGTTTCGCTGCTCGCTCTTCTCTATGCCTCTCTCGCGAATGCGCAATGCTTTACTTTGCTGCACCGAACAACTTCGCCGCCGAAGTTCGAGATGCGCGCCCCGACCACCGATTGCGTCCCCGGCCGCGCTCCCGCACATGTAGCGGAATGCGTCGCCTCCATCCGGTGCTGGCGGCATTCCTGCTCGCCCTCCTCGCCCGGCCCGCCGCGGCCGTCGTGCTCAACATCGCGCACCGGGGTGCCTCCCATCATGCGCCGGAGCATACGCTGGCCGCGTACGACCTCGCGCTCACGCTCGGCGCCGACTACCTCGAGCAGGATCCCCAGCTGACGAGCGACGGGGTGCTGGTGGTCCTCCACGACGACACGCTCGATCGGACCGCGCGCGGGCCCAGCGAGAACTGCACGGGGCGCGTCGACGAGAAGACCCTGGCGCAGTTGAAGACCTGCGACGCGGGCACGTGGTTCAACGAGGCAAATCCGGAACGTGCGCGACCGGAGTACGTCGGGCTGCGGATCCCGACCCTCGAGGAGGTGTTCCGGCGCTACCGGCGGCGCGTCAACTACTACATCGAAACGAAGAGCCCCGAGACGGCCGATCGCATGGAGGAGCGGCTGCTCGACCTGCTCGACGCCTACCACCTGCGCCGGCCCGCCGCGCGGCGCCGGCAGGTGCTGATCCAGTCGTTCAGTCAGGCGAGCCTGCAGGCGATCCATGCCGCCGAGCCGTCGCTGCCGCTCATCCAGCTCGTGATAGCGGCTGGAGCGGGCACGGCGCTCGAGGAAACGCTCGATCAGATCGCGACCTATGCCGTCGGCATCGGCCCGCACGAGCTCTTCGTGGACGGGGCGCTCGTCGCCGCGGCGCATGCGCGCTGTCTCGCCGTGCACCCCTGGACGGTGGACGAGCCGGCCACCATGACCTCGCTCGTGACCACCGGCGTCGATGGTCTGTTCACTAACGCTCCCGAAGCACTGGACCTCGTCCTGGGTACGACGGCGTTGCGCGCAAAGCGCGCTGCCCGCCTCGCTGCCCGAAGCCACAACCGGTGCAGGCGAGCCCGCTGATCAGCAGCGGCACCACTCGCACGAGCTACGGAGCCGCCGCCAGATGCTCGCGGGCCTCGAGGAACCGCCTCCGCCACGCCTCCGCGCACGCCGGTGGCAGCGTGCGCTTCCCGAGCTTGCCGGCGACGCGGGCCGCTTTCCTGAGCCGAGCGGCGGCGCGGCGTGCGAGCTTGGCGGCCTTGCCGGTAGCTCCCTCGATCTTCCCGAGCGCAGCGCACGCCTGATCCAAGCGGCGCGTGAGCGAGCGAGGCGTAGGGAGGCCCGCGCATTCGGCCGGCGGCGCCTGCTCGCAGCGGCACATGGCCCCCGCGAGTCCTGTCCGCGGAGCCCACACGCAGCCGGCGCCGACGACGCAGCCGTCCTCGGTGCACGGATCACCGTCCTCGCAGCCACCGGCACAGGGCGAGCCCAGCGTCGTGGTGGTGGTCGTGCTGGGCCCCCCGAGCGTCGTCGTGGTCGAACCAGGGACGATCGTGCTGCTGGTCGTCGACGAGGTCGTATCGATCAGACAATCGGCCGAGCACTCGTCGTCGCCGAGTAGGTTGCCGTCGTCGCACGCTTCGCCCGGATCGACCACGCCATCCCCGCACACGGGTCCCTGGCGGACCACGACCAGCGGCACGCTGGCGCTGCCCGTCAGTCCATCGCGATCGGTGGCCGTGAGGGTGACGGTGTGCGTCCCCTCCCGCAGCGACGTCCCCTCGAGGATGACGAGCGCGCCGGTGCCGAGGCTGCCGTCCAGATCCGAGCTCCAGCGAAGCGCCGTGTCGTCCAGTCGGCCCTCGTCGGGGTCGAGGGCGATGCCACGAAGCACCAGAGTCCGAGCCGCCACGATCGGCGCCGTGCCGGTGGGCGGCAGGATCGACGCGCGCGGTGCCTTGGGCGGGACCTCGAAGTCGCCATCGCTCTCGTCCACACCCGAGCGCACACCGTCACTCGCCACCACGCGGAGCCGGCCCTCGGTGGTCGCAGGCAGGAGGGACGTGTCGACGGGAAGCGTCGTCTCCGCCCAGTCGGTGGCGAGCGTCTGCCAGGCGTCCCCGCCATCGCGGCTCCACTGCACGAGGAACCTGAGCGGATCGCCGTCGGCGTCGCTTGCCGACCAGGCAAGCACGTCGGGGACGGCCAGCGTCTCGCCGCCGTTCGGATAGGTGACCGTGACGTTCGGCACAGCGGTGCCGGAAGTGCGGACGGCACGGTCGGTCCCGTCGCGCACGAGCGCGATCTCCGCCGTGTCGGGGTTTGCCGGTAGCCCGACGACGAACCCGCCCTCCTCCGTCATCCAGGGACCGCCGGGCCCGTCCGCCTCGCCGTAGTACGGGGTGACGGGCACGCTCGCCAGGAGCCCGCCGCCCGCGGCACGGAGCGCGACCTCGTACTCGCCGCTCACTGCGGCGTCCGGCACCGTCGCGGCCGGCACGACGAACGCAGGACCGAGCTCCGCCGTGCCGGCCTGGTCGACGGTACCTCGCACGAGCAGCATGTCGGCGAAGCCGCCGACCGGATTCGGCGGAGGTGGCATGCCCCCGAACGGGCTCGCCGCCAACGCCGCCCGAAGCTGCTCATAGGTGTGGCCGGAGATCCACTTCGACCGTCCCGTGCGCGGTGACGTTCCCTGGCAGTAGCCCATCAGCTCGTAGGTCCGCTGCGGATCGATCACCTGCTGCCAGTAGGTGTCGAAGCCGAACATCTTCCGCGCCTCGCCAGACCCCATCGGGCCGAGCGTGGGAACGTTGGTACCGTCGATCGCGAAGAAGAACGGGAACGCGGCGGCGCTGGCAGCGGCGATCGCCCCGCAAGGCCCGAGCTGGTTGCCGCCGGAGTCCGTCCCGAAGAGCGACGCGCTCACCGCGTGGGGGCGGCCGAGCGAGTGCGCGACCTCGTGCGCGGCGACGTTGCGGGCGTAGGACTGCGGGTCGGCGATGACGAGACCGGAGCTGACGGTCCCGGGGATGGTGTTCGCCAGGCCGAGGTCATTGCCGGACTCTCCCTCCGGCTGTGGCGGGACCGCGCCGTAGTAGGCCCGGTCGCAGCCCCCGCCGGCGGCGCAATCGATCACGCGCATGGCCTCGAGCTCGTGGTTCACCAGCCCGAAATTCGGCCGGAAGAAGGTGTGCACGAAGAGCTCGCCGCGCGTGGCGTCGAGCCGGGCGATGGGGAAGATGGCCTCCAGCCGTCGCTCCAGCTCGTCGAGGTCGGCGGCGCGCGGCACCTGCTGATCTCCGCTCCGCTCACCCCAACGGATGCCGACGACCCTCACCCGAAGCGGCGTAGCGGCCGTGAAGGGTGCGCGCACCCCGCAATCGTCGACCGTGCCACCCTCTTCCGCTGGCTCCTGGCAGGCGATCGGCGTTGGCGACTCGACGCAGAGCTCGACGTCGCCTGTGAGCCAGGAAGCCGGTAGCACCCAGTCGGCGGTCCGCACCGCCTCTGCCCGGGCGGCGGCGGCCGAGGGTGTGGCATAGGCGAGCGCGCGGGGAAGTGGCGAACCGGGGAGCTCGCTTCCGTCGGGGCCGAAGCCCCGGAGCTGTGCCTCCACGATCTCGGTGGCCCCGGTCATCGACTGCAGGTGGGCGCGCACGACCGTCGCCTTGTCCTGCACGAGGCTCACGCTCTGCTGCCAGTCCTGAACCGCCTGATTCACCTCGACGCCGACGAGCGCCACGGTCGGCTCGCCCACCTCGCGCAGCGTCCACGTCGCCGAGCCGGTCCACGTGCGCGGGAAGGTGGCGGTAGGTAGGGGGTCCCGGACCGGGGTGCCTATCATTCTGGTGTCCGATCCGCTCGCCTGGCCCTGCACGACGAACCGGCCATCGACGAGCCGCACCGCCGTGTCGCCGCCGGACGTCGGGTACTGGGCGAACTCGACGTACGCGCTGAGCGGGAACTCGAACGTGTTCTCCTGTCCGAAGAGGCACGGAGTGATCACCTGGCGCCGCGTGCCGGGCGGCGAGGTGGTACCGAGGTACACGGTCGCCGTCGGCGGATTCAGGTCGTAGTCGAAGGTCAGCTCCCCGTTGACCCTCCGCCCGGTGGTTCCGTCGAGGATTGCGTTCGGCGCGGGCGTGACGACGTCCGTCCGCTGGCTGAACAGGCAGGGTTCGCCGCAGAAGGGGTGACCACCATCGAGGCAGGCCTCGAAACCGGGACACCCGATGCCGTGCACGCCCGGGCAGGTGGTGCCCTCGAGGGACGAGGATTCGTCATGGCTGGTGACGGTCAGCGTGGCGGGGTGCTGGGGCTCGCAGGGATACGACGAGCTGCACCCGGTGCGGCCGCTTTGCTGGGCCAGACCGACCACCAGCCGGAACGCCTGCTGCCGGTTGGCCGCATAGCTCCAGTTGGCCAGCGGGAAGAAGTTGTCGACACCCCCCGACTCCCCGGCGGCGGTGAAGGCGCTGGTGACCTGGAACGAGTAGTCGAGCTCCCAGCGAGGCACGCGCTGCAGCCGGGCGCGCTGGCAGGCCGTGAGCGGCGGCGCGGTCGATTGCGCAGCCGCGGACGAAGCGACGCCGAGGACGCCGGCGGCCGCGAGGCCGACGCGCCACCCACGCGACGTCGCCCACATGATGGGCGGACGCTACTATGGCCCGGCTCGCCGCGTCCATAGCGCAAAGGCACTCTTTCTACTCGGCGGTGGGCCGCCGCCGACCGCGCCATGACTAGCATCCGGAGGCGGAAGCCGTTTGACCCCCGGTCACCGGGCTGTGATATCGATCCGCTCGCATCGATGAATTTGGGGGACATGCAATGAGCCGTATTCTGTTGGCGCTCCTGCTCGGGGCGACGGTCGTACACGCAGCCGATCAGACGATTCTCGGCACCCAGCTGGTCGTCAAGGACCCGGGCGCGGCGGAGAAGCGAAAGGTCACCGGCAAGGCCAAGGAAAAGGCGAGCCCGGATACGCTGGTGGGCGACCCCACCGCCGATGGGGCGACGCTCACGGTCGGGGCCGAGGGCGGGACGCCCTCCGAGCAGACCTTCGAGCTCCCGCAGGGAACGAACGCCAAGGGGAAGCCGTTCTGGAGCGGGGACGCCACCAAGGGCTTCAAGTACAAGGACGCCAAGGGCGAGAACGGCCCGGTGACGCAGGCGGCGATCAAGAAGAGCGGCAAAGGAGTCTTCACGATCAGCTTCAACGCGCAAGGCAAGCGCGGTCCGATCTCGATCGTGCCGCCCAACCCTGGCGAGGGCGGATGCGTGCTGCTCGAGCTCACCGGTGGCGACTCGTACAGCGTCAGGTTCGCTCCGGGCGACGGGAAGGTCACGAACAAGACCAGCCTGTTCAAGATCACGAATCCGACGGACCAGGGAACGTGCGTCGCCCCGTCCACGACGACCTCGACGAGCGTCGTCACCACGACGACCACCATCACCACGACCTCGAGCACGCCGACCACCGTGGTCACCACGAGCACGACCGTCACGACGACGTCGACCACGACGAGCACCATCGGCACGACCTCGACCACGACCACTCCCACCACCTCCACGACCTCGACCACGGGGACGACGATCTTCGCCGGCCCCGCGTTCCCGCCGGTCGGTGGCGACGTCCAGTTCAGCTTCACGGGCAACGCGGCGAACGCGGGTGGTGCGGACGTATCGCTGTTCGACTTCAGCCCGACCACCTGGACGGCGCTCTATTGGGGTCCGGGCGGCCAGAACGTCCCCGCGGCGGGTCTCGATGGGCAGAACCACGTGCTGTCGACGTTCCTCGGCATCTCCGGGGGCGACACCGTCGCCACCTGGGAGGGTACCTCGCCCTGGACCAACCCCGGCGACATGGTCGTCCACGACGTGCCGATCCGCTTCACGCTCACCATCGCCGCGGGCGGGTTGTCATTCGAGCCGTCCACCGGCGTCCCGGATCTCGATCCGGGCCCCGGCACCGGAATCGACGTCGTGATCGACGTCGCGCCGGCGGGCACGGCGACGAACTTCACCACGAACTGGGCATTCACCGCCGACATCCCGACGGACGCGAGCGGGTTCATCCCGCTCGCCGACGTTCCGCAGGTTGGGGGGGGCGGACTCACCTCCTCCTTCGGCGGCGGGTTCTACTCACAACAGTAGCGCGGACACACTATGACGATTCGCTCCCGGTCCGCCTGCGCAGGCGGGGTGCTCGGGCTCGGGCTCCTCGTCGGCAGTCCAGCCCTGCTGCTCGGGGCGACGCCGGAGCAGAAGTGCACGGGGGCGAAGGCGAAGGCCTTCGGGGCCGCCCTATCGGCGCAGTCGAGGTGTCAGGCGAAGGCCCGTGAGAAGAGCACCACCGTCGATGGGGTCTGCGTCGCAAAGGCGGCGGCCAAGCTGCTGCTGCGGTTCGCGAAGGCGGAGCAGGCCGGCGCGTGCCCGGTCGACGGCGAGGCGGCGCAGGCGGCAGCGGGGGAATGCGTGGCGGCGTTCGACGGGGCGACGACCGGCAGCGCCGTATGTGCGGCGCGGAAGATCCAAGCGGCCGGCCAGAAGGCCGCCGGCAAGGCGGGCTGCGTACGGAAGGCCACGCTCAAGGGGAGCGACAAGGAACCGGCGTGTCTCGAGAAGGTCGAGGCGAAGTTCGCGGAGGCGATGGCGAAGGCCGACCGCAAAGGAACCTGCACGGGGACGGCGGAGGAGGTGGAGGCCCTGGTCGACACGTGCCTCACCAGCCTGACCGAGCCGCCCGACTGCGAAGGCGGCGCGGGGTTTCCGACCTGCGACGGGGCGTGCCCGGACGGCCTGACCTGCCGGCCCTACGAGGTGTTCGAGGACGGCGCGTCGGCCGAGGCCGGCTGCTCGTGTGTGGACGTGGCAGACGGTCCCGAATGCAGCGGAGACACCTGCGGCCCGGATCGGCACTGCGCAGACCCGACGGAGGTGTGCGAGCGGTGGCTCGAAGCGGATGGGCTCGGCTGCGATCGCATGATCTGTCAGCCGGCCATGACCACCCCGACGACGCTGCCGCCGGACGACAAGATCGTCGAGTGCGACGGGGGCGAGTTTCCGACCTGCGGGGGCACCTGCCCGGACGGGCGACGGTGTCAGGGGTTCCAGGCCATCTACACCAAGGGCACCACCGACATCTCCTTCTTCGCCGGGTGCGTGTGCGTCGATCCGCGCACCCCGCGCTGCGAGATCTCCGGTGGCTGCTCGATCGAGCGTATCCCGTTCACGCACTGCGCGGACCCGTCGAAGGTGTGCCTGGTGACGCTGGTCGGCGAGGACGGCGACAACATCACCTGCTCGGAGGCGCACTGCGGCGACGCGCGACCCGTCATCTTCCCCCCGACGACCGTGACGTCCACGAGCACGTCTACGACCACCACGACGTCCTCGAGCAGCTCGACCAGCACCTCGGTGCCCTGCACGTCGACGCCGGCCACCTCCGGCTGCTTCACCGACCTCGGTGACTGCACGATCCTCGACACCTGCACGGGGTTGCAGTGGGAGAAGAAAAGCGAGGTACCGGGGGGCCTGAATGACGTGAACGCCCGCTACGCGTGGTCCGGTTGCTGCGACCGCGACTGCAGCACGGTCGAGACGCATTGTCAGCCCAATGCGGGAGCGTCGGCGACGTGCTTCGCGCTGGCCGACGGCGCCGAGGGATGCGGCCTCTGCACCACCGGCACGTGTTACGTCGACTCCTTCGGACTCGCGACCACCACCATCTGGGACTGGATCAATCAGCTGAACGCGTATGGCTTTGCCGGCCACCACGATTGGCGCATGGCCAGGGAATCGGGTTTCAACCCCGGCGACCGCGAGCTGGAAACGATCCTGCTGATGCCTCATCCGTGCACTACCGACCCCTTGCCCTGCATCGACCCGATCTTCGGCCCGACCATCGGCGACATCTACTGGTCGGCGACGACCAAAGGTGCCACCGGGCCGGGCCGTCCGAGCGACGGATGGTTCGTCGACTTCCTCCACGGGAACTACGGCGACTCCGGCAAGTGGGGCCCCCTCTACGTCCGGGCAGTCCGGGACCCCGACTAGCGGCTCCGGCTTGCCCGTCCGGCGAGCGAGCTTCGCCGGGCACGACGACTGGCGGCTGCCCCGGGAGGCCGGGATCAGCGCGACCGGCGACCGGGAGCTGGAGTCGATCCTGCTGGCGCCCTTTCCGTGCGGCACACAGCCCTGCATCGATCCCATCTTCGGCCCGACCGCGCCCGACCTCTATTGGTCGGCTACCACCACCCCCGCCAATGCGGACGACGCGTGGTTCGTGTACGACGGCAAGCGCAACGCCAACCGCGTGCCCGCGGTGCGCTAGGCGCAAAACCCCCCGGGGACCGCCGTCAGGCGGTCCGTCCGGGGGCGTTGAGCAGATTTCGCTACGGGACCGAGTAGAAGGCCCCGGTGTACGAGCTGAGCGTGTTGCCGCCAGTTCCCTGCGGGACGGTGTTGAGCGGGATGAAGCCCGAGACGTCCGTCGGGATGTCGGCCAGGAACTGAACGTTCGCGGTGAAGTTCACCGCCGTCGGGAAGTTCGCCACGACGGCGCCGATGCCGGCGCCCGGGCCCGGATCGAGCCCCGACACGCTCGTCGCGAGCGACCATGGAGTGCCGCCGAGCCCAGCAGTGATGGTGACCACCATCCGGACCGGAACGGAGTGCGGACCGGGGGCGCCTGGACCAGGGTTGTTCCAGGTCAGGTTGCTCTGCCAGGTGGCCGCGGTGCCGCTGATGTTGGAGAAGGCCAATGCGGTGAGGGTCCCGTTGAGACTCGCCCGCGGGAGCGCGGTCGAGTCCGGACCCCAGTACAGCCGGGTCCAGCTGGACGGACTGAAGCTCGAGAATGCGACGTTGCGCCCGCCGGAGTCGCCGGCGCTGGCCGCGCCGGAGAAGACGTGGGTCACCGATCCGCCCGCCGGCGGGAATGCCGGACCGGCCAGCGTCGAGGTCGTCGTGCTCGAGGTGGTGCTGGTGCTCGTGCTGGTGGTCGAGCTGGTCGACGACGACGTGCTCGTCGACGTCGAGGTGGTGCTGCTGGACGTGCTCGTCGTGCTCGAGGTGGAGCTGCTGGTCGACGTGGTGGAACTCGTCGTGCTGCTCGTCGAGGTGGACGTGGAGGTGCTGCTGCTGGTCGTGCTCGTCTCGGTCGTCGACGTCGACGTGCTGGTCGTGCTCGTCTCGGTGGTCGACGTGGACGTGGTGGTCGTGCTCGTCTCCGTCGTCGACGTGGACGAGCTGGAGCTGCTCGTGCTCGAGCTAGTCGAGCTACTGGTGCTGGTCGTCGTGGTCGTGCTCGTGGTGGTCGCGAGCGTGGTCGTGCTGGTAGTGGTGGTCGCAAGCGTGGTCGTCGTGCTCGTCGACGTGGTCGGTGCCGTCGAGGAGGTGGTGCTGGACGACGTGGTGGTCGGCGGCGCGGTCGTCGACGTGGTCGACGAAACCGCCGGGCAAGCCGCGAGCGCGGCCGTCTTGCACACGAGCTTGTAGCCCGTGCCGGCCGCGATCAGCTTGTAGGCGCAGCCAGTGAAGTCGGTGCAGTGCCGGTTGGTCTCGGCGCCGTTGGTGACGGTGTACACCGCAAGGACGTTGCCGCTGGGGGCGGTGGAGATGTCGATCGGCGTCTCGCCCAGGCTCTTGGCGACGAGCTTCGCCAGCTTGGTGGGCTTGATCACCGACACCCTGACGGAGCCGCCAGTCGGCGCGGCCTTGTTCACGTACTTCGCGACCGTGCTCTTGTTGACCAGCCAGCCGGAGCCCTGGGGCGCGAGGAACGCACCGCTCGCGCTGTCGTACGAGACATCGAGCTGGGCGCTGATCTGCGTCACGTCGGTGCCGGTGCCCTTGGTGACGCCCGCGTCCTTCGCGATGAAGACCGCCTTCGCCTTGCTGGCGAGGGTGAGCTTGTCGAGAATGACCAGCTTCTTGCCGATGATCGAGATGTCGGCGGCGCGAGCCGTTCCGGCACTGACGATCACCCCGAGAGCCACTGCGAGCGCGGCTAGATTTTTCACTGACGTTCTCCCCCTCCGACGAAACCGGGTCCTCACCGCTCGGTGCATCCCGGCGCGGCCGTTCCCCTGACGCAAACCATGCGCAGTCGTATAGTTGCATCGCACAAGAGTCCATCCTTCCGCAAGGCATTTTTGCGCCCCGGGGCGACCTCGCGCGTTGGGGCAGAGACACGGACAGGACGATCAATTTGCACGGTAGGTCGCCCCCTTGGCCTTGCAGGAGCGGGCCCTCCGGGGTCGCTCGAGTCGGCGGGGTTCTAACCCTCCGGAAACACGGGCGAGTTGCCGTGCGAAACGCCGCGGCCGGGTCGGCAACGAATCGGGTGACCCCTAGACGGCGCGCTCGGACCGGTGGTAGGCGTTCTGCTCGTGGGTCGTCGCCTGATCGCCGTCACCCTCGCATGCCTCGCCGGAACGCTTGCGATTCCGCGCGGGTCGGCAGCCGCATCGATCGTCGAGTATCAGGCCGAAGCCCGCTGGTATAGCGCCTTCCCCGACGACAGGGACGCCATGCTCTATTCCGGGAGGTCGCCGGTCCCCGTCAGCATCGGCTCGCTGACCCCCCACGACGGTAGAAGCGCCCCGTGCCCGGACGAGAGCACCAACGACTACCTCTGCCTACGCGCGTACGCCGCGGCCGACATCGTCGCGTTGCGCGCCACCGCACGGCTCACGCGCAAGAACGTCGTCGGGCCGGTGGGGCACTATTCCCGCGGCATTGCGACGGTCGAGTTCCAACAGATGACCATCGTGAGCCCGGTGCCGGTCGTCTCCGGCTACGTCTTTCTCGGGCTGGCCGGCAGCGCGACCTCGAGCAGCAGCTCCGGCGCCTCGACACGGGCGTGGGCCGACGTGTACGTGAACGGCGAGGCCGCGCAGTGTCCCGAGAACTTCTGCGCGCCGTTCCGGATTCCGAACTTCGACGGATCATATCTCGGCATCTCACTCTGGGCGTACGTCACGGTGGACGAGCCCAACGAGGTTTCGGTGGACGCCACTGCGGACGCGGATTTCGTCGACACGTTGACGGTGCAGGCGATCGCGCTCCACGACGCCGACGACCAGAAGATTCCCGATGCGGTGGTCACGCTGACGGACGCCGACGGCAACGCCACATTCACATTCCCCAACACGACTGATGCCACCACGACCACGCTTCCCGGCGGTACTACCACCACGACCATCCCAGGTGGCTGCGAAGTGGCGGCCACGTTTGCCTCGATCGACTGTCGGCTCATGGCACTGGATGCGCTCGTCACGGCGAGCGCCGGCAAACTCGCCCCGAAGCTGAGCAAGAAGGTCGGCAAGGCGATCGCCGGGGTACGGAAGGCCGCCCCGCCTGGGACGCCGGAGCGCCGCGTGGCGAAGGGACTGCGCAAGGCTGCGAACGCGCTCCAGAAGTACGACGCCGCGCTCGACTCGAAGAAGGCCCAGAAAACGCTCGACGACGCGACGCGAGCGTCGCTTCAGGCCGCCGGCGCAGCCATCGCGACCGACGTGGCGAGCCTGCTGTCGGCGCTCACGACGAACGGCACGTGACCGCTTCTACGCCACGCGGAGGTGATCGCGTGCTGATCCTGCGAATGGTGAAAGTGGAGCCGAGGAGAGTCGAACTCCCGACCTCTTGAATGCCATTCGTGATCAGGATGGCGTGACCATCCCCGAGCGTGCGCGAGTGTCCCTGAAATCAGGGCTTCGCGTCATGTCTCGGGGACCGTCGAGGATGGTCGCGCACGGGCGAACCCGCACAGAAGCCGCACAGGAGTCCGGACCGCCTGACGCGCTCATGGTTCCCGAACTTCTATCTCACCTTAGCGAGGTATGGTGGCTTGTGACCGGTCTAAACCGCTCTGACCCATCGTCTCTCGGCGCTCTTCGTCGTCTCGGTCGCTGGTGCTCTCCGACGCGGCGGCTGAGGATGTACTAGCGAACCTCGAGGAAGGCGACCGTTGGGCGAAAGACGTTGCCGGGGCATGGGTCCAGCGCCGCAGCATTCCTCACGATGAGACGCCTGCCCGCGTCGAAGGCGCCCCCCACCTGCAAAGCGGCGGGTGCAACGTCACGCGCGCGGCTGCTGCTTCATGTAGCCGCGTGGTCCAACCCTATGCGTACTACTCTCCACAGCGGAACGGAACGGTAACGCGGACCTTGTCAGAAGAACCCCCAATTGCCGCCGAGAGAATCAAGTCCTCGCAACCTACCCCATGAAGCAGTACAGGAACCGTGATCGTGTCCCGATCGCTAAAGAAGTATTCAAGCGGAATGCTCTGCACGCTCGGCGCTCCACCGCCCCGGGCACTCTCTACAATCAGCGTTGTCCCCGCCTTGGCGGGAAACGCACCAACCATTGTCACCGTCACCAGGAGGGCAGAAGACGGGCCCTTCGCATCTCCTGCGCCGATCACCGTGTTCCAGAGCGCTGCAACGTTCGAAGCAACGTCCTCCACTCCGACCGTCCCCGTCTCATGGTAGTAGAGATGCGCTTTCAACGCCCGAATCTGCGGCGCGGCCTTTTCGTCGGCGGACCAGGCGAGCGTTGCGAACAGCATGACCACCAGGAACGCTGCAGCCCTACTCAATCGCTTATTTGCCCGTGAAGACGTCACGATTCGCCTCATACCGTTGGCGCACTACTGCCATTGAGAGACCTCCGCTGTACTGGAAGTGACCCAAGTCTCCTGGCGGTCCGAGCGTCAAGCCAAGGGCTACCCCGAGTTGCTGAGCGCGGGCGTATCCCGCGTGCGCACCACCAATGTAAGCATTGTTCTCAAAAATCCCGATGTCGTAGGCTACGTCAAAGTTGTGCCAGCTCGCCCCGCCTCTTTGCCAGGTTACCCTGAGCTCAGATTTTCTGATCGTCCTCCCAATTGAGAACAGGTAGTCCTGCCGTTGATACGTCCGAGACGATTCCAAAATCCGTGCATCAAACCCTTCCGACCTTAGCGTTTCCACATGCAAGCGGGCTACTGGCGATACCCGTGAGTGCAGTCCCTCTAGGTTACGCTCGGTCCTTGCATCAAGGCTACCATCCGTCGACCCGCAAGCATCGCAAACGCTTCCAGCGTTCCGTCCTGCATACTGGTTGTCGATGTCACCTACCCGCTTAAGCTCCCCAGCAGCACCCGTCGAGGCACGCGACGCGCTACTCACTATTCCAAGCACGGCGCTGGCGACGACGGCGACTCCGCTCGCGTATCGCCCATTGGAAAAGTTCTCGACGGCGCCATAGGTCACGCTTCCCAACCCGACCCACGCCATCGCAGTGTTTAGCGTTGGACCGAACGCCTCCCCCATGGCTGGTCCAACAAACTCCCCGAGAACGAGCCCACCCGCTAGCGACGTCCCAAGAGTTATGGCCCCAGCTTTGAAGGCCTCCCCGATCTCCAGTCCTTGGGCGACGGCATCGATGACTGTCGCGATAGCCGCGATTGCCGCGTAGATCAGGGCGACCAGGAAGAAGTCCTCGCCTGTCGGGTCGGTCCCCGCGAGAGGATTGCCGCCGCCGTAGCTGTAGGGGCTGAAGAACTGGCCCTGCGGGTCGTGCGACACGAAGAGACCGACCGAGGGCGAGTAGTACCGTGCACCAAAGTAGTAGAGTCCGGTATCTTCCCCGTCCCCCCGGTGCCCAGTGAACTGGAACGTGCTTCCAGGCGCCGTCTTCTGAACACCGCCTGCCGTATACGCCGACACCGCGCCGAACGGCTTGTAACGAAGGTACTCATACGCCTGCCCCGTATGATCCGTCACCAGATCGACGCTGCCGAGGCGATCAAGTTGATAGAAGACCGTCCCATCCAATGGATCGGGGGGAGTTGGCTCGCAGGCCCATGCGCTCGGCACGATCGCCAGGCGACCGATGGTAAACGTAACGAGTACCGTGCTGATCCCAACGCGACCGATGCGCCGCTGCGCCCGTGGACGGGGACTCAGCACGACTAGCAAAACGAGCGTGAGCGAAATACCCGCGAGGGATGTCCGTGCGATCGCCGTAGGAGTCCGAGGAAGGGCTCCCAGGATCCCGCCACTCTCGCCCAGTTGATGAGAGGCGATCTTGCGATCGCCCGCGACAATGTGCCGTGTGACTGTGCCAGACGTCGAGCCGGGTCCGTTGAACACATCAAATCCGTCGAAATAGTACGTCGTCCCCTCCGGTGTACTCGCCAGAACACGATTGCCCGTGGTGTCGTACTGGTATCTCGCGATCACCGTCTCCGATGAGCCGTCACACTCACCATCGCAGACCCGGTCCACCCGGCCATCCGCGTCGTAGTGCACCCCGCGGTTGCCGGGAAGCACGGTCATGTTTCCGTTGGCATCGTAACCAACTGGTGCGCCATTGATGCTCGTTACCTGATGCGGGCCGGCGGCGCCGTAGTCGTAGATCTGCCCTTCCTTGATCGTCAGGTTACCGTAGTTGTCAGTCTGGTATTCCGCAGTCGGCCCAACCCCACTGTGCCAGCGCGTCCATGACTCCAAGCGCCCTGCGTCATCGTAGGTGGCCCCCCAGCTATTGCTCGCCGGTGAACTGAGCTGGTGGGCGAAGTCCCACACACCTAACGGTAGCCCATTCGGAGTGTAGTGTTGGTGAAAGTAGTGACGCAGCAGCGTGTTCGTGCTGCTGGTCGTTACTATGCTATCGAGCTGATACCCTCCGCCCTTCTCGCCAGCGCCAAACGCGTCACGGTACTCATACGAGTCGAGCACACCATTCGCCTGGTCGACGATCGTCGTGCGCCCCAGCTCGTCATAGATGATATCATCGACATAGGTTGCAACACCGTCCGAATAGATCTTCGTCAGAACGCCCTCGGACGCATAGCTAAGCACCACGGGCTCCCCATACGGGAGGGAGTAGGACGTAAGGCGACCGATGGCGTCATACTCGTACTGCAGCAACGCGTCCTTCGTCGCGTTCGGACCTTTGATTCTCTGCGCCGCTACCCGGACGTTCCCTCTCACATCGTAGACGACTATGGCCCGTTCGTTGAACACACACGGCGGCATGGCGCAGTTGTCGTCCGCAACCCGACTCGCCTGCAGACGCCCGATGGAGAAGGCCGGCGGCGATGTGTCAGCAGCCGTGTAGTAATCGAACTCTGCGTAGCGCACTCGCTCGCCGGTGGGTGCCGTTGCAACTTCCGGGCAATTGCCAGTCCGTTGTTCACGCCGAAGGAGTCGGTCGTGCGCATCGTATTCGAACCAGAGGTGCTGATTCACCTCGGGATCGTCCTGACAGCGGAGGTTTCCCACCGCATCGTACACATAGACCCAGTCGCCAGAGTCGGGGTTCGTGACCTTCGTACGCCGCCCGAGGGCGTCGTATTCGTATGTGACATCGGTATCGTCGTCGTCGTTCTGGCGCTCCCAATCGATGTAGCCACCGAGATTGTACTCGAAGTGCTGCCACGTCTCGAAGGAGGTGCTGTTGCCCAAATACGCCACCTTGTCGACGACGCGATCGAGCGCGTCTCGCTCCTCCTCCTGGCACATCCCCGTCGTGGAGCTGACGTCGTTCTGCGCATCGCACGTGCGGACGACCCACGGGCGCGGATAGGTTGTCCGTACGACGCTTCCGTCGGGGCTTTGCTGAGCGAGGACGCGGCCGAACGTATCGTACGTAGGCACGGTACTCGCCTGCGTCCCTGGATTGAACTGATTCCAAAGCTGATTGACGAAGCCCAATCCAATGTCGAGTGGCGCATACTGGCGCTCCACCCGACCCCCGGACTGGTGACGAATCGCTCCCGACACCACGCGGGTTCGCGCCCCGTTGACACGGCGGACTTCCTGGCTTTGCAGAGGTCGTCCGCGCAGATCGAGGAAGGTCGAATGTGGAAGCTCGCCAGCCAGGTCCTTCGGCTCCCGCTCCCATCGGTCGACGCGTTGCACACGGGGAGAATAGGGCACGCACGAGAGCGGCGCTCCGGACAGCGACTGACATGGCGTAAACGAATAGACGTAGACGAAGCGTCGTGTCGGAGTCGCGAGGGTGTTGCCGGGCTCGGCCTCTTTGAGGAGGCGACCAAACGCGTCATATTCATACAGCGCCGTCGCCCCGCTCGGGTCCTCGACCGCGGTCGGCTTGCCGAAACGGAGATGCGTAGTAGTCGACGTAGCCTCGGGCGTAGACCCCAGGTAGTCCGTCGTGACCTCCGTCGCGTATATCTTTGACGGCTCATACGCATAGAAGGTCTTTCGACCCAGAGGATCCGTCGATAGCTCAAGGTTGCCGTAGTTGTCGTAGCTGTGCGTTGTCGTGAGTTCCTGCGTTCCGTTGTGAAGCGTCACCGACGTTAGCGTACCGTTGCTCTCATTGTAGCCGAAGGTCTTGGAGAGACCTCCCACTATGACTAGGCTCTCGACACGGTTGCAGATGCCGTCACAGACGCGGGTCTGCTCGTCGCACTGGCCTACCAGATAGCTGCTGACCGTCCACTTCTTGCCGACGGCTCCCGGACCTGGGAGCCCCTCGGCAACGATCTCGGTCGTGACGTTTCCGCAGGCATCGTAGTCGAAAGAGGAGGAAGTAGTGCGTTGGGAACTGGCGGAGCGGTCTACCCTCCAGGTGGCCGAAACCGTTGGGAAGAGGCGCGAGCCACCTTGGTCGGTCTCGACCGCCCATTGCCACTCCTGCTCGGTCAGTACTAGCTCGCCTGCACTTCGATGCGTCTCCTTGCGGTACCGCTTCCCTGCCAGCGCTTCCGTTTGATGGAAGTGCGACGTCTCGATCACACCGTACGAATCCCTCACCGAGACTTTGTGAAAGCCCCTGTACTCCCGGCGTGTCGGGTCGAAGTAGCCCCCCTTGTATTCGTAGCTGGTTGTATCGAGAACACTCGCAAAGCCCTCTCCGGCAATGGTTGAGAAGCCGTCGTTGCGGGTGACCGACGCAACAAGCCACACCCCGAAGGGAAGCTGACCGACAAGGGGATCGACGAGGAGGTCGGGATCGAACGGCCCGTGGTCGACTCGCGGGTTTGCACCTACCTGGTCGTACGTCGCCGTTGAGATCTGGTACGTGAGGGACGTCTCTGCACCCACGGGATTGCGCATGGCCACGAGCGCGTCCACGGGCCCATTGACGAAGTCGCTCCCGTCGCGAGCTGCGTGCCCATAGTAGACGTGATCTTGGTTGACGTTCACAAGATCCAGATAGCCGTTGCCGTCCAGATCGAAGCCGTCGAACCGCAGGCCCGCATCGCCGACTTGGCGCCCGCGAAGCGCTCGCGGCACGATCCAAGTTGCGGCATCAGTGAATCCACGGCCGGTGTTGATCCATACCAGCCAATAGTTGTCGTAGGAGTACTGCTGCGTGCCCGGGTTGTAGGTCGCCTGCACTTCGACGAGGTCCGGTAGGCCGTCGCCCGTGACATCGAGCGTCTCGCGCAGGTAGAATTGCCCATCCTCCCCAGCATCCCGGATTCGGCCAAGCGATGCGCAACTCATCAAGCCGAGTACTGGCACCTCCGTGCAATCGGGCGCCACGGCTTCCCACGACACCTCTTCTCCGAAACCGCTATCGCCACGACCGAACCATACCTTCCACCGACGAGGGATCTGTTGACTTCCAATAGGCAGAGCCGTGGGGCCCGGATCTTCGACGATGTCCGGCAGACCGTCGCCGTTGATGTCGAAGAAGTCGCGCCTGACCTTCCGCGATCCGATCCGCAGGGTCTTGACGGGCGCGTAGATCTCCTCAAGTCGCCAGGCATTGCTTCCGCCTAGGCCGGTGTTGAACCAGACATCCCACGTCCCATCGTTCGGCCACGTTTCCGTTCCAATGCGGTCGGGAAGCCCATCACCGTTCACATCCACCAAGTCCCAGAGGGTCCTCGCACGATGGCTGGGCTCGCAATCGGGGCAGTCAGGATCCTGTGCGATGTCCTGGCGCTTCTGGATCCATCGCTGTCCTCCCAGCAGCGCCCACGGCTCGGCGGCCGCGAAGTCGTGGCCTAGGTTACGATAGACTTGCCAATCTCCGCCTTGTTCTGCTCGAACTGCGTCTGGCCGTCCGTCTCCCGTCACGTCGACGGTCGCTTGTGTGGTTGCGTTCTGATCGTTCCCGTTGATCCAGTGGGTGCGAGTGATCCAGTCGATGGCAGCGCCCGGAACCCACGAACCGTGGAATAGATCATGGTTCGCCCACTCTGTCGGACCAACGTTGGGTCCGACCAACCACTGGTTGGGCATGCCGGCAGGACTGGCGTCTACCGAATCGGGGAGCGCATCGCCGTCCATATCGATGAAGTCCCTGTTCTTGGAGCACGGCCAGCCGTCCTCTGCACAGTTTTGATCGCGGAACATCTCCGCGGGAAGTGCGGTATCGATCGGCCCCTGCCACGCGGGCTGCTGGACCTCCAGGTACGCGAACTCCCACGGGGCTGCGGGCGGCGACGCGCCTTCACCGCGCGCAAGTTGAACCGGTACGCCGCTGTCCGTGTATCCGAAGAGCTGCAGACTGGTCAGCAGCGGACGGCCACTCCCGGCACTGGCTCGCCAGGATAGCACGTAGGAGCGTACCGGGGAGCCGACGTCTGGATTCGATGTTGGGCCCCCGCCGCTCACGTGCCGAACTGTGACGAACGTGAGTACGCTGTTGATCTCTTGTCGGAACCCTGAGGCGTACGACAGGGGGACCTGCGCGCCACCCGTGGGTAAAGCAGATCGTGCTGACCAGGCGAGTGAGACCACGTAGCGATGCGCCAGGCCCCCATTGCGACCGTACCAGACTGCCCGTGGCAGGAGCACGCCCGTAGAGGGTGGGCAAGCAGCGTCACCCGCGGGCGGACAGTACGCGATCTCCATCTCGTTGCCCGTCGGGTCAGCGACCCGGGTGAGATACCAAGCGAACGTTCGACTGGAGAGATTCGGCGCCCCGGGGGTTTCGATCGGGTCAACCCCGCCTGCGACCAAGCCCATGCGTGCCGTGCCGGCACCGAACGTGAAGACGCGCCCGCTCGTATCCCGCAGCGTCCATGTGTTCCCGGAGCGCTCGACCTCGACGTGAGATTCGTCGATCCGCGCCGCGTACCGCGTGCCGCCCAACGAGACCAGTGTGATGGCGCCACTCGGAAGCAACGCCACGAACTCTTCGTCGGCAGTGTCGTAGTCGATGTTTGAGGTCTTGCTCGGCACCCCCTGCCGACGGCTCCGCTCGATGCGACCGATTGGAAGGTCCCACCCGTAGCCAACCGGCCCATCACCCCCGTGGCTGGAGTAGCTCAGCGCTAGATTCGGGTGCATCCCATTGCGTCCCGGAGGCACCTCGATCGGAATGCTGATGGTTGCAGCGCCAGTGAACGCGTTGACTTCGGCGCTAGCATCTACACCCGCGAGAGCCGCGCCCTTGTCACCCGAGGTGGCTCCTGGAGGACCTTCGGGCAAGGCGTATACCGACACAGCCGACCAAAAGAGCCACGTCCCCGCGAGTGCCGCCGCGAAGCGGCGGCCACGACCGGGGCGCATCACCGGACGCGCCTGGTGGGCTCGACCAAACCCTTCACCTCGGCCGGAACCTCCGAGAGGGGAACTCGCCAGCGCCCGACCATGCCATCGAGGACATAGCTTCCCCGCAAGTTCTCACTGTCTACGTAGCCGCTAAATTCTCCCGCCTTTCCACCTGTGGGCCAGTCGAAGCGTCCGCTGATGCCGCTTCTCGTGACGGCGCCCGCCACGGATACCCGTACGCCGTCGACCTCGAGAATGCCGGAGACTCGCGAGGATTCGAGGGCTCCATCGAAACTAATCTGCCGAGACGAGCCACCTGGACCAGGAACGCTCTTCGAGTACGTCAGCGAGCGGCTCTGCGCCGACGTGGTAGAGCATGTCAGTAGAAGCGCGGCGATCGACGCAGGCAGCCTCCCGCCTCGACGTTGCCCACACCCTCTTGGTCTCATGCCCGCTATCCCCCTTGGTTGCGAGATACGGATCATGTGTAGGCATCGCTCGGACCGTGACCAAGGCGCGCCGCGTTGTCACACACGGTCACAACAACTGGCCGCTGCAGCTCGCCACCACGCCAAGGTTGACAGTGTGGCCGCGACCGCACTACGGCGAGCGCAAGCACAACTCATGTGGCCAACTGTAATAGGGCCGCCGGCCATCCCGATCGTCATCGAGAGCTACCCAGTGCTTCTCGCACTCACGGTCGCCCTCGGCTTCGCAGCGGCCCTCGTGCTTGCCCTCCGACTTGCTAGCCTTCCGCCGCAGCGCGTGACGTTTGCGCTGCTGCTGCTAACGGCGTTCGCTCTCGCCGGCGCGCGGCTGCACTTCCTTTGGGCCAACTCACAGTTGGCAACGGCGGGGTGGCGACCCTATGTCTTCTGGGAGGGCGGGGTCCATGCCGCAGGTGGGCTCGTCGGCGTGCTTCTAGCTGCGCCCCTCGCAAGCCGGCTCTTCCGATTCTCACTGGCTGCGTTCGCAGACAGCATCGCACCAGCCGTTGTCCTTTCCCTCGCCCTGCACCGCCTGGCGTGCTTCGCACGAGGATGCTGCTTCGGTTCCTTCTGCGACTATTCGTGGTGCGTTCGCTACCCTCAGGACAGTTTCGCCTTTCAGTTCCACCGGCAGATCAGCATCGTCGGGAACGCCGAATCGGCCTCAGCACCAGTCCATCCGCTTCCGCTCTACTACTTGCTTTTGTCGCTCTTGGTGATGTCGTTCGGACTGCTACGCTATCGACACCGCCGGTATCCCGGTGAGGTCGCGCTACTCTCACTCCTCTCCTTCTCCGTTGGTGCCCTGCTCCTCGAGCCGTATCGAGCCGTGACCGACGCGACCGTGTTCGTCGGTAGATGGCCTCAGCTCTCAGTCACTGCGGCATCGCTTGCGATCGTCGCGCTCGCGCTCATTGCAGTCGCGAAGCTGATTGGGCGGCAGCAAGCTACCCAACACAGCGCTTAGGAATGGATATCGTCCTGCTCATCGTCGATTCCCTTCGGGCCGCGTCGGTCCCCGGACTTGGCCGTCCAGGCGAAACCGCGAACGCGCCTTTCCTGGCGTCGCTACCGGGGCGAATGACCGCGTTCACGCGCGCGTTCACAACCGAGTGCTGGACGCTACCAACGCACGCCAGCATGTTCACGGGACTCCTCCCATCCGAGCACGGCGCACACTTCCAAACCATGGCGTATCGGAATCCGGCGCCCACGATCGCAGAGTTGCTCGCCGACCGTGGCTACGCCACTGAACTCGTGACGCGGAATCCTGTGCTCGATGGCACGCTGCCGGGCATCACGCGGGGGTTCCAGCGACAGACGCAGATCCTGTCCCCGCGGTCGCACGGCGTGAATCCACTCGCCCTGATGCTGGCCCTATCCAAGCCGCGCTTTCGCCAACAGATCGCCAAGTCGGGCTTCTTCCACGACGGGCAGCGCGCTAGCCGTCAGTTCGTCCGCGACTTTGCGAAGGGAACCGTGCCGGCGGACCGGGATCTGCTCGAGTATCTCGTGGATCGAATGCGAGCGCACCGCGAACAGGGTCGGCGGTTCTTCCTGTGCGCCAACCTCTTCGATGTGCATGCCCCATACCCTCCGACCCCTACGTCGATCTTCCGCGGATGGCGGAGCTGGCGCGATTGGGAAGAGAACCTCACCATGCCGTTCGTGCTTCCGTTGCTCGGGAGCCACCGGTACCTGCGGCTAGGGTTTCAGCTACGCGAGCGCAGCCGAACTCTGCTGCTCGGACGCTACCACGACGCTATTACCCTGATGGATCGGAAGCTCGCGTGGTTTCTCGATGCGCTCCACGCTCATGGCTTGCTCGATGACCTTTTGCTCGTAATCACGAGCGACCACGGGGAGGCCTTTGGCGAGCACGGGCTCTACTTTCATGATGCATCCGTCTATCAGACTCACCTTCATGTTCCACTCTTCGTGCACCATCCCGCACAGTCTCCGGTTGTAGTTCCGGATGTCGTGAGCACGCGCGACCTGTTCACGCTTCTTCGAGCAATCGGTCGGCGAGAGGGGATCGCGCGCACACTCCTCGACCCAGCCCATCGTCAGGCCCACCCGGTAGCGTACGCCGAACACTTCCACTATCCCCGCGCCCCATGGATGGACGAACGCTATCGCCATGACCTGCGCGCGGTGATCGTTGGCGGAACCAAAGTTGTCAGACGGGGGATGCAGGCGAGCTACTACGACCTTCAAAAGGATGCGCGCGAGCGAAGCCCCGTGCCCGTAAGAACGGAGGACATTGAGGGCTCCGGTGTAGTACCCGCCGCCCAGGCGCGATGGCTCGGCAGCAACGACGGGCTTGTCGGAATGTAGTGGCGAGAAGGCAGGGAGCGTAGGCGCCACTCACGGGGCTGTGGACTGCGGGAGCCTATTCGCCTATTCTTCGCCCCGTGCACTCGATGGCCAATCAAGCGCGCGGGGGAATGCCCATGCCGGGGCAGCGTTTCTTGCTGCTGGGCGGGTACTGTGCGGGTCGGCGGCCCGGGGCATGATCGATGCGTCAGCCTCCGAAAGCCGAAGCTCCGATCCTTGTTCCGGGTCTCATACGGCGCCGGTATCCCAGCGAAAGCCCGCCGATCGGCGCCCGTACTCGAAGCATGGACTCACGACGCTTCGCGCCGCTGTGCGCGCCCTTGGCCCTCGAGTGCTCGACAAGCGGACGACCCTCGGCAAGCAACTCGCCGCGTGGCGGGCCGACCTCGTGCGCGATCTCGGCGGCGAGCCCTCGACGGCTCAGCTCGCCGTGGTCGATCTCGCCGTGCGGACTAAGCTCATGCTCGATTCGATCGACGCCTGGCTACTCGTGCAACCGGCCCTGGTAAACCTAAGGAAGCGGGCTCTCATCCCGGCGGTGCGTGAGCGCCAGGCGCTGGCCGATGCGCTCGCACGGTACCTGTCGCAGCTCGGCCTTGAGCGGAAGGTCCGTCCGGTCCCTGACCTTGGGGCCTACCTCGCCAACAAGGGCGGCCCAAAGATGGAAGTCAAAGGGGGTGGGGCATGAGAAGCTTCGTCCGTTGGGTTGCTCTAGCAATCGCATTTCCAGCCGGCGGCGCACTCGCGGAAAGCCCAGACGTCCTGACATTGTCACGGCTGTCTACTGTCAAGGTCATCAGCCCCCAGCGTGGAAGCGCGGGAAGTGGGGCCTTGATCGGAGCCCAACATGTCCTGACGTGTTTTCACGTCGTGGCTGGCGCATCAGGTGGCGATGGAGCATGGGCGTTTCATCCTGACCTAAGGGTCGAGCTGCCATCGGGAGAGCTGATCGACGGCCATGTCGTGTCAGTTCCAACGAGAACCGATGGACGCCCTGGTCTGCTCCCCCTTTCCTGAGCCACCCCGCCTCTCGTAAAGAGCCTCGACGGAGTCCCCAAAACCAGGAGGGACAGGGGCAATGCGGACGAGCAAGTTTACGCCGGAGCAGATGGTGCACATCCTCCGGCAAGGCGACAGCGGGCTGCCCGTCGTCGAGCTCTGCCGCCAGCACGGCATCAGCGAGCAGACGTTCTACCGCTGGAAGAGACGCTTCGGCGATCTCGGCACGGCGGAGGTGCGGGAGCTGCGCCAGTTGCGCGAAGAGAATCGCAAGTTGAAGCAGCTCGTGGCGGATCTGACGCTCGACAAGCAGATCCTGAAAGAGGCGGTGGGAAAAAAGTGGTAGCGCCGGCCCGACGGCGGGCCATCGTCGCCTGGGCACGAGCCGCGTATCGGCTCAGCCAGCGCCGGGCCTGTCGGGCGCTCGAGGTAGCGCGCTCGAGCGTGCAGTACATCGGTCGCCGGCCGCCCCAGACGGCCTTGAGACGGAGGATGCGGGACATCGCCGAGACGCGGATCCACTACGGCTACCGGCGCATCCACGTGCTGCTGCGGCGCGAGGGATGGACGGTGAATGCAAAGCGGGTGTATCGGCTCTATGTCGATGAAGCCCTGGGATTACGGCGCAAAAAGCCCAAGCGGCGCCGGGCGGCGATGGCCCGCCAGCCGCAGACGACGGTGACGCACCCCAACGAACGATGGACGATGGACTTCATGAGTGATGCCCTGGCGGGCGGGCAGAAGCTGCGGGTGCTGACCGTCGTCGATACCTACACCCGCGAATGTCTGGCGCTCGACGCCGCGCGCCAGTTCCACGGCGCCGACGTCGCGCGCAGCTTGACCCAGATCGCTACGACGCGCGGGCTCCCGGCGGTGATCAAGTGCGACAACGGGACCGAGCTCACCTCGAAGGCCTTCGATCACTGGGCATGGGCGAACGGCGTGCAGCTCGACTTCAGCCGGCCGGGCAAACCGACCGACAACGCGACGATCGAGTCGTTCAACGCCAGCGTGCGGCGTGAGTGCCTTTCGCAACATTACTTTTCGACTCTCGCTGAGGCGCAAGTCGTCCTCGGCGTGTACCGAGCCGAGTACAACAACCAACGACCGCACAGCAGCTTAGGCCAGAAGACCCCGGCGGAATTCGCCGCCGGGACGGAGAACAACGTGGACCCCGTCGAGGTCGCTTTTCGGGTGGCCTAGTGGCCCAGCGTTGGGGAGCAGACCAGGACATCCGGAATGGTTACGTACCGTGGCATGATTTCCGGGTTCGATCCCGTTTCCAATCTCCTAGCGGTGCAGGCTCCGATCAACAAAGGCAACTCAGGCGGTGCCCTCCTCAACCGTGATGGGCATGTCGTCGGGATAGTCAGTTACCGCCTAGGGGGTATTTCGATGGGTCTGAACCAACTACGAGCGTACATCGATCGAATGGCCGCCAATGGTCAGGGTGGAGGGGTAGTCTTGGATGGTGTCGATCCGCTAGCGGCGATGCGCGAGATCATTTCGACACTCGATCAGCACATCAGCACTGGGATCGGGTACGCGCGCACCATGAACCTTCTGAAACAATACGTTGAAGAGAACCCCGACGTGCTGAAGTGACGAGGCGATTGCTAGGGGATGTGCAGACTGCTGCAGGCTGTCCATGGTCTGTCCGTGAACTCCTTCAGCCAGCCTCGCGCAGGTCACCTCGCCTCAAGACGACCAAGGGTGCCAGTAGGCTCTTCTTGGCCTTCTTGGGCCACGGCTCACTCGATGGATGTGCTACCGCGCTACGCCGTCGTCTAGCGGCTCGGGTACGTAGATCCGCTTGAGCGGGATGATCGCTTTGTAGGGTGCGTCGAGGCGGTCGTAGTGTTCGAGAACCAGCACCACCAGGCCGGCACCGTCGATCAGTCGCAGGTTGCTCTTGCCGTTGGCAAAGTTGCGCGCCTGCGTCGAGAACGTCCCAAGGGTGACGAAGAGACCGAACTCGGCGGGCGCGACGGTACCGTACAAAGCCGACACGAGCGGTTCGCCCACGGTGCCCCCTGCGCTCTTGACCTGAACCTTGACTATGGGCGGCTCGAAGCCCAGCTCGTCCTTGTGCGCCAGGATGTCGATGCCGCGATCGGGGCCTTCCGGGGAAACCCTCGTTCGGTATCCCATCGCCCGCAGCACGTGGGCAACGAAATGAGCCAGGGGATGCCCCTTCAGCTCGTGAGCCAGCTGCTTCAGCACGAAGTCCTGCGTCGTCTCCTCGACGTCCTCTGCAATGAAGGCAGCCTCGTCCGCATTATCCGGGATCTCCGTCGGTTGGGCCTTCGCCTCCGCCGCCGACCGGAACTCCTCCGCATAGGTCTTGATCTGAAAGAACGACATCTGAGCGCCCAGCTCGCACAGCGCTCCCTGCGAGAATGACGTCCGGGGCACCTCACGGAGCCATTGCACAGCACGTCGATGGGGGAAGGCTTCCTCGGGAGCGCCATACCGGTATGCGCTTCGGACACGGCCGAGGTGAACTTGGCGGTCCAGCTTCGACGGATAGGCGACCAGGTCGCCCGTCTTTAGCTCGTGTACGAAGCGGAACATCTGGCCGGCGATGTTGGGGATCGCCCCGGCCTTGATCGTGCCGCCGTACGCTACCGCGACCCGGTCCTTGAACGCCTCGCGCGTGGGCGAAAGCTGAGCGAGGTCTCCGGTCTTATGCCACCCGAGCGCGACGCAATCGCTTTGGAGAAACAGCGCATCCGCATCGCCGAATCTGCCGCCACGAATCCCCCAGACAACCGCTTCGTCTCCCATCGAGCCCTCCATCCTGGTTACCGAGGAAAACTCCTACGCTACTTATAGTCTGTAGACGCAAAGGCATCCTGTTGCCAAGTCGACCGTGCGGTGGGTGGTTCGGAGACACGCTCGATCGTCAGGCTGTTCGCCCAGAACATGCGGGCGGCCCGCGCGCGTACCGCCCTGTCGCAGGAGGCGCTGGCCGAGGCGGCGGGCCTGCACCGTACGTACATCGGCTCCGTGGAGCGGGCGGAGCGGAACGTCAGTCTCGTCAACGTCGCCAGAATCGCGAAAGCGCTAGGGGTTCAACCTTGGGAGCTCCTGCACCCGCGCAGCTCCCGCGCGGGAGCACATTCGACGTAGGAGACACGCACCCAGGCTCGGTGGGTCGGGAGCTGAACGTCTCTTGCGTCTCGAAGCCCACTCACCGGATTCGTTGTTCGGCCCGCCGCAACCCGCAATAGTCGACCAGATGACGATCCTCGAGGCGCTTGGCGATCCCCAGCTCTTTGCCCCGGCCTTCCCCGAAACCGACTCCTGGGACGCCTGGCAGGCGTTCCTAGCTGCGCTCTTCGGGCTCCCTATGACCGACGCCCAACGCGCGCTCTATCGGGCTCATACGGGACGCGAGACGCCACCGTCCCTTCCGGCTCGCGAGGCATGGCTTGTCGTCGGGCGCCGCGGCGGCAAGAGCCGGATGGCCGCCCTGACCGCGGTATACCTCGCGTGCTTCCGCGACTACGGGACCATTCTCGCGCCAGGGGAATGCGGAACGCTGCCTATCATCGCCGCCGACCGTCGGCAGGCACGTACGGTGCTGCGCTACGTGCTCGGTCTCCTCGAGAGCTGCCCGATGCTCCAGCAACTTGTCGCGAACACCAAGGCCGAGAGCGTTGAGCTCAAGAACCGCGTGACGATCGAGGTGCATACGGCAAGCTTCCGGTCCGTCCGCGGCTACACGGTCGTGGGCGCCGTGCTGGATGAGGTGGCGTTCTGGCGGTCTGACGATTCGGCCAACCCCGACCGCGAGATCGTGGCAGCCCTTCGCCCCGCGATGGCAACGGTCCCCGGCTCGCTGCTACTTGGCATCTCCTCGCCGTACGCGCGCCGTGGCGTTCTCTGGGACGCCTACCACCGCCACTATGGTCGGCCCGGCGACGTGCTGGTCTGGCAGGCCCCGACGCAGGTGATGAATCCCCGCATCTCGGCCGCCGTCATCGCGGAGGCGTACGAGGCCGACGAAGTAGCGGCCGCCACGGAGTATGGAGCGGAGTTCAGACGCGATCTGGAAACCTTCGTCAGTCGCGAGGCGCTCGAAGGGTGCATTGTCCAGGCGCGCCATGAGCTGCTCCCCCTTTCCAGCAACTCCTATGTCGCGTTCGTCGATCCTTCGGGCGGGTCGCAAGACAGCATGACGCTTGCTGTCGCCCATCGCGAGGACGATCGCGTCGTCTTGGACTGCCTGCGAGAGGTGAGAGCGCCCTTCTCGCCGGACGCGGTAGTGCGGGAGTTCGCTCAACTGTTGTCGTCCTACCGCGTCACCACGGTCCACGGTGATCGCTATGCTGGCGAATGGCCCCGGGAGCGCTTCCGAGACTACGGAGTCAGCTATGAACCAGCCGAGCGTCCGAAGTCTGACCTCTATCGTGAGCTACTGCCGCTCCTGACGGCCGGACGGGTCGAACTCCTCGACGTTCCGAGGCTCCACAGTCAGCTGCTCAACCTGGAGCGCCGAGTCGCACGCGCCGGTCGCGACTCGATCGATCACCCCCCGGGTGCTCAGGACGACCTCGCGAACGCGATGGCGGGCGCCGTCACGCTGGCGGCCGCAGCGGTTGAGGCCTGTGGCCCAAGCATGGCTCTCCCTGACGCCCGGTACGACCATCTGGGAAACGTGATCCTTCCGGTTCGCGACTGGCCGGCAATCCTTCGTCCGCCCAACTTGTGATCGATTCGACGAAGCGTCTCCGAAGTCCATGATCGGCGCGAGACTCGCAGGGCAACAACCAAGGCTTGAGCCGGCTGCAACGCCTCTTCGGCGTCCTGGTATTCGCGCATCGCGTCCGTCGGATCGATAGGCTGCCCGCTTCAAGCGCCGCACGAGGTCGGCCTTGAGCGCGCCGATCGAGTCGTCTGCGCTCGCTACGGTCGCTATCGAAACCAAGGGTGAACGGCTCGGGTTGCCGGGTCGCGCACGTTCAACGTTGCGTGCTTGTAAGCAAGCTGGGAGCTCGAAAGCCGGAGGCGGGCAGACGCAGCCACCACCCTGATCAGTCGAGGTCGACGTTCGTGTTCCTGCGTCGTGCGTCGCGTGCTCGCTGTGCGTGACGGTCATCGCAGTGCTCTCGAGGACGCCCAGACGAGCCCGGCGGCGTGAAGAGATACTGTGGGCAGCCCGGCGCTCCACACTTGGCGAATCGCGAGTGCAGGTCGCGCCGATCAAGGAAGCCTAGTATCCCCGCAGCACAAATGCCGGTGACGCCAGCGATCCACAGGCGCGCACCCGTCGGTGACAGCTCGTCGTAGATCGCGCAGACGATTGTCCCGAGGTGCCAGGGCATCACACGCTCGCGAACGCGCACGCCAGCGCTGGCATCGCCGAGGGTGAAGACGACGAGATCTGCGAGCACGCGGCCGATGATCTGCCGATCGACTTCATAGCTGCGCGGTGTCACTGCGGGTCGCTGGGGCACGGGCTCAGGGTGCTGCTCGCCTTGGGGGGCCGTCAAGAATCGCGGCGGCGCGACGGGCGCATCCGGCGCATCCCAGTCCCGAAGGGGAGCCACCCCGATGACCGTCTGGGATGGAAGGATCCCGCCGCTGGATACATCGATGTCGTAGAACACGCGGCGTAGCGTCAGAGCCGCTGTCGCGGGTGTCGGCCCCTCGTACACGGGGCGCAGCGGGCCGGGATCATCCTTGAACAACAAACGAACGCGCTCGCTATCCGCCGCCGCCAGGATCGGCCCCAGGTTCCAGAAGGCCACGATTCGCTCAAACCGTACTGCCTGCACATCGTCGATGATGTCGCGCTCGTCCATATCGTCGCCACGGAAAGTGCTGCGCAGCTTCTACCTTTCCGTGGCAGCGTAGTCGAGACACCGCGCGCGCGCTGCGGCACACTGGAGACAATGAATGCGCACGACGTGCTCGACGTTAACGACGCGGCCGCGTACCTGAAGCGCTCGCGACGGGCGATCTACACCGCGGTGTCGCGGAAGCGTCTGCCTGTGCGGCGTTGGGGGCGACGGCTCGTGTTCCTGCGTTGCGATTTGGAAGCGTTTCTGCGCGCACTTCCGACTGGAAGGGATGAGCAGCGATGACCCCGACCGTGCGTCTGCTTGCGCGGCTCGACCGCGTTCGCCCCGTCGGAGGTGGCTGGTGGAGCGCCCGCTGCCCGGCCCACAATGACCAGCGCAACTCGCTCGCGGTCGCCGAGAGCGATAGCAGCCGGGCGCTCGTCACCTGCCAAGCAGGCTGCTCGACAGGTGCCATCACGGGGGCGGTGGGACTGCGCGTGTCGGACCTGTTCGACAACACGGGCAACGGCACCGGGCACCGTATCGTCGCCGCGTACAACTACACCGACGAGCGCGGTGAGTTGGGAAATGACCGATGAGGGAACACATCGACCCTGCTGTCGTCGAGGCTGTCACGCGCGCTGTGGAGGCACGTGGTGGCCGCCGTGAACGCAGTGAGCTGCGCTTCACGTGCCCGGAGGCCGAACGGCACGCGAACGGCGACGCGCACCCGAGCGCTCGATGGCACCCGGGAAAGCAGGTGTGGCGTTGCGACGTCTGCGGTGCACAGGGCGGCGCCCTGGACCTCGCCCGTCGCCTCGGCGTTGACGTTCCACGTCGGCGCCGCGGAAGGATAGAGTTTGGCCGTACACCGCTCGGCACTCCTGCAACCGCGCAACCGCCCCCGCGCGGGTGCACCTTGGTAGCCTACGCGGATGCCAAAGGCCTCGACGCGGCGTTTCTCCAGTCACTCGGCCTGTCCGACCAAAGGCACCGCGGCGGCCCGTCCGTGCGAATCCCATACCTCGACGCGGCGGGCACCGAGGTGGCGGTCCGCTACCGAACGCAGCTCGAGCGCGGTCAGGGCGTGGATAGGCGATTCTGCTGGCGCACAGGCGCGACGGTGGCCCCGTATGGCCTGTGGAGGCTCGACGGAGCGCGCGCGGCCGGGTCGGTCGTGCTCGTCGAGGGCGAGAGTGATTGCCAGACGCTCTGGCAGCATGGTGTACCGGCGCTGGGCATCCCCGGCGCGAGCACGTGGCGGCCTGAGTGGGCGTCGCACCTAGCCGGCATCCCGTCAGTGTACGTGGTGGTCGAGCCCGACGCAGGCGGCGCCACGTTGCGCGAGAGGCTCATGGCGACGCCCGGGCTCGTGAATCGGCTGCGGTTGGTGGAGTTGGGCGCCGCCAAGGACGCGAGCGGGCTCTACCTGAGTAACCGGGCCGCGTTCCGCGAGGCTTGGGCGGCGGCCTTGGCGTCGTCACGGCCGGCGACGGGGGTGCTCGCCGCCGAGCGGGACGCAGCCGCGGCGGAGTCGTGGGGGCGGTGCGCAACGCTTGCCAGCGAGATCGACATTCTCGCCGTGCTCGTCGAGGACCTTCACCGGCTCGGCGCCGTTGGCGAGGACCGCACCGCGAAGCTGGTGTACCTGCAGGTCGTGAGCCGCCTCTTCGACCGCCCCGTCTCGCTGGCGCTCAAAGGCGCCAGCTCCGGCGGGAAGAGCTACACGGCGGAGCGCGTCCTGCATCTCGTTCCGCGCTCCGCGTACTATGCGCTCACCGCCATGAGCGAGCGTGCCATCGCGTACTCGGACGAGCCGCTTTCGCACCGCATCCTCGTGCTCTTCGAGGCGGCCGGGCTCGCGGGCGACATGGCACAGTACATGCTGCGGTCGCTGCTGAGCGAGGGTCGCATCCGGTACGAGACCGTCGAGAAGACGTCCGAGGGGTTGCGCGCACGGCTGATCGAGCGCCCTGGCCCGACAGGACTGCTCGTGACGACGACGGCAATTCGCCTGCACCCGGAGAACGAGACACGGCTGCTCTCCGTGCCGATCGACGACACGCCAGCACAGACGGCGCGGGTGCTGGCGAAGGTGGCCGAGGGCACATCCGAGGCGAGTGTCGATATCGAGGCGTGGCACGCGCTGCAGGCGTGGATCGAGGCGGGCGAGCGCCGTGTCGTCGTGCCGTTCGCCCGCGAGCTCGCCAAGGCGATCCCGCCGGCCGCCGTGCGACTGCGGCGGGACTTCTCGACGTTGCTGCGGCTCATCGAGGCCCACGCGCTCCTTCACCGTGCGACACGCGATCGGGATGCGGCCGGCCGCATCGCGGCGACCCTCGACGACTACGAGGCGGTCCGCAGATTGGTGGTGGACCTCATGGGCGCCGCCGTGGAGCTGACCGTGCCGGCGACCGTCCGCGAGACGGTCGCGGCCGTGCAAGCCATCGTGAAGGCGGAAGGCGGACCCGAGGCCACAGTTCCGGCCTTGGCCGCTGCGCTCAAGCTGGAGCGCACCGCCGCCTATCGGCGAGCGCGGACGGCGGAAGCCAGCGGGTACATCGTGAACCGGGAGGAGCGGAAGGGCCGGCTGGGGCGCTACGTGCCCGGCGAGCCGCTCCCTGCCGACAGCGAGCTCTTGCCCACGTGCGGCACGCTCGCTGCACGGCGCATCGAGCGCGGGAGCAACGGTTGCAGCGTTGCAGGCGCAACGGGGGGGATAGCCGAAAACAATCTTTCCGAGGTGTGGGTATGACGGCGACCGCCCACCTGCTCGACACGCTCCGCGCCCGTGGTGTCCAGCTCGAGCGCCACGGCGACCGGCTGCGGCTCATGCCGGCCGACGCCGTCATGGCGGCCGAGTTGGCTGAGGTGAGGGCTCGGAAGCCCGAGTTGCTAGCGCTGCTTCCCGATGCCAACGAGCAAGGCTTCACTCTCAACGATTCTGCCCGCCTGCGCCAGACCTGGGGCACCCTCACGCCCACCGAGCGCGCCCAGGTACAAGCCGAGGCCGACCGGGGCGACGTGCTGGCCAGCGCGGTCCTGCGCGCCGTC
>Ga0187893_10003008_pt1 | contig 35367 bp, 29 predicted proteins | sample MA1701074metaG_FD_139574 | JGI IMG/M metagenome (GOLD analysis project Ga0187893, IMG submission 139574) | White microbial mat communities from a basaltic lava cave in the Kipuka Kanohina Cave System on the Island of Hawaii, USA - MA170107-4 metaG ...
AGCCTCCTGTTTTGTTGGGGGGCCTCGAAGGGCCCCCCACGCCCCCCAACTGCTCGGGGCGCCCCGGGGGGACCCGGGCGTCCCTCGATAACGCGTGGGGGCCTGGCCTCGAAGGGCCCCCCATGCCCGACCGGTGGTGTCTCTGAGCTTGCTCTATCCGAGCCCCTGGCGAATGTCAACGGGCCTGCCGTCGATCCACGGCAGGGCCGCCCGTCCGTGTACCATCTCAGGCGACGATGCGGCCCATGCATTTCGCCCAGTATCTGATGCACGGTCCGACCTACCACAGTATCGCCATGTGGCGACATCCCCGGACAGACCGGAGCTACGACTGGCGTCGCCCCGAGCTATATCAGCACATAGCTCAAGTCTCGGAGCGGGGCAAGCTCGACATGGTGTTCTTCGCGGACTTCAACTACATCTTCGATCGCTACCAGGGCGCGCCGGATATGGCCCTCCGGTACGCCGCCCAGACGCCCATGCACGATCCCGTGCCCCTGCTGTCTTGGATGGGAGCAGCGACCACGCGCATCGGCCTCGCCAGCACCTTTGCCGTGAGCCAGCAGCACCCGTTCTACGTTGCCCGCCTGTTCGCAACCCTCGATCACCTGACGCGTGGGCGCGTGGGGTGGAACATCGTGACCTTCGCCAATCGGCACCAGACGACTCCAAACTATTCTGAGCCGAGCGATCACGATGCCCGCTACGACCGCGCGGACGAGTTCGTCGACATCTGCTATCGGCTGTGGGAGAGCTGGGACGACGACGCGCTGGTGATGGATCGTGAAGCCGGGCTCTTCGCCGACCCGACCAAGATCCGGCGTCTCGACCACGACGGGCGCTTCTTCCGCTCGCGCGGGCCCTTACATGTCACGCCCTCGCCGCAGCGCCGGCCGGTCATCATCCAGGCGGGGGCTTCCGGGCGCGGGCGGGACTTTGCCGCAAAGCACGCCGAGGTCATCTTTGCCATCCAGCCCTTCGTCGCGGGCGCGACCGCCTACTACCGCGATGTCAAGCAGCGTATGCTCACGCTCGGCCGGCGGGAGAGCGACTGTAAGATCCTCTTTGGCGTGCAAATCTTCGTGGCTGAGACGGCTGCGGCGGCTCGGGACAAGCAAGACCTGCATAACAGCCTCGTCCCCCTCGAAGGCGCGCTCGCTCATCTCTCGGGGGCCCTCGACACCGATCTCTCGGCCCTGCCTCTCGACACGCCAATGAAGCCGTTCGAGGCCACCCGCTCGCAAGGGGTTGTCGACATGTATACGCGCGTGGCCGGACATACGCTCACGCTCCGGGAGATGGCCCTCCGCCACGGGCAGAGCGTGGGATTTCCTCAGCTCGTGGGCACGCCCGAGCAGGTGGCCGACCAACTCGAGGACTACTACGAACGAGCCGGCGGCGACGGCTTCATGCTCACCATGGCCTATGCCCCGGGGGCGATCGAAGAATTCGTTTCCATGGTCGTGCCCGTTCTGCAGGGGCGAGGCCGCCTGCGCACGGACTATCGCGGCGCCACCCTGCGCGAGATCCTGCGCGAGGACGACTGATTCGAGGGCCCGGGACAATGAGTATGGCTATCACCCCGCCCCTCGCCGACGCCATCGGTGCGCTGGTTACGCCGCTGCTGGGAACGCTCGATCGGGTGGAGTGGGTGCAGAGGCACCTCTATCCGCCGTGGGCGGGGCGCCTGGCCGAGGCGCTTGCCCCCGGCGAGGACGAGATAGCGTGCGCGCTCAACGTCCCGGAGAGGGTTACCTGGCCAGCCGAGCTCCGCTTCATGCGGGATTGTCTGCATGACGTCACCCGCCAGACCCTGGACCTCCTGACGAGATTCATGACGGCGGCGCGCTCGCCCGACGAGCCCATCGGGCTCTACCGGGCCCTGCGCCCCTTCGCGAGGATTCAGGAAACCCTCTACCCGCTGGCCTCCCGCCTCGAGTCGGTCAGCCGTTGGTTCCTCGAGCCGGGACGGCGCGAGAGCACTGTCCTGGCCAGGCTGTGCGCAGCGGCCGCGCGTGCTGACGACGCTCAGATCGGGGTATTGCATGCCTCGAACGAACGCGACACACGGGGTGGGTACTCCCTCTATGTGCCCGAGCAGTGGGATGGACGGGCGCCGATGCCGCTGGTGGTGGCTCTTCACGGTGGGCACGGACACGGCCGTGACTTCCTGTGGACCTGGCTACGCGAGGCGCGCTCCCGGGGAGTCCTCTTGCTCAGCCCGACCTCGTGCGAGCGCACCTGGTCGATCATGGGCGGTCCGGACCTGGACGCAGGTGCGCTGTGCGCGATGGTGGCCTCGGTGACCGCGCGCTATCCGGTTGATCGCGAACGTGTGCTCTTGACCGGCATGTCCGACGGGGCCACCTATGCCCTCCTGTGCGGCCTCGGCGAGCATATGCCGTTCACCCACGTGGCGGCGGCATGCGGGGTGCTGCATCCCTTCCTTCTCGGCCACGGAGGGATCGACCGGGCACGCGGTCGGCCGATCTACCTGGTCCACGGCGCCCTCGACTGGATGTTTCCCCTTCACACGGCGCGCATGGCACGGGAGGCCTTGCTGGCCGTGGGCGCCCGGCTCGTCTACCGGGAGATCGAGGACCTGTCCCATACCTATCCGCGCGACGAGAATCCGCGGATTCTCGACTGGCTGATGGCCGGATAAGGCCGAGGGGGGCAGGGGCTGCTATGGCCTGAGGATTACGCGTGTCGCCGCGGTCCCGCCGCTCTTTCCCTGCCACTCGGCGAGCTCGAGCGGTCTCCCCGGCTGGACGAGCACGGCCGTCAATCCCTTGGGCACAGGCACCTCCTTCGAGTGTGCATCGGCCGCCCGGCGATTGGAAGCGACGGGCCCCGATTGCCACACGCTGCATCATGGTACTGCAGCCTATCTGAGGCGGCTACCGCACGTCGCGATGCGAGCACAACCGAGGCAGCCCATGGGGTACGCGGCGGGCCGTGTCTACCGAACGATACACTTGAAGGGCAGCGTCGCTCTGGTGTACTGCTAGCAACATGTCGCCGTCGGAGTATCAAGACCTCGTCGCCTTCCTGGGTGAGCGCTTCGAAGCCATCGACCAGCGCTTCGAGGCGATAGATCGCCGCTTCGAGGGCTTGCATGGGGAGTTCGTCGAGCTGAGAGCCGATATGCTCCGCCACTTCGATGAACTCTATCGCCGTCTCGAGCGACTGGAGCAGGAATACCAGGCCATCACGCAGGCACTGCGACGCATCGAAGCCGGACTGGCCGACGAGCGTGGTCGCCGGGAGATTCTCGAACGCGAGCTGGCAACGCTCAAGGAGAATGTCGCCGTGCTCAAGGCGAGAATCGACGACGTCGAACGCCGTCTTCAGTCGTAGCGCATCAACCCGCCACGGCGGGCCTTCTCGCGACCCACGGGCACGCTTGCTCGAGCTGTCCGGCCAGCCGGAAGAGCGTGGCCTCATCGCCAAAGCGGCCCACCAACTGCACGGCCACCGGGAGTCCCTCGGCGGAGTGGCCGAGGGGTAGCACCATGGCCGGCTGGCCAGTGATGTTGAACCACACCGTGAACGGCGAGAAGGCGAAGACGCGGCGCCAGTACTCGTCGACGTCGTCCATCGTCATGTTCAGCCAGCCGAGCTTCACGGGCAAGCTGGCCAGGCCTGGCGTGAGGAGGACATCGTGGCGGTCGTGAAAGGCGGCCATCTGGCGGCTCAACCGATGCGCCGTCTGGGTGGCCCGCACGTAGTCGGCTCCCGTCACTTGCTCGCCTTTCTGCCCGGTCAGCCACGTCACCCGCTCGACGTCGTCGGCCTGAGCGGGACGGCCGGCCGTGGGATGGCTGGCCAGGTTCACCACCGTGTTGGCGGCAGCGAGGGTGAGGAAGGTGGGGACGATGGCGGCGCCGTCGATATCGGGGTCGGCCTCCTCGACTCGATGCCCAAGGTCAGTACAGAGCCTGACCGCGTCCGCCAGCGTCTTGAGGTTCTCCTCGGCGACAGCTGCACCGTTCGGCGCCTGCGCCGTCCAGGCGATGCGAAGCGGTCCGGTGGGGGCGTCGACCTCTTCGAGGTACGGCCGGGTCGGCACCGGCGCCGCATAGGGATCGCCGGGCCCGGGCCCGCGGGTCGCATCGAGCAGCGCCGCACAATCGCGAACGGTTAGGGTGACCGCGTGCTCGGTGGACAACCCACCGAGCCCTTCGCCCGCGAACGGGGCGAACGTGTTACGAGCGCGCGTGGGCTTGAGACCGACGAGACCGCAGCAGGCGGCGGGCGCGCGGATCGAGCCAAAGCCGTCGCTGGCGTGCGCCATGGGAACCATGCGGGCCCCGACGGCGGCGGCGGCCCCGCCACTGGAGCCTCCCGAGATGCGCGTCAGGTCCCACGGATTCCTGGTCGCGCCGTACAGCTGCGGTTCGCACGTGAGGCTCAGTCCCAGCTCGCACGTGTTCGTCCGGCCGAAGATAACCAGCCCCGCCCGCCGCAAGCGTCTGACGTGCTCGCTGTCGACGGTAGCCGGCGGGGCGTTGGCAAAGAAGCGCGAACCGCGCGTCATGGGTACCCCCGCGATGGACGCCGTCAGATCCTTCATCAAGTACGGCACGCCCTGCAGCGGCCCCTCTGGCAGGCCGCCGGCGATGGTCTGCCGAGCCAGGTCGTAGAGCTTGATCACCACCGCGTTCACGAGGGCGTTGCGCCGCTCCACGCGCTCGATGGCTGCTTCTAGCAACTCCGCTGGGGTGACCTGGCGTTGCCGCACGAGCTTGGCCAGCCCGCGCGCATCGTATTGTTCGTAGTCTCGGAACCCGCGCATGACCGTGCCTCCTGTCGCCCCGCCGGCCGGTGCTCGGACACGCCGGGGCCGGGTTGTCCCGGACGATCATGCCACGGTTATGATGCGCTCGTGGATGCCGGTGGGAGCGAGTCGCATCTTGCCAGCGACGGCCACCTGCCCGATGATGCTGGAACATGTGATGCTCATCGAGGGGGGTGCTCGTGAACGCGATCCAGCTCGGTCCGGTGACGATCTCCCGCGTGGTGGAGATCGGCCGCTCCTCCTATCCAACCGCGATGATGCTTCCGGATTCGACGCCAGCGGCGATCGCCTCCCACCTCCCCTGGCTCAAGCCCGATTTCTTCGACGAGGTAAGCGGCGACATCGGCTCTCGCATCCAGACCTATATCGTGCGGACGCCCCGGCACACCATCCTGGTGGATACCGGTGTCGGCAACGACAAGCCCCGCGGGGAGAACGCGGCCTGGCACCTGCGCCAGGGGAGGTACCTTGACGATCTGGGGGCGATCGGCGTCACCCCGGACGAGGTCGACTACGTGCTCTGTACCCACATGCACGTGGACCATGTCGGCTGGAACACTCGTTTCGTCAACGGGCTTTGGGTGCCGACCTTTCCGCGGGCCACGTACATCTTCGTCGGGGACGAGTGGGAATTCTGGAAGCACGAGAGCGAGAAGGGCAAGGAGCCCTCGGGTTGCATCGACGACAGCGTCCTCCCGATCGTGAGCGCGGGCCAGGCCAAGCTCGTGCAGAGCGACTACGCCGTGGACGACTACCTTCGCTTCGAGCCCTGGCGTGGTCACACCCCGGGCCACGCCGCCATCCGGCTCGAGACGCCGGCGGGAACAGCTATCTTTTCGGGTGATCTCATGCATCGCGTGGTGCAGGTCGCCGAGCCTCAGTGGAGCAGCCGGTTTTGCTACGATCCCCGCCAGGCGGCCGACACGCGGCGGGCCTTTGTCGAGCGCCACGCGGACTCGGGGGTGCTTGTCCTCGCCGCGCACTTTCCCCGACCCGGCTACATCGTGCGCGCGCGAGGCGGCTGCCGCTTCGTCCCGGCCGCCGGCCGGAGGGGGTGAGAGACCCGATGCCGTCCTTTCCCGGCTACCGATTGCCCGATGAGCTTGTCGCCTTGCGCGATCAGGTGCGGCGCTTCATCCGCGATGAGATCCTGCCGCTCGAGCAGCGCCTGGATCCCGACGCGCCCGAGATCCCCGATGCGGACTTTGCTCGTCTTGCCGGGAAGACCAAGGCGGCTGGACTCTGGTGCCTGGGCGTGCCCGAACAGTATGGCGGGGGTGGACTCGACACCTTCAGCATGTCCGTGCTTCTGGAAGAGATGTCGCAGCATCGCATGGGTCTCTACAACCCGGGCTGTGGGGTGTTCGGACGTCCGCCCGCTCCCTTCATCTTCGGGGGAAGCCGAGAGCAGATCGAACGCTACGCCATTCCCGCCATCCGGGAGGGACACCTGACCTTTTTTGCCATCACCGAGCCGAGCGGCGGTTCGGATCCGGCGGGCGCCATCCAGACGACTGCGGTCAAGCGCGGGGATCACTGGGTGCTCAACGGCACCAAGATGTTCATCTCGCGCGCCCACGTGGGCGAGTGGGGCGTGGTCTTCGCCCGAACCGATCGCGCCAAGGGACGGGCCGGCATCAGCGCGTTCATCGTGGAGAAAGGGACGCCGGGCTTCACGGCACGCCCCATTCGGACGATCCGGACCTCGGCGGTGCCGTGTGAGGTTGCCCTGGAGGACTGTCGGGTGCCGCTCGGAAACCTGGTGGGGAAAGAGGGGGCGGGTCTGGAGCTGGCGCTCGGGGGTCTGGTGCGTCAGCGCTTCCCGTACTCCGCCTGCAACCTCGGGGTGGCCGTGGCGGCCCATCGCATGGCCGTGGCCCACGCCAAGCAGCGCTCGACCTTCGGAGTACCGCTGAGTCAGCGGCAGGCCATCCAGTGGATGCTCGTCGACGCCGAAGTGGAGATGCGCGCCGCCCGGTGGCTCATCTGGGAGGGCGCCTGGAAGGCCGACCGTGGTGAGGACGCCAAGGTGGAGGCGTCCGTGGCCAAGCTCTACTCCAGCGAGGTTCTGGGGCGGGTGATCGACGTGGCCGTCCAGGTCCACGGCGGCTACGGGGTGGCCAAGGAGTTTCCGCTCGAGCGGTGGTACCGCGAGGCGCGCGTGCGCCGGATCGGAGAGGGACCGTCGGAAGTTCAACGCATGGTCATTGCCCGCTCGCTCTTCCGCTGACGACGTGTGAGAGACCTCTGGCCGCTGCTGGTCCCCCTCTGCGTGGCGGCGGCTTTGCTCGCCGGCTGTCGCGAGGGCGCGCAGTCGCCGGCGTCTGCCTTGCTGGAGGTCGACGTGACCCCTGTCGTCCAGCGCGATGTGACGATTCACGGCGAATGGATCGGCACGACCACGGGCTATGTCGACGCGCAGATTCGTGCACTGGTTGCCGGCTACCTCGTGAGCCAGACCTACAAGGAGGGATCCTTCGTCCGCAAGGGCGAGCTGCTCTTTCAGATCGATCCCCGCCCGTATCAGGCTGCTCTCGATGAGGCACGCGCCAAGCTGAAGCAAGCCGAATCCGAGGTCCAGCAGGCGAGGGCCGAGGTCAAACAAGCCGAATCGGGAGTGGACGAGGCCAACGCCCTGGTCGATCAGGCCCAGGCCGACGTGACGCGGGCCGAGGCCAACCAGCGCCGGACCCAGCTCGACGTGGATCGCTACACACCGCTGGCCCAGGACGGCTCCGTCAGCCAGCAAGAGCTCGACGATGCCGTCCAGAACAATCTCGCGAACAAGGCGGCCGTGGTGGCAGCCAAGGGTAACGTGGTTCGCGCCCGCGCCGGAGTGGTCACCGCGCAGGCCAACGTGGCGCGCAAGCAGGCCAACGTGGCGCGCGCTCTGGCCGACGTCGAGCGTGCGCAAGCGGGAATCGAGCAGGCGACCCTCAACCTGAGCTTCTCCCGCGTCACCTCGCCCATCGACGGAATCGCCGGCATCCGGGCCACCAACATCGGTGATGTGGTCGGTCGCGATCAGAATACCCTGCTCACCACCGTGTCCCAGGTCGATCCGCTCTACGTCGAGTTCCCCATCGCGGAGCAAGAGTTCCTGAAGGTCGCCAAGGCCTGGGAGGCCGCGACCCAGGGAACGAGTGAGAAGATCGTCCTGGAGCTGATCCTCTCCGACGGCAGCGTCTATGGCCACCCGGGCCAGCTCGACATCGTGGGGCGCGGCGTCGACGTCACCACCGGCACCCTGCGCATGCGCGGGCTCTTTCCGAACCCCGGCAACCTCATGCGTCCCGGCCAGTATGCGAAGATCCGCGCCCCCTTGGAGGTCCTCCGCGGTGCCCTCCTCGTGCCGCAGAGGGCCGTGCAGCAGCTGCAGGGGATCTACCAGCTGGCGGTGGTCACGCCCGACAACACGGTGCAGTTCCGCACGGTGAAGGTGGGTCCGCGGGTGGGGCCCTCGTGGATCATCGATGACGGCCTCAAGCCCGGCGAGCGGGTGGTGGTCGACGGCCTGCAGCGTGTGAAAGCCGGCGAGACCGTGAATCCGAAGCTCGGGCCGTAGGCGCCGGCATGTCACGATTCTTCATCAACCGGCCGGTGGTGGCCATGGTGATCGCCATCCTCATCGTGCTGGCCGGGCTCGTGACCTTCCAGCGGCTGCCGGTGGCGCAGTTTCCCGACATCGCGCCCCCGGAGATTTCGATCCGAACGATGTACGTGGGCGCCGACGCCCTCACCATCGAGGAATCGGTGGCCACCCCCATCGAGCAGACGATGACGGGGGTGGACAACATGATCTACATGCGGTCCTACAACGTGAACGACGGGACCATGAACCTGCGCGTCGACTTCGAGGTGGGGACCGACCCCAACGTCGACAACGTCCTCACCTACATCCGGCTGGCCCAGGCCATTCCCCAGCTTCCCGCGGCGGTGCAGAAGTTCGGTCTCTCCGTGCTGAAAGCGCACACGAGCCCGCTGGCTATCTTTGCGGTCTATTCCCCCAAGGGCACCTACGACGCGACGTTCCTGGCCAACTACGCCTACGTCAACATCAACGATCCCATGACGCGGGTGAATGGCATCGGACAGGTGCTCATCCAGGGCGCCGGCCAGTACGCCATGCGGCACTGGCTGAAGCCGGATCAGCTGGCCAGCCTCGGCGTCACCGTGACCGACATCGTCACGGCCCTCGAGAAGCAGAACGTGATCAACGCGGCGGGTCAGGTGGGGGCGGAGCCCTCGCCCCCCGGCCAGCAGTTCACCTATACCATGCGCACCCAGGGACGCCTGGTCACCGACGAGGAGTTCGGCGACGTCGTGATCCGCGCCAACCCCGACGGCTCCGTCATCCGCATGCGCGATGTGGCGCGAGTGGAGCTGGGGGCCCAGACCTACAACAATATCGGTCGGCTGAACGGGGCCCCGGCGGCCATCATCAACATCTTCCAGTTGCCCGGGTTCAATGCGGTGCAGGCCATGCAGAGCGCCCGGCGCCTCATGGACGAGCTGAAGACCCGGTTCCCGGTGGACATGGATTACGTCGTGTCCCTCGATACCACGCTGGCCGTCACCGATGGCCTCAAGGAGATCTACCGGACCCTCTGGCAGGCTCTCCTGCTCGTCATCCTGGTGGTCTTCGTGTTCTTGCAGTCCATCCGGGCCACGCTGATCCCGGCCGTGGCCGTGCCCGTGTCCCTTGTCGGGACCTTCACCTTCTTTCCGCTCCTGGGGTTCTCCGTCAACACGCTCTCGCTGTTCGGGCTTGTGCTCGCCATCGGGCTCGTGGTGGATGACGCCATCGTGGTGGTGGAGGCGGTCGAGAAGAAGCTCGAAGACGGCTTGCCTCCCAAGGAGGCGGCCATCCAGGCCATGGCTGAGGTCTCCGGTCCGGTGGCGGCCATTGCGCTCATCCTGATCGCGGTCTTCGTCCCTACCGCCTTCATCCCGGGCGTTACCGGTCGCCTGTACCAGCAGTTCTCGGTGACCATCGCGATCTCGGTGGCCATTTCCGCCTTCACCGCCCTCACCCTGAGCCCCGCCCTCTGTGCCCTTCTCCTCACGCCGCACGCCGAGCGGCGTCGCGGACCGCTCGGCATGCTGTTCGGGGCGTTCAACCGCGGGTTCGCGCGGGCGACGAACGGCTACGTGGGGGTCTGCGGGGCCCTCATCCGGAAGTTCGCCGTCGCCCTCCTCTTCCTGGTCGCCCTGGCGGCGGGGGCGGGGGTCCTGGGCTGGAAACTACCGGACGGGTTCCTCCCCACCGAGGACCAGGGGTATCTCTACCTGAACGTCCAGTTACCAGAGGCGGCCGCGCTGCCCCGTACGGACGCCGTCATGCGCAAGATCGAGAAGATCCTGGCTGAGACGCCGGGCGTGCGCCACTTCAGCTCCATCACCGGCTATAGCCTCCTCAACTACATCAACGCCACCTACTTCGGCTTCTTCTTCGTCACCCTCGATCCATGGAGCGAACGTCGCACCGCATCGACGAGCTTGACCGGGATCATGGCCGCCATCAACCGTCGCCTCGACCAGTTGTCCGAGGCACGGGCCATGGCCTTTCCGCCTCCCGCCATCGCAGGGGTCGGTACGGCCGGGGGCTTCAGCCTCATGCTCCAGGACCGCGCGGGTAAATCGGTCGATTTCCTCGCCACGAACGTGAACCGATTCCTGGATGCGGCGCGCCAGCGACCGGAGCTCACGCGGCTGCACAGCTCGCTCATCGCCAACGTTCCCCAGGTGTACGCCGACGTCGACCGCGACAAAGTGCTCAGGCAGGAGGTCGACCTCGAGGATGTGTACCGCACGCTCAACGCCTTCATGGGCTCGCTCTTCGTCAACTACTTCAACCGCTTTGGCCGCCAGTGGCAGGTCTACATCGGGGCCGAGGGACGGTACCGCACTCGCGCGGAGGACGTCGGGCAGTTCTACGTTCGCAACAAGCGTGGCCAGATGGTTCCTCTGGCCGCCATCGTCACCCTCAAGACGCGCGAGGGGCCCGAGTATACGAATCGCTTCAACGAATACCGGGCGGCGGAGATTCAGGGCGGCGCCGCCCCCGGCTACAGTTCTGGCCAAGCCATGGCCGCCTTGGAGGAGGTAGCCCGGCAAGTGCTGCCGCGGGAGATGAGCTATGCGTGGAATGCGTTGTCTTACCAGCAGCACAGGGCGGCCCAGCAAGCGAATCCTCTGATCATCTTCGGCCTGTCGCTGCTCGTCGTCTTTCTGATTCTGGCCGCGCAGTACGAGAGCTGGTCACTTCCCTTCAGCGTCTTGCTGGCCACGCCCATCGCCGTCTTCGGCGCTCTCCTGGCCCTGTGGCTGCGCCGCTTCGAGAACGACGTCTATGCCCAGATCGGCCTGGTCATGCTCATCGGACTGGCGGCCAAGAACGCCATTCTGATCGTCGAGTTCGCGCGGGCGGAGCGCGGGCGGGGGACGCCGATCCGGGAGGCTGCCCTCGCCGGCGCCCGGCTGCGGTTGCGGCCGATTCTGATGACGGCGTTTGCGTTTATTTTCGGTGCGCTGCCCCTGGCCATTGCCTCCGGCTCCGGCGCCGTCGCCCGCCAGATCCTCGGCACCGCCGTGGTCGGTGGCATGCTGGCCGCCACCACGATCGCCATTTTCATCGTCCCGGTGGCCTACTTCGTGGTCGAACGACTGGCGAGCGGACGACGGGAGAGGGCCGCACTCCTGTCGACGCCGCCCATGCCTCCGAAAGGACCCATCTCATGAGAGGAATCAGCGACCTGCTGGTCTTGGGAAGCACGCTGGCTGTCCTCGGCTGTGCCGTCGGCCCTGACTACCGTCGACCTGAGATGGGGGCCCCCGCCGCCTTCCGCGGTGAAGCCCGCTCGCCCGAAGCCGATTCGTTGGCCGACCTGCCATGGTGGGAAGTGTTCCGCGACCCGGCTCTCAGCAGCCTGATTCAGGAGGCGCTGGCCGGTAACTACGACCTGAAGATCGCGATTGCTCGGGTGGGACAAGCTCGAGCCCTGGCCGGCGTGGCTCGCGCCGAGTTCTTTCCCTGGATCGACGCGAGCGCCGGTGTGCAGCGTGACCGGGGCGTCTTCAAGTTCGTCCCCGAGCTCGAGCTGCCGGCCGGTGGGACCGACAACTTGTTCATCGGGGGCCTGGCGGCCACCTGGGAGATCGATGTGTGGGGCAGGATTCGACGCGCGAACGAAGCGGCTCGCGCCGAGTTCTTGGCGACCGAAGAGGCACGCCGGAGCGTGCTGCTGAGTCTGGTCAGCGCCGTCGCCCAAGCCTACTTCGAGCTGCTGGCGCTGGACCTGCGGCTGAGCATCGCCCACAGCGCGACGGATTCCTTTCAGCGGACCTACACGCTGTTTCGCCGTCGGTTCGAGGGAGGGGTTGCCTCCACGCTGCAGACCTCTCGGGCCGAGGGTGCGCTCGCCTCCACGGCTGCAACCATTCCTGACCTCGAGCGGCACATTGTCATCAGGGAAAATCAGATCAACCTGCTCCTGGGCCGCGATCCCGGACCGGTCCCCCGTGGCGTGCAGCTCGTCGAGCAGCAGATCCCGCCGCTCGTTCCTGCCGGTTTGCCCTCGGTTCTTCTCGAGCGACGGCCCGACGTGAGGGAGGCCGAGCAAAAGCTGGTGAAGGCGAACGCCCAGATCGGCGTGGCCAAGGCCGCCTTCTTCCCTCGCATCGGGCTCACCGCGTTGCTGGGGGCCGTGAGCCCCGAACTGTCCGCCTTCACCAGTGGCACTGCCAGCCTGTGGGCATTGGCCGGTTCCCTGACCGCCCCGATCTTCCAGGGGGGACGGATCCGCGAGGGCTACCTGGCCTCGGTGGCTGCCTGGGAGCAGGCCAGGCTTCAGTACGAAGTGACGGCCATCCGGGCCTTCCAGGAAGTATCGGACGCTCTGGTGACGCTCCAGAAGCTGGCGCGGTTCGAGGCCGAGCAGGCCCGGTCGGTGGCGGCCCTCGAACAGAGCGTACGGGTGGCGAATCGCCGCTACTTGGGGGGGCTAGCCAGCTACTACGAGGTGCTCGAAGCTCAGCAACTGTTGTTCCCGGCCCAGGATCTCCTGGCCCGAGTTCGGCGCGATCGGTTCCTGGCCCTGGTCGGACTCTACAAAGCCCTCGGTGGTGGGTGGAACCTGACGGACGCCCAGTGGCGTGCCGAGGCCAGGTAGGTTGGCAAGAGCCCGCGATTCGCGCATCATAGGGGTCGACCACGTACCCTCACGGGGAGGGACAGTCAGGCACGTGGCGCGTCGGTATCGGTGTTCTCTCGAGGAGGAGCGTTGATGAAGACTTTCGATCGCAAGGCGCAGGATGTCGGCAACATCGTGGCCCTGGAACACGTGAACGTGTGGATCGCCGACCAGGGGCTCTGCACACTCTTCTACGTGGCCGGGCTCGGGGGGACGCGCGATCCCTACCTGATGGTCAGCACCGAGAACATGTGGGTGAACTTCGGCCAGGAGCAGTTCCACCTGATCACCAACAAGCCCCAGGTGCTGCGCGGGCACACCGGGTTGGTGGTGCCGGATCTTGATGCTCTCCTTGCCCGGCTGGAGGCGGTCAAGCCCAAGCTGGCCGGTAGCGCCTTCGCGTTCTCCATGGAGGACAAGCACGTCGCGGCCACCTGTCCCTGGGGAAACCGCATCCGCTGCTACGCGCCCGCCCCTCAGTTCGGCGACATCACCCTCGGCGTGGCCTACGTGGAGTTCACGGTGGCACCCGGTACGGCGCCGGGCATCGCGCGCTTCTACCAGCAGATCATGGGGGCCCCCGCCACCGTGCTCGCCGAGGCGGCAGGAACGGCTGCCCACGTCCGGGTGGGCAGTCGCCAAGAGCTGATCTTCCGCGAGACGACCGATTCCATTCCGGCCTTCGACGGTCATCACATCGCCGTGTACATCGCGGACTTCTCGGGGCCGCACAAGAAGCTGCAGGAGCGTGGCCTCATCTCGGAGGAGAGTAACGACTATCAGTACCGATTCGTGACCATCGCCGATCCCGACAGCGGCCAGCCGCTGTTCGAGATCGAGCACGAGGTGCGCAGCTTCACGCATCCGATGTTCATGCGGCCGATGGTCAACCGCAATCCGGGGCAGCGGCAGGCGACCTGGCAGCGCGGCCGTGACGCGTTCGTGCCGGGCATGGTCTAATCCGCGTGGCCGACGAGGTCCTGACCTCGGTTGAGGGCGGGGTTGCCACCGTCCGGCTGAATCGGCCGGCCAAGCGCAACGCCCTCAACACGGCCGTTCTCGCCAGTCTGCGCGCACAATTCGACCTCTTGGACGACGACCCCGCCGTGCGCGTGGTCGTCGTCCGCGGGGAGGGCAAGGCCTTCTGCTCCGGAATGGACCTCAACGAGATGAAGCAGCGCCAGCAGGCCGAGGCCGACCCGGAAAGCGGGGTCACGGCTGTTCTGCGACGGATCGAAGGGTCCCGCCATCCCACCATCGCCATGGTGCAGGGCGACGCGTTCGCGGGCGGCTGTGAGTTGGCCCTGCACTGTGATCTTCGCATCGTGGCCGAGGTGGCCCGCTTCTGTATGCCCCTCGCGCGGATCGGGCTCGTGGTGCCATTCGTCCTCGGGCAGAAGCTCGTCGAAATCATCGGACCCGCCCACACCCGTGAGCTGCTGTTCACGGGGCAGGTCGTCGAGGCCCGGCGGGCGCTCGAGATCGGGATGGTGCACCAGGTGGTCGGTCTGAGCGACCTCGAGCGGGTGACGTACGATACCGCGCACACGATCGCCGAGAATGCCCCGCTGTCGCTGACGGGCATGAAGGCGGTCATCCAGCGAGCGGTCTCCCTGCGCGAGGGCATCGAGCACGATGACCTCGACGCGCTGGTCGGGCGTGCCCGGAGAAGCGCCGACGCCCGGGAGGGGGTGCGGGCCATGCTTGAAAAGCGACGCCCCCAGTTCCAGGGCGACTGAAGGCGGAAGGCGCCGCTTCATTCATCGCCAGCTCACGCCGGGCAGGTAGGCCTCGCGCCACAGCTCGAACATGAGCAGACTCCACAACACCTTGCGGTGATCGCGTTGGTGGCTGACATGCTCGGACACGAGGCGCCCGACCGGTTCCGCGTCGAGAAGCCCCACTCGTCGTAGCCGCTCTGCCCCCAGCAGCGTTTCGAGTACCGGCCGCAAGGGACCACGCAGCCACTGGGCGATCGGCACCCCGAATCCCTGCTTTCGTCGGGTCAGGATCTCATCCGGGAGGCGCCCGGCCAGGGCGCGTTTCAGGGCGTACTTGGTCGTCCAGCGTCTGACCTTGAGGGAGGGAGGCATCGCACAGGCCAGTTCTACCAGGGCGGGGTCGAGGAAGGGTGCGCGCGCCTCGACGCCGCACGCCATGGTTCCCCGGTCCATCTTCACCAGCGTTTGCCCGGCGAGATAGAGCTTGCAGTGATGGTAGATGAGACGGCTGATGGCATCTTCCGAGGGCGCGCAGGCCATGATCTCGGCGATGTCTTCGTAGGCGTCGAAGGACGCGCCGGCCGCGCGCGCGGCCGGCGAGAGGAGACGCTGCTGCTCGCCGGGGGTGAGCCCTCCCATCATGATCTGGATGGCGACGTCGGGCGAATGCAGGGCACCCCGGAAGAATTGCTTGAGGAGAAAGCTCGGGCTTCCGTACCGGCTCGAGGTGGGGAGCGCGTTCACGAGCCGCGCCGCCGCCCGGAGGGCGCCTGGCGGAAGGCGGCTCATCCACCGAAGAGGAGTCACGGCCAGGAAGGTCGGATACCCCCCCAAGAGCTCGTCGCCCCCGTCCCCGCTGAGGGCCACCGTCACCGCCTTCCGTGTGTGGTGCGCGAGATGGATGGTCGGAAGAAACGCCGGATCGGCGAGGGGCTCGTCCAGCAGGGTGCCTAGGCGCGGGAGGAGCGCCGCCGCCTCGGTCGCGGTGAAGGTGAACTGATGATGTTCGATGCCGAGACGTTCGGCCACGGCGCGCGCGAAACGCTCCTCGCTGTAGCTGGCCTCTTCGAACCCGATGGAAAAGCTCTTGAATCGTTGCCCGGGCGCGACGGTGACGGCGGCTGCGGTCACCGCGCTCGAGTCGAGGCCGCCACTCAGGAAGATCCCGACCGGCACGTCACTGACGAGGCGGTGCCGCACCGACGCGCACAGCGAGGTCCAGAGCGTCTCGGCCCACGCCTCCGTACGGAGGGGCCTGCCGTCTCCGGGGGGGGCAGGCTCGAAGGGGAGGTCCCAGTAGCAGGTGACGCGAGTCTTGCCGGAGCTCACCGTCAGGAAGTGGCCGGGGGGAAGCTTGACGACACCCTCGAGGATCGTATGGGGATCGGGGAGATAGCCGCTGGTGAGGTAGCGCGAGAATCCGCGTAGGTCGAGCTCGCGTCCGATCTCGGGGTGGGCCAAGAGCGCGCGCACCTCGGAGCCGAAGACGAACCACCCGTTGCGCTCCGCGTAGTAGAGGGGTTTCTCACCCATGCGGTCGCGGGCAATGAAGAGCGTTTGCCGTCCGGCGTCCCAGAGGGCGAAGGCGAACATCCCGTTGAAATGGGCGAGGCACTCCTCGCCGAATTCCTCGTAGGCGTGAACGATCACCTCGGTGTCGGAGCGGGTCGTGAACCGGTGCCCGCGGGCGCGGAGGCTTTCGGTCAGGCTACGGAAGTTGTAGATTTCGCCATTGAGCATGGCGTGGATGGTGCCCGTCTCGTTGGCAATGGGCTGATGTCCAGTGGCCAGATCGATGATCCGCAGCCGGCGGTGTCCGAGGGCCACCGGACCCTCGACGTAGGCGCCTTCGTCATCGGGGCCACGATGCGCCAGGCTGGCCATCATGGGACGGAGGATGGCAGGATCGGCGCGCCGTTGGTCGAGCGAGACAAAACCGCTAAGACCGCACATGCCGATTTCTGCGCGTCACTTCCCGCCAGAGTCGCATAGGATGGTAAGACCCGAACGCGGCACTCGACGCTTGATTCTAACGGAGGAACGGGGGTGGATCAACGAAGCCGACGCCTGAGGGGCCGCGGCGGCGCCGTGGGACGGCGGTGACGGCCGACCTCGAGCTGTCCGTGATCTTGCCCGTGTATAACGAGGCGGAGAGCCTGCCGGTGCTGTGGCACGAGCTGGGCGACGTGCTTCCCCGCCTCCCCGCCTGCGTCGAGGTGATCTTCGTCGACGATGGGTCGACCGACCCGAGCGCGGAGATCATCCGCGGCCTGGCCAAAGACGATGCGCGGATTCGCCTTCTTCGCCTGGAAACGAACGCGGGGCTGAGCGCCGCCTTCTATGCGGGGTTTCAGGCTGCGCGCGGACGCGTGGTCGCCACCATGGACAGTGATCTGCAGAGCGATCCCGGCGACCTGCCTACCCTCCTCGCCGAGCTCGATGGCGCCGACGCCGTCATGGGATGGCGACAGATCCGATACGATTCGTGGCTGAAGCGCATCTCGTCCTGGATCGCCAACGGGATCCGCAAGGCCATGACCGGCGATCCCGTCCAGGACAGCGCGTGCAGCCTGCGGGTGATGCGGCGCGAGTGTCTGGGCGCGGTGCCACCCTACGCGGGCATGCACCGCTTCATCCCGACCCTGGTTCGCCTGGCTGGTTTCCGTGTGAAGCAGGTGGCTGTCCACCATCGGCCTCGGCGGTTTGGGTACTCGAAATTCGGGGTGAGCAATCGTGCCCTGCCCGCGTTCGTGGATCTGCTGGCCGTGCTGTGGATGATGCGCCGCCGACTCCGGTATCGGATCGTCGAACCCGCCGGCGTGGGGCCGGGCAGCGGCTGCCATCATGCGCGCCAGGAGCTTGTTCCCCGAGGAAGAGCCTCCGTCTGATTCAGCTCCACCCAAGGATCACGAAGGTTCGTCCGCGGGCCTTCACGCGTTCCAGCACGCGGATCCTCGGCGACACGCGACCCTGGATCTCGGTCCACACCGTCTCGCTGGCGAGCACGGGCCCGCCGTGACTGGCCAGGAAACGCTCGAACGCATCCTCGGTCGGGAGCTCCCGCAGGGGCCGTCCGAGATAGTAGTCGACTTCGAGCCATCCGGTCTCGTAGAGGACGCCGGCGTCCGCGCCCCGCGCGTGTGCCTCCAGCCGGGCTGCCAGCCGTGGGATCTCGGGCGGTCCACTCAGGCGAGTGTTGTTGAGCCATGTCCCATAGCCGAACAGCACGACCATGGCGACACTCATGCCGCCCACCAGGAGCGCCGGACGTCCGCGCCTCAGCCCCGCCCACAGGCTCGCGGCCAGGAGCCATCCGGCGAGCCCGAGGGGGATCAGCGCGGCCGAGGGCTCGGGAAGACCGAGCGAGCTTCGTAATCCCGACCAGGCCGGGAGGATCGGGAGTGTGCTGGCGGCCCCGAGCCCGACCAGGGCGATCCAGGCGATGACACGTCCCGCCCGCGTCGGCCGGGTGCCGTGCGCGTCGGCCCACCACGCGATGAGAAGCGCAAAGGCGGGAACGGCCGCGAGCAGGTAACGGGTGCGGTAGTGCGCCGACATGACGACGGCCAGCAGGGGCACCACGAGCGACAGGAGGACGTACGCGACGGCCGGTGTCCGGCGGGCGGATACGACCGGGCCCAGAGCCGACGGAATGAGGGCGATCCAGGGGGCAAAGAATCCTAGAGAGTCGACGGCCCCCCGCGTGAGGGCGCTGCCTGGTCCGCCGCGCGTGTAGGCGGCCACCCAGTCCTGCCAGAGCACCGTGTGGGCATAGGTGCCGGTGCCGAGCGCGAGGAACGGCCCCACCCAGGTGAGGGTGATAGCCGCGAAGAGCAAGAGCCCGACCGGACTCCACAGGCGCGTCGCGATGGCCCGCGCCCCTTGCTGGTTCCAGAGCCAGATTGCGCCGACGAGGAGGGGGAGCAGCCCCAGCGGCCCCTTGGCGTAAACGGCCAGCGCCAGCGTGGCGTAGAAGAGTACGAGGGCGAGGCCCGCGCGATCTTCCATGGCCCGCCAGAACCAGTAGGCGGCGGCAGTGGCGAAGGCGGCCACGATCATGTCGGGCAGCAGGATCTGGCTGTGCCGGAAGAACCCGGCCGTGGTGGCCAGGATCAGACCGGCCCAGAGGCCGACCCGCCGGTTGAACAACCGGTCTCCGAGCAGGCACGTGAACACCGTGGCCACGACCGCGGCCACAGCCACCGGCGCGTGGGCAGCGGCCTCGCTGACGCGACCGGCAGGCAGCGCGAGGAGGGCGATGGCCCAGGCGTAGAGAGGCGGTTTCTCCCTGAAGAGCTTGCCCCGCAGACGCACGTCGAAGAGGGTGCGGTGAGCAAGCACCTCGCGGGCATAAAGGATGAATCGCGCCTCGTCGGTCGTGGCGACGCTGCGCTGGCCGAGGGGGGGAAGCACGAGCAGAACCGTCACCAGCGCCACAAAGGCGGCGGCGGCCGCGCGGGTGCCACGCATGGCGCCCGGCCGTCCGCTCAGGTCCAGCGCGCCCGTGGCACGTAGTGCTCGCGCCAGGCGTCGAACATCATGAGTGCCCAGAGAATTTTTCGGTGATCACGGTGTCCCGCCAGATGCTCGGTGACCAGCTCCCGCACCCGGGTGACGTCGAACAGGCCCAGCCGCGCGACCCGGTCGGGCGCCAGCCGCTCCTCGACTGCCCTCCGCAGCGGCCCGCGCATCCAGAGACCGAGCGGGACGCCGAATCCCTGCTTACGGCGATTCAGGATCTCGCCGGGAAGGTCGGGGCCCAGCGCTCGCTTGAGGATGTACTTGGTCGTCCATCCGTGAAGCTTGAGATCGGAGGGGATCTGGCACGCCAGCTCGACGAGGGGCCAATCCAGGAACGGGGCGCGCACCTCGAGTCCGCACGCCATGCTCGCGCGATCGACGGTCACCAGATTCTGCTCGGCCAGATAGAACTTGCAGTGCTGGTAGATCAGCCGCTCGAGGGGCGTGAGACCGGGTACGTCGGCCACCGCATGGCCCACATCCTCGTGGGGGTCGAGGCGCGCGCAGGCCTCACGCACGCCGGGCGTGAAGAGGGCAGATTGTTCCGCGGCGGTCAGCCCGCCGAGGAGGAGCTGGGTCCGGATCTCGGGCGGATGAGGCAGACCTCGGAAGAACTGCTTCAGGAGAAACTCCACGCTGCCGTATCGCGCCGACGGCGGGAGCATGCTCACGACCCGCGCCGCCGCCCTCCGTATCCATCCGGGCAGGTGCGCGACCCAGCGAGCGCCCCGCTCGGCGAGAAAGGTCGGATAGCCGCAAAACAGCTCGTCGCCGCCGTCGCCGCTGAGGACGACGGTGACGGCGCGCCTGGACTCGCGGGAGAGCACGTAGAGCGGCAGGAAGGATCCGTCCACCAGGGGCTCGTCGAGAAGCCCCCCCACCTCGTCCATCAGGGCGACCGCCTCGCGTGGCCCGAACATGACCTCGGTATGCTCGGTGTCGTAGCGCGTGGCGACCGCCCGGGAAAAGCGGCGCTCGTCGTAGCTCGGTTCCTCGAAGCCCACGCTGAAGGTGCGCAGGCGGCTGCCGCCGATCCGGGCGGCAGTGGCCACGATGGCGCTCGAGTCGATCCCCCCGCTCAGGAACATCCCGAGGGGGACGTCACTGACGAGCTGTCGGCGGACCGAAGCGCCGAGCGCCGCGCGGAGCCGCTCCCCCCACTCCCCTTCGCCAGGGCCGGACCGGGGCGTGAAGGAGAGGTCCCAGTAGGGAACGACGCGGGGCTTGCCGCCGGGGGCGACGGTGAGTACGTGTCCGGGCGGAAGCTTGGCCACGCCCGTCATCATCGAGTGAGGGGCGGCGACGTACTCGAAGGCCAGATAGCGGGAAAGGCCCTCGAGGCTCAGTTCGCGTGGCACCTCGGGGTGCTCGAGGAGGGCCCGCAGCTCCGAGCCGAACACGAACGCATCGGGGCCGGCGTAATAGTGCAAGGGCTTCTCGCCCATGCGGTCGCGAGCCAGGGTGAGGGTCCGGGTGGACGTGTCCCACACGGCGAGGGCAAACATGCCGTCGAGATGGGCGAGAAAATCGTCGCCGTACTCCTCGTAGGCGTGGGCGATCACCTCCGTGTCCGACTCCGTGCGGAAACGGTGGCCGGCGCGCTGCAGGCGGTCTCGGAGCTCGCGAAAATTGTAGATCTCGCCGTTCTGAACCACCCACACGGTGCCGGTCTCGTTGCTGAGAGGCTGGTGACCCGAGCGGAGATCGATCACGCTCAGACGGCGAGCACCAAGCGCGATGTCGGGGTCGAGATGCGAGCCCTCGTCGTCTGGTCCACGGTGGCGAAGCGAATCCAGCATTCGATGCAGGGTCGACCGCTGGCTCTCCCGCCGCTGCCCTACGAAGAAGCCGGCGATTCCACACACGACCCGCTCCTTCCCGCGGCATCATACACTACCATTCGACACCTGCAGGAGCGACCGGCATGGTTGAGCACTCGATCCTCTGGCGCAGACTGGACGAACCAGGTCACGAGGCCGCACGCTTGTCGTTGCGGTCGGCCTCCTGGCACCTTGAGGGAGCAGCCATATTCCTCCATGACCACCAACCGTGCCCGGCTCGACTATGCCCTCGTGGGCGACGCGCGCTGGCATACCGCCTCCGGGAGAGTGGTGGGGTGGGTTGGCCGGGACACGGTTGACATCGAGCTGACCGTCGACGCCGCCGGTCAGTGGCGCCTGAATGGAACCGTGTGTCCGGCCGTGGCGGGCTGCATCGACCTTGACCTCAACTTCAGCCCGTCCACCAATCTTCTCCCCATCCGCCGGTTAGAGCTGGCCGTCGGCCAGGAGGCGCCGGTGCGGGCCGCCTGGCTTCGCTTTCCTGGCCTTACGCTGGAGCCTCTCGAGCAGCGATACCGTCGGCTGGATGTGCAGACATACCGATACGAGAGTGCGGGTGGGCGATTCGTTGCCGACCTTCAGGTCGACAGCGCGGGATTCGTCATCGACTATCCGGGCGCCTGGACCGTCGAGGTCGGCGCCTGAGTGACTCCACGCGATGGTCGCGATCAGTCGAGGGGCGGCCGTCGGCCCGGCGTCGCCTGCTCGTAGGCCCACGCCGCCCGCAGCACCGTTGCCTCGTCGAAGGGCCGCCCCGCGATCTGAACCCCGATGGGCAACCCGCTCGAGCTGAGACCGCACGGGACCGCCACCGCCGGCGTGCCGGCCAGACTGAAGGCCGTCGTGTACGATCGGCGCGTGAAAAAGCGCGCAGCCGCCTCTTCCTTGCTGGTGACCGCGGCCCGCATGGCGGCGATGGGCGGCGCCGGCCGCGGCCCGGCCGGGGCCAGCAACACGTCGACGCGCTCGAGCGCCTCGAGCACCTGAGCGCGGATCAAGGCCCGCGCACGGGTTGCCTGATGATAGACGGTGGTCGGGAGAAGGCCGGCCGTGAGCAGGCGGCGCCGCGTCCCGGCATCGTAGTCGCGAGCTCGCGTGGTGAGCCACCCTCGGTGAAGGCCGGCGCCCTCCGAGTCGGCGATGGCCATGAACACGGCGCCCGCCAGGGGGACGAGAGGTATCGAGACCTCGTCGACGATGGCCCCGAGACTCCCTAGGACATCGGCGGCCGCTCGCACGGCCGCGCGCACCTCGGGATCGGTGTCCCGGCCGAGAGTGAGCTCGCGCACGAGCCCGACCTTCAGGCCCCGTACCCCGGCGTGCAATCGCGTCCTCACGTCGTCCGGCGGTGTCTGACGCAGGAGGGGATCGCGGCGGTCAGGACCGGCCATCACGCCGAGAACAACCGCCGCGTCCTCCACCGTCCGGGTAAGGGGGCCGGCCGCATCCATGGACCAGCTCAAGGGGAAGCAGCCCGCCCGCGAGACGAGCCCCCATGTCGGGCGCAATCCCACCGCCCCGCACCAGGCGGCTGGCGAGCGGACCGAGCCGCCAGTGTCCTCGCCGAGTGTGAACCCGGCTAGGGCCGCGGCGGCCGCGATCCCCGAGCCGGACGACGAGCCGCCCGGATCGTGGAGCCGGTTCCAAGGATTGCGTGGCTGGCCGAACGGAAAGTCGAGGGTCCCCCCCAGGGCGAACTCGGTCATGTTCAGCTTGCCGAGCAGGATCCCCCCCGCCGCCCGCAGGCGGGCGACCACAGGTGCGTCGATCGTCGGGACGTGCTCGGCAAGCAAACGGGAGCCGGCCGTGGTGCGGACACCCGCCGTGTCGAACTGGTCCTTGACCGCGAACGGAACCCCGTGAAGAGGGCCTGCGATCACGCCGCGCGCCGCACTCGCCTCCGCGCGCTGGGCTTCGGCCAGCGCAGCGTCCTCGCACACCGTGATGTAGGCTCGGAGGTCGCCGTCGAGTCTCGCAATGCGGGTCAGATAGGCCTCCACCAGGGTGACGGGTGATAGCGCGCCCGTCTTGATCAGCTCGGCCAGCTCGGTGGCGCTCCGATGGACGAGCGAGCTGTCGCCGGATCCCCGCGCCGGTACCGGGCTCGGGGAAGCTGGCAGCGGCTCACCGGTCGTCCCGCGATCGACACGGTGAGCGACGGGCCAGGCCGGGACTGGCTCCTGGCTGTTCAGAGGCAGATCGCGAAGCGCCCCGAGTGCCTCGAGAAAGGCGTTCAGGCGATGCGTCACCTCCTCCAGGTCGTCGGAGTATGCCGGCAGGCCCAGGGAGGTTGCCAGCGACGCAACATGATCCGGACTCAGATCAGGCACGACGCCAGTGATAGCAGACAGGTCAGGGTGGCGGCAAGCCACTCGGCTCATCGCGCCGTCCGGATCGGAGCGCGGTATTCTTAGCGGCCATGGGATCGAGTCTCTGCCTTGTCCTGCTCTGTCTCGGACTGGGGGCCTCGGCGGGATGCGCCACCATCGTTGTCAATCCCCCCTCGGTTGCGGCGCCCCCTAAACCGACGGGCTCCTGGCGAGCGGGTGCGGCCAGGGTCGACCTGACGCCCACGCCGGGCTTCCCCATGGGAGGTCACTCGTTGGTAGGGCAGACGGCCCGCGGGTACTGGACCCGTCTCTACGCGAACGCGATCTACGTGGAGGATCCGGGCGGACACCGCGTCGTCTTGGTGTCCTGTGATCTGTGGTCCATGCCGGCCGGCCTCGCCGATCGGGTGGCCGAGCTGGTCGCGACCGATCGACGCGGGGAAGGGCGCCCTCCCGATCGCATCGTCCTCGCCCGCGATCAGCTCCTCCTCGCTGCCACCCACACGCATCAAAGCCCCGGCAACTTCTCGAGCGCGTCCGCGTACAATACGTTTGGTTCGCCGCATCCGGGGTTCGACAAGCGGCTCTTCGAGTTCCTCGCCCACCGAATCAGCGAGGCCATCCATACCGCGGCCCGCACGGCGCGCCCGGCCGTGCTGACCTACGCCGAGGGACCCGTGGCGGGGCTCGTCCGGAACAGAAGTCTCAGTCCATTTCTGCGCGACGCGGAGGAGGCGAGGTCCCTTCTATCCGACAACGCGGGGCTCCCCGAATTGGCCGTTCCTGGTGAGTACCCACCGACTCCCTTTCCGTTCCCACGGAGCGTCATCTATCGCGCCGTCAGACCCCGACTGGCGGTGCTGTCCATGCACGCGCCGGGCGACCAGGCCGACGTCATCGCGGTAGCCGCCTTCGTCGCTGCACATCCGACATCGATGAGCAGCCGGACGCCGCTCTACACCAGCGATCTCTTCGGTGTGGCGGCGATCCTGAGCGCTCAGGCCGTTGGCAAGACGTCATCCTCCCGGACCCCCGTGGTCGCGATCTTCAACGGGGCGGAGGGAGACGTCTCGCCTGCATGGCAATGCCGTGATCCGCAACAGGCCAGGACATGTCAGGAGCGTACGGACGCCATCGCCCTCGGCCGGATCCTCGCGGCACGAATCGTCGAGTTGAGGGCGCAGGGCCGAGCGCTGTCGGGTACACTCGAGCACCGGTTCGTGCGCAGCTCTGACCTGGCCGGCCAATGCGTGGTGGACCAGCCCGCCCTGTGCACGGCCAAGGAACCCATGGTCGGGGCGGCCATGCTCGGCGGCACACCGGACGGGCGCAGCGAAGGCCACCGACTGGGCTGGCGCGAAGGGGTGATCGGACCCGACACGCCGGATCAGGGGCGCAAACAGCCGGCGCTCGATCCGGCGTTCATTCCGGCCAACAGCCCGGTTGGCATCTCGAGGTTCGTCATGGGGGCGGTCTCTACCCCCCGCACGATGCCGCTGGGGCTGTACCAGATCGGACCGGTGCTGCTCGTCACGGTTCCCGGCGAGTTCACCACCGTCATGGGCCTCCGAATCGAGCGGGCTCTCGCCAAGACCATGGCTGACCACGGGCGGCCCGTCGAGCATGTGATTCTCGTCGGCCTCGCCAACGAATACATTTCATACTTCACCACTCCGGAGGAGTACGCGCTGCAGTTCTACGAGGGCGCGTCGACCGCGTACGGGCCCGCGTCTGGCCCTCTGGTCCAGGATCGACTGACCCGGCTGGCGCGCCAGTTCACCGAACCGCTCCCCGCTCAGCCCACCCCGGAGCCCGAAACGGTTACCTATGCCCCCGGACCTGCCGCCGAGTTCGGACTCCGCGACATCAAGCCTCGAGCCTCCTCACCCGACGGGCTGGCGGGCGTTCTGCAGGACGACAAGGGCCGGCCATTGCGCGATCCACCCATGGCGTGCTGGTCTGACCGGTTCGTCAGTCTCGCGTCACCTTACGAGCGCGACCGCCGGGTCACACCAGACGTCGCGATCGAAGTCAGCCGCGGCGGCGGTCCCTGGAAACCTCTCACGACCGGTGATGGGGAGGAGAGCGACCAGGGCGTCGACTTCGTCACGACCGCGAGCGCCACGTTGTTCCCCTTACGCTCCGAATGGTGCGTGAGGTGGCTGGGCAGCGCGCCCACCGACAAGGACATCGCTCTGCGCTTTCACATCAGGACTCTGCGCGGGACCAGCATGTACACGCCAGTCCTGCAGAGAGCAGCCGGGCCGCCGGGGGACCCCTGAAAGTCAAGCTGTCCGATACCAGCCTTCGATCGCCGCTTGAAGATCTCCCGTATTGGGGTAGCGCGTCTGTACCTCGTGGATGGCGCGTGTTGCCTCCGCTGGGGTCGGAACGACGTCCACCGTCGGGATGGCGAACGCATAGGGGGTGAAGTCGGCCGTCGGGAAACGGGTCCCGAGCACGACCGCCTGCGCGTGGCGGTGGGTCAGCAGGTGCTCGTACACGCGCTGGTAGACCAGCGGGTCGTAGGGCATAGCGGCTCCGTGCCGACCTTCTTCGCTGACCAGGCCGATGGTCCGAGCGACCACCACGAGCTGTCGCCAGAGATTCTGCAGGACGTCCGGCGGGGCGTCCTCCGCCTCGCGGGGATGCAGGGGCTGAGCGGTACGCCGGGCGCGCTCGGCCTCGAGATGGGCGCGGACATCGCGCGTGGGCACCGGGATCACGAAGCGCGTCCATTCGGCCCCCAGGATAGACTCCGCGGGATCGCGATCTCTGCGGGCGAGCTCGACCAGCCGATGGCCGACGAAGGGCGTCTCCCCGATCAGAATGTCAGTGAAGCCCGGGTGCTGAGCGTGCCACCGAGCAACGGCGGCGCGGGCCCACCGCCCGACGGCAAGCCTGATCATGCCGTGGGTGACGCCAGCCTGCTGGGGATATTGCCGACCCGGCTCGCTCGCCTCGAAGACGGGCCGGGCCACGTCCCACTGCAGCAAGTGGATCCGGCGTCCCCGCGCATGGGCGAGGTGCGCGAGCTGGTGAACCAGGAGGCTCTTTCCGGTACCGGGAAGCCCGGTGAAGAAGACGAGCCGTGCATCGCCGGCCAGGCCAGTCAGCGTTTCCAGGAGCGACAAATCTGCACTCAGCATGAGCTCGGCGACCATGCGGGGCATGGGCAATGTTACCAGTGGAGTAAGATAGGGCACCCATGAACGGGATCGTGTCGTGCGGGGTGTACGTGCCCTACTACCGGATCGAGCGCGCGGCTATCGGAGCGGCCCTGGGCACGTCCGCCGGCCGCGGGACACGCGCGGTGGCCTCCTACGACGAGGACACCACGTCGATGGCGGTGGAAGCGGGCCGGCGCGCGCTCGGGACTGCGCCAAACGTGAGGCCAGCTGCCCTCTACTTCGCCACGACCGTCCCCGCCTACCTCGACAAGACCAATGCGACGGCCATCCATGCCGCCCTGGGTCTCGACCCGAGCGCCGGAGCCTTCGACATGGGAGGAGCGATCCGATCGGCGGCCGGGGCGCTGCGCGCGGCCCTGGATGCCGGGCGGCCCACGGTGGTGGCCCTCTCTGACATCCGGACGGGCCTCCCGGGCGGTGCCGACGAGCGCGAGGGCGGCGATGCTGCCGTCGCCCTACTCTGTGCCCGGGAGACCGACGGAGCGCCCCTCCTGGCCGAGCTGCTCGCGACGGCGTCGACCACGAGCGAGTTTCTCGAGCGCTGGCGAGTGCCGGGTGCTTCCTACTCGCGGCAGTGGGAGGAACGCTTCGGCGAGCATGTCTATCTCCCCCTAGCCGAGTCGGCAATCAGAGAGGCTCTCCGGCAAGCGGGAGTGGAGACGGGGCGCGTGCATCGCCTGATCGTGGCGGGGCCACACGGCCGCGCCGTCAAGCGGGCAGCCGCGGCCGTGGGCGTCAAGCCCGACGCGCTGGGCGACGACCTCACCGCGGTCGTCGGCAACACGGGGATCGCGCACGCCACGCTCCTGCTGGCCGCCGCGCTCGAGCAGGCCGCCCGTGACGAGGTCATCGTGGTGGTTTCGCTCGCCGACGGCGCCGATGCCAGCGTGTGGCGGGCAACGGGTGCGGCGGGCACGCGGCGACCAGGGGCCACGGTCGCCCAGCAGGTAGTGGCCGGTAGCGCCGTCCCGTACGCGACCTTCCTCACCTGGCGAGGCTTTCTGGAGCGCGAACCCCCGCGTCGGCCCGATCCCGAGCCGCCGGCCGGGCCACCGTCGTTCCGGACCGAGGCGTGGAAATTCGGGTTCGTGGGCAGTCGTTGTCGGGCGTGCGGTGCGCGCCATGTACCTCCGCAGCGCGTGTGCGTGAAGTGCCACGCCATCGACCGGATGCAGCCGGAGCGCCTGGCCGATGTGCCGGCGACCATCGCGACGTTCACGGTCGATCGTCTCGCCTACTCGCTATCGCCACCCGTGGTGGCAGCGGTCATCGACTTCGAAGGGGGCGGGCGCTTTCAGTGCGAGCTGACAGATGTCGATCCCGCCTCGGTGGGCATCGGCCAGAAGGTCGAGATGACCTTCCGCCGCCTCTTCACGGCGGGCGGCATTCACAACTACTTCTGGAAGGCCCGGCCCGTACGCTGAGCACCTCACGGAGGCACCGAGGTTGCCAACGCCTTACATCTGATGCTACGGTTTGGCGAGCCTCGAGCACCGTAAGTGCTGATCAGTGCGTGACTTCGGGATCGTGTGCCAGCTGCAGGAGGCGCTGATGGCAAGCAACGGAATTCGCGACCGCGTGGCAATCGTCGGCATGGGATGCACGCCCTTCGGCGAGCACTGGGACAAGAGCGTCAACGACCTTCTGGTCGACGCCACCCGGGACGCCCTCGTGTCGGCACGGGTGGAGCTGGACGAGGTCGATGCCTTCTGGCTCGGAACGCTCTTCTCCGGGCAGAGTGGGCTCACGCTCAGCCGTCCGCTCAAGATCAACTACAAGCCGGTCAGCCGGCTCGAGAACTACTGCGCCACCGGTTCCGAGGCCTTCCGCAACGCGTGCTATGCCGTCGCCTCCGGTGCCTACGATATTGCCATGGCCATCGGCGTCGAGAAGCTGAAGGACTCAGGCATCTCCGGCCTTCCCGGCCTGGCCGCGCCGAGCGACGGAACGAAGGCGAGCCTGACGGCGCCGGCCTTGTTCAGTCTGCTCGCGCCGGCCTACGCCAAGAAGTACGGGCTCGACGACGCTCAGCTCAAGGATGTCATGACGCGGATCGCCTGGAAGAACCACCGAAACGGTGCGCTCAACCCGCGGGCGCAGTTCCGGAAGGAAGTGCCCAAGGAGACGATTGCCTGCTCGCCCCTGGTGGCCGGCCCCCTCGGCATCTTCGATTGCTCCGGAGTGAGCGACGGCTCGGCCGCCGCCATCATCGTGCGCGCCGAGGATGCCCATCGCTATACGGACCGGCCCCTCTACGTGAAGGCCCTGTCGTTCATCGCCGGCCCGGCGGCCGGACCCATTGATCCGGACTACGATTACACGACGTTCCAGGAGGTGGTGGCCTCGGCGGCTGACGCCTACGCGCAAGCCGGCATCAAGGAGCCCCGCGCCGAGCTGGCCATGGCCGAGGTGCACGATTGCTTCACGCCAACCGAGCTGGTGCTGATGGAAGATCTTGGCTTCGCGGCACGCGGTACGGCCTGGAAAGAGGTGCTGGCGGGGGTGTATGACCGTGACGGCGAGCTGGCCGTGAATCCGGATGGAGGGTTGAAATCCTTCGGACATCCCATCGGCGCATCCGGGCTTCGCATGCTGTTCGAATGCTGGCTGCAGCTGCGCGGCGAGGCGGGCGCGCGGCAGATTGCCAGCGTGGCGCGAGGCCGCACGCTCGCGCTCACCCACAATCTGGGGGGAGCGCCCGGGGAATGCGTGTCATTCGTGAGCGTCGTCGGTTCCGAGCGCAGTCACTGATCTGACGCAGGAGGCCCCTCATCCTGCGCCGAAGAGGAGGACGGTGATGGATCTGGTGATCGGTACGGCGCAAGGCATATTCGTGGCGGATCGCCACGGTCATGTGAAGGCCGCGGCGGGGGTTGAGCAGCGGAACCTGCGTCACCTCTCGCGCTCGAACGGCGACCTGCTCGCCGGCACCGACGACGGTGTAGCGCGATCAAGCGACCAAGGGGTCTCCTGGAAGCCGAGCGGTATCCCCGGCTATTTCGTGTGGGACGTGGCCGCGGCGCCCGACGACCCCCATACCCTGTACGCCGTGACTGAGCCGGCTGCGCTCTTCCGGAGTTCGGACGGGGGGCGCTCCTGGGTCGAGATGACGTCGTTCCGCCAGGCCCCCGGCGCCGCCGAATGGTGCCTTCCCCGTACGACCATCGCAGGGCGGGCGCGCACGATTATCGTGGACCGGAACCAACCCGCGCACATGCTGGTGGGCATCGAGGTGGGTGGGGTTTATGAGACCCACGATGCCGGCGCCAGCTGGCGCTTCACGCGGCCGGGCGGGAATCCCGACATCCACGTGATCGTGGCCCACCCGCAGCGCACCGGGCTACTGTTTACCTCCACGGGGTTTGGGCGGCCCGAGGGAACCCAGGAGCCCATGGAGAAGCGCATCGCCGGGGTCTTCAGCTCGGCCGACGGCGGCGCCACCTGGGACTACACGTGGCAAGGGATGCGCCCGCCCTACACGCGGCCCCTCTGCATCGACCCGCGTCCACCGTACGCGGTGACCGTGGCGTCGGCGCCCGTCGCCTTCTCGAGCATTCGCGACGAGGGTGGCGCCCAGGCGGTGATCTACCAGCGGGACGACACTCGCAATACCTGGCGCTCCCTCGGCGATGCCGCTCACTCACCGTCCGCAGCCAATTTCCATGCCGTCGCGCCCGATCCGGAGGTCACGAGCGGCGTCCTCGTCGGCACCGAGACCGGGGAAGTCTGGCGGGTGAGCCCCGACGCCAAGTGGACCCTCTTCACCGCCGACCTCCCCATGGTCCAAGCCTTGCTGCCCCTGGAATGATCGCAGCCAGGTAAACGCGCGCCCCTCAAACAACCTCCGCACCGGCCTGGGCGCACTCGTGATCCTGCTCACCGGTGCCGCCACCGCAGCCGATGGCGCCGATCACGCGCCCGTTCACGCGGATGGGCACGCCTCCGATGCTTGGCAAGATCTGTCCGGGGATCACGCTGCCCACGCTCTGCCAGAACGGTGACGTGGCGTGCAGCTCCCCCATCGCCTTGGTAGGCTGGCGAAAGTTCGCCGCCGCGACCGCCTTGGCGCGAGAAGTCTCGGGACTGAGGAAGCTGGTGCCGTCGCCACGCAGGGTGACCACCAGCCGGCCTGCCTCATCGACCACGCTGGCCGTCATGGGTGTGCCCAGCGCTTTCACCTTGGCCAAAGCCGCCTTGGCCGCCTTCTCCGCGAGCTCCAGGGTCATCTCGATCATGAAGCACTCCTCCTCGCACTGAGGGTTTCACTGGCGCCCTCGAGTAGACGCCAACTCGACACCCGGGGTCAAAGGGAACCCTTCTGGTGTATGGTGAGCGCCATGAGCGACCCCATCCACGAGCTGACCGTGTCCGAGGTACGGGAGAGACTGACGGCGGCAGGACTTCGAATCGACGAGGAGCGTCTCGACATGGTGCGCGTCCTCCTCAACACCGCTCTGGCGTCCGTGCGCGCCATGGATACCCGCGCGCTCAAGACGCTGGAGCCGGCGGTGACCTTCGACGCGGGAGCCGACCATGGCGAGCGATGAGCTTCACTATGCGACCATCCGCGACCTCGGCGAACAGTTCCGCCGCCGGACGCTATCTCCTCTCGAGCTGACCGAAGCGCTGTTGGCGAGGATCGAGAAGCTTGATCCGAGGCTCCACGCCTTCGTCACGCTCACCGCCGAGCGAGCCCGGGCGGAGGCGCGAGCGGCGGAGGAGACCCTGCGTCGAGGCGACAACGCCAGCCCGCTCCTCGGCATTCCGGTGGCCTACAAGGACCTCTACGCGACCAAGGGCATTCGCACCACGGCCGGCTCGGCGCTGCTCGAAAGCTGGATCCCGGAGGCAGACTCGACGTGCGTGGCGCGCCTGCAAGAGGCCGGCTGCGTCATGCTGGGCAAGCTGATCACCCACGAGTTTGCCTTCGGCATCCAGTTTCCCGGGCATCGCTTCCGACCCGCCCGGAACCCGTGGAATCTGGAGCACATCCCGGGCGGCTCCAGCAGTGGATCGGGGGCGGCTCTGGCCGCCGGGCTCACCGTCGGCTCACTCGGGTCGGATACTGGAGGCTCCATCAGGGGTCCCGCGGCCTTCAGCGGGATCGCTGGCCTCAAGCCCACCTACGGGCGCTGTAGCCGAGCGGGGGTGGTCACCCTCTCGTGGGCGCTCGATCACACGGGACCGATGGCGCGCTCGGTGGAAGACTGCGCCTATCTGCTCCAGGCCCTTGCGGGCTACGACCCGGCGGACCCGGCTTCGAGCCACGTTTCCGTCGGCGACTACACAGTGTCGCTGCGCGACGGCATCCGGGGCCTCCGGGTGGGCGTTCCGCGCGCCTACTTCTTCGACGGCATCAACGGGGAGATGGAGCGCGCCTTCCACGAGACCCTCGGCGTGTTGCGTGCGCTCGGAGCCAACGTGCAGGACGTGGAGATTCCCAGTATCGGAGCGGCGATGGCATTTCTCGTCATCATGCTGGTGGAGGCCTTCGCCTACCATGAGCGCGATCTGCGTGAGCGGCCCCAGCTCTACGGTGACGTGCTGCGCGAGAAGCTCCTCGCCGGCGGCCTCCTGCGCGGCAGCGAGTATGTGCAGGCGCAGCGCCTGCGCGCCCGCTTGTCCCAGGACATGGCGGCCGTCCTCACCACGGTTGATGTGCTGGTGACGCCGACCACACCAGGTCCAGCCCCTTCGTTCGACATGGTTCTCACACCCGACTTTCCGTTCGCCCGCAGCAACATGGCGCCCTTCAACATGACCGGCCTCCCTGCGCTCGCCGTGCCCTGCGGCTTCACCACCGCCGGCCTCCCCCTGTCGCTCCAGATCGCCGGCCGCCCGTTCGACGAAGCCACGGTGCTGAGGGTTGGTCATGCTTACGAGCAGGCCACCGACTGGCATCGACGACGTCCACCCGTCTGAGGAGATGGACGGCGTCCACGATCTTGGGGGTATGCACGGCTTCGGGCCGGTGGCAAGAGAAACCAACGAGCCACCGTTTCACGCACCCTGGGAGGCGGCCGTCGTCGCCATGATGCGGGCCACCCTGCAGGGAGCCGGGCTTTACAACATCGACGAGTTTCGTCACGGGATCGAGCGCATGGAGCCCGCCCACTACCTCGCCTCCAGCTACTTCGAGCACTGGCTCGAGGGCATCGTACGGATCCTCATCGAGAAGGGTGTCGTCGACCTTGCCGAACTCGACGCGCGGACCGCCTTCTTCCTCGAGCGACCTGGCGTACCGGCCTCAGCCTGGGCTCGGGGAGCGCCGGTGGCATCGGTCTCGAGCACGCGCGGGCCCGAGACATCGTTCCGGCAGCCCACGGTGCCACCGCGCTTTGCCGTGGGTGCCGCCGTACTCGCGCGCAACATACATCCGAGCGGACACACGCGGCTGCCGCGCTACGCGCGAGGCAAGCGCGGAGTGATCGACGCCCAGCGTGGCTTCCACGTCTTCCCCGACACCAGCGCGCACGGCCTGGGTGACCAGCCGCAGCACGTATACAGCGTGCGCTTCGATGCCCGCGAGCTGTGGGGCGAGGTGGCCGAGCCTGGACAGCGCGTGTACCTCGATCTGTGGGAGAGTTACCTGCAGTCGGCCTGAGCGGGAGCGTGCCATGGGAAAGAGCCATCCGAACGTGGACGACTACGTGGTCTCGCGGGTGCGCGCGCTGGAGTCGCTGCTCCTGGAGAAAGGCTTGCTGGCCCCCGACGCCGTCGATCGGGTGATCCAGCGCTACGAATCGAACACTGGCCCCATGCTGGGCGCGCGCGCGGTGGCCCGTGCCTGGCGTGATCCGGCATACAAGCAGCGTCTGCTGGAGGACTCGCGGGCGGCCCTCGGCGACCTCGGGGTGAGCTACGACCGGCTGGTCGTGATCGAGAACACCGAGACCGTTCATAACCTGGTCGTGTGCACCCTCTGCTCGTGCTATCCGTGGGACGTGATGGGGCTTCCTCCGACCTGGTACAAGATGCCGGCCTATCGCTCACGCGCGGTCATCGAGCCGCGCACGGTGCTATCGGAATTCGGCATCACCATCGTGCCCGAGCGGGAGATACGCGTGTGGGACAGCTCCGCCGAGTTGCGCTACATGGTCCTCCCGCTGAAGCCGGCCGGAGCCGACGGACTCGGCGAGGAGGAGCTGGCGCGCCACATCACGCGGGAGGCGCTGATCGGCGTGGCCGAGGTACACATTGTACGAGCGGCGCCGTAACCTGGTTGTCCGGCCCGACGGCCGGCGAGTGAACGTCGCCCGCTTCCGGGGTCAGCTCTTCGTGTGTGCCACGGGCTGCTGCTGTGGGCGCACCGACGACGGATTCGCGCCGGTCCCGGTCGAGCTCTACCACGGCGAGTGGGAGCGACGACGACTGCGCAATCTCGTTCACCTGACGGTTGGGGGATGCCTCGGCCCCTGCGCGCTCGCCAACGTCGTCCTGCTGCTCTTCGATGGTCGCGCGCTCTGGTTTCACTCGGTCAACTCCGATGCCCTGGTGCTCGACCTCTACGATTACATCGAGCAGTTGTTGGCTGGAGCCGGGGAGACCCTACCGGCGGCGCTGAGCGCCTGCGAGTTCACGGCTTCCCTCTGGCAGGAGCGCCCCGACGGCCAGGCGGTCGATGATCATCGCCCCCGCCGGCGAATCGGGGCGCTCGCGGCGTCGGCCACTCGCCTGCCTGCCGCGACCGGGGGAGGCGAGGAGGGGACCGAGGCCCACCGGTCTCGGCTGCTTGCCGATCTCGCGGGCGCCCACGGCATTCCGCGCCGCAACGGTGAGCTTGTCTTCGATGCTCCCTGGCAGGGCCGGGTATTCGGGATGGCTGTGTCGCTGTCCGAGCAAGGCGTGCTCCCCTGGGAGGAATTCCGCGGGGCCCTCATCCGCGAGATCGCCGCCGCCGAGGCGCAGGGGGGCGAGTTCCGTTACTACTACGCGTGGCTGGCCGCCTTCGAAGCGGTCTTAGCCGCGCGCGGCCTCCTCAATGTCGCCGATCTCGAGGAGGCGGCCTTTCAGTTCGAGTTCGGCGAGCGTGAGGATGTGCCCTGACGGAGGCTATCCTGAGATCGCTCAGCGTCGTGCGGACAGGATTGGCCGGCGCCGGAACCAGGGCCGGGCCGCCTCGAGCTGAGCGGTCAGCTCGAGCGCGCTGACTTCCTTGCTGCGGATCAGCTCGGCCTGGGCCGTCGCGTCGAGGAGGGCGAGCTCGTCCAGGGTGGCCATCCCGATACGCTAGCTGATCGGGGCGGTCGTGCGCATGACGGTGGCCGCAAAGCGCTCCATGCGCTCGATGCTCTCGGGCAGTCGCTCGCTGCGGAAATCGAAGATCAACTCGCTCACGCCGAGCCGAGCGTAGGTCGCGATGTCGTCCATGATCTCGCCGGTCGAGCCCGAGAAGGGCCGCCGTGTCTCGCCGGCGTCGGCGAGGGTCGTGTCGTACACCGGAGCCTTGAAGGAGATGGTGAGAGCCTTCGGATCACGTCCAGCAGCCTCGGTGAGCCGGAAGAGCTCATCGAGCGAGGCGCGCAGCTCCGCCGGGCGGAGGGGAACGGCGGGATTGGCGCCGACCGGGTGCCACCCGTCGCCCAGGCGTGCGGCCCGCCGGAGAGCCGGCTTGCTGTGCCCGCCGATCCACAGCGGCGGATGTGGCTTCTGGACAGGCAGCGGCTCCGAGCGCAGCTCGGCGAAGCGGTAGAAGTCACCTGCGAAGCTGGCGGGCGACTTCGTCCACAAGGTCTTGTAGATGCGGATGTACTCGTCGGTGGCGGCCCCT